>Ga0179591_1404495_pt1 | contig 12762 bp, 19 predicted proteins | sample CZOMad2_1_08_16f_FD_182891 | JGI IMG/M metagenome (GOLD analysis project Ga0179591, IMG submission 182891) | Vadose zone soil fungal communities from Angelo Coast Range Reserve, California, USA - CZOMad2_1_08_16fungal (PacBio error correction) | ecosystem: Environmental > Terrestrial > Soil >...
TTGAGTTGTGGTGCGATCCAAGCACCTCGTCGGGCTGTCCGTCACCCGGCGCAAGGGTGCTATAGCGGACCACCTTGGTGGGAAGGCCGATTGGGGAGGCCGGGATGCGTGCCACATCTGCAGCGCTGGATCGATTAGCATCGCGATCTCCTGAAGCCGCCGTCGGCAACGCCCAGATCTGGGCCGCGACTCCGGATTTTCATCTGACCGTGGTCGGCGGCCCGAACGCGCGCACCGACTATCACGACGAACCCTACGAGATTTCGTCTATAACCCTCAAGGGCAACATGCGCCTCGCTATCATGGAGAACGCAAGCCGGCCGAGATCCCTACGACGAGGGCGTATCGTCCTGCTCCGCCGCACGTGCGCCACTCGCCGCAGCGCCCGAGCCGGGCAGCGTTCGGCGGTGATCCGAAGCACCCGCCCCTACGGCGTCCAATACGGCTTAGGTGGTACTGCCCAGCTGCCACTCCCTGGGGCATCGTGTCGAGGTGCCGCTTTGCGCTCTATCGGTCGACGACCTGCCGCCGCTGTTCCTCTCCTTCTACGACAGCCCCGACCCTGCGGCGTGCAAGAGCGGGTGGTTGTCGACCCATCCCTTAAGGCGTGCTGCGATGACGGACTACCAGCCCATCAACTTCGCCCACAAGCTCGGGCTGTTCACGAGCAGTGGCACCCAAGGTGATCGCCGAGCTCAACGACTAATCAGTTCAAGATCGGTCAGCTCGAGGCGATTTCGTCTGGCAACGACCATGCGGACACCGACGAGGCCTCATCGTGCTCGACGGCACGTTGCGCATCGACTTCCGCCCGGCGCGTGACCTATCCGTGCGGCGAGATGTACGGCGTGCCCAGGGCGTCGAGCACAAGCCGTATGCCGACGCGAGGTCAAGATGCTGTGATCGAGCCGCTGGGGCGTCCGAACACCGGCGAGCGGGCGGAACCGCACCGCCGCCACGACGTCTGGATCTGAACGCTTTGGGCTCCTTTCTCCGGACTGTGGGCGCCGTCTTGGCGCTGGGGGCTGGTGGCTGCGCGAGCGTCGATGAGCGGCGGACCGCGCTCATCGACGTCTGGTCGACATGGCCGAGGCCGGCGAGCCGTCCGGGAGGCCGCGGGTTTCGGGCGTATTTCGAAGCAACAGCGTTGCGCGGATCCAGCGCCTCAGTCCGTGACCACTGTGCTCGAGAGGGACGGCCCCGCTAGAGCATCGAATCGATTCGCCGCCGGACTGCGTTACGCGGCGATGCTCCGCGATCGGCCTCGCATCTCGTTTCGACCACCTGACTCGGCGGACCGCCGGCCGATGCCGCCACCATGGTCATGGCCCCCAACGCGTCGATCCAAAACCCGGGTCCCGGTCCCGGCATCGATGTCCGCCTCGATCGAGGCTCATCGCGTCCTCGCTGGCGATCGCGGCAACGACCTACGCTCGGAATGCTTGCGTTAGGGCCCTTTACCCTGCGCCGGGTCCCACCCTGCGGCCGTAGAAACGGCAGCTCCGGCGGTGCCCGGGACCCGGTCGCCTCGCGATCAGGTCCTGTGTGCGGCCTCGTCGAGGCACGTATCCGAGCGCCGCCCCAGACCGCTCGCGGCCGATGTCGAGCACACCGGCACGGCGAGCGGCGAGACGCGCTCGCGTCGAGCCGTCGGGCGGATCTTGCCCCTTGATACTCGCCAGCATCTCGGCCAGCCGCCGATTGTCCGGTGAGGCCGCCGCGGCATCCGCCCGGGTCGCGCGCAGCACACGTGGCGGGCTCGTTCTTGCGCAGCGCTTCGTAGATCAGGTCCCGAGTTTGAAGTTGCCCTGGCGCCCGTCTTCTCCCTGGCCCGCCACCTTGCGCTCGTCACCCGGCGATCAACGCGACGCTGCGGAAGGCGCGGCGCATCATCGACTTTCCCATCCAGGCTTCGAGGTGTCGCCGAGCATGTCCTGTCGAACACCGTCGAGCTCGCGCGCCGGCTGGAGGCAGATCGCGATCCGCTACTTACTCGTGGCGACGAAGCCGAGCGTGGTGAGGCCGGCGCCTCCTGCGCCGGTCAGCGCATGCCCAGGGTCGGTGCGCGTTTGCGGCCTCGAACGAGTAGGCGACCAGAACTCGCGGCGCCGCGCGGAAACGTCTCGACCAGCAGCCCTGCTGCCGGCAGCAAACCGAGCGCCAGCTCTCAAGCCCAGCCATTTCCTGACCGGCCGCCGGGAAGTCGCGCCGTGGCGCGGATCGGCGAGCACGCGCGCACCCGGTCGGCCAGCGCGCTGGTGATCGGCAGGCGTCCGCTGCGTATGCCGGGGATCTTGGGCGCGGTCGCCTCTGCCGCGCGTGACCTCAGACTACGTTCAGGCGCCCCCTCGAATCGCAGCACCTTCCGCGAATATGAGGTGTCGTCCGGCGCCAGCCGTTGACGAAATACTCCTCGATCTCGCGCCCCAACGGCCCGGCCGCGGACTTGAGCTTTACGTCGCGAGCACGTCGGCCCTCGACTATGGTGCCGATGTTCCGGGCGATAGCGCCGCACCACGTCGCTGGTGTTGCGACGTGCATGCGGGCCGCGGCTGTCGCGCACCAGCCGGGGCGAAGCGCTCGTAGGAGCGCCAGCGCGGGTAGCCGCGGTGGGACGAACGCCACGACATCTCGAAATCCTGGCGTGACAGAGATCGCGGTAGGCTTGGCGCCGCTGGCGCCGCGTGAAAACCCTCGGCGTAGATCGCTGGTCGTGGCTCGAAAACGGCGCCAGCAGGCCGCTGCCGAGCACGTGCGGGTCCACACGTCGAAGCGCGCCGTGCCGCGGTGGAATCGCGTCGCCGTCGGAGCTGGTGTCGTGCACTGCGGTCGATCGCGGCGTCGGCATTCAGATACTCGAAGCGGTTGGCCGGCGCCGAGAACGCGCGGCTGTTCATCCAAACCGGTGGTTGCGCGGCCGATGCTCTGCAGCAGACCGGCTCGCGCCCCTTGGTCGCGCCGATCTGGATCATCCACCATGTCGACCGCGCCCAGTCGATCCGGATGCGAGCGACGACGTCGCGACCCGGGCGGAGCGCGCCGCGCGCCTCGCGGGTCCCTCGACCTGCTGTCGCTGCTCGAACCCAGGCTGCCGTGATGTCAGCTCAATCGCCGCGCCAACCACGGTTGATGAACCCGCCGCGCCGTTGCTCGCGCCGGCCAACCGATTCGAGTATCTCGAATGCCGCGCCGCGATCGACGCCGTGCACACAAACCAGCTCGACGGCGATCCAACCACCGCGGCCCGGCGCTCTCGAACTTGCTGGCCCGCCGTTCTCGCCAGCGCCTGCCGGCGCGTTCGATCCCGACGCGCTCTACCCGAGGTCACGCGCGCCCAGCCCGACCGCGATCTGTCACCCAGGATTTCGTACGATAAAAAGTCGTAGGTTTCGTCGCCACCGGCGCTACGCGCTTCGCTCCTACGAGCGCTCGCCCGGCTGGTGCCGCGACGCCGCGCCGCATGCACAGGCGCAACAAGGACCGTGGGCGGCGCCATAAATCGCATGAACATCGGCACCATCGTCGAGGCCGCTTGCTGCGCGTAAAGCTCAAGCGCGGTCCGGCGTTGGGCTAGATCCGAGGATATATTTCGCAACGAACGGCCTGGCCGCGGGCGTACACCTTTCATCTTCGCCGGCCGGCTGCCTGACGCTTCGAGGGGTGCTGCGCCTGAACGTCGTCGAGGTCACGATTCGTCAGCGGCGACGCGCCCCAAGAATCCGCGCCTAACGCATGCGGGCCGCCTGCCGCTCACCGCGCGCGGCCGACCGGTTCGCGCGATGGCTCGCCGAATCCGCCGCCACTGGCGCGACTTCCGCCGGCGGTCAGGAATGGCTGGAGCTGCAGCGCTGGCGCCGGGTGCTGCCCGGCCCGCCAGGGCCTGCTGTCGAGACGTTTGCCTCCCGCCGGCGACCCGCGAGTTCCTGGTCGCCTACTCGTTTCGAGGGCCTCAACCGCACCAACCTGGCCATGCTCTACCCGGCGCATGGAGCGCGCCGGCCTCGACCGCTCGTCTTTTCGGGTCGCCTACCGAGTACGCGATCCGCATCTGGTCCCCTCCAGCCTGCGCGCGAGCTCGACCGGCTGTTAGACCAGCATGCTCGTCGACGAGCCTCGAAGCCTGGAATGGCTTGAAAGCTCGATGCGCTCCGCGCCTTCCCAGTCGTCGCGGTGATCGCCGGGCTGCTCGAGCTCAAGGTGCCGGGCCCGGATAAGACCGGGGGCGCCAGGATCAACCTTCAACTGCTCGGTCCCTGAATCTACGGGACTACGCGCTGCTCAACACTAGACCCCCCGCCACTTGCTGCTTCGCGCGACCCGGGTGCGGATTCCGGCGCCGCTGCCCAACGGACGATCGATGCCAGGCTGGCCGATAAGCTTGGGCTCGTCAGCAAGGACATTTTCAATATCCTCGAGTCCACGCGGACAAGCAACAAGACGAGAACCAAAAAGAAGAAGTTAAGGAGGGCCGTCTGCTGACAGGATGCGTGCGGGGTAACCGGTTATGGTCGTGTGCGCCTCCGGACGATCTGCTCACTAGGAGGTGGCCGCGAAGAGGGTGTGCGGAGAGCTGAGATTTTCGTAGAGAGTCATAGAATGGAAAGGAGAGGAGAGAGGGCAGGATGCGAGGCGTACGGATGGGAGCAATATAGTCGGTGAGGCTCTGGGCCAAGCTATCAGGGGTGATGTTATTCTGGGGATTGTGGCGGGGGTGGCTCTTCTAATACGGGGAAGAAGGTTGCTCGACGGGCCGCACATGACCTGTCTTCCTAGGCAACCCGCTTGACGTGTTTCAAAACCGCCGATCCTGCCGTTCTATCCGCCGGTGTAGCAAGAAAACACCACAAACACAATGCGCTGGTAAATGCCCATAACAAAAAATAACAACAAGACAAATCCAGCAAGCTTAAGGGGGCGTCTGTTGCCCCCGAATCGGCCAGCACTGTACTCTATGAGCCTCGGTATCGATGCGAGACTACGATGGCCTGGAACTCGTGACCCCTGGTTTTGGATCGACGCGTTGGGGGCCAGGCAATGGTGTGCGGCTATCGCTTCGGTCCCCGGGATGTGGTCGAACGAATGATGCCGTATCCCGATCGCGGATCAAATCGCCGCGCGTCAACCCGTCCGCGTTTGCTGATTCGCTCTCGATGCCTCTCGCTCAGCGCGTTCTGGTCCCCGTCCTCGAGCATCCGTTGTCCACGACCATTCTCGAATTCTCTGGTATCTCGCCACGCTTTGCTCCTAAATAGGTTGGCCCGGAACCCCGCTTCCTATCGCCCTGGCCTTGCCGCCGGCCTCGGCCAATGGTCGACCAGACCTTTACGCGTTCGCTTGGGTCCTCGCCTCATCCTCGACGCTCGCTCCGCCTACCATCCCCATCGCCAGGACTTCTCCTCAGCATTCGCTTATAACCTTCTCCCCAACGTATATCCAGACGTTCGTTGGCGGCCGGTGCGGTCGCCGCACCTGCTCCCGTGTTCGGGCAACTGCCACTCGGCTGCGATCATCATCAATCTTGACCTCGCGCCTCGGGCTATCCGGCTTTTGGCTCGACGCCCTTGGGCACGACGTCCATCTCGCCCGCAGCTGATCGTCCACTGCGCGGCCGTCGCGGAGTCGATGCGCAAACTTGCCTTCCAGCACGATGAAGGGCATCTTCTTTTTCCGCAGGTCAGTGGCCAGACGAAATCGCCCCGCGGCTGACATCTTGAATACGGATAGTCGTTGGACTCGGCGATTCACCTTGGGTCTGCCACTGCTCGCCTGAACAGCCCGAGCTTTGGGCGAATTGATGGGCCCCGTAGGTGGGCCTTGTAGGTGCCTTCTCGCGTCACCCGCCCTTTCCGGGATGGGGTCGCACCACGCTATCATCCTGCACCCCCGCCGCATGTCGGGGCGTCGTAGAAGCGCGGAGGAAACAGCGGCGGCAGGTCTCTGACATCGAGCGCAGCTGGCAGCACACCTCGCGCGATTCATCCCAGGGCGTGCAGCTCGGGTCAGTACCATCGAAGCCGTCCTTGACGCCGTCGGGCGGGTGCGCTGTCACCAGCCCGACGCTCCCGGCGCGGGGCGGCTGCGGCGAGTGGCTCACGTTCGTGCGGAGCAGAGATACCGCCCTCGCGACGGGACTCGGCGGCCGGCTTGCCGTTCTCCCTCATTATGCCGAGGCGCATGTGCCCTTGAGCTGGTATGAAGAACTCCTCGTAGGGGTCGGTCGTGATAGTCCCGGTGCTGCGTCGCCGCGTTCGGGCCGCCGACCACGTTCAGATGAAATCGTCGTGCGTTCGCGCCAGATGCTGTGGCGTTGCCGACCTGCGTCTTCAGGAGATCGCTGAATGCGCCTCGGTCCTCGCTGCATATGATTTCGACGGCGAGCCCGTCCTGCCTCCTCAATTCGCTCCTTTTCCCCACCAAAGGTGGTCACGACTCTAAACTCCCCCTTGCTACGTCCCTTTTTATGGACACGCCCGCCTAGTGCTTTGGATCGCCCCCCACAAAGCAAATCTCTCTCAACAACAACAACTGCTTCTCGGCCCCGCTCTCTCTTTGATTCCGTTTGGGCTTCCCTCCCCTCTTTGTTCATTTCTTCCCCCCTTGCTCAAGGTGCTATAGCGTGACCACCTTGGTGGGGGAAGCCGATTGTGGGGCGGCCGGGATGGGCGTGCGAATCAAATCTGCGCGCGTGGATCGCTGAGCATCGCGCTCTCCGAAGCCTCCGTTTTCTCTGTCAACGCCCCTATCTGTCTTCGACGCCCGATTCATCGTGACCGTGGCTGCGGCCCGAACTCCCTCACCCTACCTATCACTACTACCCCTACTAGAGTTTCTTTCTACCCAGCTCATAGTGCAACATGCCGCCTCGGCAATCATGGAGAACGGCACGCCGCCGAGATCCCGATCGACGAGGGCGGTATCTTCCTGCTGCCACCGCACGTGCGCCACTCGCCGCAGCGGCCCCTAGCCGGCATCGTCGGTTGGTGATCGAGCGCACCGCGCCCCGACGGGTCAAGGACTGCTTCGAGTGGTACTGCCCGAGCTGCCACGCCCTGGTGCTATCGTGTCGATGGGCACTGCGCTCGACGTCTAGACCTGCTCCGCTGTTTCCATAGATCGCATTCAAATCTATCTACGACAGCCCCCGACCTGCGGCACTTGTCAAGAGCTGTGGGTGCGAAAATCCCATCCCGAAAGGGCGGTTGCCCGGATTTACGGACGACAAGCCCATCAACTTCGCCAAAAGCCTTCGGTGCTTTTTCAAGCGAGCAGTGGCAGGCCAAGGGATCGCCGAGCTCACGACTATCAGTTCAAGGATCGTCAACTCGAGGGCGATTCGTCTGTCAAACTACCATGCCGGAACCGACGAGGCTTCATCTCTGTGCTCGACGGCACGTTTCGCAATCGACTTTCCGCGACGGCGCAGTGACATCGTGCGGCTGAGTTATTCGGGCCCAATGGGCGTCGAGCACAGCCGTAAAGGCCGAGCCGCGAGGTCCCAAAAATCTGTCTTCTGATCGAGCCGCGTGGCGTGCCGCGAACACCGGCGAGCAGTGCCCGGGCGACCGCACCGGCCGCCACGCATCTGATCTTGACGCTTGCGGCGAAACGTTCTTCTCCGACTGTGCGGCGCCGTCTTGGGCGCTGGGGCTGTCGTCTGCGCGAGCGTCGAGGAGCGGCGAGAACCGACGCACAGTGCTAACTCATCGACGGTCTGGTCGACATGGCCGAGGCCGGCGAGCCGGCCCGGAGGGCCGGGTTCGGGCGTATTTCGAGCACAGCGTTGCGCGGTCCGCGCTCGAGTCGTGACCACGTGCTCGAGACGGCCGCACGCGCGAGAGCAGTCGCGATCGAATTCGCACCGCCGCCTGGCCGACGGGCGGCGATGCTCCCGCGATCCGGCTCGGCCTCATCGTTCGCCACCTTGCCCGCGACCGCCGCCCGATGCCGCGCCAATCCATTTCTGTCCCCCCAACGCGTCGGATCCCAACACCCCGTGGTCCCGAGGTCCCGGCACAGTCGAGTTTCGCCTCGATACCTATGCGCATCATCGCGTCGTGCTTGCGATCGCGGCACGAGCCTACTCTCGGATGCTTGGTTAGGGCCTTTACACCCTGGCCCGGTCCCACCCGGCGCTAAACGGCATCTCGCTTTTCCCGTGACCGCGGTCCCTGCTCGATCAGGTCTGTGTCTCTCGTCGATCAGTCGTATCATCGCCGCCCCAGAAACCTTCTCAGCGGCCGATGTCCGGGCAGCAACCTGCACGCGAGCGGGCAGACGCGCTCGATCCGGCGGTGTCGGATCTTTCCCTTGATACCGCCAGCATCGCGGCCAGCCGTCGTTTCCTTGAGTCCGCCGGCGGCTCCGCCCGGGTCTCGCGCCAGCATCACGTGGCCTGGGCTTGTGCTTGCGCATCGCGTCGTAATCAGGAGGTCCGAGTTGAAGGTGACCTTGGCCGCCCGTTTCTCCCTGCGGGCCCGGCACCTTGCGCTCGATCAGCTCCGCGATCAACCGCGACGGCTGCGGAAGGCTCGGCTGGCAGCATCTCGCTTTTTCAATTCAATCCATCCAGGCCTTCGAGGTCATCGCCGCGCATGTCCTGGTCACAAGCCGTTCGAGGCTCGCTCGCGGCCTGGAGGACCCCAGATCAATGCGAGCTAAACGCGTACTCGGTGGCTACGAAGCCGATGCGTTGCTTCGAGGCCGGCGCGCTCCATTGGCGACTGGTCAGCAGCATGCCCAGGTTCTGGTGCGCGTTGCGTGCCCTCGAACGATAGGCCTATCACAGGAACTCGCGGTCCGCCGCTCGAAACGTCTCGCCAGCAGGTTCCCCTGGCGCCGGGCAAGCAACCGAGCGCCAGCGCTGCAGTCCAGCCATTCCTTTACCTCCTCGGAGTCCGCGCCAGTGGCGCGGATCGGCGACGCGCGCGACACCCCTGTCTGCCGCGCGCTTGTGGTCGGCAGGCGGCCTCCCTATCGTAGGCCTGTATCTTTGGTCTGCCTCCTCTGCCCATCATATCGGACCATCGACGACGTTCATCGACAGCCCCTCGATCGCTCAGCCTTCCGGGCGAAGATGAAGGTGTCTCCCGGCGCCAGGCCGTTGACGAATACTCCATCGATCTCGCCCACGCCGGCCCGCGCTTGAGCTTTACGCGCAGCAACTTCGTCCTCCTCGACGATGGTGCCGATGTTTCATGCGATAGCGCCGCCCACTCCTTGTTGCTCACGTGCGATTCGGGCCGCTCTGTCGGCGCACCCAATCCTGGACAACGCTCCGTAGTAGCGGCAAGGCGCGTATCCGCCGGTGGGACGAACGCCACGACATCTTCGAAATCCGGGCGTGACAGATCGCGGTAGGGGCTGGGCCGCTGCGTGACCTCGGCGGAGAGCGCGTCGGTCGCGAAAGGCGCAGCATAGGCGCTGCCGGCAACGTGCGGGCCAGCACGTCGATCGCGCCGGGCCGCGAGTGGATCGCGGCCGAGCTGGTTTTGTCGTGCACGCGTCGATCGCGGCGCGCGCCATTCTAAGATACTCGAGCGGTGGCCGGCGCGAGCAACGCGCGCTGGGTTTCATCCAAAAGGTGGTTGCGCGGGGGGCCGATTGCGCTGCAGCCAGCTCTGCTTCGCGCCCTTGGGCGCGCCGATTTCTGGATCACCCGGTCGACCGCGCCCCAGTCGATGCCGAGATCGAGCGACGAGGGTCGTCGACCCCACGCTCGGCGCGCGCCGCGCGCCATCGCGTGCCTCAGACCTTCTGTCGCTGCTCTGACCTCCGAGTCTGCGTTATGCGGCTCATCGCCGCGCCGACCACCGTTTGGATGACCCAGCCTCGCGTCGTGTGGCTGCTCGCGCCGGCCCAACCGGCTTCGATATCTCGAATTCCTCTCCTCGATCGACTCCGTCACTACCACCACTCGACGGCGATCCCCGCGGCCCGGCGCCTCGTCTTTCTGTGCCCATCACTTGCTCGGTCAAGCTCCTGCCTATGTCTCCTTATTCTATCCCGACGCGCTCTACAGTAACTGACGCACGATGTCACGCGCGCCGCCCATTCCCGTACCAACCTCGATCTGTCCACGGCCAGGATTTCGACGTTCGTGTGCGTTGTCGCCACCCGGCGGTCTAGCGCGCTGTCGTCCTACGATCTCTTCGCCCGCTGTTGCCGTCGACAGCCGCGGCCGCATTCACGTCGCACAGGACTTGTTGCGGGCTCTATCGCATGACATCGGCACCATCGTCGAGGCCGACGTGCTGCGCCGTAAAGCTCAAGCGCGGGGCCGGCCGTTGGGCGAGATCGAGATTTTCGTCAACGGCTGGACTCGGGCGACACCTTCATCGTCGCCGGCCGCTGCGCGCCTTCGAGGGGCTCGCCTGACGTCGTCGAGGTCACGATCGGCAGCGGCGACGCGCCCATGATCCTCGTCCTACGCAGGCGGCCGTCCTTCGCTCACCCGCGCGGCTGCCCCGGTTTGCGCGCGCTGCTCGCCGTCCGCGCCACTGGCGCGACTTCCCGCCGGCGCAAGTAATGGACTGGCGCTGCAGCGCTTGCGGCTCGGGTGCTCCCGGCCGCCATGTCCCGGTCGAGACGTTTTCCGCGCGGCGACCGCGAGTTCCTGGTCGCGCTACTCAGTTTCGAGGGCCGCAACGCGCACCAGACCCTGGCATGCTGCTGACCCTGCGCATGGAGCGCGCCGGCTCGAACCGCTCGGCTTCGTCGCCACTCGAGTGCGATCGCGATCTGGTCCCTCCAGCCGGCGCGCGAGCGCGACCTCGTTCACAGGACAGGCCTCGGCGACACTCGAATCCTGGATGGAGAAAAGCGCGATGCTGCGCCGCGCCTTCCGCAGCTCTGCGGGATCGCCCGGCTGCTCGAGCGCAGGGTGCCGGGGCCAAGGAAAAGACCGGCGCCAGGTCACCTTCACCTCACTCGGACCCTTATCTCTACGACCCGCGGCGCAAGCACGCCCGGCCACGTGCTGCTCTGCGGCGCGCCCCTGGCGGATTGCGGCCTTTCCGGCCTCACGGACATCTGGCGGCTGCCGAGATGCTGGCGCGTATCACGGGCAGAGATCCGCCACCGCCGGCTCGAGCTGCGTCTCGCCGCTCGCCGTGCCGTGCTGCTCGACATCGGCCGCGTAGCAGGTTGCTGGGGTTCGGCGCGCGAACGCTGCTCGACGAGGCCGCACAGGACCTGATCTCCTAGCGGACCTCGCGGTCACGGGCATACCGCCGAGCTGCCGGTTCTCGCCGCCGGTTGTGACCCGGCGCATTGTTAAAGGCCCTACGCAAGCATCCGAGCGTAGGTCGTTGCCGCGATCGCCCGCACGACGCGATGATCGCGGTATCGAGCTAACTCGATGCCCGGGACTTGGCCCCGGGTTTGGGATCACGCTTGGGGGCCATTCAAGGTGGGGCATCGGCGGCGTCCCGCCGGCAGGGTGGTCTAACGAGAATCCCGAGCCGAGCGCGGATCATCGCCGGCGTCACGCAGTCCGGCGGTCGAATTATCGATCTCGATGCTCTCGCGCGTGCGTCCGTCCTCGCGCACCGTGGTCACGACCGTCGAGGCGCTGGAATCCGCGCAACGCTGGGCTCGAAATCTCCCGAACCACCGCGCCTCCCCGGCCGGCTCGGCCGGCCGCGTCCATGTCGACCAACCGTCGATGAGCGAGGTCCGCCGCTCCTCGACCTCACGCTCAAGCCGAGCGCACCCCCGCCAAGACGGCGCCGCACAGTCCCGGATAACCGTCGCCCAAGCGTCAGATCCAGACGGTCGTTTGGCGCGGTGCGGGGGATCGGCCGCCCGCTCGCCTTTGTTTCTGCACTGCAGCGGCTCGATCAGCAGCATCTTGACCTCGACGCTCGGCATACGCTTTTGCTCGACGCCTTGGGCACTACGTACATCTGGCCCGCAACGATTCGTATCATCTGCGCCCGTCGCGGAAAGTTCATGTCGCAACGTTCCGTCGAGCACGATGAAGGCCTCGTCGGTGTCCGCATGGCGTGCCAGACGAATCGCCCGCGAGCTTGACGATCTTGAACTGATATCCGTTGACTCGGCGATCACTTGGGGCGGCCACTTCTCGCTGAACAGCCGAGCTTTTTTGGGCGAAGTTATGGCTTGGAGTCCGTCAATCGCGCACCGCTTTCGGGGGTCGCACCGACAAGCTCTTGCACTGCCGCAGGTCCGGGCTTGTCGGAGAATCGCTGGAACACGGCGGCAGGTCACGTCGACGAATCGAGCGCAGCTTGCACCTCGACAACGATGCACCGGGCGTGGCAGCTCGGGCAGTCCACTCAAGCGTCCTTGACTCCGTCGGGGCGGGTGCGCTCGTCACCAGCCCGAACACTGGCCCGCTCGGGGCGCTGCGGCGAGTGGCGCACGTGCGGCGAGCCAGCAGGCAAGATACGCTCCCCGTCGATCGGTATCTCGGCCGCTTGCCGGTCTCCATGATGCCGAGGCGCATGTTGCCCTTTGGCGGTAGAAGAACTCCTCTTATGGTCCTCGTGAAGTCGGTGCGCGCGTTCGGGGCCGCCGACCACGGTCCCGATGGAAATCGCGTCGCGCCATATCTGGGCGTTTGGCCGACCCGGCGGCTTCAGGAGATCGCGATGCCCTCGATCCAGCGCTGCAGATTGAATGCACGCATCCCTGCCTCCCCCAATTCGGCCTATTTTTTCCCGCCCCACCAGGTGGTCACCTATAGCAACCCTGCGCCCGTTGTGACAGACGCCCGCCGATGTGCTTGGACGCCCCCCATCA
>Ga0179591_1258368_pt1 | contig 12761 bp, 16 predicted proteins | sample CZOMad2_1_08_16f_FD_182891 | JGI IMG/M metagenome (GOLD analysis project Ga0179591, IMG submission 182891) | Vadose zone soil fungal communities from Angelo Coast Range Reserve, California, USA - CZOMad2_1_08_16fungal (PacBio error correction) | ecosystem: Environmental > Terrestrial > Soil >...
CTAACCATTCTTTAGCTGTGAGGTCGCGCAGAAATGAACCAAGTTAACATCAAATGGAAAGCAAGGACTACACGAGAAGGGGCTACGGATCGGAAGGTTGTAAGACCTGCGTGATCCGTGGGACCGACTAACCCCGATATGTGAGCGCGCTGCTCGTTCATAAGAGGGCATTTACAGGATAAAGTCAATCGACCTTATTCATCGTGAATGGGGAAAAAAAAAAAAAACTTCCAATCCTAGGGGGCCTTGGGACCCAAGGGTGGAATCTGTATGCTTGGGCTACCGTACGCCATCCGGGATAGGTCGGGAGAGGGGCCTCTAAGCTTGGGAAAAGAAAAAGCGTGTTTCACGCTGCATGAAACACAAAAAACTTCTCAAATCTAAGGGGAGCGAAAAGCCAAACTTGAACTGGTTGAAACCAGAGGGTTTCAGCTCTGGGGGGAGAAAACGGAGGCAAAAAAAAATCTCCCGAATTGCGGGGGAAAAAATTTGGCACTGGGCGGCAAAACAGGCCGCTCCACGATAAGAGGGGGGGGGGAACGTAATTTTCATCCTATGGGGGGTGTAGAAAGTATTTCTAAAGGGGCGAGCTATAGGACAGGGCGGAGACAACTACTGGAACTGGAAAAATCTCCAAGGAAAGGGAACGAAGGGAAAGGTGCGCTAATTTTCCGCCCTACCGAGGACCGAACCTCGAAACATCAAAAGGCAGAGGGGTGAGTTACCTTTCACAGTAAGTCAAAGGAGAAGTCCCCGAGCTTATCCGACAGCCAAGTAAAGGGCGGGGGGGAAACCGCCAACTTCCCGAGCTAACGGAGGGAAAGAGACGACTCTTAACTTTCAAATGGTAGGCGCGACAGCACGTCCGGTGGGTGGTTGAACTTGGGGGGAGGAAGGGGGGGGGGGGGCAACAGATGATCTAAGACGGCAAGAGAAAATGTTCAACACCGCAGGCGCACAAAAGCTGGGGCCATCATCCTCTCGACGACTTGCGCTCGGGAGAGAAAACAGCTCTGTTTGGGAAAAGCAGCGAAGGAAAAAATGATCGCGACAAAAGACTAAAAAGGGGATCCGTCAAGCAAGCGATGAAATCACATTACAGGACAAGAAACCGTGGGATGACCGGGGAAATCCAGGAGGGGGGAAAAAAAAAAGAAGGGGGGGGTGTTCTCTCTAGGGTCGAAGCGAGGGGGACGGGGCCGCAGTGTTTTACAAAAGAAGGCTACTTTACCAGAAAACAATATCGCTGAGCGTCACAAGCGGCTCCTGGCCTCGCCGAGACGGGAAAGAAGGGGCACCATTCCTAGCTCACGGGGTTCATCAAATTCAAGTGGAAACAAAACGAGCGTTGCGGAAGTAAACTCTTCTCCAATTCAAAAAAAACGGCTACCCACTTATTTCCGTCATAAAGAGGAACTTCCTAGGTGGAGGGATACGTAGGTTCCCTTTGTGTACCGAAAGGCTCACAAGTCGAGACAAGGGGCAGCGGGCTCTAAAAAAGACGGGGATACTAAGAGTCATCAAGACGTCAAGGGGGGGGGAAGCGGGTATGAGGAGAAACAAAGGAAGGGGGAAGTCTTGGCCGAAACGCGTCGAGAACTTGGGAGCATTGGACTGCCTCGAATGTCCCGATGCGCTTGGGGCTATCACAAGGAAAAAAGAGAGAGTCAGAAAGGACTAAACAAGCGTGAAACTCGGTCGGCTCTCTGATCTTACAGCGGAAGGGATCACGAGGGGAAAAGCACACAAATTTTATTCAAGAAGAGCCTATCGCGGCGAGACTGCGAAAAGGGGGGCAAGATACCACACTAAAATGCGACTCCTCCTACTACTGTAGGGAAGGGCAAACTAGCTTTGTCGGGCGGGGAGGGGGGGGGGTCGCCATTGACGGGGGGAGCTTGGGCTGGGAAGAACATCTCAGGCATAGAAAAAAGCCACCTATCGGGGGGCTGACGACAGGGGGACGTAAGCGGCAGTGGTCGCTGGGGGGTGGAACACTTGAAGAGAATATTTGCGACGAAAACTACTCTCAATAGTAAGACGAAACTTGGGGTGAACGTGTCTGGGCTCGGCATTAATAAATCAGGATTGCTGGAGGGAATGAAACACTCGACAACGTGGCACAAAAAGTGAATTAATACCTCGTTCACGGTGGAAATTACCTAACCGAACTGTACTAACAAAAAAAAAAATCCTTCGTAACGGGGACCGCGAGGGTAGGAAAAATATCGCGCCAGGCATATCGTTTCGGATGAAACTGAAAAGGTGCGTTTCGATCGCTCCACAAAGAGCGCCTCAGTGGGGGAATGCATATCTAAAGTGGGGGGAGGATGTAAGGACTAAGGGGACAAAAGAGCAGCAGAAACTTGGGAGTTCCGGGCGAAAAGACGGGAAAAAATCACGGTGTTGGGGGGGGGGGTTTCTAATCAGACATCTTCGTTGGGACGTCAAAGGATCTGGAAATCGAGAGAAAATCCAAGTAAGGGGAAACGGGACTCGAGGGAAGTCACCCTAACTACCATGAAAGAGAAAGGGGCACAAGTAACTCAAAGGAAACCTAAAAACAGAAGTAGGAGGAGGTGGGGACCTTAAAAACGGCTTGGAGCCACTTTAGGGAGGGTATCAGGAGGAACTAAGTTCGGAAAAGAAAGGGCAACACAATACTGGGAATATCTCACGACGTGGCGGGGAGGGGCTCGTAAATCTTCACGTTTCTTGGGAAAATAGCTTCTTTAAGACGGGGAGAACGTTAATTAGGTGTTCTGTCGGGGGGGGCGAGGGGTAGGGCACTTAATCAATTCTAAGAGGAAATTCTGTAGTTGAAGAAATAAAGGCGGAAAAGGAACCGGGAAGGGGAGTGCGTGTATACATCCAGGGATGTCGCGGGGGGGACATTTCAATGGGGGAAGCAGGCAGGGGGGTTAAGACAATCACAGCTTTCTTGGCATTTTCAGCGGAAGAACGAGGAGGGTCACAAAAAACCGCTTATATCGCAATCTCTTCAGGGGAAGAGGAGTCGGTCAAAAGGGGACAAGGCCGAGAGGGAGTAACAAATGTGACGCGAAACTCAGGGAAGAACCCAAAAGGAGAGAGGGGGAAGAGGAGGTTCGCTTCAGAGAGAGGGGGGAAGAAAGGAGCCGGCGGGCAGCCGTGACAGGGGCAGCCGCGAGAGCCGCGCTCGCTGTTCAAGACAGGAGCGTTTGCTCGGGGGTACGCAAGAAACTGGCTGTACAGAAAAAAACTTGGAGTACCACCGAGAGAGTCAAGGGGATACTAAAAAGCGCACTTAATTTAAAGGGAAAAAAGAGGCCCCGTTGTCAGGGAAAGCGTCTGATCTGAAAGACCCCTAGGACCGGCGCAACAAAAAAAGCTGCGGCGACAAACGCGAGAGCGAACCGAATGAAGTAGCTATTGAAGGAACTGACCGAGTTCATGCTAAAAAACTGGGAACCAAAGAGTGTGTAAAAAAAACGGAGCGGACTTTTTGATCCCATGAACGGAATGGTGCCCCTTCTTGACGAGGGAGGAATTCTACCAGACCGCGGAATGGGGGCGCTCCCGGGATCCTGAGAAAAATGAGGGGCACTGACACGACGGTAGGTTGGGACTCTGATGGGGTTGCCGGAGCAACGGTTGCCTTTCTTCTGGGAAAGTCAGGGGACTTCATAGGATGGGAATGAGGGGAACGGTGGGTCAGGATTTATCGAGCAGGCAGGGAACGGGGGTCCACTAATAGGAGCGAGCGACTGGGTAGGCTTTCTATTGGGCATGAAAAGGAAAAATGATGTTCTTCTGGAACTGCGTCCTTCAGTGTAATCTTCAATTAAATTGCAGCCTCGGGGTGAATAGGATCGGGGATCCAGACTTGGGCCTGAAATAACCTTAATAAACGAACATAGGAGGAAAGGAGAGGCGGAGGGACGCGTAGTGCGGAGTCAAAGTGGCAATGGTTTTTTTTCTGGGGTGTCAAAGGCGGTATCTTTTGAAAAAAAGACAGCTTAAAAGCGGAGCTTCGTGGGCGGTCAAAATAAAGAATCAGTGCCTAAGGAATTACGTAGACAAGGGGGCTACGGAACGAAAAAAGAGGCTTTTTCTGGCTATCAGGAAAAAAAAACTTCTAGGGTAAAGACGGAAAGCCCGAGTCTTTGACCGTGTATGACCCTTCTTAAAACAGGTGCTTCACGTGGCTTTCTAAACGATGTCGGTTGAGCGGCGAGGGACGTGAGAGCAAGGCAGGGAAACATGCTCCGTCTCCGAAAGCGACAAAGGGGGGTGACGCCATTTCAGGGTCAATAAGGCGGCAGGAGAAGTGTTGGGTATAGAAGAGGAAGCGCCGTAAGGTTCTAGAGTGAAATAACTCTCTTGAAGCGGGAAACCGACGCTCTATACTAGAGCAAAAAGCGACGTTGGACGCGGTTTGGGCAGAAAAGGTGAGCCAGGACGGTTGGGGCTCCACTGATGTAAGGACAACCTACACCAGGTCCCTAAAGATACGGTTTCTGTCGGGGCGCAAAAGGAAGGAGGTGTCCTACATACCCGATTGCCAGAAAAAGATCTGGGCTACATGAATGGGGAGGGGAAAATGAGTGGGTCCGCGCCCAAAGGTGCGGTGAAGGGGGGGAGGAGATGCGCACCCTTCGCGGGGGAAACGAGTCGAATACGACGACTTGAGAGTCGGGCTGAGGTCAAGAACCGGGTAGGAGCCTTCATGGAGGGACTTTTCTCAGTAGGGTAGAAGAAAGGGAAAATGCTGCGTCGTGTCAACCAAAGATTGAAGCCGAACCACTTGTGGTAAAGGAAGCTTTCCTCGATACAGCTTTTATGGGAAGGACATCATGGTAACTGAAAAAGAAAGGGGGGGTGGGTAACGATCTACGCCGGGGGAAAAAATAGTTCTCCTTAAAAAAGAGGACGCATCAAAAAAATGCTTCGAAGTCTGACTCACGGGGTGCAAGCTGTCACCCCCTTGAGAAAAAAAAAATGAAAAGGGTGATCATACTGGGGGGGGAGATCAACACACAAGCACTGTCTTGTCGTCTTGTAGAGGGAGGGGTTTACGCTTATCAGATCCGAAAAAAGGACCGTCGGCCCGGGTAGACTGTGGGGGGGGGCGAAGAGCTTACTATACTGTTCAGGAAAACTTTGGGCGGGGGGAGATTGAAAAAATTGACGCGTGTATTTTCCGCGGGGAAAAAAACGGATCATCTGGTCAGAAGTACCAAAACCCGGGACAAGAAGACGAGAGTTGCGGACGATGCACAATCCGAAGAGATGGAAAGGGGAAAGGAAGTCATTGAAAAGAGACGGAAGTGGAAGAAAAACGGACCACCTCGGTTACTTTTGAAGAAAGGGCGGAAAAAGGGACTGCTTACTGAGCATGGCAAGAGGTAGAATAAAAGGCTGGTACTTCTCTGTCAAAAAAAACGTCTTCGGGACGTTAATTGCGAAAACCGACATCCCTTACCAGGCTGGGCTTAACTGTAGGGGGGGGAGACGCGGGAACGGGGACAACGTGTTGCATGAGCAAAAAGACGCTAACATTTGGGAAAAGACTGACACTTGCAAGGCACCTGGTCTAGGGGATGTGTGCGGGGCGAAACGAAGGGGGTCGGTCCTCCATAATTGCCCGAAGGGGTACGCCAAGCCTCCAGCAACCGGAATATGGGGCTCAACTTTTGGGGAAATATCAGTAACCGGGAAGGAACTGTTGGCTGGCGTAATTCGGCGAGGGGAAGGGGGACAGGTGTTTTTCTTTGTAAGTTAAGCGAGAGAAGTCTGGTTTCCAACTCTGGAAAGGGGGGCGAGGAAGGGGGACGAAAAAGACTCCATCTCTGATGCTCTGCAGGAGAAAAGAAAGGCGGGAAAAATTGGAAAAGCATAGAGAAGTATTTGTCCGGGACAAGAAATGAAGGGATTTGATGTCATCTTGGAAAATTCAAACGAATGGTTGGAAAGCAGCACGCCGTATCTAAAATGCGGGAGGGGGGGGAGGGCGGGAAAACTGGGAGCACGATTTTTCAACAGAAGGGAGTGGAGCATACTGGACCTTCGAATCGTGTTAGGGAGGACAGGACGGGAGGACTTGAAGAACTTGGGAGGGAGCTCCCCGCAGCTCACGTAATTGGTCGGAGGGGAAAGAGACTCTCACAAAAAAAAAGGGGAGTGAAAGCAAATCCGAACAGGAAAGGGGAGTCGTCTCTCATCAAGAAGGTTCATAGCAAGGAACGTAAAATGGAACCCTACTACTACCTATTCGAGGCCGTGCTCCGGAAGACTGCAGGGGGGGGAAAAATCCTGGAGGGAAGGGCCGACACCTCTATGTCGATACGGAGAAAGGAGGAAAAAGTTCGGGGATCCTCTTTCTGTGACAAAAGGGGGGAATCAATCGACCATGCATTCGCTTGAAAGTGGACCCGGGACAATAGCGGGGGGGAATCGACGGACCGGGAAAATAGGCGAATTATTTTTTCATATGGTGGGGAAGAAAGGACGCGCATAACAAAGGATGGAGGAGCGGCCGCACGCAGAGACGCTTGGGACAGAAGCGAGATCGGGAGTTCACACTCTGAATGAAAAAACCCTTGAAGAACATCCTACGGAAAGACAAAAAGATTAAGGGCCCGGCGGGGGAAACGGAAAAAAAAAACAGAGCAACCGCTGCAAGAGGGGGTGGGGGATTTTCGAAACTATTGTGCGGGACTTAGGAACCACCTGCCGGGGGGGGGCAGAATGGGGGGCTGTCCGCTGGACGCCGGGGGAGGGGAAGGTAAAGCACGAGGGTTCATTGATGCGGGAAGGGGGGATGGAAACTCACTGTGAGAGGGGGCGTCTACTTTCCTAACAAACGGGAAGGGCAAAAGAAACTCAAAACTGAATACTTAAGGTTGGGGGGGAAAGCGAGTGGGAAAAACGAAACACTCTAGGGGCCCCTACCTCGAAAAGGGGAGCTGGGTTAGGACCTTGACTGATGAAGTCACTTGACAAAAAAGAAAAATTTCCAAGTTCCAAAGCGCAAGACAACGCAAACAGGTTGCGGCCGTGCAGGAACGTCCAACAAGCGCGAGGCAACATCAAGGAAACACATGATGACTTAAACGAGAGAAAAGGTTAAAAAACTAAAGATGTAACTAGACTGCACTGAGAAAAGGATGGTTGAAGGCCAATGGTCGTTTTACCTAATGCATCGGGGGCAAGTCAGCGGCGGGCAAAGAAAGTAAGAATGTTTCAAAAAAAAAAACCTTCTACAGCTCACACTGAACGAAGTTCTGCAATCTCTCAAAAAAAAAGGGCCGAAGCTTTCACTGACGCCTGGGGGGAGCCTGGGTGTGTATCTCATCTCAGCGTCCCGGGAATAAGAAGAAAAATACTAAGAAAAAAATCATGGCTTGAAATCCGTAATTAGCGATAAAATCAGGACCCTGCGTCGGAAAAGGTTCCAGAGGCAGAACGTGAGGGAACCTTTTGGGGGAGCATTGTCGGGAAAGGGGGGGATGGGAGGACTTCTGATGGGAAGAGAAGGGGGAATAATCGCCTTATCTGGTGGAACCAGCGGAAGGGGGAGAGCCTGCTTTCCTTGGACGCCAGAAGGGGGGCCTTCTTCGTAACATAAGAGCGCAAGGGTTAACCTATGGGGGTTACCTTCACAGACGCAAACAAATGGGGTATGAATGAAGAGGGAGGCGAAAGACTAATTAATCACAGTCGACTGATTCGAAAGAGAGAGAGTCTCCTATCTGGTCGGGGAGAGAGATCCGCAGGTAGGGGGGGGGTAAAGAAGTAGTCTCACTACAGAGAAAGGGGGAAGTTCTCTCATCCGGATGAAAACAAGGAGGAATTTTCGACAATCAGGTCTAAAAAAGGTGTGTATGTCAGGAGACAAGACTAGGAAGGGGGGCTGTGACGACGAACAATTCCGCGACATGTCCAGTAAGGGAAGAGTCCTGTGCGCTTTAGCAATGGAGAACCAGACGGCTCCACAAAAGGGAGGATCTTTCCAAGAGAGCAGCGTAAGGGCGGCTTCGAATACGAGGCGTAAGCAAAATTTCTATGTAATGAAACAAAAAAACAGTAGCTAGGAAAGTCTACTGGTCCATGCGCACTGAGAGCATAGCGGCAACGAGGAGGGCAAGGATCCTTTTCAGGACGTGAAAAGGGGGGCGACAATGTCCCTAGCGTTACCGCTCGAGTTACGAACAAAGGTCCCATCTGCAAGCCGCAGAAGGGACGGAAAGAAACTAATCAAAAAAAAAATTTTTCTCACAGTGTTTGTGGGTAAAGAAAAATGGGCTATCGATTCTAAAACACTAAAAAGAAGAGCCAAACATACTCCAAAGGGGGCTGTCGGCTGGGGGGTCTCCGCAGTCTGTAACCCATGAGTCAGGGAGGGGAGGGTCAGGTCCTGAATCCTCCCCACAAGCTCGAAGGGGCAGCTGCTGAAAAGAGAAGGGAAAAAGTTGACCAAAAGCACCACCCCAGGACTGTTCGCAGATCGTGCTTTAAAAAAAGAGGGATCGAAGAATCAATATGAGATCAAACAGGCTATTTTCATAGAGCAGGCTTCTGGAGGGGGGGAGTCTCATCAAAAACTAGGTTTGAAAAGGCACGTGGACCTGAAAAGGAACGAAAGGGGAAACCGGCATCCCGAGGAGGAAAAAACGGATAAAAATCTACCAGAAAAGAACTCAGGGAGATACCCACGCGGAGGGGACGCAATAGATTAGGGTCAAGACGATTCCCTGAAAAGAAGGACGGGGGGAAAAGCCATCTTCATAAGGATCAAGAAAAACACCGGAAAAAAATAAGGACTGCAACACCTTACTAGGCAACCCGAGAAAAAGGGGGGGTAAAAATGAAGACCTCTGTTACGTTGAACTTTCATGTCACACGGGGAAGAGGCTGTTGAAACGTGATGCAAAGAAGGGTCTAACATATTCCTAAGGGAGTGGATTAGGATAGAACATCGGAGGGGTTCGGGGGGTGGTCAACAAGAAGGATGCCCTCTTGCACTAAGGGGACGCGGCGATTGAGAGAACATGAAAAAAACCTTTACATTACTGGGATGGATGTCTTAGAAGATTGTCGGAAGAGTAACAGCTTCTCCGGCAAAAGAGGTTTAGCATAAAAGGTACGATCCTCCCAAAAAAAATAAAACAGCGTGGACTCTATTGGTCTGGGTTCAAGTGAAACTCCATGGGGAATGAAAAAGGGGGAGAAATCAAGTAGATCTCCCTCCGAACGTAAGCAAAAAAGATTGTTCATTTTTCCTGGTAGAAAACAGTGGAGAACGCTTCAGGCCAAAAAAGAGAACTCTACCGGATGCGAGAGGACAAGAGAGACCTGGAAGGATGTCTCTCAAAGTTCCCCGTGCCTCTCAGGGGAGGAAACATGTATCTAAAAATGAAAAACGTACCAACCCAAAAAAGGGGGGGAGTAAATTGAGAAAGGAGAGGAAATGGAATGTTGTAAATCGGGGGGCGGAAGAAAAAAAATCCTTCAAGGGTCATGCGGACAGAAATCCTCGGCGAGGAGGATCGAGGTTCGCGAGTGGACATGTGGGGGGGGGAAAAAAAAAAAAAAACCCAACCCCCAACCTGGGGTCCCCAAAAAAAAAAGGCTCTTTTGGTTAAAAGGAACAGCTGCCAGGAAAAAGAGAAAAATCGTTTTGCGAAAGAAAGTCGAGATTCACTGAAAAAACAGCAAACGGAAAAAACATGGTGGCGGAAAAACGGATCGTCCGAAAAATTGGGGGGGGTGTTGCTTTTTGGCGGATAAGGGGATATCTCCAACAAACGATTGAAGGAGCAAGGGGGATACCTTCTTCTAAACAGGAAGCCCCGAAGAAGAAGAGGGAAGGGACTTATTCGAGTGGTCAAGGGAGTCAACGATTCAATGAGGACAGACAGGGAAAAAGGGACTATTTTTCCGAAAGACGGAAAAAAGTATCACTCATTAACGGGCTTGGGACCTTTCTGGTTGGAGCATTGGGTCGCAATGAGAACAAGAAGATGCCAGTGCTCTTCAGGAATCCGAAACGTCCCCACGAACGGGGGGGGAGGGTGTCCCTCGTAGGGGTTGCCGGAGTAAGGGGGACGGTCTTCTTTTGCAAGTAAGGGGAGGACGTGATTAATTTTCCAGGACTGGGGGAAAAAAAAAAGAGATTGACTATCAGAAAAAGGTTAATGCCCGAAGGGGGAGAGATCTCAGTTTGGGAGGCGTCTCAACTGACGCCAGGAGGGGCCTTTTTGGGACCAATGGCAAAGGAGGGGGGTGTGAAATGAGACTTGAACAGGGGAACTCTCGTAGTTGTGAAGAGAGGTCAAAGAAAGGTGAAATGTACGACCTTAATGACCTGGAAAGTAGGGGGCTTTCGAAGCGGGAGGGGGGACCATTTGCCGCCATGACAACGGGTGGGGTGTAAGTCCATTTAACACCGGGAAAGGAGGGGTAGTTTGTTTTAAAAAAAAAGGAAGGAAATCCTGGTCTTGCTTTTGAGGGATTGTAGAGCAAGGACGCACCTTTACCCGGGGGGAAGGGGGAGCTTAGCCGGAGTAACCAGAAGGGAAAAACGTGGCTTATTGGCGGAAAAAAGGAGCGAGTCCGTAGACTAAATCAGGAAGGTAAGTTAGGAACCAAAACTGAAACAACGTGAGACGTGTAGGGGGAAAAAAAATATCGGATTGTCTCTTGGGATTGATCAGAGGCGTACAACAAGACAATCAGGGGGGGGATAAAAAACCAGGTACGATCGGTAGCCAGTCTTTGTTCCCGTAAAAAAGGCTTGGGAGTCCCGTTTGGGTATGAAAGTCCGAAGGGTTGCCAGACGGGAAAAGAGGTAATTTCAAGAGGAGGGGGGAGATTTTCATCTGGTTGAACTCCGGTCTAGGGTATCGCTCCGAGTTGGAAAGAGGTTGGGGTCTGAGCGATACGATTCGGGGGGGGGTCTCACTAGTTAAGGAAGAGACCTATTCCCAGGTTCGCATTGCCTCGTGGCGGGAGGGGTCCTGTCGAATGAAGGAAAAAGAACGGGGGGGGGAGCACGACATACCCTTCCGCTCAAATGAGTACCAGTAATTCCTGAGGGATCGAAGCTATTTTTGCTATCAAAGGAGGGGAAAAAAGGGCTCGGTAGGTGAGAGAGGAGTAAAAAACCCTGGCCTCTTCCAGGTGGGGGGGGGGGGGGGGGGTACGTCTCCTAGTACTGGGAGGGAGAGGGAAGGGGAGAAATCCTTTTTTGCGGTCATTCAGTCTAGATGGGCTAGAGTTAATTGTCACAACCTGGAAGGGCATGGGGGGGAAAGGGGAGGAAGAAAGTTGTTTTCCACACTTGGAACTTATTCCTTCTGGAGCGGACTATCTCTACTAGGAAAGGAAAGTTCAACCAAACCTGACCGGAAGGGGATGTGTAAAGAGACTACGGGGCAGTCCAACCACGTGAGTCTCCTGCAAACATTCGCAATCCCAGGCGTCGACAGCCGACCACATGCATCAGGATTGCAGCGTGTCCATCCGGATCACTTAAAGGGGAAGGAATGTTTATCGCTTTCTTGAGAAAAGCAAAAAAGCCTCGTGCGTACGAGGGGGAAGGCGATTGGGGACGAGGGCAATAAGAGAAAGGTAAGCCAAACCTAAGAAAACTTCACGGGGGAAAACTAGAGATTGACTTATGCGGGATAGGGAATGACGTAAGTTTCGCTGGGGCAGAGGGTGAAAGGAGGGCGAGGAGTTGAAAACGGAAAAAAAAGATTTTATATTAATGCCGAGGATCAGCTTTCCTCCTTCCAAAAAGCCACCGTTTCCCGCAAACAGATGCCGACGAGGGGTTATGCTTCTGGCCATGAAAGAGATATCGGAAAAAGGTCAGCGTGCGTAATGACGGGAAAAAGGAGAGAGGGTTAGTGGTCACGGGCGGCAAAAAGGGAGGGGGTGGTTTGTGGTCTCCGTGTGGGGGGGGGAGGCGTTCCTTTCAGCTGAGAGGAGAAGACTTCCTACTCCGGTCAATCCCAGCTTTGGCGGGGGAGGGAAAAAAAAGCCCTCGGAAGGGGGGGCAGTTCCCTGAGGCTCCAAAAGGGGGGAAATAACGAACGACCCAGGTCACTTTGGAGGGGGGGAACGGGTCAGGCTTGACCGAGGTGTCCTGCCATCTTTGCGTGCAAAAAAGGAAAAACCATTTCGACGACGTAAAAATCTTCGACACTTTGGAAAAGAAAGACGGGGGGGTCCGAGGGGGATCCGGGGCTCACACGGGACTGGGGGGAAGCCAGAGGTGGACCCGAAATTGCGTAAAGAAAAAAACCAAAAACGTCTGCATATTGGGTGCCGTTGGGGGAAAAATTCGAATAAATGTTACAAGGGAAAAAGGGGGGTGGTGCTTTTAGAGAAAGATTCGTGAACGGGGCTTTGTAGAAGTGTGGACGAGTGCTGTTCCAACGAGGGAGCGGAAGGACTTGAAAGCCATCAGAGGGGAATGAGCTTACCGGTAAGGAACTAATCACATAGCAAATTGGGAAAAAAGATGAGCATAGTTCTCTCTCGGTGGTGCCTGTAAGGAGACGGTCTTTCGATCCTTGTAAAACATAGGAGAACGGGGCCGAAACAAAAGAACTTAGGCGGTGGCGGAGGGGAAAATGGGGCTCACGTTATTGTGTCCCCACCGTAAGAAAATTGGAAGGCTTACTGTCCCTTCTAGAAGTGGGATGGGGGACCAAAGGAAGGAAGAGATTAAAGCTTTCGCGCCGCAACAGCTCAAGGAGGGTGAAGAGTTT
>Ga0179591_1296577_pt1 | contig 12761 bp, 21 predicted proteins | sample CZOMad2_1_08_16f_FD_182891 | JGI IMG/M metagenome (GOLD analysis project Ga0179591, IMG submission 182891) | Vadose zone soil fungal communities from Angelo Coast Range Reserve, California, USA - CZOMad2_1_08_16fungal (PacBio error correction) | ecosystem: Environmental > Terrestrial > Soil >...
CAGACCCGTGTGGTCATACTCAAAAACTAGGAATCCTGGAAAACCTTTATGCAGGGGATGCTATAAAAGAGTCACAGGCAATATGAGGGGGGGTTTGCAAGGTGGAATGAGGTGTCATAATTTACTCAGTTATGGGGGGGGTGAGGCATTGGAATTAAACTTGGATTAGATTGATTAAAATTTGGGTCATGGAAGGCATGGAAGGATAGGCGGACATGTAGTAAAAATTAAGAAAAATTGAAAAAAAGGACAAAAGATTATGACAAAGGACTAGAAAATAACCAGGAATGAGAAAATAAGAAGGAATGGAAATATAAATATTTACATATAGTACACTACGTGAGAAGAAAAAACCAGTGCGAAACTTGGGGGGAAAGAACTTGGTATGCAGAAAATTTGCGAAGAAGGCCGGGTTATGTGCAACGTTCAACCAACAAAAAAAACAAACAAAGTCCAAACAAACCCCCCACACAAAAACAAAATCCAAATGCCGACCACAAACACCCCCCCACCCCGCCCAACCTCACCCATTCAAAAAAAACCATCACAGCCCCCCACCAAAAAAAAACACCCCCCACAAGAGACCAAAGTTCAAAACCAACCACAAAAAACAAAAACCCTGAGGTATCCAAACACCAAACCAGCACCAACCCGGGCACCCCCCAGCCTCACACGAAAATCCAAGATCGAAAAGGAAACCCCCCCCACCTATTGTCCCTCTCACCAGCACCCACCACCCCACACGACCCCCAAACAAATCAAACCCTACCAAAAAAGAACAGAGCGAACACCCGAGACTAACAAGGACCACACGCAAGACCCCCAACACCAAACCCACAGACGTAAACCCACCCACGCCCCGCAAACCAACCCCCCAGCTCAAAAAACCTGTTCTCCCAGATATTCATTTTTGATCTCTACAATTTAAATAGATAATATCCCAAGTAGAAAAGTTCGCGAAAAGATGACTGATAAGTACGCACAGAAATGGGGCAGTGAACCCAGTAAGAGGAGACATGTCATCTCGGGGCGAAAAGTAAAAAAACGAGGCAAGTAGGAAAGGGTCTAAAAAAGTGGAAGGTGGTGAAAGGATACTTCACTAGGGTCGTCAGGAGCGCACAAAGAAAAGAAGGACATTTTTTTTTCGGGAGAAAAACGCCCACCGGGGTGTTCGAGGAACGAGTGTAACGCCAAATTGCCGGAAAAGGAATGAGGAAAAGTTATCTGTGCCAATTCGTAATGACTGACAGAAGGAAGAGAGAAACCGGAGAAGGGGGAGGAAAATAATGTGACCGGGAGGAAGGGAAAAACGCACTATCAATGCTCCTGGGCGAAATTTAAAAGGGGGGGGGGGGACACCCGTGGTACAAAGGGGCGTAAGTAAGGAAGGGAATTAACTAGTCAGGAGGTAGTCTTCGGAAAAAAGGGCACGAATGGGGGGGGGGGGAGTTAGACGGGTAACCGGAAAAATCCGGGAAGAAGGGGCAAAAAGGGAAAGGTACTTGAGGAATCACCCAGATAGGGGGGGCTTTCGGGTAAAACAAAGGGAAAAGAGATGGGATACTCATGGGGAAAAAAGGAAAGGACAGTACGAAACTCAGGGGTGATTTCTCCGGACAAGAAAGTCGGCAGGCCTTTCTATCAAAACACAGCTCCAAAAGGGGAAACTCGACCTTGTCGGGAGAGGAGGGAGAAGGGGGGGTCAAAATCTCCTGCTTTTGGTAACTCAGAACAATTCAGAACTCTCAAAGGGGGGGGGAACCAAAATGACTTTTCGAGGCTCGAATGCGGGGTGCCAATCTACTCGCAGGAAAGCCTCGACTCTTAAACGTCTGAAGAGGATGGCCTTAAAAGAGAGCTATATGAGACCTGCGGTCAAGAAAAAGTGCACGAAGGACCGTTGTTTGTAGTAAGAGAAGGGTCAAAAACGGTTTGGGTCGGACATTAGAGAGGGAAGGCTGGTTTCCGAGAACGGCAGGTACACACAGGGAGGTCCAGGGGGGGGGGGGGGCCGGGAAACGGGGGCAAAAAACTGGCCGGCGTCATTTAATAGCGCCTTCGGAAGTGTAGGAAGCCCTATTTCAATCAGCGGGGACCTGTTTGGTCTAAGCACCAAATCCTGGTGTAAGCCGCTTCTCCGACTCAACAAAAAAAGGAAAGGGGGGAGAAGAATCAATCCACACAAAAAAGAAAAAAAGGCGTTTCGGGAAAAATCAAAAAAAGGAAAAGAGTGCTCGGCCGGCATTGAATTAGGAAAAGGTTGTATCGTCCAGGCTACGAAGGGGAGAACGCTGGGAGACGTAGAAACATGCCCAATGAAGGGGATCAAGGAAGATCTCCGAAAATCTTTCCCTCGTCTCATGAACCGGAAAGGTACAGGGGGGAGAGGGGGGGAAGGCACCCAGCCACTAGGTTTCCGTCTTTCACTGGGCTCATGAAGAAGGGGGGAGAAGAAATGGTAGTGAATAACACCAGGGGGTTTTTGGAAAAAGAGCCTAAAAGGGATACGTTTTTTTCCTAGTCAGGAAAGAGAAAGCGGGGGAATTGACGTCTAGGAGGGAGTTTAAATGGGAGCTGCGATAGAAAAAAGTCCTTGGCGGGGGACAGTCTCGGAAGGTAAAAAAACATCAGGAGAAGTGCCCACGGAAAGGATATATGCATATTATTAAGAGGAGCAAAGGGAGAATCCTGTTTGGGAGGGGGAGGGTCTCAGAACAGAGAAGGGGGAGAGGACGGCGACGGTAAAAGGAGAGCTTAGACGGTCTACGCCTAAAAGGGAAAAGAGAACGTTAAACTATGATTTAACCGAAAGGGCCCCCCCCAAAAGGCAAAAATCTAAAACTGGGTTGCTGTACGCATCGAACGGCTAACATCTAGGGAAAAGATCCCGCGCGGAGTCTGGAAAAGACACCCCCATCCTGTCATAAGGGGGAAGATTAAGGGGAAGGGAAGAAAAATCCTTACTTACTTCATTTATCACCGGGCTGGGGAAAAGAAATCCATGGCGGAAAAGGTCAAGGAAATGGTCAACGAAGACGGTAAATTATGTCCATCCGAATTGGAGAAAAAGGTACGAATTGGGTGACAGTAATCCTCTTTTAGAAAATAAACGTAAGGGGAACAAAGAATTGGGGAGAAAGAACGCACGAGTGAACCACAATAGGCAGAGACCTTGTGTGCGCATCGTACGACAAGTGAGAAGAAAAAAACCTCCCAGACAAGTTTGAAGAAAAACCCCACCAATAAAAGACGTGCGCGGCGGGGGGCGAACGAGATTACATGGCGAGATACTCTTGGGTTTCCAACTGCTTTGAAAGAGAAAGTTATTTTAAAGGACGAGGGGAAGAAGTTTCTATTTATCATTGAGGGAGACTATCGAAAAAATCGTATGACGAGTGAGGGAAAAAGAAGAAACAGTATGGGAAATTAGGAGGAAGAGAGGGTTATGCCAAAGTTTCGTAACTGGTGGAAGGAGAGAAGGAGTTAGTGTCTCATATGTAAAGGGGGATCAGTCAGAGGGAGAAGTCTATTTAAAGAAGCTTTTGTTTCGGGAAATGTTGATCGGAAAGATAATGAGGTTTAAGGAGGAGGGAATGGTCCCGACTATACTCTATTCAATTTCTTGAAAGAAAGGATTGATGAAAACAGGTATAAGCAACAGAAAGCAGCATTAAAAAAAATTCAGAACATCAAATTAAAGAAAGGAGGAAATTGGAAAATTGGGGACATGGCAATATGAATGGAACGGAGGGGAATGAGTAAGCATACAGGTGTTCATGGATTAAGGAGAAGTTATAGGAAGAGGTGGTATGATGAACATAGACAAGGAGATCTCAACAACAAAGGGGGGGAAAGAGAGAGACCCTTCAGAGATCGCAACGTAGGCTTTGATAACTTAAGGCCCTTAAAAGGGAGGAGGAGGCGAGAAGAACTCGACACATGAAGGCAGTTAGGGGGGGGACAGTCATTAAACTGGTTCATGGAAGACCACGGGAATGGTGATCTTTGGAGACTTTGGAATTAACTTATAAGAAGGAACCTTCTGGGGATGAGTATTAATACATTGGGGAAAGAGGATTAGAGCAATTAAGGGGGGTTAAGGAAATCTCCCCAATATGCGACAGTTTCTAAGAGAAAAGGGAAAAAGGCGAAAATAATCCTTCAATCGACAGAGCCGTCCTAGGCTAACATGTGGATCTATTACAAAGTCCTAAATTGAGAGGAACCCAGTGGAACTTTGTTCCCTGTTTCTCGGGGGGGAACCTGGGGAGAAGATGAAAAGTGGTGGGCTTTCCCCAACAATGCAACCCCCCCCAACAAAACCTAACAACCAAAACAACCAAAAACCCAAACCCCCCCCCCCATGCACAAGCACCCGCCACCCCCAGAACCAACCCCTGCCCAAAAACCTAAACAACCACCCACAACACTATACAAAAATCCGCCTTTCTACAGAGACATTTTTCGTATCTCTCAAGGAACGGACAGAGAAAAACCACATCTCTTTGGGAAGATCTATGACAATACTTATACGCAAGGTTGCAGTTAACCCAAGAGTCGGAAATTGGGAGAGTGGGCACTAAACGCCGCTGAGATTCAGCTGGGAAAAAGGGGGGAAAAGGGCTGTGTGTTGACGATGGAGACGGCAGAAGTCGTCAGGAGGCGCACACACGGAACATCCATCCCCTAGGCCTGGTTAGGGGAAAAGAAAAACCAAGGGGGAGTTCGAGATGGTACGCCACAATTTCCCGGTGTCCACGGAAGGGAATAAATAGTCCAAAGGAGGGCAGTGTGCACTGTCAGCGCGGAGCTGGAAGAAAATTACCGATAGTTGACCAAAAAAGAAGGCTCCGTACTGGGGAGAATCAGTTCTCACATCCCCTTTTTTACAGAAACTGGGGAATTAGGTGAACATTGTCGGATGCGACACGTATTCATATATCAGCACGCCACCTTATCGCAAGAATTGGGGGATTTTTAAAAAATCCGGACGATCCGCCGGGAATTACTAGAAGTGGACGGCGCAGGAGTAAATTTGTCGAGAGTAGCACCCCAGAGATTTTGGCGGGTTCGGGTAAAGACAGGGGAGGGAAGAGAATTGAAACACGGAGAAGGATCACCAGGAGGGAGAAAAACTAATCGGTACGCGGCCGGACACAGCCGCGGCCCTGGCTCGATACAGCCAAAGATACTAAGGGGGAGGGGGGAAGATTAACTCTGCTCTCTATCGGGGATCCGTGGGAGGGCTCAAAGGGTGGGATGCAACCAGACGTCCCCGCCCAGGCCTTTTCGTCGTCGCATCTAAAGGGGGGGGCCCAGCGCTAGCTGCGCCGTCCATTAAAGTTTAAGAGAGCAGAACCAAAGGAACGTAGAGAACTGGCCTTGGATAAGAAGTGAGGGGATACTAACGCGGTACGCCGGGGAGGAGTAGACTATTACCCCCGGTATGTCTGTGAAAACTCAGGAGAGGGAGACACGGTCTTTTGTCATGCAAGAGAACTATTGAACATCTGGGGAAAAGTAGAGAAAAGGAAAGCAAGTCCCATGGCCGGTTGGAGACGGTGGACACCGTAAGGGAGGGAAAGGGAAAAAGAATAAGTAATACGGAAAAAGGTCAAAGGGAGAGGGGACGGCCCGAGTGGAGACCGTGTTGGGAGCTAACACCATCCTTATTTTTGGGTCGAGCGACTGAAGAAAAAAAAAGAAAAGGAATTTCAAAGATATGATATCAAAAGGAGTCGCACAAAACACGAAAAGGAGGGGTCGGAAATTACCCACCCGGTAACATGGAAAGCTATGCATGTATACTTATTTAAGAGGAAAGGGAGTCCTTCTCTACTCAGGTATAACAGGATTCGCCGTCCCCATGAAAGCGCAGGGGAGCACGAGTGAAAAAAGTGTCCATAGTCCGAAGAATGGACACAATTTGGAGAATCGAGGAGTAGAAACCCCACAACTTGTGTCAATCGTGAAGGTACACAGGCAGAAGGGGAGGCCCGAGGGATAAGTGCTTGAATAAGGCCAAGCGACTCAACTTGCTAGAGCACAGGAGAAGTCCGCTCATTATCGGTGGGAAAAAAACAGGGATATCCGATCGAGGGGGAGTCGGCTCGGAAGACCAGTGTCCCCACAGCTGAGACCCGTGAAAAAAAGATAAAAGCTAGAGGCATATCTCGGGCTCAAAGGAGAGGAATCCTTTGGGTATGCTTTTGGTGAATTGAAAAAAAAAGCACGGGGGGGACATGCTGTATTTGTCCACTGTTAAAAAACGAGCGAGAAGGAGGGGACATGGGGGGTTCTCAATATCTTTAACAAGTTCTAAGAAAGGAAAATTCCGACGTCAAGAAAAGTCTTGGGTGAACGCAAGTAATCGAAGAAAGGGCGTCCCGCAAAGGGTACGAGTAACTTCCGCGGGGATCGGGGCCGGAGTCGATAAAAGAAAGGAGGGAGAAGAGAGCTAGATCAAAATTACTACAGAGGCCTCAGAAAAAGGGAAGAAATAAGAAGGTGTCCACGGGAGATAACTAAACATAGAAATCACGACATAATGTGCGTATGGTCAACGAATCCGGTAATTGTCTCCAGAAAACCGCGTGTAAGCTACTATGAGGGTCAAATTAAGGGTGGTGTACCTTATCATCTGGAAAACGGAGGGAAAAGAAGGAAAAGGCGTATCAAGAAAACGAGGTACATAACAAGGGGAGCCCGTTTGTTCGTCGCATGAAGAAAGGGGAATGAAAAAAAGAACGCCGGGTTACATACCAGAGTGAACTTGAAGAGGGGATTGTGGACCCTAAGCGGCTTGCTCTCGGAAAAGGGGGGCCTGAAAATATATTGCAGGGGGAGGTTTTAATTCAGTATCGGGGAAAAAAAGCGAAAAGATTTCTAATGAACACGGATCAAAGTTTCTATCACTATAAAAGGATCGAGGGGCATGAAAAATAACTAAACGGGTTCAATTAGAAATGAAAATATATTGGAATATTTCCAAATAAAAATTGGGAAAGGTAATGTTAGGAACTTATGTATTGTACATTGGAAAAAGGAAAGTGGAGTCTTGGTGTAAGTGGGAGGGGGGTGCGGGCATTGCGGGGGGGATATTCAGAGAAGTATTGTGATGTAATTATAATTTTTTAATGTCAAGAAGGCCAGGGAGGAAAAATAAGGAGAACAGTTATAATGCAAGGTCGAAAGAGAAGGATAAGTTTATTCACTGCGATAGAACAATCAAAGAGTAAATGAGAGAGACAGAAAAAAAAATAAATATACCGGAATTATGAAGAAGAAAAAAAGGGGAGAAAAAGGGGGGGGGGGCATGGTATTACTTTAATAAGTGGGCCCAAAGCTAAGGGGAGAAAGAAGGGTCTCTCAAAACAACAGGGAGGAGAAGACGTGGAGAAAGCGCATAGCTTTGACATATAGATCTAAGTAACCCTGGCAAGGTTTTTAGGGGATTGACACACGGGGAAATTCTATCATTTATTTTTTGAAATGTCCAAGGAAGGGTAATAGTTGTACTCACAGTATTTAAGGATATGAGAATTGGAATTAAAAGGGATGCTTAGACCTGTTGCATTTATACAATGGGGGGTCACTAAAGGGAAGGGAAAGGGTAGTGATGATAAGGGACTTGACTTATTGGAGTCACACACAAAAATACGTCCAGACTTTTTAAGAAGATACCAGAATGCGAAAATAAGTTAATATAAAAGAAATAGAAGTAAATGGAGCCATGGGAAACTAAGTTCCGTATAATACCTTTCCAACAAGGTTACTAAATTGGGTATTAAGGAGGGGAAAGAAGAGGACCGAAGGGGGGGGGATTTTCCTAAAAAAACCAAAAACAACAAAACCAGGCCTCCCAAAACGGTTGCTAAAAAAAGAGAGGTCCAGACTAGTGGGTAGAAGAAGGGGAAATATCTAAAGGGGAAATTAGAAACTTTAGGGTCTGAGGGGAAAGAGATATCCAACTTAACGCAAATTATTAGTGCCAGGGGAAAAAAAATAGGGTAAGGGATGTAAAAGGGGTCGAACTACACGCCAATAGTCGGATGGGGGGCATGTTGGGTAAGGAATGGAGAGGAATGGGTCAGAGGGGGAGGCACCGGTCCATCATCCAAGAATGTTAGGGGGTTTCGTTCAAACTCGGGGCGGGAAATTACGCAAATTGCCGAATGGTCAAGTATCTACCAAGACCGGTCCACTTCGAGAAGTGTGAAAACAGAGGCGGAGGGGGGAACGAGCTGAGGACACCTAATAAAATGGGGAGGAAGTTGAAATAGAACGGAGGAGTTACATGCGTTTTCCGCCATGGGTTCTCACAGCAAAATAACTTAGAAGGGAAAAAGGGGACGGAGGCCGACTCGTGATTCATAGGAAGATTAGTCAAGCCACCTATAAAATGGGGGGGGGGGGGGGGTGTCCCTTTTAGCCATCCGGCAAGAAAGGGCGACCATGGAAACAGAGGTGGGGAGTTACTGTGCGGATGCGGAAAGGAAAAAAAGAAATTTTGGTCAGGACGTGGGAAATCAAAAAAAGAGGAAGGTTTTGCAATTGATAACACTCGGAAGCCAGTCGTCCGAAAAAACAGGTGGAAAAGGAGGAAGGGAAGAAACTAAACCTGTCCCCCTTAACGGACTTGCTGAGTATGAAAGAAAACGACCAAAAAAAAGGGACAAAGGGCAATCTTACTCAAAGGGAAAGTTCCCTGAAAGTGACGATTGGTGAAACTGGACCCCCTGTCCGACGGAAAAGTCCAGACCTTTTCTTCTATCGCAGCTATTTAACCCTGTGCTGGCCACGCTATACTACGGCCGGCAATTCGCTGAAGAAGACTCTTAAAAAAGAGAAGGAACTGAAGTGCCTTATTCAAAGTTCGCGAAGAAAAGAAGAGTGAAAAAAGGGCCTGAAAACCGTGGAAGGACAAACAGTTTCGTGGCGGGGGTGGACTCACAAGTCAAAGGGGGGGGGGGGGGGGGAAGTCATTTCTACGAGGGGAAAGGATGGTTCTAGAAAATTCACGGGGCGGTAATTGGGCCTGTAATCCTGGGGGAAGAAAAAAAGCGGAAAGGGAAGAGGGAGGGACGACGCTAAATAATTATCCTAAGCAAAGTGAAGGGGGAGGAAGAAAGAGCAACGTTTACCGGTAGCGCCCAGCCTTGTGGGGTGACTATCGCTTTCTTCTATAGGTGATTGGGGAGGAGAGAGAAAATCGAAACCCCCCAAAGAAGGAGGTTGCTGGCTAAAAAACCGGAAACGGGATTGCAGTCCGTGCCTCCACTCCTTTGCCGCGTATACTGGAGAAAAAAAAAAAAGAAAGGGCGAAGGGAGGTCTTTTGATAACCTTATCACGAAACAGGGAAAGCACGTGGTGATCACATTACTACTCAACCATCGGCCACTAAAGTCTCTGATGAAAAAAAAGTTGAAAGAAGAATTCTCTATGGACCCCCGCCAAGAAAGGGTTCCTTCGTGCGGTAGAACCCGCGAACGCGAGGGGAGTATCTCACTATTTGGACGCCAAAAAGAAGGTACCTCCGTTTTGGGGGAAGGAGTAGCAAAGGAGGAAGCCGGAAATGGGGGAAAGCACAGGTGACTTCGATCGAAAAGCCTGGAAAAGTAGAGGAAAGGGGGAAAGAAATTTGGGGAACCAAGCTTTGAGCCGTAGGGTCCCAAGGAAGAAAAAAAGAGCTAGGAGACGCAACTCAAATTCATCCTGGGGTGGTCTGGGAAGAACCGGTCCGCCGGTGACAGAGTAGTCCCCAGGAAACCCGTAAGAAAAGAAAAGGCGACAAAACTTTCTTTTTAGCATAGTCAGCGATCCGTGGAACTAAAAATAAGGTAAAAAACACGTCCAAAAGGGAAAGAGGGTACTTACCATCGCGGAGGCTGACCCAAGGGTCAGAGTAACTTTCAGGCGGATCGTGCTGGGAGTCGGAGACACAAACAATTCGGGGGGAAAGGGGGCTATACTAATATGAGATAAATCTCTGACTTAAGAAGCAATCCGTACTGAGGGCATTTAATGGACACACGGGATGGTGAAAGAACGGAAAATGAGGGGAAGCATGATATTGTCAAGGAGACGGGTTATTTTTCTCCACTCGGTGAGAGAAAGTGTGGTAAACTGAAGGGAAATTACATCTGGAAGACGGCAGGCAATGTGGCGGTCTAGAACGAAACCCGGGAGCGACACAGCTACGGATGGAAAATGGGGAAAGTTGGTCGCATCAAGACGCCACTGATGAAAGCATGACAAAAAAAAAACAAAGTTTCAGCGAAGAAGGAGGAGGAGTTTCGAAAAGATTACATGGCTATACTCTGTGAAAACGAGAGAGGGAGTAGGGTTTGACTTCGCGAAGAGGGACAGAAGAGAAGGGAGAAATTTATCTTAGATATTTAGGGGAGCTATCACTAAGAGATCGTATTATCATTTTCACGCAAGAGGGGATTTCAGGGAAAAGAGATTTATTTCTCAAAGCGTACTTTGGGGGAAAGGTATCTTAGGGAGGGGGGTTAGGGAAGATTGGAAAGGTTATCTAGTGAAAGATTTTAAGTATGAAATTTTTGTGGTAACGGTTATCTGGAGGAATGTCTTTAATACGTAGGTGAGAAGTTGGAAAAGAATTTAGGGAAAAAGCTATTAACAGAAAGGGAAATACGGGTACATACACTTTTATAAGGGCAACGGCTAAGCATCCTTGAAGGGAATTCAACGTAGGAAAAAAATCAGGGTAAAAGACTCGTGAGGGGAAATGGAGGGGAAAAAAGGAAAAGGGCGCAAAAAATAATGAAAACTGTGAAAAAAGGGGAAATAATGGAGGGGGTGCATGGATTAAGGGGGATAAGTTATATGTCAAGATCACGTTGAGATGAAAGTCTCGAAAAAAAAAAAAACCTTAGGGACGAAGAGATACCCTTGTCTCGGGGTCTCTCAACGGGGAGAGAGTGGTTTTTTTGGGGACATATAACGGGATCTAAAGTAAGCCAACACCTGTATGAGATGCAAAACACTCGGACACCTCATCATGGATTGTTAAATACCTGGGAAATAGGAAAAAAAGAAAAGGGATTGAATTTTGATGTTGTGTATAGATCAGGGGGGGGGAAAGAAAACTAGGAGGATTAGGAGGGGAGGATAAAAAGGGGGAGGTGATTGAATAACATTGGCATATAGAAGCTTGACATTATTTTAATTATTAAGTCGAAAAAAACGGATTCCAAAAGGGGAAAAAGAAAGAAAAAAAATGCGAACCAAAATACTTAAAAAGAAAAGGAGGCGTACTTGATCCAGTGTAAAAGAGAGTACCCTAGTGCAGGAGGCTGAAAAAAAGAATTTGAATATTTATTTAATCAGGTTTCAATAAGACTTGGGAAAAAAAATCAACCACAAACCAAAGACAAAAAAAAAAAAAAATTCCAAAAACAAAAAAAAAACACCAACAAAAAACCAACAAAAACCCCAGAAACAACACAAAAGGAGCCCCTGAAAAAGAAAAAGAAGGTAGAGAAATACCAAAATATCTAATAAAAGGAAGAACTTCCGGGGGGACGGTAAAAAATAAAGTCGCAAAGTATAGGTGAAGTGGAAACCCAAGATAAGTAGCCAGGGGGGCCTAGGGGGATAAGAACTCAGCACGTAATGAAGATTTGTCTACGTGGACTGGAGGGGGGACGATGAGAAATCAAGGGCGTCAGGACACGGAAAAGAAAGGCATTTATGTGTCGTTAGAAAGAGGGGGGGAGGGGGTTCGGAGAGGGTACGCCCATTGCCAAAACTGAAATATCTAGGAGGCAATGAGAAGTTGTGACTCACATAGTGAACCGCGGAAGACAATAATTAAAAAGGGAAGGAGGGGGACAAACGCACGGAATGTAAGGGAAAAATGCCGACCGAGTTCTCACAGAGTGGTGTTACCTAAATGGAGAACTTGTTCGGATGCCGACTCGGCATCTTATAGATTGAAAGCAAAAAGGAAAAGAATGGGGTGTCTTTTCAGCCAGGAACGCAGGATTCCGCAGGGGAAACTGAACAGGAGGACGCCCAGAGTAGGTGGGTCGGATTAATTCGAGCAACCCAGAGATTTGGCGGAAAGTTTCTTCGGATCATAAACCAAGCATTAGCAACAGGGACTATCATTCTTTAAAAAGCTAAGACAGGGGAAAGTCGCTGGCAGCCTGTCCCCGGGCCGACTGAAGAATCTCAAAAAGAAAAAAGGGATGACATTTTCGACTCTCTTACTCTGCAGACGTAGCTGAGACATGGAAGGGGAGAAAAGGGGGGGACAAAACTCCTGGCCCTATCCTAAACCCTCCAGGAGGGTCAGTCAGGACAAGCTATTTAACCACGGGAGGGTCCAAAACGATTCTCCTGGCCATGGCGGTGCGATAGACGTCACCAAAGGAGGGAATCTGCTGGCGGGGGTGATCCTAGCCTACCATCTCTTGGGCCCTCTTGTCATGAAGGAAAAGGGGAAGTGAACACAAGGTATGAGGTGAAAAGAAATAGAAGTCTCCAACTTGGCTTTTCATTAAAATGTCGAGGGGACAAGAGTGGGAGAAAAATATCTGGCCTTTTTAGAACAAAGGGGAGGGGTCCACTGGGGCCTGTGGATGGGAAACAAGGAAAGCCCACGTAGCGCCGGTGGTAGTCTATGGACGAGAATAATTATAGGAAATTTAAGGGGGGGGGCCGTCAAAAGGTCAATCTCTCTTTTACCGTTTTTTGGGAGAGAAAAACACACAGCCTGGGGATTTTTGGA
>Ga0179591_1301824_pt1 | contig 12761 bp, 17 predicted proteins | sample CZOMad2_1_08_16f_FD_182891 | JGI IMG/M metagenome (GOLD analysis project Ga0179591, IMG submission 182891) | Vadose zone soil fungal communities from Angelo Coast Range Reserve, California, USA - CZOMad2_1_08_16fungal (PacBio error correction) | ecosystem: Environmental > Terrestrial > Soil >...
GCCCCAAAATAGGGAGACGGCAAAGGGTCAAAAAATCTGTCTAAGATGTCCGTCTGTGGGGCTTGACCCACATATATAAAGGGGATCACAGTAAACAAAACTCAAAACCTGTTTCCGCTTGTTAAACGCGATATGGAGAGGGGGGCCAAGAGGAGGACAAGTTTTTGGAAAAACAGAAGACCTTGAGGCCACGAGAAGACCAACGGAACATTTGAAAGAAACAAAGGCATTTCTGGGACAATATAAAGCCTCCGTTGGGAGCGCCAGTTAGGCGAACGAAAGGGGCGCTTGAAGAGAAAGAGAGAGGAACATTAAAAGTGAAACAGGAAGACGGGGAAAGACGGTAATCACTCTCAGAATGAAATGTGCGGAGATACTAGATAGCTCTATATAAGACTTCCAAGTCTCGTGTGAAGGGGAAGAAGGGTGGGGGCTCACTGAGGAAAGGAATATATTCAAGCGGAAGAAAAAAACCTATCATGAAGGTAATTTTAGACGCAATGGCAGGGGGGGGGTGTCTACAATTACAGGGTTGGTACAATTTAGCATTTTGTACGTACTCAGAAGTGAGAGTGTGCAGTGCCAAGATCACTCAATTGATGGTGGGCGCGGTAACAAGTACGACAGTGAAGCGAAGGCCAAAGAAAGGGGGGCGAAGGTGTTAGCTTGGACAGGAGATTGGGGGAAAAAGAGGCGCGATCTAGTGAAGGAGAAGATAAGAGGTTAGCCATAAAGGAAATAAAGCTAGAGGACGAGGTTTCAAAGCGCAACCAGGATTTTATTGTGGAAAGGGGGAGAGTGGAAGTATTATTTCCTAAGATAGGACTCGGCAGTAGTTCAGCGAAATTTGAGCGAGCAGGGAAATGGACTAAAAAGGGAGAACTTAGCACGATGTGTAAGAAAGAAGGTGGGTACAAGCGATGTCATTGAGTTTACGCTTTTCATAAGGCTCATCTAACCGTAAGACGCATTACCGGGGAAGAGGAAAACATGACTTACCAGTGGTGATTAAGATAGCTTAAAGAACTGGAACAGTTGCTGGGGGGCTGGGTAGTACAGATTCTAGGAACTGGATGCCTACACAGGTTTCTTAGAAGGCGAAAATAAATCAAGCGCTGCCACGGGAAAGGACAAAGGGGGTCTGTCAAGGAAAATGACAACCATAGGACCTGAGCGGGTCAAAACTCGAGTGAACTGGGACATGGAACCGACTTGGGGAGATACTTTTTTGTTTAAATAGAAAGAAATAGACACAGGTAAGATCAAAAGAGGGTGGGGAACCGGATAATAGAGGGTAACTCTCAATAGCTTAGGAAATTTGCGTGAGGGAGGTAGGAGGCACGAGGGTGTCAAGAGTTGGGGGTGCCGAAGGTTGGCAAAAGTATCACAAGAGAAAAAATGGGAGAGTGGGGTAAGGGGCAAAAGTTATTTTAACCCAGAAGGGGAAGGGGAGATTGATGAATATGGGCGGGACAGAGGGAGAAATGGAAGTCAAAAGTTTACCCCCTTAGAGGGGGGTGGCGGGGCTGAAGTGCGGTCCTTGGAGCAGGGAATGTCAAAAAAAGAACTAACATTGGCTATTGGGGGGGTAATATGGGGGGCTGTAGTAGTTCAAAAAGAGGGGAAAAAAGATGTTGTCTCTCACTTCAGCGTAAAACCAAGCGAGGGGGTCGAAGAGGAAGTGCAGGAAAGGAAAAAAGGACGGTTAGAGTTCGGGCTTGTCGACAATGTGGAGGGTTAAAAATCCACCTCTCCCGTCGGGGGGTATATGGGAAGCGATTGTTTTTTATTAGTGGAAGGATAGGACCAACGAAGGGGGGGACAGTCATTGGCTGGGCCAAAGGAAAAGGACGACACTTAAAGGGATGGAAGAAGATATATAGGCTTGCAGCCATGTTAGTGAACGACTACACCACGATAGAGGCAATCCGTATTCGAGGAAAAGGAACTAAGGGCTCTTGCTGCAAAACCTCGAAGGGTGAAGAGGGCTTGGAGGTTACAAGGAAGATGAGCAGCCTGAGAGGAGGAAAAGGGTCGGGAACAGAGTTTTTAATCACGCTCTATCTAAGTGTTAAATAAAAGAGCAGAATCAAAGGTCTCCAAAGCCATTCTATTTAGAAAAGCGGGTCCCTGGGGGGGTCTGGATTCGCTTTTTGCTTGGAAAACCGTAGCGCATGCAAGAAGGATTGGTGACTGGGATAACACTTTAACAAACCGAAAACAAACAGGAACGAAAAAAACACGAAAGAAAAAGTGATCTGTAAGGTTAGCCACTTTAAGCATAGGGGGGAACAGTGGTAAAAAACAACCACACACCGCAAAGAAAGCACGCGGCCCAATGGGGTTCTGCGGAAAAAGTCAAACTGGGGTGCATACTTGAAGACAGGAAATCTCGAACAGGAGGGGGGTACAAGCCAATAGCCTATTGGTACGGGGCCAAAGCCAATCAGGCGTAAAAACAGTGGAAAGGGGCACGAAGAAGATAAGACAAAATTCGAAATCTCAGCAACAACAACCACAGGGAGAGTTGACGTGGTCCGGGGGGAGGGTTTAATGAACAGAACTGTTTGGATCGAGGAAGAGAGGCGTGGGGGCATTTCATAGGAGAATTTTAGCCTGTGGTTTGGCGCCATTGTCTGAGGGGGAATGATTAGGCATGGAACCCAGTTGGTGGAGAGGAGGCCGACCAGGGGGGGGACAAGTGAGACGGGTGAGGGGGTTGTTGGCACCAGGTACAAGGCCCACTCTTCTATTGGGGACTGAAAGTTGGCGACATTTTTTAGGGGGGGGGGGATTTTGGCGGGGGGGTTTCGGTTGGGGTACCGGGGGGGGGGAGATCAGACCCCTTTCCGATATTAGAAGCGAAAGACAAGAAAAAAGGGGGGAAAATCGATGAAAAGAGGAATTAGGAAGTGGAGCTTATACTCTGTCTACTGCGAGAGTGTGAAAACTCTTTTGCTGACAGCATGCTAATAATGATAAGGCGGAATCGGAATTGGCACCGCAAGCCATAGACCCTATTGGCGCACAAAGATTCGCTTCGTAATACGTTAACGAAAGGGATCTGACCGGGTATAGGATAAAGGGCTGGCAAGCCCTATCGAGGAAATTACCATCCCGGGAATTGTATGGTGGGTCTAAAGGATTATTTAGAGAACTGTAAGGGTGGGGGGATTCCGGGGAAATGGAAAACAAATCGAGGAAACTAACAAGAAAGAGGGGCGGGTGAGGGTTTGTTGAAAAATGTCGAAAAGAATGTGAAAAAAACTCTAAGAAGGTTTTTTCTCCTGCCTCGGGGGAAAAGCATAACCTCTTAGGGTTTAATGCGAAGAAAACGAGAAAAAATGTGTCGCCGATGTAACTAACTATTGAAGCAATCAATATATGACATGGCAGGGGACATCCAGGACGCAACGTGAGACAGCCACCCCTACTAAGAGTTGGTAAGAGGGCTTAACGTGAACTGAGATTAAAAAGATAAATCGAAACCTGTGAAAGTAGGGGGATAAACTGTCAGTTAAGTAACACCGCGGGAGCAGTTACTGGCGTCTAACTGCCAAGTGACAATTTAGGGAAAAACTGGATTACCAAGAGAGAAACATCACAAATGGAAATACTACTGAGCGGAGTGGGAAAAGATATTTCTCTTGTCAAAACACGTTGATCGACCTTCCGCAAATTTTGGGGGCAACTATATCGCTGGGGCTGGATAAAACAAAAGTACGCACAAGTATGCTGACAACAAAGGAATCCGTAGATTTTTAAAAAATGCCGACGGTTTGCTGGGCCATAAATATTGCACAGATTGACAGAAGAGGCCTGGGCCGATGGCAAGAGAGATCTAGCAGAGAAAGCCTTAACATAGGTATAATGGCTCACGGTTGAATCGTACTCGCAGTACTTACTACGAATTCAACACAATCCGCTTTGAAAAGGGTCAGCTCAACAAACGGGGAAGTATGGAGAGGGTAAAACGTAATGAGTCGTGAGGGGGGGGGTATAGATGTACCTTAGGACAGCATTGGGGTAAAAAAGGGAGGGAAAAAAAATGGACTCGAGCAATTTGAATATATATTTGGGAAAAAAACTCCGGATAATAGTAGCTGAATTAAGACGAGCTACGGGGAGGAAAGGAAAATATCAAGGTAAAACAGCTAAATAAACCGGCTAGATCTTGGAGATATTCGTCGCTATCTTTGAAATTCAAAACAATGAAATGGGGGCGAACAGTTTAATTAAGGAAAAACCATATGAGGAAGAGGACCATCGAATAGCATTGGAAGAGACTCTTGCAATGTCCTCCGGTTTTCGACTTGACAGGAACGCTAATGCCGAAGGGTTGATGGAAGAAAAATAACCTGAGTGGGATTGAAGAATATACTTGGGTAATTCCATCTCCAGGTAAATTGCTAGGGGGGGAAACAACCCAGGTACTCGCCAAAGGGAGGGGAGAAAATAAGGGTGTGAAAGTTCATGGCTAAAACGGCGGGATTGATCGGAAGACTCTACTACTTCAATCAAGGGAGGAAACAACAGTCTTCACATCAAAACATCTTGGAAGGGGGAAAGAAGGTATCGGAATCCGCCATATAAGTAAGTAGTTACCTAGGGTCCACGTCGTGGTACAAGGAGGTGGGGTTTTGTGGGGTGGGTTTCTATGACAGAGGACCTTGTTTGGAGGAAGAAAGGAAAAATGAAAAGAGCAAACATTACGGGGGAGGAATATATCGGGGAACGCGCAGTTGGAGGAACGGGGGTTTTTGTTCTAATGGGTTGTTAAACTAATTGATCGGGGGAGGGCCAACAAAGGGGACAGCAGACGGGCCCACAGTGGAAGGGAGATAGGGGCCCCAGTTCAATACAAAACCGGGTTTTTCGATTGGGGGGGTGGTTTCGGGAAGGACACGTCTATATTTTGGCATAGCAACAGCCAGAAAAGGGGGTAGGAGCGAAGTTTTGGCAGAGGGGGTCAAAGGAGGGGGTTTGTGGGAATCTCGAAGAAAACAACACAAAGGGGGGAAGAGGGAATGATGCCCCAACAGAAGAAGAACAACCCGTGCAATATGTTCCAAAAGAGAAGAAATATTAGCCGGAAGTGTTGGAGGCCCAAAGTTAAAATAAGGGCCCAATAAACCACCCAGAAACGAAAAACATTAGTGGTCAAGAAAGCTGGGGGAAAACCTCTATTAAAAGCTTTTCAAACGAGCTGTGGGTGGGGGTTGGGAAAGAGAAAGGGTAGAACCAATTCCAGAACCACGAAGACCAAAACCACTTGGGGTAGCCAATCCTGTGAGGGTAAAGTATAACTCAGCCGGGATAGAAGTCCGCCAGTTCTGCGCAAAAAGATGGAATAAACAGATAGAGGAACCAAACAGGCACTGAACGTTGAAACCGAGACGTGGAAAGCAGTATGCTAGCAGATGAAGATGGGAGAGGAGATAGAGATGTGAGAGGGACAGGACTCGTGTGGAGACCTGTTTGCGCCTGATTAAGTATAAAGGATCTCTTCAAGTAGAAGCCGAGCAGGGAAAATTGGGAACTTAATTGGTGAGGGGAGTTTGTTGGTGACAGTGGTTTTGGGGGCAGGGGAGGAAGGGGCCGTAGATTGAAATGACCGAATAGATATAGTACGGGGTGGGAAAAAGGGAAAAGATAATTTTGTGGTCAAGTGGGACCCAGAAAAAAAATTGTCCGGAAATTTAAAAAGAGGGACGCGAAAAAACGGCAACCGAAAGTAAAAATGAGATGGTTAAACTTTTATCTGAAAATCTAAGAGGGTACAGGGGATAAATATGTTAGACAAAGGTGGGAATATCCTCCTAAAGCTAAAGAAACGAATAGTTCTAAGCTCATGAGAGGGATTGTGAGTGGAAGCAGGTCCTGGTTATATTTGATTTCTATTATGAGGGGGCGGGAAGATTTTCAAACAGCGCCTCTTTGAAATAGCACAGTGCAACGCGATAAATGAGAAAAGGGGGGTGAATACAGTGGGTTTAACCGCGATGAGCTGTGGTAGGGCCAAAGGACCAAATACTCATTAAAGGTGGAATCAGTAGCCAATAATGAAAGTGTTAGGAATCGGCTTCCCATGAGGGATTGACTTCATTTGGCTAGGAAGGGGAAAGAAAAGAAGGGAGGAGGGGGGGGGGGGGGGGGGGGCGGGTAACGTAAAGAAATATACGAGGTCTTCGGATATATCGACGCGGAAAGAGGGAAAGAGAGGGGGTGAGTATTCTTTCATATGCAGGTCCAATCCTAAGTACCTTCGGCATTTTCAGGGGGGGATCGGATGACTGGTGAATGGAATTTTCTATAGCACTATTTTGGAGAGGGGAGGGGTGGGGGGGGAAATAGACCAAGCAAAATATATCCATGTCGCGGCAACGATAAAAGTCGTGTTGACACGGCAATCTAAGGAAATGGGTAGTGAGGTTCAATTGCGTGGCATTATCGTTATGGGAGGTAGCCTAGGGTAGAGTGTTTGACAAGTTGTGGGCCAGTTAACAAATATATCCGACGGGCGAACGTGTGTGAGGGCACCCTGCCAGGGGTATTTTCAAAAAAACACATAAGTTCAACATTAAGAGGGGGAGGGATCTTGTGGTTGAAAATCTTGAAGTTGAAGGACAAGTGAACCGCACCTTAGGGGGGGGCGGGCGTTCGTAACTTATTAGGGTCTTCAATAAGAAAATTGGGGGGGACGATGGAGTCAATTGGGGGTCTTAAAAAATCGGAACATGTTTCTAGAGGGGGGACAAGCATTAAATAAGCTAGGATTTCGATTACGAAACTACAGTAAATAGTTAGGCGTTTTAAAGGATCTGGATGGAGGGGGACTTGTCGTGGAAAAAAGAAGAACCTGGCACGGCAGGGGGCTTGTAGTGGCGGAGGGTTGTTTGAGGAGGAGAAATGGGCAAGAAAAAAAGACTATTGGAACCAATTTTCATGATCAGGCTTCCAATGTTCAAGGAAAAACGGGGACTTCGGATGAAGGGCAGAGAAGGAGGTCTTGAACAAACGCTTATTCAAGACTAACCGGTAATATATTCCGGAGGAAGCTTAAATTATTAAGAGACGAATGGCAAAAGGGAAAGATAGCGCACCATCGATAGTGGGAGATGGCTTGGGTTATCAATATAGTAATCCTCGTCGCAGGCATGGTAAGTAAGAAAATAAGTGTAAAAAAATGAAGAAGTAGAATAAAAAGAGTATCGAGCAGGAGAAAAACAGGGTTCTGGAGAGATCAGCGAAAAATCTTCCCCTGGGGTTGTTTCAGTGTGCGCTTGTTTTAACACGCGGCATACTTTGGACGTGATGGGATCAGAAAAAACAAAACAGGGAAAACAAAAAAACATGTCCCTCCCCCAGAAAATAAAACAGGTTAGGGTCCAAATGTAAGCGGGTCCTGGGTAATACTTGAAAACATCGATTCTTGACCAATGGTGGGGAGGGAAAAGGACCTATCCTGGGGGTTAAGGAGAATCAATACTAATCAAAACAGAGGGATCAAAAAAGAGCCGGGGACAGGAAAAAAGATATAACTGATACGAAACATTCCTGGGTTAAAGTCGGAAGAAAGAAGGGACGGAGGGGGGAAATCTCTAGCAAAAACATTATGATAGGAACATAGTATGATGTTGCGAAAAGGGGGGGGTCGAGGAAGAAAAATTGACATTATTGGACAAGACAATTTCGTATGTGGTTTAGCGGGAACGGGGGAAAAGAATAGCTGTGCGGGGAGAAGGAAAAAGTGTGGGGAACAGGTGGAGGTATGTTAGATGCACCAGTGGGATAGGTAGTGAGAAAACTAGGCATGATGAGGGGGATTTTGTTGAACAACTTGTGGACCAACCCCCGCTGCGAAGGGCTGCCTTTGAAAGCTACCGTGTTCTTTTTCTGTGGTGAGTGACAGGGGTTTCGGGGGGGGGGGGGGGGGGGGTAAGGGGATAAATCAGTACCCATAATGAGGAGGAGCTACGTTCAAATCAACAAATAGAAAACAAAGGAAGCTTAGGAAGGAGATCGCCATATACGGGGGGATGACTGCTACTCGTTTATCTACTGGCAGAGGATTGAGTTCAAAAAGGGGGTGGACAGAAGGAGAATAAGAAGGAAATGATCATATTCAAGCCAAGACACCTATCGGGGGGGAGGAGAAGCACTTCGCAGTCGTACAGGACAAATACGGACCGAGTCTAACCGGGTGAGTGGGGAAAATAAAAAGGGGCCTGACAGCCCGATAGAGGCCCTGACATACCTGTTGGGAAGTGGAAAAAATATGGAGATCACCTGGGGGGAAAGCTTTCGGTTGGAAGGAAGAAGGACAATCAGGGGCAACTACACAATAAAACGGAGGGGGAAGAGGGTTGGAGTTGTTTTGCAAAATGGGTTAGAACAACAAGATTAAAAAAGATAAGGTGCATTTCTCTGCAGTCCTGGAAAAAGAGAACAATAGATTATGGGTTTAGGGGGAAATGAAGCAACGAGAAAAAATAAGGGATTCCCTCTTTAAGCCAAACAATCTTCAATCTGGGGCAAACATCTATGCCATTCCAGGAATAACGACGCAAAAACCACCCTAATAGGTGGAAATGGCTAACTGTATGAAAGAATTGAAACGCCAAGAGACACAAAAGCGAAACCTGAATGATGGAAAAAGCGGGGCATGAAATTACAACGATCAGTGTTGGGGTGTGGATGGCAAAAAGGGGGGGGAACAAGTTTATTGAAACAAAAGAGGGAGTAAATAATATCGCTAAGCACATCATGGGAACCTCAATAATATTGCAAAAGGTTAAGCGGTTGCCTCGGTAAAACTCTGTTGGAGTTATCCGCGAGGTGGGGGGGGAGGATAGCGCTTGCTATTTCAAACAAAAAAGTCCGCAACCGAGTCGCATCCCTCGACAAGACCTCACAAGATAGAGACGATGTGGGAAGGAATAAGGGAAGGAATCTTGGATGCAGGGGAAAAGCTGCCTCTTGAAAAGGGCAGTAGTCATAATCTACCGTACTAACCTGGGGGCATTGACTCACGGGGGCATCGAAGGAATTCCTTACTAAAGAAGCAGCAAAAATGGGTCAATCACCTATGGGAAGAAGAAAGAGGAAAACTGGGGAAGTATGGGAGGGGGAGAAGATAGAAATCGATTCAGGGCCCTAGACGTTACGGGTAGGCATTAGGCGTAAAATGAAAAAGAGAACTCGACGGAAAAACTGGATTTCAAAAATGGGGAGCGCGAAACGGAGGGGATTTAGAGAATCCCATCGAGCGGGAAAAAAAAATAAGTAACGCCTATTCTAGGCTAAGTCTGCATCCACTCCGGGACAAAGAAAACCGCGCGTGGGTAGATGGGAGAAACTGATCGTGACTAAAACGGGTAAAGCCAGTTAAATGGTAGGGGGGAAAGTTAGAGGCTTCTAAGGATCGCTAAAACAAAGGCGAGCCGATAGATGCATGGAAACTGGGCGAATCCCGGTAGCGCTAAAGGCAGTACAATTTTGGATTGTAAACAAAAAACAGAGTATCTTTGCCCTGGTGCAACGATGAGATATCTATGGGGAGGGGGGGAACAGTCTCCTGTTCCAGATAAAAGGGCAAAACCTGGGAATGGGGTCAAAGGCATGGGGGGGGAGAAAGAAAATTAAAAAATTTTTAAGGGCTCGGTTCTCCATGGGTAGACTTTCACTCTCAGAAGGGGAAAGCCACATGGTCATGAGAAGGCAAAACCCGTATTTACTAGTCTAAGCAGGGACTAAACATGATATCTGCGCGGATCTGTTGCCTCGTCGGGGACAGTCGTGTTTGGTGGGAAGGGCTCAGCGGGGGATGGGTGGACGTGGTCAAAAGCTCCTTTGTTTTGCGAGAATGGGGGGCGAAGGACTCGAAAAATACGGTCGAGGTTAATACTTACCCTCACACAACTTTGGGGAGGAAAGTTGGGGGGAGTGGGGGAAGGAGAAAGAAGGTTATAAGGGTGGAAAAAAACTTTTTCCAGCAAAGTTTTGGGCAAGAGCTTGCTGACAGAAAGTTATCGGGTGCGATTATGATTGGGGGGTACTTGGGCGGCAAGGAGGTGGGGGTTGGAGCATACCCAAAGGAATATTTGGCGAAGGGTTGGTGAAAAAGCGCGTTAGGGGAGGGGGGGGGGGGGGGGACATCGCGAGACAAAAAACAAACACCCTGAGAGGGGAGAGAGGAAACAATAATAACAGGGAAGGCGGGGGAAATAGTGAAAAAAACCGCGACTAATATGGAGCCGGCGGGTACTGGAGCCTATTAAGGAGTCAAGAAAACCACCTCAGAATCTACAACAGTGTGAAAGAGATTTCAGAAAATTCTTAAAAAGGAGGCAAAAAAGGGCCAAGAAGGCTGGAACAAAGTGGGGGGAAAAGGGAAAATCTACCATTCCATCCTATCCAACCAAGGGGTCCTGACAAAGGTGCTGGGGAGTCCACGTAGACATCCACTGTAAATTGGGGAGAAGAGCCATCGGCCAACCCGGCGATTTTAATAAGAACATCTAAACCTAAAAACAATAAAAGGGAAAAACCGACGCTGTGGAAAAATCTGGTATTACCGCGCAGGAAAGGACCTGTCGGGAGAGAAGTCATATCTGAAAGAGGAAAGGAAAATACGTGGGGAATGTGACAAAATTGGTGTAGCCCTTATTTAAGGGCGAAAAGGTCATAACGGGAAAGCCATAGAGGGGGCTTTTAAAAGTCAGTTGTAGGGGAGGGGTAACAAAAAATTGCTGTTTTTGGGGCAATGCTTTTTGCAAGAAGGGCCGATGGACTACAAGATATCGAGGAAGAGGTGTTGAAAAATCCCCGCATGTATTTGACGAACAAAGGGGGAAAGCGTTAGCAAAGAAAAGGACGCTCTCACGAAACTCAATGCACACGTTGGGTTAGATGGCCAGAAAGTCTCTAGGAATATTTAGAAGAGTTGGTGCCAGAAGCCTTAAAGGAAGGTCAATACAAGAAGGAGAGGTTTCCGACCATTACAGTTGGAGGGGAAAGATGCAGTGATGGGGAATATTATGTCAAAATATATAATCTCTCGGTGGAATCTTTTGCACAAAAGTTAGCTAAAGGGAGTTTTCTATCGAAATTAGAGAAGTGGGAAAATCCAGTTGGGGTGAACAGCGAGAAGGAGGTTAGCTTTGACATGGGGAGAAATATATAAAAGGAAAAAGACGCATTAACCTGGGAAGAGTCGGAAAGACACGGCCCAAGGGGTTTAGAGAAACGCAAAGGAGTCTATTATTGAATTCCGGTGGATTGGGTTTGGGTAAAGACGGGGAATTGACCGGTAAATTCCTCTAAAAATGTTTACTTAAAGTCGAGGAGGGTAGATAGGAGAGAAGCGGAAAAAGAGGAAGACTTTCTTCCATCGCTTAATCATGAGAGCCTAAATTAAAGGAGGCATTGAAAAATCGATCAGATTTAAGTTGGAGCATGAGACGCATTGGTGCGAATTTTTTTGGAATACCAGAAGGATAATTCAAACATGTCCGGAGAAAGTCAATCAAGAGGGGGGTGAACAGGAGAATATATTTTAACTCGGGCAAAGATAGGAAAGGTGTCAAGGGGGGGAGTGCTGGAATCTGGGGGGAGAAGTTTTTGTCAAAAAATGTTTTCACACATTTTTCTGGGCCAGTGGATACAGAAGCAGCTAAATGCTAGGGGGGTACATTGGGGGGCAAATCCCGGGGGGGTGCAAACATAATTTCAAAAACAAGGTTATTTGTGATATTTATTTCATCTTTCTTCAAAGGGAGCCATGAGGACCAAGGAAGGGGGTGGGAGGGCTGAAGTTTCTTCCTGAGGGAAGGGTCAAGCAATGGAAAAGATTGACTATTTCTTCAAAGTCGGAATTAAAAAGCGGCTCAGAAGGGGTTTCTCGGGCTTTCTAGTTCAAAAAAAGACATGAAAAGAAGAGGGGGGGGGGGAGGGAAGAGGTGTGCATGCGAAGGAAAATTCTTGGGATTGGGGAACGGATTTTCAAACTTACAAATACTACTAACCAGGGAAACAACTTTTGCAGGAGGGAGGGGGAGTTCCCGGGGGTTAATGTAGTCGAAATCGGCAAGGAAGAAATTTGTAACTGCTCTAAATAAGACATGGGGGCGTGAACATGGCATTCAGGGCAATTCCTTTATTTCAGGGATGCTTGCAGAAGCGGAGGTCAACAACGAAAAACGGTAAATGCAATGTATTCAGGGTACAGGAAGAGAAATGCGGGAGGAGGGAGGGGGGAGATAAAGAACACATCTGAGGTAGGGGAGAGGGAGGGCTTATATGCACGATAAAAATATCAGTTTGTCCTAGGGGTAAGATAAAAGAGTGGAAGAAAGACTCGCGGGGAAATCTAAAGGAAGAGAAATTCTCTGTATGAGGAGAACGTTTCCTGTTGGGGTTCGTGGGGGATTCGAGGGGCTGTTGAACGTAGAGAATGCATAAGTTTAGGGGAACAGGGGGGGACGTAATTCAAACGTTAACCAAAAGGGAAAACCAAAGGCCTAAACAAAAAAAGGTAGCGTCAAAGGCATCAATTTGAACAGCTGGTGAAGGGGGTGCCAAACTCGCTACTGACAGGGTGTCTGCAATAGACCTCTCAACAACTGGGGGGGATACTCATTAACTCCAGTACAAGAAAGCTGAGGGGTAACAAAGAATATGTGGTAAAGGGACAAGCCACTTAAAAATACTCTACTACACTTGGCTCTTGCCTCAGTTCAAGGATACTCAGACAATTATAA
>Ga0179591_1247427_pt1 | contig 12760 bp, 15 predicted proteins | sample CZOMad2_1_08_16f_FD_182891 | JGI IMG/M metagenome (GOLD analysis project Ga0179591, IMG submission 182891) | Vadose zone soil fungal communities from Angelo Coast Range Reserve, California, USA - CZOMad2_1_08_16fungal (PacBio error correction) | ecosystem: Environmental > Terrestrial > Soil >...
AAAAACCGGAAACCTCGGGGCTAGCAACTCAGAAGCAAAAGATCTAGAAGCCGTGCTCTAGTCGGGCGAGCCGAACGACCAGATATTTAACAAGCGAAATAACCGCGGGGAGACACACAGTCCAGGTACCAAAAGGGGCAGATATCAGGTCTGGCCGGAGAGATTACCGTTTTAGGGGAGGATTCAGAGGAGGCGGAGAAACTGCGAGAGTACTCGAAAAAAAGAAAGGACCGGCAGGAAGGAAGTCATCTGCCTGAGCTTGAAAGAATTCGGTGGTAGTTGGGGGACGGAACGATAGCTATCGGAAAAAAGAAGGAACGGGATCTCCATCGCGATCAAGGAAAGAGGACAAGCTTGGGCTGGCGAGGACGTATTGAGAAAAAGGAGTGCCAAGTGGGGGGGGGGGGGCGGGGGGGGGTTGGTGGGGGTGGGGCGGGGGGGGGGGGGGTTGTGGGGGGGTGGGTCAGGGTGTGGGGGGGGGGGTCAGTGGGGGGGGCCGGGGGGGGTTTTGGTTCTGGGGGAAAGGATGTGCGGCTTCCCTAGGAAGACCTCGAGGGGCGGGGAAAAAAACTAGGATTGAGGACCGTCCCTGGTAAGAAGAGAAAACGAGGGTGACTGTACGATGTCGCGGTCAGGCAAAAGGGCCCCACGCGGGCTTTCCAGCTCAAGGTCAATGATAGGGGCGAAAAAAAAGAATGTCCGCCGGGGGGTCTTAACTGGAAGAGGGGGAGGAACTTTTCAGACGATCGTGATCGGAATGCACGTCAGAAAGCAGATGCGGGGCGCCAAAGGCGGGAAGTAACCATTTAATGCCTTAGTCGGAGAAAAGGGTCGCCGGAGGAAACAAAAGGAACGGTCACGCAGGAAATTCAGTAACGGAAAAACAGATAAAAAAAAAAAAAAACCAGAAGTTGAACCCATGCCGATTTCGAGGAACTGCTTTGCGAGAGAAGGGAAGGGGGGAGAAAACAAAGAAACGCAGTCACCGACTAGTCGGCGTGCGCTGGCAGAATGAAGTCGAAAACGCACGTGCGCACCGAGTCGGGATGGAAGAGAGGGCCGCGAGGGCAGAAGGAACGGTCTCGGAGCGAACCGTATCAAGGAAGGGAAAGCAGGTGGAAAACCGCGCCGTCTGGTAAAAACGGCATAGTCAATAAATCAAAGTTAGGAGACAACCTTGGCGAATAGGGAAGAAAGAAAAACCCCCCAAAAAACTGTGGTGAGAACCCTACTTCGGGCCAGCGAGGGCAAAGATAGGATGGAAAAAAGCGGAGAAGGGCACAGAAGTGGCTGCTAATAGTCAAGGAAAGAAACGATCACGGTTGCGAAGAAGAACAGCGGGCAAAATAAGACAACGAAAAAACGTCAATGAAGACAGCTTTTGGCGAAGGGTCGCTGGCGTCATGCTCAAAGAGGAGGGGAGGTAGCTTCGTGTACAGGGGAAAGAAAGAAAAGTGTTTTGTCCGGTTGGAATCACATAAACGAGCATGATCCGAGAAACACCTTGCAAGTCAACGAGGAACAAAAAAGGAGGGATGCGAAGGAAGGCCGAACGCCGCAAACCAGATGGGGCGGCGGGAGAAGCCATCCAAAAGCATTGGTGAACGAGGGAGAACAAGTAGAGAAAACAGAGGACAAGCAAAAGGATGCAGCCCTTTGTTCCAGAAAACAGAGAAAAAGAAACAGGTCCCCAGAGACTCTTCGAGAGGACAAGCACGGAAAAGCTCTGGAAGGATTGCGAATATTCCCGAAGAGGTCTGTAGGTGTGGTCAGGAAAAAGAAAGAAACAAAAAGAGCAGAGCTAAAAAGTGAAGGGGGGAAGCGGAAGAACGGGATTTGCCACGCACGGAAGAAAAAGACGAGTACCACTAAAAAAACAAAGAAGGAGGGGTGGAGGATGCGAGCAAGTATCGGAGAGAAAAAGAAGAAAATTTCTCGGTCGCACAACGTCGTGCGAGTGAACAGGATAAAAGGATTCACAGACGAGGCTGAAAAGAGCCAAAAAAAGAAGCGCGGCGAAAATCACTGGAAACGACAAACGACTCTCGGCATCCAGAGCATAAGGAAACAAGAACTGCAAAAAAGAAGGCAGCGCAGCCGATCGTTTGTAACTAGGCGAATATGGCTGGGGAAACCCACGCAGAAATAAGGAAACAGGATACTCACCGGTAGCTGCGAAAAAAACACCGATAGAGAGTTAGAAGGAAATGGCGAAATCAGCACCCGGTCTTGTCTGGGGACTCCAGGGGAGAAAAGAAAGATTAGGCTCGTGACTAAACGACACGCAAAAAAAGCGAAATCGAGACGACCATCCCTTGGGACGGGTTTAAAGGAAAAAAAAGATGAGCAGTGATATCTTATGGAGAGACCCTTTCGAAACCCCGGCTTGGGCCGATAAGCCACGAGCCTGCATCTGCCGAAAAGGGGAACCAGGAGAGGGGGGAGGGAGCGAACCATGGAGACCAGCATAGTTGTTTGCTGGCGCGTGGAAAAGAACGACCCATCATCGTCGGAGCAGTCTCAGATTGAAGGAAGGTGAGCTGGAGGCTGGCAGGGTCGGGTGTTGCCAAGAAAAAACCATAACGCAAGTGACCGGACGGAAAAGGAGAGAGGCACCGAAAAAACCAAACACTCGAGGGTAGATCAGAAAAAAAAACACGGAGGAGAAACCTCGAAGGTGGGTGGCAGGACGTGAAACCAGGGCGCGATGGTACAAGTCCAGGATGCGGGCTAAAAAAAAAAAGACCAAACCTCCCAGCGGTCAAACATGACCTCCATTGGGAGGGAAAGAGACGGGCTCTAAAGGCAATAGTGCGGCACAGCCAGCAAAAATCAAAAAAGCGGAGAAAGAGACAAGCCGACAGAAAAACCAAGGTAGTCAGAAGCGGAAGCCCTGTCGAACGCGGTGGCCGGACCCAAACAGGGGGGGGGAACAGCGCAGAAAAAAAAAAACTGGGGAAGTGGGGGTAACACCCGGGGGATGGCTCATCTTCGCAGTTTCCAAAAGAAAGAGAAATGCGAAGGCGAACGAACGGGAACGAAGGGAACAAACCTAAAATGGGTCACCAGGAAACGAGGGACGTCGCTCCACAAATGCGATAAGGGGGATTACGCGCTGTCAGAAGCACCGGAAAATACACCTCTGAAGATTTCAACCATAATAGCCGGAAGCCGCAGGAGACCAAAAAGAGAAGGAAACCCAGGCAGGAAATATAATGAGCTGCAGAGAAAGACAAACGGAAGCGTGGGCGCGAAAAAATTTCCGAAAGGAGAGGACAAAGTCGTATCTGGGAATTCCACTGGGAAATAACCAGAAAGCTGTGATACCCGAGAAACTGTAAGGGAGCGATACCAGAAAGAACTGTAAATCGACGGGGGGGGAGGCGTAATGCCGGTGGTACAGACGGGAAGGGATAAAGGCTGTCGGAAATGTCCAATGGCACAAGACTTGAAACAGGCCAAGGTTAAATGGGAAATTCGGGAAAGGGCAGAACAAAAGTACAACAGGAAATCCAACGTACGCGACAGCGCGCGAAAATAACCCAAATCCTAAGAATGGGCAAAAGCGGAGAAGGGGAAAGGGCGAAGCCCTAAGACGGTATTTCCCAAAAGCGCATTGTAGAATCTCGGCCATAGGGAGAAAAACGGATACCGCCACCTTCCCAATAGGTGCGAAAAAAGGCGACCCCTCAGAAAAATGTGCGAAGTCGATTCAATCGGAGGGAAGAGACAAGGATGGCATAAATGAGGTGGTCCAGAAGACATGATTGAGCGGACGACTAGGAATGAGAGAAGAGGGGGTAAGCACCCTGCAACAAAGAAGTGCCTACAGGGACAAGGGAAAAATAAAAACGAAGGGCCCATCCTCTTATAACAATACATCTCAAAATCCGGAAAGGGTCAAGGGAGGAGGGCGCCGCTGGCCTGGGCAACACCAGACATTGTTAAGACAAGATTCGAAGGAGACGGAGCAGCAGCTTGCGAAGCCAACTAGAAAAGATGGTGCAAAGAGAGGGAAAAAAAAATCCCGAGGCGCATTCAATTTGATAAGCCAGAGGGCTTAAAGAAATTCTAAACGATACTGAAAATAAGCAGAGGAACAAAGGGTATGAAGAAGAGAAAAAGTGGGGTACCGCATTGTGGGGAGAAGCCACCTACCCCAAAATACCGGGAAAAGCGTCACTAGGGCAATTAAAGGTCGCCTTGTGGCGTATCCTAGACAGTGGCAAGAGAAAAAAAGCAGAGCCAGCGACCAAGAGAGGGCCGAAAAAAAAGCGCAGCACCAACGCCAATACTGAGGAAGGAACGGAAAGCTCAAAGCGACCAGCGGCTGCTGTAAGGGGCGGGTACCCGCAACAAGAAAATCGTCTACAAGCAGGACAAGAAAAAATGGAATAGGCTGCGGGTCCAGGCATCTGACAGAAGAAAAAAAGACAGCTCTGAAAAAAAAAGCCGGGCAATAATACCTGCCGAACCATTATCTCAGAAAAAGCCTGAACAAGACGGGAAAAGAGGGCGGAGAAGAGACCGGAGAGACTGAACTACAGGAGGGGAAAATTAAAGGTCATTCAACTGATCTAAAAAGGAATAAAAAAAAGAGAAAAATTACCAAAATGAAACGACCTGGGGATGAGAGTTACGGACCGAGGCAACCGCTCTGAAGAAAACGCACAATACAAAGAATCAAAAGTGTACGAGAAAAAGTAAATCACAGCACGCTTTCTACCCCGCAAAGGAAAAAATGCACCTCATAAACCGGCCAAAGGGGAAGCAAGAGGAAATCCGGTGAGCATTTATCAAGCGGAAACTAAACAGGGCGTCGCGAAGATCCGATCGCAGGGGGAGAGAGGCAGAAAATAATGTACGAGTCCGGAGCAAAAAGAACCCCGAAGTCAAAAAGAAGCAGACGACTGGCCGCATTGCTGTCAACATCTCCGACGAAAACGGAGTGCAGTGGAAGAGCTGCGCGAAAATCTAAGCATCGATCAGGCCAAGAAAACGAAAAAATCATGGAGATAAAAGGAAAACGAGAAGAAGGGTTCTGGAACTGGGGGGAAATAGGCTTCCGTCACCGAGGGGCTAGGTCCAGTATCGGTCGCGGCAAAAACGATGACAAGACCAAAAGCGAATATGAAAACCACGATCGGAAGGCGGCAGAAACAGCCGCGCCGGGGGGGGAGACAAGGCAAGAATAAATAAAAAACAACAAACTTATTCAAAACTAAGAAGACAAAAAAAGCGCGAGCACACTTCAGATCAAATTGTCGACATCTCGCTCAGTGAGGACAAAAGCGCATGCCTAGCAAAATAAACAAAAAAAAGGAAAGTCGGTGAGCGCCCCAGAATGCAAACCATTGGCCCTCTTCTTCGAAGAAAATCGAAGGAAGTGCGTCTTGGCTCCTAGCAGCATGAGAGGGGGAAGAAGAGAGGAATCCAAAATCCTTCGGCGTCGGAAATCAGGATTGGAAGCTTTATGGTAGTTAGGTTGCGACTGCCAGAAAAAGAAGTCTAAAAGTCGAAAGTTCTCGTAGGAGAGGGGGAAAAAAGACGATCACAGAGCGACGCCGCGGGGCGATGCCGTAAATGCCGTTAAGAAAAAGGACAGGGCTGATAAGTCAAGTTGCGCTGGTCAAAGAAGGTAAAAAAAAAATTGTTGCGAACTCGACATTGGCGAAACGTCTACAAAAAAAAAAAAAGAGGAGAAAAAAATGTCAGATATGACGGTCTGAGGATAGAGAAAGAGGACCAAGCCAATCGAATGACATGAATAAAAGAACAGTGTCGCCGGAGGGCCCTTGAAAACGCGTGGGAGGGCAAATCGCATCGTATCGAAGGAGGAACGGCAGAGAAGAAAAGCAATTGTCTTTCGGCCCGAAAATACTGAGAAGCGACGAAGGTCTTGTTTCTCCGGGAGTACCGGAAGGTGCGAACTGCCGAAACCGGCGGACGTGAAGCGCTGGAAAGGCTGAGAAAGAAATATCGCCGGTACCCGACCAACCGAACGCCCAAAGTTGGGTCCAAAAGAGAAATGCTTGCTAGATTCCGGAATGGGGGGGAGAAAACAGAAGCAGAAAAGAGAGGGGAAGCGTGCCGCAGCAAGGGAAAGGTGAAAGAAGGTTGGAAAGGGCAGAAGCAGCGATTACGGGCAATAGGCATAACCCGAGGGAGTAGCTTGGAAGTAGAGAGGAGGGGAAAAGACTCAACAGTCATGGGATCGTTAATATCGCTGCAAACTAAGTCCGGAGGGGACATGGCGTAGCTTAAAAAGGGAGGAAACTAACGTGGGGGGAACCTGGAGTGAAAGAGGAACGAAAAACATCAGCCCTTGTGTTGGGGGGGGGGGCTAGGGACCTCTTCAGGAAAAGAAAACAAAGAAGAAGAAAACCCCGTCTTCATAAAAGGAGAAAAGGGGAGGCCTCAGAGGCAGAATAGGAAAAAAAATCAATAACCTTTGAACAAGGAAAAGGGGCTCAAGAGTCCAGAAGCCGCTGACTCTTTGGCTGAAAAAGGGGTCGGACCAGCAGAGTATTGAAAGGGAGTCCGGTCCAAAAGTAGGCACCGATCACAAATTTAAGTTGACTCAAAAAAACTAAGATATAGACTCCTCCAAGCCATGGAAAGAATCAGAGAAGGAAAAAAGGGCTTCTAAGGAAGGCGAAAGACGAAGGAGCGACGCAGACCAACTAAGACGATCAAAGAGCAAATTGGGGAAGGAGGGAGAAACGCGATTGCTTCAAACCGCACAGATCAGAGAAACCGGGGGGACAGACGAAACACACAAAAAAACAAAACACCACAAAAAACAAACAAAAAAAAAAAAAAAACAACCCAAAACAACCCCAACAAAAACCGGCAGGCACTCGCCATGGTTGTGTGTTTTTAGTGACAAAAAAATCGCTAAAGTCCCGACGAACGTAAAAGTCTCTTAACGGGAAGGTTCGCGTAACGGGATGTTCGTCGGACGAGGGGGTAACAGAAGCAAAGGCCTAGGGACGTGGGGAAGCGACGAAAGATTGGAAAAGCCGTACGAGACGGAGACCAAGACGAATTCTTTCACTAAAAAAAGTCGGAAAAAGGCTAGCCATCAGAAAGACCGCGTAAGACCATTTAACATTTCTACGGGAAGAAAAGCAACGGGAGAGTCACAAATCAAAAAGGAATCCACGATGCTTCAAGAAAACGAACAGACAAAAAAAAACGATCGTACTTAAAGCAGCGGACGGTACGCACCTAAAGACGGACGGAAATGGATGGATTGAAAAAAAAATTCAAAGATCCGCTCGGTTGGGAGCCTTCGGCTGACAAGATAATGGGAAAACTAAAAAAAGAGGGAAGGAAAAGAAAACGCCCGGAAAGCGCGTAAATCAGAAGCAAAGGTACGGGAAGGAGAGCAGCGAGTATCTACCGGGCTAAAATCAAGAATTGGAATAAGAATCGTGAGGCTCACAAAGAAAATAAAAAAAAAACGCGGAGCCCGGAATGCCAGAATCCCAGACATGGACTTTACCCAATGCAACAGGATAGGGAAAGGGAGATAGCGGGGGAGGAAAAAATTCGTGCAAAAAACGCGTTCTATAAAGAAAAAGCAGAAAAGGAGGAAAAAAGCCGGAACAGTCAGATGAGATTCTCTCAGAGGAAAGCGAGGTTGCTGGCGCGTGGAAAAGGCCAAAAAAAAACAGTCTCGCAGCGCAAAAAGGTCCTTAGGAATTAAGAGGGCAGGGGGGTGACTGGGTGAAAAAACAGAAAGGAAAGAAGGAAAACAGGTTCTGCAGAAATCGACGGGTCACGTCAAAAAAAAAAAAAAACTGCGTCACACAGAGAGGAGGACCGAAAAAAATAACCAACGATGTTGTTACGGAATGAAGCAGAAATGGCGATGGTACCGGGCAACTGGCTTCTTCTGCTGCCTGCCACGGAAAAAAAAAAAGCCAGAAGAAAGAGGGACCAACAGGGAAGAAGAGAAACTGAAAGGACTTTTGGAAAACCCAAAAAAAAAAAAGAAAAGCCAGGGGCGCCGATTAAAAATTGAACAATAACAAAAAATAGAGGGGCCAAAAGAAACCCTCTTCGAGGAAGAGAAAACAGGTTCAAAAAAAACGAGAAATACCTGCGAAGCCCTGATTGGAAGAGGGCATTGCAAAGTTCATCATTAAAACCATATCCTTAGATTTGGGAAAACGGATTGGCTTACTGGCTTGGGGGCGCAAGGTTGGTACGCGCGAGCGTCATGGCTGCGAGCAATAAATCCGAAGAGCCACATGCGCAAAAACAAGATTAAGCTCACAGAACGAGGAGAGGGAAATTGAACGCTTTTAAGAGAGATCACGGAGACGCTTATATATGGAGTGGTTCAAAAAGCCAGTAGCCGAAGGCTCAAAACAAAAAAGAAGAAAGAAAACGCCTGCTTTGTCTGCAATAATAAAGAATCCTCAGAAAGAAAAGGATCGGACCGGGACAGCCATCCGAAAGTGAAATATTCAGGCGAGAGGAGGGACAGAGGCATAGAGGGAATCCCTTGGGAGAATGACACAAAAACGAGGGGAATAAACGAAAAGGTATGGGAGGCGCGAGATCAATTCTCGCCTAAACTTCGAACAAGGTCTCGATGTGACAGAACGGAGTGTGGTACTAGAAGGTAGCCGAGCAGGAAAAATCTGCCTTTTTGTCCATGCCGCAGAAGGGGGTCAACTACGCGCGGGAACGGGGGGAAAGAGGAAGTTCGACCATCACAAAACGACCAAAGACCGACTATCGACCATAAGTAAAGAGAAGGGGAAAGGAAAAGAGAAGCAAAGGATCTGGGGGAACTGGTCGCTACAGAGGAAGCGCAGCGGGCGTATGGAAAAAAAAGCTGAATCATTGTCGACTCGGAAGAGGGGAGCAAAAAAAGAACACCTTACCAAGGACGGTAACGAAACAGCCGCTGACAGCTGGTATGGGGGCGGAGGAGGAGGCGTTTCCGTCCCTTCCATCGCTGTCGGGTAAAAAAAACTGAGATGCGACGATACGTGAAGAAGAGAGGCCGGGAGTCACCCCTGTGCCAACCCTTTGGGGAGGATGACGTCGGAAAAGAACGACCCGGCCACTAAACCGAGAAGAGAAAGCTCGCAAGACGCCAAGAAGCACGACCTTGAAAGCCGCTGGAGCGAGGACAAGAGCAATAGGATCCCCTTCGCAAATCAAGCAGCGCGAGCCCAAACACTCAAAGCAGGGGTGAGAGAAGAAACAGGGGGGGGAAAGAAAAAAACAAGATTTTCGGGACATCCTGGAAAGGAATAAAAAGAACACCCAAGGTGCGGTCAGAAAGAGTAACCAAGGGACCGACCGTCGTGGACCCATTTCCCGAATCTCGCCTCAGGCAAAAAAAGGGAAAGCCGACATTAGGAAAAAGGGGAAGGAAGAAGGGGCGATCCGAGACCGGTAGAAGCGCTCACAAAAAAGCAAAGCCGACCTCGGCACAAAGGCCTCTCAAAGGAGACATACTGCACGCCACGGCAAAAGAGTGCTCAGGGGAACGGTGGGAGGGAACCTAAACCAAGTCCGAAATAGGGAAAGAGTTACTCGAACTCGTCATGAAGGGTCTGTTGGGAGGAAAAGGAAACCAGGAACGACGACGTAAAGTGAAACAAAGACGCACGGGACCGTTCAGAAATAATCACGAAAAATTAGTCATATGGCACAAGGGACTGAAATAACTTCGTCTCGGGGTGCAGGAGAGACCTTCTGCCAAAGAAAGACAAAGTGGAAACTGAAGAAAAAAAACTATACTAAGTAAAACAAAAAGAACAAGAGACCTTGAAACGCTAAAATATCCTCTAGGAGGAGAGAAGAATCAATCGTTGGACAGGATCTAAAGAGAGGCTCACCATCTTACAACAACCAAAAAACGTAGAAACGGTAAAGCTCAGAATGTCGAGTTCCCACCATCATGTTACAAGGGAAAGACGCAGGATCAAAAATAAGTTATAGAAGAGTGGAATCGTGGGGATCAATAGGATCCCGCACCCGCCAAAGAAAGATATGGATAAGTGGACCATAGACTACTAGAAAGGTTCCCGATCTATCACCTAGGCAAAAATCCCCCGAATGACTCAACAGAAGCGAACTTAAAAGAGAGAGAAACGCTCTGCTGTAGGGAACGACGAGAGAAAATCGCGGCCCAGAAAAATCCAACGGAGCATAAATCTCGAAGACGAGACCAAGTAGTAGGGAAGCTGAGAGAAACGTCAAGATAAGCAGGTCAATATCTGTTCGCAGACAAAAAGGATATCAAGAAAATAGCGCGATACTGGAATAGCGAAAGGAAGGGGAATGAAAGAATGAACTCCTGCATCTAGTCAACACAACAAACAGGAAAAAAAAAAGCATTCTGAACGAGAGGCGATAAAAGCGTACGCTTGGCGCATCGAGCAGAAATGAACACATGATAGAAAAAGAAGAAGAACCACGGTACCACGGCTGACAAAGGGTAAGCTCCCCGAGTCCATTAACCAGAGACCTTGGGCCGGAAAGTGGGGATGCGTAGAGAAGCTGGCTAGGATCGATACGAAGCACTCGTAGGACTAGAAGAAGAAAAAAATCGAGCGGTAGGAGTCTGGGGTATGAAAGTGAGCATCCTCGGATTCTCTTAGCGAAGGAAAAGAAACGCGAAAGAAGGCAAGGAACGTCATGTCGTTATGGGGCAGAGCAAAGGCCAAGAGAGAAGATCTGGCTGCTTGCCAAGCACAATCTGGGGGCAAAGAGAAGGGTAGAGGAAACTTTGCACGAAGAAAGTAAACTGTACATTCCGGGTCTGAAGCTATCGAAAAAAGGAAATGGGAACTCAAATGCCCAGGCATGAGCGGGAGATCAGGCGAGGCAGATGGCTTGCGGCCAGCGCAAGGTATCGGGAATGAAAGCGAAAGATGGGGAGGGAGGAGCGGCCGTCTGCCTGGAAACGAGTCGACGAAGGTGAAGTGGGCCGATAGGAAAGAACGTAGCCGGGATGAAAGACGAGAAAGGCGGAGAAAGAGCGGGTCGAGCAGATCGCCAGGCCCGAAAACCGAACGCACCTTGGGGGGGAAAATCCATGAGAGGTAACGATGAAAAAAAGGTTTGCGAACAGAAAACAGCGTACGGATGATTCGGGAGAAGAAGTGCGAAATCAGTAATTGCGAACAAGAACGGACTATCTTGGCATCCTCGGGAAATCGAGAAACACGTCTCGGGGATTAGTCCCGCTCCGCATCAGTTACCCGAGGGGGAAGTGAAACAGAAGGGCAAGGCGTCTGAGCTTCCAAGGCAAACGACGTTGTCGGTATACCATGGGAAGAGGGCCTGATAATCCAAAGGACTAAGGGGTGGTGGGAAATTAGCCTCTTCAAAAAGGAAAAAGGGAGAGAAGAAAAACACTTCAACTGACCGATCACCAGGCTAGTGCGGACACTCGGCGCGAAAGGGAAATAAGATAAAAACTCGCGCCCAGAGCGCAGGGGGAAAGACAAACACGGAGCAGCTTTGCGAAATGTGAGTCGAGAAGAAGCAGAACGTAGTCTACTTCGGGGAACAACAAAACAGGTTGCACGGGGGACGCAAAAGGCACTAAAAAAATCGAGCGACGAGGGGCATAAAGAAAAAAGAGTCAAATCGATGCAAAAAACAAATGACCGGAAAAAATACAGATTGAAGCGCCGCCACAAGCGGCGCTCATCCAGGGGCCAAGGAGGCAGCTGCAAAAAGTAGGTCTAAAAAAAAGTCGAAAAATAAAAAAACACAACGTTGCCAGAAGCCCTAGAAGGCCTAAAGCGCAAAGGTTCCCCATTCCATTTGAATCTTAAACCAAGAAAGACCACTCTGGAATGCTTGCGCGAAGTCCGGAAAAGGGGAGACGGGGGAATGGTCAATTTCCAAGAACGACGGAAGTGGCCTGGGCAGCCTTCATGGACAACTACAAGGGCCGCCAATAGAAAAACGCGTAACAACTCGAAAGACACAGACGTTCGAAGAGGCGAGGAAGGGGTCGGGTCAAAGGAGAGTCTCCCATAAAGGTCCTAGGGGGCAAAACCGGGAGGAGCGTCACAAACAACGGAATACTCGATACATGCTGGAGTCAAATAAAAGCAACGACCAAAGAAATGAAAGCGATGTCGCGGAGCATCCGCGGCCGTCTGAAGGAAGAATTGCAGTGCAAAAACAGCAGTCGGGACATACGGGCAGAGCATGCTTTTTTGGTGGTGGGTTTTTGGTGGAAGGCGATTGGCTGGAAGCAAGAAAAAGAAGGCCCGGAAACGTGAACTCACCCGTATCATCTGAGAGCAATACAATAGAGGTCACTACGGAAGCGGTCGCAGCCGGGAGGAAAAAACCGGACTTTCGAAAAAAGGGAAGTGACTAGACCTCGGTAGGCTAAAAGGGAAACAGAGCGGAAAAGCGAAAGAGATGACACATCCAGTCAAGAAGAAAGGAACGGAAGGAAATGATAGGGGTCGGCGGATAGCGTGAATTCTGGGTACAAAGAAAAAAGGAGTGAGCAGGGCGCCGCAGGAATCTCCGACGACATTTGAAGCCAAGGAGAGGCGGCTCTCCGGGACTTTAAAAATAGAGGAAAAGCCAGGGGGGGAGGCCAGGGGACCACGCCGCAGCCAGCAAGGCGAGGAAGGGAATTCAGAACATTCTATGAGGCTGAGAAAAAAAAAGGTTCACGGCAGCTCAGCCGACGAAGGTTAAAGGAAAATCGCGCATTGGAGGAAAATAAGAAGAAAAAAAAAAACACAGAGGAGTT
>Ga0179591_1311941_pt1 | contig 12760 bp, 15 predicted proteins | sample CZOMad2_1_08_16f_FD_182891 | JGI IMG/M metagenome (GOLD analysis project Ga0179591, IMG submission 182891) | Vadose zone soil fungal communities from Angelo Coast Range Reserve, California, USA - CZOMad2_1_08_16fungal (PacBio error correction) | ecosystem: Environmental > Terrestrial > Soil >...
CAGAACGATGAGGAGGAAACCGCAAATGAAAAAGAAGTTGGTGAAGTTCAAATCAGCCAATAATCATACCGGGGGAGTTGAAAAAGGAAAAGACTTATTTGTCCCAAAGAAAAGAAACACGGTAAAATTTGGCTCTCCGTAGCATCGGCAAGAAGACTAATCCGGCGGGGAAGACGGGGGTTGGAAGCCCCGCCGAACTGTGAGATTAGGTGTGCGACAAGGACCAAAGAGGGGATTTTAAGGGGAAAAAAAAACGGGCAAAGAAAAGATAAACGAGTGGGAGAGAGCCGACACAATCGAAGACGGTAGGCTTGGGGACGGCCAGAGGATCCAACAAAGGGGGAAGCCGAGTAAGGAGGAGATCGGCTAGGCGCCGCTTTCCACATGGAGGGAGAAAGAAACTGGGAAGAGGGCAAGTACGGGCGGCGGGCCACGGCAAAATCAGGACTTGGGGCCGAGCGACGGGGAACCAAGCTGGGCGGATGACAGTACGGAATTTGTAACAAGGGGGCAGTCTAGTTGGAACACACCGAGGCATGTACCACAAAAACACTTGAGGCAGGGTTTTGGAGAAAAAAACCTCGGTGAACTGGGGAGATGGCCCAAAGCACAGATGACCGAAGAAACATAAAAAAGAAGTAAGGCTGAAAGGACAAATAAATTTTGCTGTCGGGGAAACTAAGTTAACAGGAACCTTGGGCTGGGGTAACGATAGAGGGGAGGAAAAAAAAACCGTTGGTCCACTTGGGGGGGAGAAGTCCCTCTGGGAGGAGTGTCTTCCGCAATCGTTAGGACGATCTTGGAGGGCATTGGGAAGGGTGATATACGCTCAATCGAAAAGGAGGGACTGCAAATGGAGTGAGGAATTGACCCTGAGCACTGAAGAGAGTGCGAAAGGTGCGGCAGAGGGTATGTTTTCTTTCGTGGGGAGGGTATCCATGAGAGCGAGATCTCAGTTGGGAAGGTCTCGCAACGAAGGAAAGGCGCAAACGGAAGACAGGACACTCCCTTTTCTTTTTAGGGGACCGAAGGCAGGAATGGTGGTTAAAGAAAAGAAAGAGAGAAGCTGGAACCAAGGAACGGAAATGTTTGGTCTTGTATTGGGACAGTTGATGAAGGGGCATCAGAGGACAAGAAAGGGGAGGGCACGCGCATCCCATGGCGGAATTGGGGGGGACTAGAATAAAGGGAGGCCGGAGCGTGGGCTAAAATGGAAAACTTCCTGGGAAAAAGTCTTGTGGGGATCAAGGGGAGAAAAGGTAAAGTGACAGGCGCCCCAAAAACTGAGGTTTTCTGAGGGGCAAGAGTGAACTTTCGAAAAAGATGAGTCAGCGTCAAGGGGGCCACGAAAGGAGATAAACTGAAAGGAAGGGTGCCGATACTCGGATGAATCGGACTGCCGAAAAAAAGGCTGCCTTCATGGCAACGGAAAGGAAAGCACCAAGGCGAATCTAGGAAATTAGAAAGAAGGCCCGAGAACCCAAGAAGGGGAAAAACAAAGACGAAGCAGACTCCGTGACTTAGCAGAACTCTGTGTTATGGATCCTTCGGGAAGAAGGATGAAGTCACCTGAGGGGCAGCGGAGAATTACCAGGGATTAGGGACTCAATGCCAAGATTTCCGCAAAAAAGGGCTAGGAAGAACCAGGTGCATCTGCCAAAAAGCCTGCGGAACAACATAAGGGGGGGAAGCCCCTAAGAGATTCTGCAGGCCACAACTATAAGGCATCGGTCAATGGGAACTAGCCCGGACAAAGCTATTTCCAGCAAGAGGGGAAAAACTTGAGAAAATTTAGTACAAAATTTATTCAATCTAACAAGAAAAAAGAAAAACCATCTTTTAAATCTGGAAAATCTAGAAACTGCCATAATAACCTTGTACCCTACCCCAAATCTCTCCCCAAAAAGAGAGGTGATAAGAATCTGATTCGGCGGGAAAACCGAGGACTTCTCCAAAAATATTCCAATTGGTACGTCCAGCGGGTCCAGGTGGGTCAAAGGGACTAAAGGTAGGACAGCCCGAACACCGCCGGCGTCTGCTCGTCGTCCATCAAAGAAATTGACCGAATAAAAAAAGAGGCGGCGGATAGAGAGCGACACGATCTCGTGGGGGAAAGGGGGGAACCAAGGAGTAGAAACGCCCCTATCCCCCTGCAAAAAGGAAGGACAGACCACCAGAAGGGCCTAGAGGAATGAGGGGGATCAAAACTGGTTGGTAAATACGGAGAATTCCTCGCCTGCAAGAGGGGAAACAAAAAACCTAAAAAGGAACCACCCCCGCATAACCGTTCGGAGGGGGGAAAACGGAAGTGTGCTAATAACTCCGGGCGGGAATGCTAAGTTGTGGAAAAGTGCGTCAACGGTCGAAAAATGTGTAAATAACCTTAGGCGTTCGAAAGGTAGAAAAAACTGAACCCAGGAAGCAACCGTACGCGTTGCAAGGTTTCCTGCCGCCTGCCGAAAAGGGCAAGAGTTATTCACAGCAAAAGATGCACAAGGGGTGAAAAGAAACTTACTTAACGTCTGACGCTAAGCCCACCCAGGGGGGGGATCGGTCGTGCACCGAACATCCGAGGCTTGCAATGCGAACACTCAATACAAAAAAATAGAAGCCGGAATCTAAACGAGCAACAAAGTGAGTGACGCAGGGAAGCGAGCGAACAGACAAAATACCCGCGCTAAGGCAGGAAAAGGGGCTCAATACACGGGAGGTCATCGTCTATCACAACCCCCCCTGATTCGAAAAAGACGAAAAGACGCTGGGAAGGCAAGGGAAAACCGTACGCAGATCGAGACGTAGATGCTTCCCTATTACGTGTGGGCGGTGAGACCAAGGTAGCACGCGCGAGGGTCCGGGGGAAAGAAAATGCCCAGCCTAAACAAAAGAAGGAAGAAACAGGTCTGCACGAGAGTGTGGAAAAATGCCGGCGACAGCCGGGACAGTAAACAAAAGGGAAAGGAGTCCAAAGTTTTCGATCTGGGTGGGGGGGGGGTGTGGGGGGGGGGGAAATTCCGGCCTCTGGAGTTCGCGAGGGTTAGGGGGAGGGAGGGGAAAGAAATTTCAAAGCAGGCAGAATGGCAAGAAATCAAGTCATTGGCTTGTACTAGGTCGTCAAAAGTCAAAGGTAGAGGGCGCTGGTGAGGAAGAGAGAGAAAACAACACCGGAGGGAACTAGACATTGGAAGCGCCCAGCGAACAAGTTACCCTATAACCTAGAAAGCCAAAAAATTGGATAGGAGGCCTTGCATCAGAATGGGAAGGTGAAGAATTTTCCGGGGGAAAAGAACACCACTCGAACGCTGGGGTCCAGCCGATCGAAAGGTTGAATAATAAGGACATGGTGTGTTACCGAAAGGCATCAAAGGGGGGAAGGGGTGTACCGAGTCTGCTAAAGACTCTGGTTCGAAAGTATGTCTACGGGGACTCTCAATAACGGGGTCCTCCAAAAATAACGCCTACCTGTTAGAATCAACCTCTGAGAAATTGGTCCGAAGCACAAGAGGGGGTCGTAGAAGATATGTACGCCGGAGTCGTGGAAACTTGAATTCGAGGGCCCGTTTGGCGTCCGAAGACTTCAGGAGGGAAATTCGTGTAATTGTGTCGCGCGTATCCGGGTAGGTGCTCTAGGTCCTTGTGATTAAAACATAGAAGAACTTTCACCAAAGTTGCTTAGGGTCTACCGGGGAGGAGAATCATTGGTGTTTAATTTGGGCTTTTGTACTGTTGTTAAGACATCTAGGTACACACGAAAACACTAACCCACAGAGTTCAATTCCCGGATGTGTAGAGACGCGATCATTGAGGGCCTGAAATTAAACCTGGCAGGGGGAATAAAAGGTAAGTGAAGCGAAGAAAAGGGTAGCAAAAACATGAAAGAGTCATGGAGGTCTAAGTGGGTTTCCTTATGAGCTCGATGTGAAGAGAAACAAAAACTCAAGGAGAAAATCCGAAACGTTAAGACCGAAAAAAAAGATTGAGAGGGGGAAAGCAAAAATTTCGTCTTGTCCAGCGAAACGAGACTGTTCGGGGTGGGGAAGTGGGGGCCTGCTGGTTTGGGGACGCAACTGCGGGGGGGAGCGAGACTTGGGGGCACTGACCATCGGAGCCCAAAGTTGTCTCGTAAGAAGAGGAAGACTGGGCGAGGTGGGGGTGTTTCCTGGGACCACGGTGGGGAGCTGGCTTGGCACCGCCCACCAAAAAGCAAAAGATCTTCGTGGAAAGGAAAGCAAGCCGGAATCGGCGGTTGCGGTCAAGGAGGGGGGTATGAAACGAAAGAAAAGCAATCGGCAGGAGAGCAGGGAAAGGGGACTCATCAAGTGTGGACCAGGGTGGAGGCTGGAGTACCTTTGAATAGGGGGGGGTGGTCACGGACAAGCGTGAATCTAAAGAGGAATACATCTATAAGTGTAGCTCCGTGTGACCTGGATGAAAAGGGGTGACTGTTATTACATTGGTGAAGTAAGATGAAACAGGAGGTGAGTTCGTGCGAGGAGAAAAAACCTGGCATGAGTACAGGAGAATTGAGGAATCAGGGATTTTACCTAGCTTGGAACGGGGAAAAAATTGCTCTGAAACTGCGAAGGTTCCGCGTGCTGGTCCGATGCCTCGCACCGGGCCAGCGGCTGGTTGGGGGGGAGGCTCTAATGCTCTTTCCTGAAAGGACCTTTTCGTCTCGCACCTCTAGAAACTCCCGTGGTTTCGGCATCCGGTCAGGGCTTTCGGCGTGGGAACGCTATGAGGGTTCCGATAAAGATTATGAACACCCTATTCCGATGGATTGGACGTGGCCCGGATAAGGAAGACGTGACGCAAAATACTCCCTGCTACTCGCTCTCCAATTGTTCTAAGAAAAAATCCTTATCTTTTTCTTCCTGCAGGTTGGGGGCAGGGTGCTTGTATGAAAAGTGGTCTTTAGGTATTTACAAAGGGGGAAAGAGCGGGGGGAGTGGTGAGCTTGGTGGGGCAGCTCGGTTACCCGTAGGAGGGGGTGCCGTGAAAAAATGAAGGAGATTCCAGAGATGACTGCAAAGGTCAGTCCTATCAAGTTAGGGGCACGACCCGAGGGAAAGGATCAATTTCGCCAAAAAAAAATCAACTTGGCTAAAAGGTCCGCAAAAGCATTGGGGGAGGGGGAAGGCCACTTAATTTCGCGTAGGACAAAATTGAAGCGGCGAACCGGGGAAAAGAAGAGGGAAATCACCCGCTCAGGCCGAAAAGGACAAGGGAGAGTGAATGTCACTCTCCGTAGATGTATTCGCAGCACAGAGGTGTAAAGGATTGCGCATGAAGTCATAAATGGACAACATAACAAGGAAAACACAAAGGTACCAAGGAAAGTAAAGAGCAATCGACTTGCTGGGTGACCAATTCAATTACAAGTCAAATTCGTGGTTAAAAAGGGGGGGGGGGGAGACGACCGGGCGCTGGGAAAAAAGTTGTCAGCGTCAAAACAACTGCGGGAAAGGGAAGCTCCTGGATCGCAGAAAAAGCAATCACTCCCTTGATAACCAAACGTCCCGGTTCTCAAATCGGGGGTACGCCTCAGTAATCAGGTCCAACGCCAACGATCCACCGAAGGGATTTGCGCTCGATCTCGAACCAGAGAAAGAAACTGATCCTTCAAAGAAAATACCGAACGCGCCCAATATCCGAGCATGCTGCAATTGAAAAAGTAGTTGTGCCTGGAATAGCGGGTCGAACACATACCAAAAAAAGTTAGACATCCGTTGAAATTATCATCCGGGTAGGAGTGGTAAGGATGGCGGGAAGGAGGGAACTGCTTTTTGGGAAGGGACAAATGGCCAACCGAGGGGTCTAATCAAAATTCTCCTAAAGAACAAAAAGAGTGGAAATTTGCTCTGCGGCATGGCAAAGTACGGGCTCTGACGGAACATATTCATCTACGCGACGCCCTCTGTGGGGGGACTAGGAAGAAAAAAACGAAAGGCCAAAGTCAGGAGGGGTAAAGAGAAGAGTAGATCAATGGGGAATAAGACCCAAGTTTTCGGGTTGGATAGAAGAATGGACAAAGCGGGAATCGATCTGACAGCCGGGCGTAGGCTTTCGGGGGGTGGGTGTTGAGATTAATTGCCGCAAAAAAGAGAAAAGCCCCCGCGTTGGAGGCTGCTCCATCACCCAGAGGGGATCGGCAGAGTAGGGGGCAGGGTGAACTGACAAAGCAACCCCCCTGGGGAATAAGGGACACAAAAGCCCAAACACAATAACAACAGGGGAAAAGGCGGGGCGTTCCAACCCCGGCAAAGCACAAAACAGGTACAAAATGCACCAACCGGAAGCGGCGGGGGGAGGGGCCGCCCTCTAAATCACGGAGGCACATTAGCGCCGTTTTATTGGGGGGGGAACAATCAAATTCGGATGCATAAATTGGGAACGCAAGTCTGCGTTTGGATGATTGTGAGGAAAATGCCAAACGGGAGCTTCTGGGTGGGGTGTGGGCGGGGCAAGTTCAGTTCTATCAAAAAAAAAAAAAACCGGGGAACAGAGATCGGAGAACTTAACGGCGCCCTCGCAAGGGGCACACAGAACCCGTTGGAGTTTGTGGGGTCCAAATCAGCCAAATCAACCCCGTTGGCAAGTCCTGACTGATTTGAAAAAAAAATAAAAAGAGCCGTAAACTGGGGGTAACCCATCTGCAAAAAGCCAAGAATAAGGCAATAAATGGCACAGAAAAGCGGACATGGGAAAGGGGATCAAAAGAAAACAAGGGGGATTAAGTGGAAAAAACTCAGGAAGGGGCCGATCTGGAGGGGGGAGAAACACAACCATAAGCGGGCAGGATGGTGTATCTTGGGCGTAATTATCAAGAAAAGATGCCACTAACTTATAAAATATGAGGGCCGTTTGTGAACCGTCGAACAAACTGAAAGGATCTATTTAAAGGTGCTATATCCAAAAGTGTTCAAGGAAACTTTGGGGGAAGCCTTCAGAATTAACAGTTCGTCGTGAAGATTCAAGAAGCGGCATGTAAAAACTCTGCAAAATCGAGACGGGCAAAATGAAGCAACACCAATTGAAAAAAGAGAAGTCGACAGACGGTGGCAAAAGGGTCGAGGGGAACCAAAAAGCAGATTTGGACCGAAAAAAACGATCATCAAAAATCCTAGCAAAGCTGAAAGAAAAGCGTCGGTCAACATGGACCCCATTCGCCTTGGGGGGTTCGAACACGATCGCGAAACGCAAGGGGGGAACTTGAATCCTGAGCACCCGTGGTTTCCGGCGGGCAGGCAGTCTTCATCGAGAAATCTGGGGGCAGATGGGGGATGGTAACCTGAGGCGCAGAGAGGTGTGAGGCTGGAAAGTGACAATAACCGAGCGCGGGGACAAGGAAATGCGGGTGAAAGAGAATTGTCTGGTAGGATTACCCTGGAGGGGGGGAGTGGAGGATCGAGTTGGTTGCGGAGCTCAACCACGTGCGGGACGAGCACGTGGGCCTTACCGTTCTTTTGTAGGGGGTAACCCAGAACGGACTTGGTCATTATCTTTTGACGCCTAAGCAAGTCGAGGAGAGGGAAGAGAACTGGGGTTGTTGCGTGGGGGGCAGGGTTTCAGACGGTCCAGACTCAAAGACTGACACGTGTGCAACCAGGAATAAGGGGAATGCAACACAGTCACCGGAGGAGGATCGTGGATGGAGGGAGGAACACGCGGTGGACAGGGGACCGGGGAGGGACGGTGGGTTCGCGGAAATGTAGGCCAGAAAAAAAAAATGAGCGGACTTAGCTGCGATCGTAGGAAAGGACCAGGAACTTCCTAGTTCTAGCGGTGGGGACAAGCCCTTGTCGATAAAAAATGACCGCCTTGGGCCTTCATAATTCACTCGGACGAGGGCTGAAGCTCATAATCTCGAATGGCAAAAACAACAAGCGAAGGGACAGAGCTCCGGGAAGAAAGGAGGAGAGAGTCCTTGAATAACATAGAAAGGGACGCCAAGAGACCCAGACACCGGGGTTCGAACAGCGCAGGATAGAATTGATAGGTGTCCTTCTTCAAGGGTCTTATAAAAGACACCTTAGGGGGCAGGAAGAAGGGAAGCATTAAAGTACTCGTCGAAGACGTTATGTCCTCAAAGAATGAGCGAACAGAAGATGTGGAAAATAACCCCGACACGACTATCTGGAAAAAAACCATCCTGGAGCGTCATCCGAATATTAAAAAAACGAGAAGACGGCGCGGGGCAATAAATACAGATGTCATTCATCTAGGGGGAAAGAACCTTCTCATATGGAACCAAATAAGACAGCGCGGAAACATTACCAGGATTGGAAGCACGCGTAGTACCGAAGCCCCTTTGAAGCCGCGACAAGGGATCTCCAAAACATATAAAGTATGGAGCTCAGGGGAATCAGCACGAGTTGATATCCACCCAACGAATGAAATGCATTGGGAGTCCATCACCTGGGCCATTGAGTCCTGATCGGGGGGAAGGCCCAACGCCACCTTGCCCGGCGGGGGGGGATCGCGAAGCCCCTTGACCTTCATCCTCCCTCGGACGTCTGAGAAGGCCTACACTAACGTGTGGTCGGTAAGCGGACGCGGGCTACCTCCAGGAAAAACTCGGACTCATTTCTAATATACGATTAAACGGGGTTCATCCTGGTCGCAACGGAGAAAGCACTGGAAAACGACTTGCCGGTCAGGAAAACGGGGAAAACTGAACGCACGCCGGCATACCAGGGACATACAAAGAAAAGGCGAACCTAGAGAATAAGGGGGGGTCGTGCCAGCGTTCAAAAGTTGGGGCGTAAGGGTTAAAAAGGTAGGTCTTAAAAAAAAACACTGGTAGGAGAAAATTAACCCCAAAAAAAAAAAAAAGAATTCATCCGAGTGGGGAACTTTTTCTGACCTCAGAGAGAAGAAACTTTCAACAGCTGTGGCCCATCCATCCATTAATGGCAGTTGAGGTCCGCAGGAGACGTCGATACATTGCAGGATAATTTAGCGGGGTTGATGACAACAATCATGTCTGAGAAACACCCGTACCCCAACCGTCTAGGGGGAGCCAAAACACCACAAGCTGGGGGTAAATTCTTAGGTCATCTACCCAAACTAAAGACCAGGACAGCGAGAGATAAAAAAATCCAGGAAGGGGGGCATCGTCTCGTAAAACTGGAAGGTCCTAGAGCACCAAGCAGTGTCGGACAGGAAAAGGGCAACGAGCATCGGTAGATTCTGCGCGCTAACGTTGAACGAGGGAAGGAGCGTGGGAGAAAAAAAAGGGCGGGGTCGGCTTCTGTTGGAGGGGAGGTCGCGGGGGGGGAAAACTCCGATAGAGTCAAGAAGTTGACCAAAGAGGGTCTAACAGGGAAACAGTCATTGCGAACCGAAAGGTCTATTCAACAGAGGTGGACTTCGGGTCTAAGTGAGAAAGAGGAGGTATTCCATACCCGCTAGGACGTCAGAGGTTCGTGTCGTCATAATCTTAAACAAGGAAAAGGCGTTCCAAAACCTCAAAAAAGCATTAAGAAGGGAGCACAACAACGGGCAAAAGTGGGAGACTGGCGCGGAATAAACTCTCCGAAAAAAAAAACTTGGGAGATGTATCGGGGGCTCCTCGCGAACCAGAGAGGTGCACTTTGTGCGATACAATCTTACAATGGCCTTAGAAGGCAGGACTGGACAACAAGCAGACTTCGTAAGATGATGCCGACAAACCAAGGGAACAGCGGTTATAATTCCAGCCAGAGGGGAGGAAACTTTGTGCATACTACTGTTTGGAAGAGACGGCGGTCGGACGGGACGGTTTTCCCGCAAGCTGCGAATACTGGGGGGAGGAAAATTCTGAAGGGGCCGGTGATCAACGACCGGACCAAAAAACAAGCCCGCATAGGACCTGGGGGATCCACGCTAAGCATTCCTAGTAATCACGAGTTATCGGCAGAGGGCATTATCGTGACCACTTGAAATACCAGCTTCCCCGGCTGGGCTGGAAAAGCGGAGAACCCGTCAGGGGACGTAGACTATGAAAAATTTAAACGTTGATGTCTCCTAGCTAAGGGTAGTGCTCGGTTGACAGGGGGGGGATAATGCCTCGCCGGGGGAACGGAAAGTTAGGGACGCGCCGTTCGGGCGAATCATTGGGTCATTTGGAGGCGAATGCTTGAAGAAGGGAAGGTTCTAAATACCTCTAAAAAAATGCGGAGGACGGGATGTTCAGGCGTACGAGACCATTGTCCTTAATTGCTGGGATGGCAGTGACAGCGTATTCAACAGGAAATTAATTTCGGGCACATACGGTCAACGGGCGTCTTATGGCTCAGGTACTCATTATAATTGGCGAGCGAGCATATGTATTACACGTCAAACTGGCCTACACCGTGGTGAAACGCTCTCTAAAAAAGTATGCATTTAAGCTGATATGGTCGGAAAAATGTGTGTTAAAAGCGAAGTCGGGTTATGGGTCAGGGGGGGCCAGAGTTGGCCTCGATCGGTGCAGGCGGAGAGAAGGGCAGGAGTGGTCGGGAAAAGGTAGATCCATTAGCCAATTCGCGAGGGGGGGGGGTTCCTTAGGAAAGGGGAGCCTAAAAAGGTCCAGGGAAGAAAACAGAATCGAGGGGAAGGCTTATAACGCCGGGCCGAGGGTCTCGGGGGTCCACGGAGGGGGTAAGAGAACGGGAGGAGACTCGTTGCAAGGTTTAGGTGAAAGACAAAGACTATAAAAGGAACGCAAAATGAACCAGGTTCTGACAAGTAATTGGTAAATCAACGTTGGAGTCAATCAGAGGGATATGAACGAATGTTAGGATCGGTTGGGCGAGACCTGTGGGGTCGCGGAACAGGTGAATTTGGTACGTCTCGACGATGAAAAAACATTGTTCGGAGAGGGCGAGAAAGCATTTGTGTAAATCGAGATAATTCGGAGGGGGGGGGATGGGGGATTTTACAGGGGGGGGGGGAATTAGATTAGCGCTGTCTTCTCTTGTCTGGGGGGGGAAAAAGAATGACTTCAGCTGGCCCACTCTGGTTTGGGGGGGGGGCAATGCGCTCGAGGAGGGAAGTATGTAAAGTTGCTCGTCGCCTGAGCGTCGAATTGGTTAGGGAATCGCGGTAGAACGGGGTGAGGAACCTTACGTACAACACAGCGGAAGGGGCCTGACATAACGAGGTGCACGGGCATAGTCAAAAGGGGAAACGAGAAAACTAGAAAAACAGTGCGTCAGGGGTTCGTCCTGAAAGGCGTCTGTAAAAGTTAGTGCAGGCGGGTGCGTGCGGATTTCAAAAGGACCATCGAAGTAGGGAAGTCTCGAATGTCCAATTTCGCCGGTGGGCAGACGAAGGGGTCCCATGTGAGTATGGAAAAGGCAATCATTGAGCCGAAACTGAAGGGGGAGGAAATAGTGGCAACAAAGGCTTCAGGATGAATAAGGGTAGTGAAGGGGGGGGGCGCCCGAGGGGAAAGGTCTTAAGAATACCTAAGTCCTGCGAGCTAGCACCTCAGTGGTGGGACGGCCTTCACATAATTTTAGCGGGAGAGCAAAAAAAATTGGCCAGAGGCGGAAAAACCTGGGGGTTCCATCCAATTTACAAAAAAAACGGATCCTAAAGTTACTGATGGGGGGTGCAAAATTAAAGCCTTTAAGGGGAGCGCGCTCCAAATTGAAACGCCGACCTGGAGGCATGGCCAGGTATCGCCGGTCCCCACTAAAAAAACAAGTTACACGAGTGGTGCTAACGGAAACGAATTGCTGTTAGGGGAACCCAAAATGAATAGCACAAAAAGAAGTGGGTTACCACTAAAAGAAAGGGAAGCCTAAGCGGGTCGCACGGGGGGGGGGGGGCTACTGAAGAGAGCGAAGAGCGATGCCTGGGGATCATAAAAGGTACCCAAACACATGAGAAGAATTCCGATCGGGCAAGGTGTCCAAGATTCCCGAAAAAAAGAAGACAAATAACGCCGTCAAGGAGCATCGGGGACCCAAAAGATCCGAAAAAATAGCAGATGACGCGCCGCATAAGAAAAAATCACAAGCGCCGGCGCTGTCTGAACCCGGAAAAAAGATGTTCGGTCTAGGGGATTCGACCAGAACAAAATTATGAAATGAGGTGTAATTACGGCACAACGAGGGGTTCAAACTTTATAGTAGGGGGGGAATCTTCGTCGCGGGGAGCAAATCGAATTGGCCATCGAAACAAGTTGAAAAAAACCGAGGGTGACTAACCGCAAAAAGAAGTCCCATGGGCCAAAGTGGCAGAGGGCAGGGCTAGTCAACGAGGACGGACGAAGACTGTAACATAGGGGAAGAGGGAGGAAACCCCGATTTTGTCTCTGCGGATGCTACGCCTGGAAAAAGTCCCTAAGTGGAAATGTTGGCCCGTTAGAAGAAAATGGGGACAAATGATCCGTTTCCGCGTTGAATCTCTAGGAAAAATCTAATAGGCGATAAAGCAGGGAGGCGGCAGGTTTGTCTAAGAGTGCCAGGACCAAGAAAGCGCGCCCAACGGACTGCTCGCTCATCATAAACAGAGCGATACCTCGGGAGAATGGAACATTGAAAAGCCAGAAAAACTTGGGAAGGAAAGAGCACAACCAGAACGCGCCATTTCCGGGGGCCGCTCCATCACTGCCAGAGGCGCAGGAAGGAGCGAGGGGTATTGCCGAAGATCGAACGGATTAGGAAAAGGGAATGAGGTGTGATGTGTGGGGACAATCAACAATAGACTAAGATTGGGCACGCGAGGCATTTAGTTCGGAAATTCCCTCCGAAAACGAGCTTTTGCATTTGGAGGCTTCGCCAGAAGCGGG
>Ga0179591_1151700_pt1 | contig 12759 bp, 14 predicted proteins | sample CZOMad2_1_08_16f_FD_182891 | JGI IMG/M metagenome (GOLD analysis project Ga0179591, IMG submission 182891) | Vadose zone soil fungal communities from Angelo Coast Range Reserve, California, USA - CZOMad2_1_08_16fungal (PacBio error correction) | ecosystem: Environmental > Terrestrial > Soil >...
TTGGCTAACCTGAATAACCGGTACGTAAAAAGCTTTGCTATAAGGGGTCAGGAAATCCAATAGGGTTGCTACAAGTGAGTGGTACCGGCAAACTGCTAATTTTCAAGCAGCTAATAGAGGAAAAAAAAAGCACGCTGACCCTTATTCTCTGGGATAGGGAAAAGGTGGCGGAAACAGCGGAGAGTAAATCCCCTGGTTGCCCGGCTAATGAAAAGTCAAACACCTAAAAAAAGAAAAACGTTACATCAGAAAACAACTTCCGGTAAGGGAAAATAAAGGGGAAAAAAGCATCCAGAAACTGAAAGAGCTGCCCTAATTACGGCGGAAACATAACAGGACCTGCCCCAGTGTCGACCCATTTTTTTTCGTCTATTAAGGCAAAAACGGTGTCTGGGGAGACTAAGTGTTTGCACTCAGAAAGGAAAAAAAGGCGACAAAACAAAAGAAGAAAAAATTACGCGGAGAGTCTCCGTTATAGGGAAGTTGTGTTTCCAAAGACCAGATGAAGGATTGGGCACGGAAAAGCACTAAAATAAACATGCGCTGAAAAATGATACGCGCTGGGAAGATGGGGGAAAATCGAGGGAACGACCATGAAGCACGACGTCCGGCAAACAGTTAGACCAAACCAGTCCTAAAACGAGACATTGTAAGAGAAACTGCGAAAGGGGGGGCAAAAATAGGACGAATTGTCGAGACGGACGGAAGAAGGGGAGTAAACCTCGCAGGGGCGGCCCGTAGGAGGTGGGGGGGTCAGTTAGGGGGAGTGATGTCTAAACGGCACGACGCAAAAAGGACGAAAAAGCGAAAGAAGGGGGGGGTGCGAAAAAACTACGGGCGGGAAAATAATCGATTTGACGGAGTTGCAACCGACACCGTGGGATGCGGGTTTGGGGAAAAACGGATATTTGGAAAAGCAGATCGAAACCCAAAAAGTGTCACCGTAGCTTGGGGCGGCTTCGAAGAATACTGGTACATGGGGGAGAGGGGAAGGGAACAGAAAACGAAAGGAACCCGATCAGGAAAATTTAACTTTGGATTTTGGGGAGAAGGAGAATACTGAATCCAGGGGGAGACTAAGGGGGAAAGAAAAAAAAACGGAAACTATCAAAACAAACTATGAAAAACCGTCCGGCACAGAACTTAAAAGGGAGAAGGTATTGGTGATCCACCAAGATCAGAAGGCTATCTACGAGGCAAAAGCAAACCGATGGGGCAGGAAAACTCGGACACCTAAGTTCATTAACGTCTGCAAATTCGGGGTTCCACATCGAGCAAAAAAAAGGAGGATGAGTATGTTACACCAACATGGGAAAGACGGACAGAAAAGGTAAAACGGTGCAGAAGAGGCAATAAGGCGCGTTAAAACAAGGATTTCAGTCCGAATAGCAAAAGGGGACCAAAAAGAAAGGACCTCCCTGCATGCAAGTGATTTCTCCGCAGCATGGTGGGAGGTAATTAGATCCGTCTGCGAAAGTAAAAAAGCGTTGGCGCCAAGGGGGGGAAGGAATTGTACAAAGCCAATTGAAAGGGGGGAAGAAAAAGAGTCGATAGGGGGGGGATTACGTCGAAGACAAAAAGCTAAAGGGAAAAGTTGTCATTTTGGGACAAGCCTCCACGCTTCCGGAGAAGAAAGGGGGTCGCGTTGAACCTGAGCCAAGGAACCGGGAAAAAAATGCCGGTGAGGGGGGAAAATCCGGGATCAACCTTGATGACCTCACGAGTCGCCAAACCACGGAGGGAAAAGGCAAAAGAGGGGTTTCCGGAAGGGAGGACCCACAAACATCAGCACCCCGGAGGAGGGAAACCAAAAAAAAACACAAACATTAAAGCGAGAGTGAAAAATCGTCCTGGCCACACACTGTTAGAGGAAAGTGCTGATTCAAACTCGCGCGGTCGGCGGGGAGGGGATGGGGCGAGGTAAGGTAAAACGTTCATGGGAGTTGTCAAGAGGGAAACTAAATTCAGCCAGATACGCGGCATGGAAAGCATGAGAGGGGAGGGGGGGGGGAAGGGGGAAGCCACTCTGAAGCTGGAGGGGGAAACAGTAAATGAAAGAGATTCCGATAGAGCCTTAGGTAAAGTGGGGAAGGGCTCCTCTTGTGACATATTTTGTTAGTGAAAAAGGAGAGACCGAAACATGGGGGAGCTAAGGAAGAAATGGGGAAAACAAAGGGGGAAAAGTTACATGGGGGGCATCAAGGGAAAAGGGGGACGATAGAAAGGGGTCTGAGGGATGAAGGGGCGGCCGCGAAGCCTGGCAACCTTTGCGCGCTGCACGGCGGTGGGAAAGTAGGTTTACAGAGGGGGACGAGGAGGGGAAACCATGGGGGAACTAAAGGTGCGTGCCCCCGAAAAAAACGAACGAAACAAGTAAGCCTGACGCTTTTCCTCAACTTAAAGAGGGGAAAGGAGGACTTTTGCACGTCAAAAAAGTGCGAAAAAGGATGCTCAGAAAAAGGGTCTCTCTGTGCGGACTCAAGGGGTGCAAGGAAAAGTATCACGGTTAAAAACACCCTGTTCAGAGGAGAAAAACTGCGTGAAGAAAAGGCAGAGAGGGGGGGTTAGAAGGGTGCGCCTCTAGGGAAGCGCAAGTGTCAACTCGCGCCTGGGACCGTCAAAAAAAAAAGAACAAAAAAAAAAGCCAAAAGGCTAACCTCGTGACAGCGGGGGACAATGGGGCCAGGTCCGGAGCGGATGCTCTCGAGGGAAGGCCCAACCTGTATGCAAAGGTCGTCAAAGTCAGAAGAGTGCGCGCGAAGTGGGGGAACCGAAACACGTCACAAGGAGTCTTAGAAAGACGCCGATGGGAAAAAGGGGGCCCCTGGAGAGTAGAAGCAACAGAATCGCGGAAAGGGATTGCAGCTAGACCAGAATTGGAAGAGGTTCAGGAAAAAGAAGGGAAAAACGCGAACGGAGGCAAGAAGATTGCTTCCCACGTCTTAAGAAGAGTTGGAACAGGGCGGTACCGGTGGTTGACGAATACGGAGAAAGAAACAGGGTAGGGGGCTACTCCCACCAGATGGAGAAGGGGGAAAAAAAAAAGAACATGTATGGGACATGAATGGGACCTTGTCTGTCACCAGCGTCAAAAAGGGCGATGGGGAGAGACATTAAAAGACAGGGTCGCACAAGGAAAAGAGTTCAGGGACCAAGAAGCTTAAGTCAGCTGGGAAGTGGAGGAACAAAGGGAGCCGTGGTACTTAAGGAGGGGGGGCGCAGGACCAAGACTTTTGAGCCGAAAGTGGGCAAAGGGGAGAGGAAGACATCCTAAAAAGACACAGGGGCGGATGCGGACAAGACAGCTCATCGGCTATTCCAGACGCGTCTTCAAGCATTGGAGAGACAAAAAAAAAAGAAAAAAGGCGTTAAACGGAGAGGAGAAAATCCGCCGAAAAACCGGAAAAAACATATCCCAATGAGAGAGGGAGAACTCAGTCTAAGACAAATGTGAGAACAGCGAGGAAACAAAAGAAAAATACTATCGTGCTTCGATGGGAGGGGACCTCTTTGGAAGCTAGGAACCGGGAAGCGCGACTTGTTATGATTTTGTCGGAGAAGAAAGCCGACCAGAAGAGGAACGCACCAACAGGACGAAGAAAAAAACCGACCCCGCATCAAGGGCAAATTGAAGAGCCATAACCATGAAACCGTCCAGTTGGAGCAAGCAACTCAGGGAAAGTGGAGGCGGAAAATCCGTAAGAGGGGGGAAGAAGGAACTAAATCATATAACCTCTTATTTGGGGGGGGACAGCTTTGAAAGGCGGAGAGTGGGTCCGACAGGCCGGGATGGGGTAGCTGCTCGCAGGAAAGGAGAAAGGTTAAGAAAAGGAGTTTTGGGGGGAAGACTGCTCTGCACATACATCAAAGGGGTGATACTCGAGGATCTCGCTCTCACGGTGAATTGGAACTTGTTCGCCGCGAAAACGTGGGGGTGGGGAAGGAAATCTAACCCTTGCTGCGAACGAAAGAAAGAGGAAAAACAGAGAATAAGGGTACTGATATTGTCTTGGTCCGAAACACCACATGCAAGAGTTGGAGCTACAACTGTCTCGCGCCCCCACAAACGGAGAGAGGAAAAGAGACGAGCTAAAAAGTTGGATCAAATCGGCAGAGTGGGAGGGGCGAAAAGACAAACTACATTATTCTAGGGTGAGGTGGGGGAGGGAGGGCGGCCGAAGAATAGTTCTTATCGGAACACGGGGCGCCCAGGCGGGCAAAAGGAACACGCACCGGGAAGCAAATCGGAGATCGCGCGCAGTAGAACCGGTAAGAGGGAGCAGTAACAAAAAACATCCTTTTCTGGAAAACAAACAAGGAGCACTGCGAAGATAACGAAATACTCACAAAGTGGCGGATCCCCAGAGCCGAAGTGTCAAAAAATCTGGTCACACACTCAAGTGCAGAAGAGAGGAAAAGACCTCTGTAAAAAGGGAGAGCTTATTGCCGACAGGACAAAAAGGGTTGAGGTGGTGACAACTCGAAAAGAGGCTAAAACAGGTCAAAGATGCGTCTTGACCGACTCGGGAGTTTTGGTGAATGATACAGGCGAGGGAGCAGGGGCTAGTAAACCGGACGACAAATCACGGAATACTCGACTGTAGATAACTGGAAACCACAATCGGGCAGAAACGATACGCGACAGGTGGAACTCGCTTCGGGGGAGGGGAAAAGGGGGAACGGTTAAGAAAAGATGCCCAGGCAATTAGGTCATTTTGTTCGCTGATTTGAGCGACCCGCTCAAAGGTTGTAAGTGGGGGGCGGGGAAGGGGTACAGGCTAGAACACTGAGGTCTGGGACGAGCTCTGAAGCGTAGGGGGTTGAGTTCTCAGATCCTAAGAGGGGAGGGGGAGGACGATTTCATCACTCGTCAAGAGATTGCCAAACTAAACTTCTCAAAAAACAGGAAGTTGGGACCATCGCTAAAAGCCATCCTTTAGACTTTGAACGTCAAAGAAATAAAAAGGGAAAGGCAAAATTCAGCTTCCTTCTTGGGGGGAAAAAGGGGAGACGGATTCGGGAATCCTTTTGGGTGGGAAATTACTCCAATGCTCTACAAATCGACCACTTTAATCAGGGGTGAAAAAGCAAGGTGGTACAGAAACATAGAGTGAGGTTGTTAAAGGCGGAAAGAGGGGTTAGTAATAAACTTACTAGTAAGGAGGGATCACTTCGTTGAAAGACCACATTACAGGAACATACAATCGGATCAGAAAGTTGAAACAACGACGTGAGCCCGAGAGGAAAAAAAGGCGCAAAGGGAGGGGAAGAAAAGAATAATCGTTTTCTTCACGACAGTGCAGCGTGAACGAATGAAATAGGTGTGAGAGAAATAGAACTGGGCACCCTTCAGCGGCGTGTGGATGGACAAAGGCGAAGGGGGAACATTTGGGGGGGGTCGGGACCACTCGGGCAACAGTCTTGGAAAAGGGCACAGACAGCGTTGGGAGCGAGCAACAAAGAACCCGCGAGCGGCAGAACCTGGGAGATAAAACCTTGGCACATGCGGAAAACGAACAGGTGATACCCGCGTTCTAGTGGTTGTTTAGTGAAACGGATAAAGACGAGGGGCAGGGAAAGTGACAAAAGGTGAAATCGAAGTACGAAGTCAAACCAGACTCGTACGGTCTTCCGGCCCAGCTTAATCGCAATGTTGGTTGGCGAACCGAAAGAGACCTGGACAACAAAACCCCAACCCCCCCACGGAGGTGAATGCAACCGTATCAAGTGGGAGGGGGAACAGAATTGCTCCATCGTGCGGCAAAAACAAGTCGTAAGTGGCAAGCGCGTGAAGGCCAGCAAAGGCCAGGCCCTCTAGGAGGAGGCAGAGGGAGTTATTGGAGGGTGGCGGCTGCAACAAAAATGCCGATTACCTGTTGCCCTCAAAGGAACCCAGAGAAACACCGCAAGGCTCAAAGTTACAGGAAACCGTCAGGCATTGGGGGAAGAAGAAATTGTCCGAGAACAATAAACCTACGAAAAACGTCCCGGACGGACCAAAAAGGGGGCATAGGGGCGCCTTTTGTCGGCCAGACGAGACACAAAACTGTTGGAGGTAATCGAGCACAGGGTGAAAACCTGTCTCAAAAAGAAAAAAAAAAAAAAGGAAAAGGGAGATAGAATGGAAGGGGGAAGGGTGCCCAACCATAGAAGGAGTGGGCACGTCCCATACACAGCGCTGAAATAAGAGCGAATTCAAGAGGGGACTGAGAAATAAAGTTTCTCAAACGCCAGTAATACGGACGCAAAGTTGAAACCACCCAAAGACACGGCGCGTAGGGGGAAGCAAACTGCAAGCGAGAAGGGGGGGGACAGAACTTGTCATCGCCGGAACACTGGGCATTTTTTCTGCGTGGATTAAACGCCCAGGGCGCCCCGTAGGGTTTTGCATTGGGGAGAGAAATGGGCAAGAAGGCGCAAGCAAGAAATATCGAAGCGGAAGGAGAATCATGTTTGCGCCATCGTGCGGTCATAAGGTGGGAGGAGACGGAGTGAAAAAAGACACAGGACATGAATTGGAGGGGTGAAGCCTTGATAATTGGTCACAGAATGACACCCAAACTAAACGCATGGAAAGGGGGCGGGCTTCTCCCACCGAAAGTGCCCTGGAAAAAAATTTGTGCTCTTCGACTAATAGAAATTAGCCAGGGACTTGGGGTGCCTGTTACTTTGAATGGGGGATAAAGCGAGAGGAACCCTTGTCGAAGAAAACGAAGGGGGGTACCTTTCGCAAGAAGGAATGACTGACACTCAACTCAAACCTCGGGGGGATAGTACTAAATCACAACTAAGGAAATCGGAAGGGGGGGGGTTGGGTAACCAACAAAGAACGGACTTGAAGAAATGGGTTTTCACGCACCATTTGAACGTCACTGGCCTTTTCACCGGAAATCATGAAAAAGGGATTACAAAGTACACCGAGAATCAAAAACAAACGGAGAGATAAGAGGAGGGAGTTGAACACCACGAGTTTGGGAAGAAACTGTCATGAAGGGCAAACGGTGAAAACTGCGCCAGGTCAACACTTCTCGCGGTGCGTGGAAACTTGATTGGCAATTCCGGTACACGCTGATCGGGTGGTTGAAAGACATCCCGTCCTCATTCAGAAAAAGTTCGTGAGGGGAGAAACTCCTAAGATAGAGGGGGGAGTTCAAAGACACCGTCTGCGAAAGGGGGGCCCAAAGGCGGGTAAGCGCCTAAGACTTCTCTTTATCCAACTGACAAGTAACAGGTGCCACAGAAAAGAGATACTTTGCGGATTCGTCGAGAGCAAAAAGCTCAATGTCAAGGGGGAGTGTAGAAAAAAAGGAGGCCAAAATGCGTAGGTTGGGAAGGGAAAAGAAGGTCACAAATTCCATTATTCTCACGATCAACGGAGAAAGTTCAGTTGTTGTTGAACGAGCACCTCAGCAATCCCACCTGGGGAGAAAAGTCGGCCAAACAAGGAGGGAAAGCGGAAAAGCATTCGACTGCAAGTCTTGAAGGTAGCATTCTTCCCCAGAACAGCAAATTCCCTACGGGTCAAGCCCCGGCGAGTGGTAAGCAAAAAAGAACACTACGTCGACGAGCGAGGGGAAAAACATTCCCGGCCTGGACAAAAAAATTTTCGTCGCGCAGTCTGCTTAAAAAAACTCTCTCGTGTCTGCATTTTGGCTAACTTTGAAGGGGGAAGACCATGGCGTTTAAAAGAGACCTCTTAAGTCCAATTGAACCACAGTGCCTAGAGTCGCCTTTCAGCCCATCGTCTTTAGGTGCATGGACTGCGCAGTCAGAATCGGGAGGGGGGTAAAAGTAAATAAACCTAAACCGATAGATCCTGAGTAATGGAGGAGGTCTCATAAGGGGGAGACCTTTTTTCACTGCAAACTGGATTAACCGGGAAAAAGTTGTTTTATCGCATCGGGGGAAAGACAAAAATGGGGCGAACACGGAGGGATTCAAAAAGTTAATTCTCTGGGAAGGACCGGTACGTGGAAAGAGGGGAAAGGGACGAATGAGGAAAAGGGCCTGAAGGGAACAACCTGGCAGCCGTTGTCCTAGGGGGGAGGGGGGAACGGCTAAGAGGTTTTCCTCTCTGTGTGCGGAGCGTGAACCAGGATAAAAGAAGGGGGTCGTGAGAGAGCCCGCAAAAACGAAGAAGAAGAAGCCAAGGTTTCTTTCGTTTCCTTCAGAGGGGAGTGACACTTAGCGGGGGAAGGCAATAAAGGCGAAGGAGGGGAACTAAAGTGCTAGGGGGAGATGGGAAAGTAAAGAAACAGGGTTGGTTTCCAGGACTTAGCGACAGTTAGAAAAGCAAATTTCCGAGGGATCGAGTCGTCAACGCATACTTTTGAATATTTGCGCATGAGCGCCGCAAAGTTGTCCTCGCCATGGGGCACGGGTGTACAATTCAACGCAAAACAAGAGGGGGAACAGGAGAAAAAGGGTTCGTTGGAAAAAGAAAGGCAAAAGACCATTTGTGATCAGCTCGCTTAAAGTACGCGCGCCATACCTTGGGGTCTGTGACTTTTCAAGAAAGAAGGACGCACCGGAGGTTGACCCCGAAACAAAAACGAAAAGGGGAGATGTTTCAAGAAAACCATTCACTGGGCCACGTTCGAGGGACAGCACAAAAAGAGAAGCTGTGGCGATGCAAAGGGTGAAGAAACGACTTTGTCCAATAAAGGGGCAAAAAGAGGAATGTTGCGAAGGCGGACTTCCCAGGAGACGAAAAAAACGTGTCATCAAACCCCGGAAAAAAAAAATGGTACAAGGCTTGTCCGTGGGGGGACGAATACAGCACTGGGGGAAGGAAAAATCTCGAAAAGAAAAAGGAAGGGGGGAAGGGTTAAAAAAAACCCTTGTAAGTAGAACAGTGTAGTTGTCAAAAAAAGGTCAGGACGCTGGGGTCGAATTCCGAGAAGTAAGTGAAAAAGGAGAACTTTTCTCAATTCGAAAAAAGGAAAAAAAAATACTAATGGTTAAAATTTCAAAACAGGGGGGGGGGAGTGGAGACAAAATTCCTCCTGGAGTAAGGATGGGTTTCGAGAGGAACCAAATCCTGGTGGTGAGGCACTTTGGCAATCTCCGGCGTCTGGGAATTAAGAAATCAAGGGTAAGAGTCGAGGAAAACGGGAAAAAGAGCGGAACAGAACCAGACTCGTATGCCCGAGCCTGTGGACCAATGAACAAGAAATTACCAAAGGTCTACCGGTAAAGAGAATCCAAAAAATGAAAAAAAAGGAAACTAGACCCCGATAGAACAGAGAAGTCTTCCTGGACGCGACAATGGTTAGGGGAAACCTGAAGCGAGGGAGGCAGAGCTTAGAGGGGCAATCGGGGCTTTTCGGGGGGGGGGGGGGGGGGGGGGGGGGGTCCAGGGGGGAAGGTCTCCACGATCCTCTTGGAACTGTGATGGTTGTCGCTAAGACCCCGACAGAGCCGAACGAAGCGCAGTGAAATAAACCAAAAAGCCCAGCAGTAAGTAAATGGAAAAGAGTGAACTGACACGACTGCAGGAGTGCGCAGGTGTACAAGCACGCAAGTGCCATGGTCTTCTATTAAGGACTGAGAAGCGGGGGAGAGGGCCCGCTAAAGCAAGTTGAGACCTCTGGTGGGTGGGGGGGGACCCCGGCTTGGTGCAAAAAAAACCCCGGGCGTGCGAGGACCGCCAGACAGGGTTAGGGAGGGGATAGCCGCAGTGCGCGCCAGGTGGGGGGACAGAAGTGTGGAGGATAGGCCAAAGGGGGGGGCATCGTGAGACGCAAAAAGATCCGAGGGAGAGACATGGCATTTGTGTGAAAGGTTTCGCCTGTCGCAACAAAACGTTTGGAAAAAATAGAGAGAAGAATTCCCTTTGAACCACACCGACGAGAATACTTCTGGAGTGTATTGAACGTCTAAAAAAAAAAAAAACTACACAGCAAGATTTGATGCATACAGGTTTCGATAGAAAAAAAACAAAGGAAGAGAAAGAGAAGGGGTCTGGACTCAAAGTAGTGCTGTGACGGAATACAGAAAAAAGTAAATGGCTAGGTGAATGGGGGCTTCGGAGACCGAAAGGGAAGTAAGGAGGGGATGGTGCAAAATGAACGCCGCGGGGGAAAAATGAAACCTAAAAAAACTGGCGACAATAAGGCTACGTGGGAAACACTATCACCATGCCAAGAGGGCGGGAAAGGCTCCCAAAAAACATGCGAAGCCTCAAAAGAAGCAATGCGGAAGCTAAATAATAAAAAACAGGAAAGTTACCCACCGAGGAAGTAAAAAGCGGTCACCACAACTCATCTCAATCTGGATTGAAAGACCTCTCCCACCGCAGGAGCTACGATGTCTGAAAGCACGACACTGGGGAAATGAGGACTTGTAACAAAGAGAGAAAAGGCAGTCGACCGTCACTGGAATCCTTTGACGGAATGAGTGCGGTTTGGGGAGCGACTTGCACTCGTCGGCAACGGAGAGAGGAGGCAGTCATTAAGCGCAAAATCACGAAAAAGAGCTGGGAAAGGGGGGAGATACGGAAAGAAAAAACAGAAAAGAAAAAGACGCTGGGGGGGAACCTCGACTTCGGGCGAAAAAGTTGTCGGTCAGAAGAAGAGTGAACGCGCTCGAGTGGGGAGGGTCGGGGGGGAGAAACGATCTCAGCACCCGGGGGGGTAGGTGAGGTTCCGTGGGCCGGAAAAGGCTCGGCAAGAAGCGTCGGAAAAAAACTGCCGCTGAGATTTGGTTCGGTCCTCGCCCAATCGACAAAGTGGATGGGCGAAGGATTTGTCAGCAAGAAAAAACTCTTTGCCCAACAGCGGCCCCCCCAGGATCTGGGGAACACAATCGAGGAAACAAGAAGTTAAGAACAAAGAGGGGTAAAAAAATCAAAAAAGAAATTCAGCAATAAGCGGTGGGGTACTCAAGAAGAGCGTCTGACAATGTTGGCAATTACAAATCGATGCTCAATCGACACTGAAGAGGGGGACAAAAGACGGAAAACCTGGGTCCAAGGGGTTTAACTTACGGACAAATCGGTGGGCGGAGAGAGTCGACAGGGGGCAAGTTGCTTGGGTTCAAAGATTCGGGGAAAACACGTACACCAGTGACATCAAAGTTGAAAGCCAGCGACGAAGCAGGAGCGAGAATTAGGATAGCCAAGGGAAGGAAGCCTTGACAAGTCCGGGTCGTACCCTTGTAATGACTTTGAACCAGCAGAAGAGGCCTCGAATCGGGGAAAGGCCACGTGCAGCGGGTCGGAACGCTAAGGGCAGTTGTGTGTTTCGGGAAAAGGCAAGAGCGCAAAGTTCAAAGAAGGAAAACAGAACAGATGCGCGCGAAAACCTGAAGGCTATCAAAAGAGTCAACTTGTCTATAGACCAGTTGGAACCTCTTTCAACAGGAACAAACGGTGAAGGGAGCCTGGAGGAGGGGGGGTTTGCGGGTAAAAGAAAGCGCGATGACGGGTAGTTGCGACGGTAAATCTGGAAATGCTATGAATAAACCAAATCGACGTTTTAAGAACGGGCAAAAGCTGAAATCGGGAGGTGGGGGGCACAGAAACCGCGATACATTAAGAAAACCGGGCTGTACGACAAGAGATCAATTTCTGACCAGTAGGTTGCGAAAGTTCTGCCGAAAAACAAAATTGTCAAGCGATAGAAGGAAAAGCGCAAGGAAGAACCAAGGAACTCGTCAGGCGGTAGGCGGTGCAAGCCTCGCGCCACAAGTGGGGTCCCGCGGAAGACGGACACCGCCCCAGCGCAGCCTGACCGGAAGTAGAAACAGGAAAGACCCTTAGGAAGACCTTTAACAGTCGACACGGGGGGAAAAGAAGCTCCCACGTACCGCCGACGGACCAGAAGAACCAGGTAACTGAAATCCTCGTGTTTCGCAGGGTTTAGGTCGATGCGAGGGAACAAACGGGGGTCGGTACTCGAGGTAAAAGAGTTGAAACCATGTACGACAGATACAGAAGCCAAGGGTGGACACGCATGCACTATCCGTTTGAATGATGGGGGAATTAACTGTTACAAAGACCAAAAAATTCAGATTGGAACTAAAGCACTAACAGAGCAGAAGGAGGAAAATCGCGGGGTGAGAGGCGAAAGATTATAAAAAGAAAGGACGAGAAGCACGTCCGTCAAGTTGACAAAGACAAAAACCACCATCCGCAAGGACACGATAGGGAGGGGAAAGCAGCAACTGGACGGCGTGGGGGTCCATTACTACTTGGTCAATCGCGAGGAGACAGTTTCAGTTGGCTGTTCGGGATTAACTAGAAGGAGAAAGTGAGGCGTTCCGGGGTCCGGACTGGCTCAGAAAACCTCACGTCGAACGCAAGATCCTTGTTTTGGCGAACAGAGGCCTGGAAAAAAGGTGGGGGGGAGGGAGAGCCCACCAATTGGACGAATTGGCGCAACAAAGATGTTTAGCATCGCAAACAAAATCCGTAAGTCAAGCGGGAAAGGTTGGCGAGGAGAAAAAACGGAAATTGAAAAGCATTTTGCATTAGACGATCGAACGACTATTGTGGCAACTGTTACTTGGAAAAGGGTGATAAAGCGACGCTGACACTTTCTATACAGAAGGTTTGGGACATTTCTAAGGGGAGGCTGAAACCCGGCTTATAATCACGACTCATGAAGGGGAAGGGGATTGGGGGGGGTTACCCCAAAGATCATCAAGGATAATACTAAAATTCAAGGTTCAAAACCAACAAGATGTAAGCGGAAAGGAGAAGGTTTTGGAACATAACCGGACTTCATGAAGCAAAGTGGGACAAAGTGTGGGGGGTCC
>Ga0179591_1323736_pt1 | contig 12759 bp, 11 predicted proteins | sample CZOMad2_1_08_16f_FD_182891 | JGI IMG/M metagenome (GOLD analysis project Ga0179591, IMG submission 182891) | Vadose zone soil fungal communities from Angelo Coast Range Reserve, California, USA - CZOMad2_1_08_16fungal (PacBio error correction) | ecosystem: Environmental > Terrestrial > Soil >...
CTAAAGGGAAAGGAAAGGGTAGGTCATCACAAAATCTGCATGCAGAGGAAGTTCAAATCACAGAGCATAGAAACCTGGGAAGTACGGAGGCCAAGTCGCGGCTGGAAAAGGCCGTCTAACCGGACGTTTGGGAATGGCCGCCCAAAGGTCGAGAGGGGAAAGGGAACAGAAGGACTAAAATGGGCCAGCCGGCATCAAGGGAAGAGAGCCACAAGGGATGAGATAAAGGGGGAGCTAAGTATCACCGGAGAGAAGGGGCACACCATGCTCTCCTTTCCCTTACAGAGGGGACCCGCCCTAAAGGTCGGTAAAAGAAATCCTAGCCGAAGGAACCAGACAGGCCGCAACAAGTGGTGTGTAATCAAAGAAATAAAAAAAGGAAGAAAGATTTCTGCGTCCCCCTGATCAGACACCGGCAAAACGCGGGATCAATACTCCTCTGCAGTGACTTAGGGGGGACCTGAGGAGGAGTTAGAAAGTGGGAGCGTGACGGCCGACAGCAACGGTATCAAGGAAGCAAATATACCCTTAATTATTCAGACCGAGCCGGAATTGACTTACGTGATTAATCAGGGACAGTTATCTGACAAATACGAGAGCCCAATCAAGGGATGACAAACTCTCCTGGAGGAAACAGGGAAAAAAAAAATTGGGGAAGAGTTCGTGAGAAGATTGTTAGAGTAGGGAGCAACTGACTCGTCTCAGTCGATTCATCTCAAGGGATCCCAGCGGGGAAAAGGGCCCGAGGAGACAAGGAAGCGGCTTGAGACCTATGCGCGGTTTACCTCGGGCAGGGAAGAGTGGAATTTGTGTGTTTGTTTGGGGGGGGCTGGTTAACCGGCACTGGCGCTACCTGGGACGTGGGGGGAAGAGGTGTCGCATCCTTCATCACAGGGGGGACCAGGGACGCTCCGCTGTCATTAAACTCCACGGGAACTGGAAAAAGCTGCCGCTTTTCATAAAGAGGGAGGGGCCGTGGTGCTGGCAGCTGACTCCGTCTCGGAAGGAGGGAGGAAAGTGGGGATAAGACATGATTAAAATCTCGGAGATGACAGGCTCGGGATGGGCTGGTTGGTGTTCACGGAGATCAGGGGGGGGGTCAGGGGGAAAAATTCCGACTGGGGTCAAAAGGGGAAGAAAGCGGGGGGGTAATCCCCGATCAACGGAAGACACCATGACACTGAAGAAAGAGTAAGAAACGTGTTACGTGGAACCATCTCAAAAACCTGCTGAGGAAGGGAAGGACCATTAGAGTCGCTGCCTACTGGCAGACGCTCACTCATTCTGGGGAATCTGAGAGGAGAGGGTGAATCTAAAACCAAAAGGGCCAGATCGCCAGGTGTGTCGTGATACTGGTTTGTTACTAAATTCAATGTACTGGGTGACATCGGGAAGTCATTGAGGCTCAAAGGGAGGAAAAAGTGATGGGATCCGAAATGAAAGAAAAAGGTTGTCGCCATGGCCCAGGGTCTCGACTAGAACATGTGGAAAGGGTAACTCCGAGCAAACCCGTGGGAGGGGGAAAGGTGAAGGGGGGCGTGTGTTATCGGGGCGAACTGCTAGAGAAGGAAAAGGGGAAAGCTTTCAGAAGATAGCGTATATCAGTGATGTGCCAACTGCTGGACCAGAAATGCCAATTTATAAGCACGGCGTGTTTCTGAGATCAGGCCGAACTCAAAAGATTCCATTCGGCCGAGAATTTTGAAGGAGGGAATAGGAGAAAAGGAAGAAAAAGATGGCGTAGATCGGCAGAGCATAGGAAGATCGGGGGGAAAACCTTGTTGGTCAACTTCGCCAAATCGCCTTCTGCAGGCAGAAACCGCGGTGCTGTTTGACCTTTTGCCAGCTGGCATCAGACGTGGGGTTGGAAAAAAGTCCTAAGAGGGGAAAAGAGGACTCCGCGTGGGGGGGGGGATCACGATCACTCAAGAAAGAGGAAACCTTTTGGGAAGGTTGGCCCTTTTGCAAGAGAATACAGCAGGTAATTTAGGTGGGGGCATGGTCGAAGGCTTCTTAGAGAAAGAGCTTCTTGAGAAAAAGTGTGAGGTCTCTGGCCTTCAGCCGACGAACTGGTCCCGGGTTTAGAGGAGAAGGATGTCCATAGAGAGACCGACGTCCATAAACCCTCTTACTAACTTTACGTGAACCAGCGGACAATCTCGGGGAGGAATCAAAGAGATCCCTTTCAAAGAAGGAAGAGGAAAAAAAAGAGGAGATCCATATCGTGCCGCTGTGTCCTGACTCAGCTTTAGATACCCGGAAAGAGAGCGAACAACAAAAAACTTGAGGTTATTGGCAATTCTTATTATCACTAGACAAAGCAATATGAGGAGACGCTATTACTCGGCGAGGCATAACGAAAAGAGGAAAGTTAAAGCTCAATCGAAAAAGGGTTTTACAAAGTCTCGGAAAAACGGGAGAGGCGAAAGAGGGTGACATGTTGGGCGCAGTAGGCGATAAAGCTGGGCGATCCCAGTTCCCATTTCGGAGTCGAAAGAAGCTAAAATCAAGGGGGAACGCCAAAGGGAAGATGGTTTAGAGCCATCAAAAGGGGAAAACAAGGACGCGAAATACCCTGCTGGGCCAGTCAAGTGATAAAACACCAGAAGAACTCACACCGGAAGGGTAAGTTTCTCTATCACAAAAAAAACACTTGTGGAACGCCCAGCGAGGGGAACTGGGAAAAAGATATGCTTGAAGAGAAAAGGAAAAACGGAACCCAGAAAATGTTTGCTGCCGGAAGAGAGGGGGGATCAATCTTGGGCTGAATTACAGCCATAATCAATCAGAAAGATGCACGACAAAGATAATCTCCATCGGGTGTGGCGTGGAAGCAGGGAGACAGGTAAAGGAACCAGCACGCTGAAAGGGACTGGAATGTCGACAGAGCAAAAATAAAGGGAATGGGGATAGAACTTGAATTTGGGGAGGCGTGGCTCACTGTATCTCGGGAAACGCTCTTTAAGGCAAAGAGGATTGAGGAACAGAACGATATATACCAGAAAACAAACCTGTCCTCCCCTCACGTCTGGATTGTCGAAGGGGGTGAAAAAGTCTCATTTAATGATACGGCCAGGAGATAACACCAGGGAAGTGTCACCGAAAAAAAAGAAGGGGTACTGTGATGCTGGAACGTTACTAGGAAATAACACTACATGGACTTCACCCAGACTAAGCGCCAGTCCCTTGGGACAGTTCTCCAAACACGGGCAGCAACACTGGTCAAGAAAAGGAGAATCTGAGGCATCCGCTCACATTTAAAAGGAGAAAAGGGTATCAATAATGGAGGAATGCATTCTAACCAGAACATAACGTCGTATGGAAACGTCCAGAGAGGGGAAACACTATTTTTGAAAGAAAAGGGGGAAGCGGGCTCACGATGTAGTCGAACCCTACATAGACATTAGGAAAAGGACCTCACCAACTAGAAGGGAGGGAACAGAGAGCCAACCCAACCCATCCTACCTTCGGTAGCTATCAATTACACATGGGAAGTCAAAGGTGAAAAAGTCGGCCGCGAGGTTTGAGGAAAAAAGAAAAAAAAAAAACTCCAGCGCCACAACTCCTGGGGGACGACTGGACGATCAGAAAAAAAATCTTACCCTGAGAAGGGGTAATGCAGCGTTTGCTATTTTATACGGGGCCTAAATCAAATCCGGAACAAAAGGGACAAAGTCGGGAGGAGGTCAAAGGCATCTTGAAATCGAGCCCTACTCTGTTTCAGAGGCTAACTCGGGCATAGGAGAGATGGCTCCTAGAAGTGGAACGAGTACATCTTTGAACCCGCCGGGAAGAATGGTGAGAATCAGAGGGAAAAGGGGAATTAGAAAAAAGAAGAAAGAAGGATCTCGCCGCAGATTCCAAACGAAAGGTAAACCCCCAAACCAACCCTTCACAGTTAGGGAGATAAAGAGATGATCCCTTTTTGGGGGCAGGGGGGGCCCCAAAGGAGAAGTACGCTGACGGATGGTAATTAAGAAGGATGGAAGGAGGGTGGGAATGTACAGGATGGTACCTCGTGATGCTTACTCTTCTGCAACCATTTAGGGTGTGAAGATGTTCAATGGAGAAGAAAGGGTCTCCTGAGAGGGAGAACAGCGACGGCGGGGTGACGCGCGGTTGAGGGTCTACTCTCCATTTGAACATAAAGATCGAATGGGGAGGGGAGGGGATCCAATGTGGCTTCCATAAGAGTTCTTGAGACGTAGGAGGAGGTATGAGGAGAAAAAGGGGAGGCGTTTGGGGTGGCGGGTATGAAAGTAAGGAAAAAAGGGAGCAAGGGGAATCTTTGTGCTGGAAGCGTCTTACTTGGGAAGGATACATCAGCTCGGTCGATTGAGGAAAAGGGGAATTGTCGAAAAAAAGAAGAGAGTGTCAACAGGGCGAGAACGTGGGGGGCGGAATATGATGAACCTTGTAAGGACATATGCTTCGGAAAGAGAGGGGGGACGCTTAGCCAAGTCTTTAAGGGGTTCTGAGGCGAAAAACGAAGAAAAGACTCGGGGGAGTGGGGTAAACGGCCTGCAGAATCTGAGTAGACTCTCAACAACAAACTTAGGATGTATTAGAATGTGGGGGGGGGAAGGAGATTACTGGAAGGCAGGTTTCTTGTCACAAGCGGAACTGCAGAGAAAAGAAAAAAAGAGGGAAAATCTAACAAAAACTTCAAGCTCGACTGGAGAGCACAAGGAGTCTGCAAAGGGAAGGGAAATAAGGGCTACCCTTACGTTTAAAGATAGACTCCCCCAAAAAACTTAGAGGAAAGGGAAAAGGAGATCTAAAAATAAGTTCCATCGTGGGCCAGGCAAAAAGAAAAAGAAAAAAGGGGTGGAAGGATCAATAACGAATCGGGGTTGATAGCCTAATAGACGCAAAGGTATCTCCATTCTCTCCGGTTTACAAGGACATCTCCCACCACGCCGACAGCTACTGGAAAAAAAACATACGAAAGATAAGAGGAGCCTGATCGCCTGGCAACATGTTGAGAACCTAAGACCAAGGTATTATGCCTGGCGAAGGCAAATGAGGTCTGACACGCAAAAGGAGACAGAGCAAGGAACAGCTGCTGGCAGAAGAGTTTAAGGGAACGTCCCTTAAATATTCATTGGAAAAAACAACGCCAGTCTCGAGAGCAAAGGTAAAATCCATCCCGGAAGGACTGAAGAGGGTGACGCACCTCCAGGTTCCGACGACGTTGAGGGGGAATCAGGACACACAGGTAGCGAACCTCCGCTAGCAACAGAAAATTAGGGCAGCGAACTGGGGGGCTGGCCAGGTAATTTTAAAGTCGGAGGGCGAGAAAGAGGGTGCAGGTCCGGCTCAGGCCTCGTGCTCACCTGAGTAACCTTCATCGTCCGTATCAAAGGGGAAGGGATTGACATAAATCGGAGACCTAGAGCGGGTGAAGGACCCGGAGCTCGAGGAAAAGGAAGAGGAAGTTCAGTACTTCGCGATTATGTTTGGGACTGTATAATTTACCGTCATCATCTCTCCAAGGCAGACCTGAGTCGTTGGAAAAAAAAAGAAACTGGCGGCCCGCAGGGGGGGGTGGTGCGTGCAAAAATGGGGAGGGATGACGCGAAACATACGGAAGGGAAAAGGGGAAAGACAAAGTTTCTCCCCACTGGGTCTTGATAAACTAAAACATTCCTTTTTTCTGGAGGGGTGTGGTTGCGTGATGCTGTCTACGCCGTTCGTGGGGGCGGGGAACCAAGAAATGATCGGGGAAGATAGTAAAGGAAACGCGAATCACCGATTACCAATTGGGGAAAAAATGGAGGAAATAAGGGGGGAATGTCTAGAAAAGGACTGCCCCACATTCTCATCTTGCCACGTTAGTCGGATTACAGGTCATGACTGGGGAGACGTGGTGATGGCGACTCCAAGGCAAGAAAAGGGGGGAGATCGTCTTTTGTGCAGAATGGTGGAGAGAGTAAAAAGATTGACTACCGGCTGCAGCCATGCTGGGTGTCAATAAGACAGAACGGTTGAGAAGGGAAAGGGGGAATGTTACAGGAAAAGGCAGGGGAAATCTAGGGCCTCAACGCGGCTGGGAGTACGTCGGGGGGGGGGAAGGGGGGGGTGGAACTAAATCGGGCTTACATTCTAGAAGAAAAAGGAAAAGACAGCTGTTCCCCTGCCAGAGAATTGAGATAAAACGAAACTCACGTCCCCGGTCAACCACAAAACGGATGTCTGCTAGGCCCTTCCTCCCATCAGTATGTCGGAGGAGAGGAACTGCGAGTTCCTCTTTTAGGCTTCCCGCCAAACTCTGGGGAGGGAGGTGTCTAGGGGACGGGTGATGGCGTTCTTCGAACCCACTATTAGCTCCAAAGTCAAGGCCACATGAAGGTGAGGAAACGTGCGCCAGGAGGAAAAGATGGGAGATATGAAAAATGAGGGAGCCTGGGGCGGATCTGCGAAAAACGGGGGGGTCTCACGAGATAGAAAAAAAAAAAAAAAAGATAGGACAGGGTGGGAGAGGTTGGGGACCCAGGCAGCCAAAAAAAGGGAAATGAAAAAATTTGTGATGGTCGGAGGGGGACTCCTTATGAGAAAAGTAAACAGACTCAGTCTTCGGTCGCGGCTGAAGCTGGCTTCTCACGAAAGGGAAAAAGCAAGGATCGGAGAACGCCGTGATCGCCAAATCGCTCAAAAGGAAGTTGGGAAAGTTCCCTCCGAGCAAGTAGACTACGTTTAAAAAAGAGCAGACATCCATGCCGGCAGTACTTGGGAGCCTGCCGCTGTAAAAGACAGAGGAGGAAAAAGAGGAAAGAGTTCCTCCCGAGTGGATAAAAAAAAAAAAAAATCTAGAAAACACGAAACAACGGAGAGGGGGTAAAGAGATTTCAAAGAGGGAGAAAGAGGCATTCAAAGCGGAACTATTTACAAAAAAAATATGGATCAGTGAGAAGGAGCCCGCATCTAGTATAATTCCAGAGGAAGTTCCCACTGGCTGGGACGGGGCATAGTGGCCAGGACGGTGAGAGCGAGGTCTAGAAGAAGGTTAGCTAAGGAAAAAGGGAGTCTTAGGTCCATCTCAAGAAAAAGGCGCTGAAGGATATTTAGGGATGCAAAGAAAAAGAACGGAAGAAACTCAAGGGACTTTCAGGAAGATTTCTAGGACCAAGGGACCAAATAATAAAACTACCAAGGACTACTAAGGTAGAGTGATGAGAGAGCCAAAAAACTCGGGAGGAGTGTGCAAGCTTCGTTTTAAGGGACAGATTCTTCCGATCTAAGTAGGGAAAAAGGAACCCAATTAAGGGTGGCGCCTGCAGATCGCGATCAGAGTTGGAGAAGATAAAAGAAGGACCAAAGATTAAAGATCCCGCTCAATCCCAAAAGCGGGTAGTACGTAATCGATCGGGAAATCAGGCCCGAGAGGTCGGGCCGGGAAAATAAGGGTGTAGGGGAGAAAAGCAGCCAGGCAAGAGAATTTCTGGTGACAAGGTAAATAGTTTGACTGTTGCCAAGATTAATATCTCAGGAGAGATTTGGAGCGGTAGAAAAAAGTTCTTAGGGGGGGAGCAAAGAAAGTCCAAAGACCGTTCCGCCCAAGATTTTAGGGAGGTGTTCTCATTCAGTCCATCCGTCCAGAAACTAAGAGGTAATGAAGGGGCCCTCCCAAAAAAGGGGAAAGGAGAGGACGTGAAGAAAAATCTTGTCATCGGGAATTCCCAAAGTAGAAAAACTCCATCGATAGGTCCCGGGGGAATGGACCATCAAGATCTTCCTTCCGGCTAAATGAAAAAAATCTTACGTCAGAAAAAAGCAAGACAAGTTAAAAAAGGGGAGGGAGATTGCCGAGACACGTCCAAACGTCCGTCTTCTGGGCCAGGACTTCTTTGAATAAGGCATTTTGGAGGGTCTAAACGATGTTCGGTGAAAACACAAAGAATCGGACATTTGACAACCAACAAACCTCCTTACGTAAGACATCAGCAAGAAAAACAAACCCCATCATAAGGGGCAAAGTCAAATTATAGAAGGGGAAAAGATCCCTCTTACATGAAAGGGGGCGCAGCGGTCGGGGATGAAAGGAAAGGAAAAGAGAAAGCAACCCAAAATACTGCCGCGCTTAAATCCAGTGGGGGAACACCGAAGAATTGGAATGAAGTTTTTTGGGGGAAAAGAAATCGCCGTCACCAACTTCAGTCAGGAGACGACCTAACTGGGCTGGGACTTGCATTGTAGAAGCACGAGATAGGGAGGACCTAACCAGAGGAATGGATACATCAAGATTGGGGTCCTACGGGTCGCGGAGAAGAAATCTTATCAAGGAATGATAGGGGGGAAAGAAGTGGCCAGAGGAATGGGAGCCAGACGTAAAACATGCCTCGACGCAACTTGGCCAAGAGTAAGTTCCGAAAAGCAGTCTAGGGGGGGCCAGATCCCAGGGAACGGGTGTTGAAAATCCTTATTTCGTCAGTTAAGATTACACTCAACTCTTTAATGAGGTTCTGGGGGGCAGGTCGTTTAGAAAGGGGGGGGGGAAAAAAGGGTCTGTGCGAGTAGAGACCGCCTTTGGAGGGGTAAAAGTAATATGTACCTTCAAATTATGAGGCAGACTGCTGACGCTTCGGCGCAGGGGGGTGGGGGGGGGCGGGGGGGGTCGTACCGAGTGTTGTCAGATCAAGCATAAAGTGGTGAGGGATTAACCATCTGTGCAAATGAGAAAATCTGGCAGGGCTCTTAAAAGGAGGAGGGTGCTGTGGGGGAAACAATTGGTGTGCGGTACAGAAAGTTCCGGCAGGGCCAAGAAAATGGAGAGGTGAGACGTCCTCGGGGAAAAAACTTCAGTCACTTCACTAAATCCGTGCATCTCAAGGGGGGGGAATTCCATGCCGGGGACCTTGCGGCACGGATTGACGAGATATTCTACGGGAAAAGTGAAAGGAATTGGGGAGACAGCTTCACTTGGGAAAAGGAAGGTTAGGCTTAGAAATCATGCCAGTGTCCCGGGAAAAAGAAGAGTCTTCTTGGGGAGGTCGAGGTTCTCCGAGAATCCTGAGCTTGAAGGCTGCAGGAAAAGGCCTTCCAAATGTAAACTTAAAATCTCGCGAAACAAAACCGGGAGGAAATATAGGAGGAATAGCTTCCGTGGCCTTTCAAGGGGAGCATCCATCAAAGGGAGCCGAGCAGATTACTTCGCACATCTAAGGAGAAAACATTACACATCAGATTTATAATTCAAAATGGGGGAGGCTAACCTCCTAAGCCTTCTACCCTGATTGAGGTTAAGAGTACTAAAAAAGGAAGAAGGGGGCGTAGAAGATGTAATTCAGCAGACCCATGGAATTCCAGCAATTTTGAGATATGGAAAGAGGTAAGTAAAGTATCGGACACTTAAACTCTCGCCAAACAGATTCGATTCGCCTCCTTGGGGGAAAAATATGGCTGACCAAAAACAGGAAGACAGCTTTCGTGCAAAAAAGAACTGAAGAAAATAAAAGGAGTACAATCCGACTTAACAAGTTGGTCATCCCCATCACCAAGGAGATTCTGAGGGGCAAAGGAGTCTAAAAAAAGGGGGGGGACGCGCAGGTGAGAAAAAACACCGGCTGCAGTAAGGGGTCAGAAAGATCCCAGGAAGTTCCCGAAAACGAAACCGGTAGACTCGCGCAGCGAGGGGAACCCTTCATCAGGGAAACTTACTGACCTCAAAAGCTGAAGTCCTGAAGAGTTTGTGAAGCAAAAATTTCAAAAGGGAAGGCGTCTCAAACAAGGACTGGGGGAGGGCCTCACTCCTGGGGGATGTCAATTGCCAAGAGGGGATTTAACGAGCAACCTGTTTTACTCATCACATGTAAAAGGTCAACGGAGAAGAAAAGGGCCATCGGCCGGGTTGAGGCCGAGAGTATGGGGAGCCGCTTCTGAAGAGAAATAAATACCTATTCAAGGTGGTGCGACAGATCTTTACTCTACAGCTGCCCTGAATGAAGTGAAATCACCGGGTTTAAAAGGGGGAGGGGCAAAAGGAACGCGTCATCACAAGACTGCCCAAAAAGGGAGTAATGAAGAGAAAAATGGTCCAAGGAACGCGGAACTGGGCGCTAATGGGGGCATCGGTTAGGGAGGGGGAGCCGATGTCGTGCTTTGCGCCAGGGAAAACATGATGTCTGACTCTTGAAGCAATGTGAAAGCCTTCTTTCGCGTAGAATAAAGTCCGGGGGGAGGAGTGTTGGGCTGGGACTGGCAATGTTCTAACGACGGGGGGGGTAGTTAAAGGGCCAAGTATGTTCAGGGGGGGTCGACACATCGGAGCCCCGATCATCAACAATCTATTTAGGGGGGAGGAAAATATTTAAAGGGAGAGCACAAGTAAAAATCTGCCCGCGCCATATCACGGAGATTGCCTGAAAAAGCTTGAGGGGAAAGAGCTATGCTGGGGCATCGGTCGACCGTTGGAAGGGGAATCTGAGGCCGTCAGGGGGGATGAGATGGGGTCACTTTCGTGGGAAAAACTGTAACCGTCATGGGGAGGAAAAGTCGGACTGCTATGTCTCCGTCGGGGGGGGGGGGGGGGGTGTGGGGGGGGGGGGGGGGTGGTGGGGTGGGGGGGGGGGGGGGGGGGGGGGGGGGGGGGGGTGGTGGGGGGGGGGGGGGGGGGGGGGGTGTGTGGGGGGGGGGGGGGGGGGGGGGGGGGGGGGGTGTGTGGGGGAAAGTTTGGGGGGGGGGGGGGGGGTTGGGTTTGGGTTGGGTGGGGATGGGGGGGGGGGGTGGGGGTGGGGGTTGGGGGTGTGTTTGGGGGGGAACGTTGGGTGGGGGTGGGGGGGGGGGGTGGGGTTGGGGGGGGGTGTGGGGTTTGGGTTGGGTGGGTTGTTGGTTTGGTGTGGGTGGTTTGTGTGTGGGGTGTGTGTGGGGGGGGGTGTGGGGGGGGGGGGGGGGGTGGGTGGGGGGGGGGTGGGGGTTTTGTGGGGGGGTGGGGGTGGGTGGGGGTTTGGGGGGGGGGGTGGGTTTGGGGTGGTTGGGGTTGGGGGGGTGTTTTGTTGGGGTGGGGGGGGGGGTTTTTGGGGGGGGGGGGGGGGGTTTGGTGGTGTGGGTTGGTTGTTTGGGGGGGTTGGGGGGTTTTGTGGTGGGGTGTTTGGTTTTGTTGTTTTTGGTGGGTTTTTTAGGGGGTTGGGGGGGGGGGGGGGGGGGGGTTTGGTGGGGGGGGGGGGGGTGGTGGTGTTTGTGGAGGTTGGGTTGGGGGGGTGTGGGTGGTGTGGTTGTTTGCTTGGTTGTGTTTTTGTTTGTGTTGTGTTGTGGAACCATACTGGGGAGGGAAAAATGCCGGGGACGCCTCTACTGAAGAATTTCAATTTCCAAAACGGGAAAAGAAACAAATGCTTGGTCATGCTGGGTCCTATAGACTGGGGACTTTCTTCCGAACTGATCTAAGATTGTCTACCAATATGAGAGGTGAAAGAAGGGGTAAAACAGAAAGCTACCCAGAACGGCCAATGTCTCAAAGGGTGGAGGGCTTTCCTTTTTATTGAGTTCTCACATAAGAGAAGGAGTACAGGCACTTCGTCCTCTTGTTGAGCCTGTCTCCTTATGACAGGAGAGAAAAAGGATCTTAAGGAAAGCGGGGATGCTGGAAACTGGGCCGAGGGGGAGGGGGGGCTAGACCCCTCCTGATCAGAAGAGATGCATGCCTCAAAATTCATGTGATGTTGTACGCGTGCCAGCCGAAATGCACATCGGGTGATAAAAGAAGAAAAGTTGTCTGTAAGAAGAAATTTTGGCAGCCGCCATCACGATCAACCATCGCTGACAAATGGGGGGGTGAGAGGGGGGACCTTTGGCAACTAACATCGCTTCCCGAAGGGTATTTAGGCGCGTCAGAAACATTTTCTTATTCTCAAGGAGCAAAGGCGGTGAAAAGGGAGAAGTGTGTCGTGAAGGGGAAGGAGGGATCCCGAGAAGGCAAGGGGTAGGACTGCCAAGGCTCAAGAAATCAAAAGCCTTTCCAACCGAAAATCCGAAAAACGTGCAGTATACTTGGAACAAGAGAGAGCTGTATTTCAAGGGGGAGCCTGCAATGGAGGGGCAGCTGAAATAGGAGCTCGCATAAAGTGAGAGTCAGTTGGAAGTCCGCCTGAATGCTCCTAGCAAAAAAAAAAAGGGATATAGAGGGAAAGGGAAAGAAAAGCTTTTCAGTCACAGAGGAAAAGAGATCGTAGTAATGAAGGAGAAGAGAAGCCTTCATCTCCGCGCCTGGTAACTCCTCTGTGAAGGAGAGTAAAAAAAAAGATTTTCAGGGAAGGAAAAGAAGAAAGGGCGTTTCTCAGATCCCAAGGCCAACAGGGCGCTGTCGAAAAGAACAACAGAAAACCATTCATGAAAAAGAGAGGGTTATGAAATAAGCACTGCGACCACCCTCCTAAAGATTCGGCAGGCTTATTTCTATGAAAAAATAAAAAACACCATGGCGACGATGTTAGCGTTCGTGAGAAGGAAAACGCTCACACTTTAGAAGATTCCGCACAAAGACTCGTCGGTGCTAACAGATGATTCAGCTCGCCGCCTTCAAAAAGGGGGGGGAAAACAACCTTCATTGTTTGGAGAAGCTATTCGCGATTCAGCGGGGGGGTTCTAGAAACGGGGGGGGAACATCGAAAACCACTAACAGATCAACATAGAAGAGGGGTTGATCGGAAGCCGAAACAGAGGACCAATCTGAGAATCTAGAAGGAGACGTCGTTTCTTGGGAAAGAATTCACGGAAGAAGTGCTGTAGACCGGGACCTGAGTTGGGTCCGGTTCAAGGACGGAG
>Ga0179591_1339976_pt1 | contig 12759 bp, 14 predicted proteins | sample CZOMad2_1_08_16f_FD_182891 | JGI IMG/M metagenome (GOLD analysis project Ga0179591, IMG submission 182891) | Vadose zone soil fungal communities from Angelo Coast Range Reserve, California, USA - CZOMad2_1_08_16fungal (PacBio error correction) | ecosystem: Environmental > Terrestrial > Soil >...
TCCTGGCCAGAAAAGAAAAAGAGGTCGACTGCCGGGGAAAAGAATAAGGAAATCCTTCTATAACCGGGATGACGCCAAAAGAAGGAGAGCTGCTGGTCCTCAAGAAAAAAAAAGGTCTTCGACTTCAAAAAACGACCTCATCTTCACTCCTCACCAAGGGGTAGGGGAAGTTCATACCAGGGGCGGGCAGACAACCCGATAGAAATGAGAAGGAAGTTTGGCGCATGGTCTGAACCGGGGGGGGGAATCACGCTCGCCGAAGGAAAGCGGGAAAAGAGTAAAGAGTGGGAGGAATCACTTGGCAAAGGAGCGCCCGAAAAAAGACATCTTCCTGCAAAAGAGAAAAAATTTTAAGCTCAGTAGGAAAGGACACTGACACTCTAATCCGAAGGAGGGGGCATCGCAGAAAAATTCGAAAGGTTTTCAAAAGGGGGAGGGGGGAAGTGGTGACGAGGCGGGAAAAGAAAAGCTATTCGAGAAAAAAAAAATGTCGCCGCCGTTCCAGGAGGGCGAGGCTCGCCGGAAGGTGGAATCACCCGACATGCATGGGGAAAAAAGGAAACGATGAGTTCAGAAGGCACACCTCCGGGGGTCCCTTCTTCGTGAAATAAGCAATTGAGAAAAGCCGGTTGGTGCAGAGACCTCGACAGAAAAGAAGGGGGAAGGTTACGACCGGAAACCTCCCCCCCCCGCAAGAAAAGGACGGTTGCGAGAAAAGAAACCGGCCGATTACATAGAAAGGGGAACGGTGCCGCGTCGGTCTTCAGGGAAAAAAGAAAAAAAGTCGGGGCAAACGCTGGTCGAGATGGTAAAAAAAGCATGGGTAGGAGAATGGGGGAAAAGTACGAGGAGGAAGGACTACCAAAAACATTGGGGTCTTAAAAGGGTCTTTTGCGTAGAGAGCACTCAATCTAAGGCGGGAAAAACCCTCCTCTCAGGAGAAACTAGTAAACCGAGATAGAAGGAACGTTGCCGATCGCAAAAAACGCTACCCGGACTCGAGAGGAAGACCCAAGACTTGGGCCAAGATTGGGTAGATAGGAAAAAAACCGCATCAAAAAAGCCGCGAACGGAAAAAGGGAGTGCCTCTCAGCATCAGGGGGGCCGAAAGGGCGCGACATTGAAGGGGGGCGCTTCTCTATTCCAACGAAGAGCAGCGCTAAAAAAAAGGGTGCTCGGACATTTATCAACCGCCAAAAAAAGGGGGGGACCAGGGGTGGTGGCGAGAGGGCGCACCTTAAAAGAGCTGTACTGAGGGAGAAGAGACGTCGGTCCCGTCAAAGCGTACGGCGCGCAAAGTACCGTGTAAAAAGGGAAAACGAGGCTGCCCAAACGAGATTCCTCTGTCCACTAGGAGTCCATAAGTAACAAGGGAGGCAAGCCTTTCTTTTTCTGGGGGGAAAAAAGGACCCGAGTATTCGAGCTCCTGAAATCAAAACGCACAATGCCAACAGGGAAACCTAGAGGAAGGGATTTCACCTCCTGATCCTGCAAAAAGACGGGAAGGAACGTTCAAACGATTAAAAGGTTTCCTGCTGGAGGGGGGCGCGAAGAAAGAAAAAAAAAGGGTCGACCAAAAGGTACCCGAGAGGGGAAGGCGTCAACTCCTGGGGAGGAAGCAGTGCCGCCAGCTGTGGAGGAGTGGACTTCCTCCACTCAGGGGAACGCCGGGAAAGAGAGAAGCGCTTTCCCTTGGACCAGAAGAAGAGGTGGTCAAAGAGAGAGTTGCGCGTTTGAGGAAATGTTCATCTTGAGGGGGACCCACTAGCAAGAAACACTTTTTTAACTCGCAAGGAACAAAAAAGGCGGGGGGGGACTTTTGTGATGGTGGAAGAGACCGTAGGCTAGGGGACATCCTGGGCTCAGGAGGAAGCTTCTCCTATTTCAAGGGGAAGAAAGGCGCCTCAAAAGCAGCTTGGACCAAGGTGGGGGGACTTTCCAGACGTTTTTAAAAGAGGAGGAAAGGGGGAACCTAGCCCTCTCCCACAGGGGAACAAACCAACAAAACCCCCGCCGTATGAGTACCTATTTAAGGAGAAAGAAACTATTCACAAGGAGCTTCTCCCCCGCAAAAGGGGGGGGGGAACAATAGACTGGGTGTAGTGGAGTCAGAATCTTTTGAAGGAAAAAAAAGACGATTCTACCTCATAGGGAAAAAAAGGGTAGTTTCATCCTCTCCGAAGAAAAGAAGAAGAGGGCTCGCGTGCCGGCTCCTAATAAGGGGATTAACATAGAGGAAGGAGGGAGGGTCCCTTCCTCAACTAAGCATTATCGTCAAGGGGAAAGGAGGAAAAAACTTCCCCTTATACAAAAAAACGATGGGTAAGGACTCGTCGTAAGGGAACGTCCCCAGTTCGCAAGAAAAGAGAGTTTTTGAAAACGCCGTGAGGGGGAAAGGGGGGGACCTTGCTCTTCTGACACATCGGACGGATCGCATTGGTGTGTGGTCGTCGTGGAAGAGGGAGCGGAAACCGAATTCAAAAAGAAAAGCGTAAAAAACTGGTGCAACACTCAACGCCATCTGCCGACCGAAAGAAGCTGACCAGCTTGAAAAGGTCCGGAGAAGAAAAGGGGGAAAACCGTCAACATCACCTCAAAAAAATGGGAAGGGAAGGGGGGGGGGGGGGGGGGGGGGGGGGGGAGGGGGGGGGGGGGGGGGGGGTGGGGGGGGGGGGGGGGGGGGGTGGGGGGGGGGGGGGGTGGGACTCTTTAAAATGACCTGACTCTTTCTAGAGGATACCACGCGGTCACATGAAGTTCTGAAAGTCTATCGAAGAAAAAAGGGTACTTTCCCTGACTTCACTTGGAAAGGTTGCACGCGCTATGGGAGAGCATTTCATCTTAAACTTCCTGAGGGGAAAGAAAAGACCAGCTTCTTTCACTCCCAAGGGATAAAGGACCGATCCCGGATTTGAAAAAGACGGGGCCGGGGAAAACGGAAAGGTCGACGTCTTTTTGGGCAGTAAAAAGCATCGGAAAAAGGGTTGGTCCTGAAGGGGGAGATTCGCTAGTCCTTGTGCATGCGGGTGGGGCAAACGAGCACTCTGGGTAAATGTGCTGCGCGAAGGCAGGAGAAAAGGACCGTAGACAATATGCCTAAGCACTCAGAGAAAAAAAAAACTTTTAATTATCCGGGGGAAAGGAAGAAAAAGGCTACGCGGCCAGGAGGTCCTGCTGGTGAGAGGATCACGTCTTTTCGCAAATCGAGCTCGGGAAAAAAAAGGAAGGCCGGTGACGAAGCCGCAAGCGCCGTTGCGCAGCCGCGCCACCATGAAGAGAGAAGCGACGGGGAAGGGCGTGAAGATGCCGGCATAAGAAATCGCGCATCGCCTTCAGAAAAAGAGAAAGAAAGGCCGCATAAGGTCTTATCTGAAGGAAGGCGGTGGTGATGCGGGAGCGCACGGAGGAAAAAAAAAAGTCCCCGGCCACGGTTCTGGCGAGGGGGGAAGTCCTTGTATCTGGAGAAAAACACGGGCGACCAGGGATAGATTCAGGGGAGAAAGAACTGATGCTGGAGCGCGGGTTGTAAAGGGACGCGAGTGCGGGCGCTACGAAAGAGAAAACCTCAGACCAACCAGGGGGAGAGTCCCTTCCATAAGGAGCGGACACGTCGGCTCACCCAAAAAAATCGTTTCCTCAGAGATCTCGACCAGCGGAGATCCCGCAGGCGACTCAGGACTCGCCGCCTCGGCCAGTCCTCCATGGATGATGGCAGGAAAGGAACAGTGTTGGCCTGCACGGGGAAATAAAAAGCAGCGAAAAGCGTTCTTAAAAAACCAGCTCGTCGGGTAGAACGAGCAACAGCACATGAAAGGGAGGGGTCTGCTGGAGCAAGAAACGGGTAGGAGGAAGGAAGATGAAAAAAATCATCGACGTTCTTCAAAAAAAGTCTGTTGAACCTCTTTGGGGGGGGGGGGGAAGCGCAGACCCTCCTGAAAGGACGGTGCCGTGAACTTCGTCCGGAATCCTGATGGGTCCGCCCGTCCTCGAGGGTGCGCAACTCTGGGGGAGTTTGTGCATAACTAGGAGGGGATGGGTGCGTGGCATGTTAGGGTTGGGAAATTTCTTCGGAGGGGAGGTGCTTAGGTGGGGGGGGGGGGGGTGTGGTTGTGGGGGGGGGGTGTGGGGGGGGGGTGGGGGAAGTGCGTGGAGGGGAGGGGGGGGAATGACACGACCGGAGGAGAACGTGGAGGGACCAATAATATTGCTGACCGAAGGGGGGAAGGGAAAAAAAGAGTGCGATGCTCAACTCACGAGGGGGGCAAGGGTGAGGAAGGCCCGCCCTTGCAAAAAAGCGACCGCACGGGAGGGCCGCTGAGTTCGTGGGGAAGTTTTGGGGAGAAAGAAGAACCGCGAAATAGGCAGCAAAGCGATGGCTCGGAGGGAAGAAGTCGCGTCGCGCTTCCAAACCAAAGGAGGGAGAGTGAGTTGGCGTAAAGCTGCTTGGAAAAAAGGAGGTAGGAGGAAAAAGGGGGAGAAGGGAGGGGCCAAGCATCTTTCTGCCACGAAAGGGAAAAGGTGGGTTGTGCAAGAAAGAACGACGTTCTTCATGAAATCTTCTCGCGGGAGGGGAAGAAGGAAGGGAAGGATTCCTAGATCTTCTGAGGAGCCCTAAGAGCAAGAAAAAACGTCTTCGCTTGGAGAGGCATGTAGGGACAGCGGGGGTCCGATTGCAAAAAAAAAGTTCTCAGAGAAAGAGGGGGGGAAGGTGTTCGGCACTCTCGGAGCCGAGCGAAGAGGATTGGGAACGATAACATCTCGTCGTGGTCATGCGAAAAAGCCCGCACAAATCAGATCAGTCGGGGGGGGGGAAAAACCTATATCTAGACTTCAAGGGGGGGGGAAAAAAAAGCTGTTGCTCGTACAACCACCTGAAGAAGGACTTGCGGGGGAGGAAGGCGGGCTGAAAAACTCAGGATGTAGGGGGAAGGGGGGAAACGAGCAGGCTGGTCTGCCAGTAGAATGCTGGATCACCAAAGAAAGTCGATGAGTTCGGCGACGAGACCTGAAAAAAAAAAAGAGGGGGGGGGGGGCGGTGTTCCCGGCGAAGCATTGACGAGGAGCCGGGTGGGGGAAAGCGCGGCCTCGAAAAGACCGAGCTGGTGTGGGGGACGATGAAGAGGAAGGAGAACGGGTTCGGCCATGCAAAAAGGAATAATCTCCATGGAGGGGAAGAAAGGGCTTCGTCCAGCGATGAGGAGCAGGGGGGCGCCTCAGAGCTGGTAGAGGGGGGCAGCCGTCACAACAAAGCGGGAAAAGGCCGCGGAAGACTACCGAACAGGGGGGGTCGGAGTCTCTTCCGGGGATTGAGGAGATCCAGAAAGCCGAAAATGCGGCAGAAAATCAGTTCGGACACCCATTTGCAAAGGAATTCGACATGTCGCCAGCGGGGGGATACTCAACACGGAATCTAATCCGAGTGAAGGGGAAAGAAGGTTAGGACTTTTCTTACTGGGGGAGGGGGAAACCTCAATCAACAAAGAAAAAAACTTCGCGCAAGGCCTGCCAGAAGAGCAGTATTAACCTCGCGTTGGAGGGGGAAGGAGTGGGCGCTTCATAGGGGGGGGGGGAAGGCCAGCGCTAACGTGGGCCAGTTTGGTGGGGGGGACCATTGATCACACCCGTCTACTGGGGGCCCCTGGGGGGCACGGACGAGAGGGCTCTGTGAGAACCGCGACCAAGGAGTGTCAAAAAATGCTACTATGACATAGTAAGAGATAAAAGTTTGTCGGAAAAAGGGGATCCGCGACAGAAGGAAAGGAAGCTTCAGGTCGGATAACGGGGGCTCTGGGAGGACAGAAAGGAAAGTCCGCCTTGATGTTGCGTCAGGAAACAAAAGGAGGGTCTAAGGAGAATCCTCTCCGCATCATGCCAGACCCGAGTCTAGGGTTTGGAAAAAAAAAGAGGGATCCTGCATCGCCCTATCTAAATAAGAGAGGAAAACTGTTTCCTCAGAGCTAATACGCAAAAACCAAGAGGAGGGTAGAGCCCGGGTACCCGAGGGACGAGGTCCAATCCGGGAGAGGAAGCCTGTTGGCGGTGCCCGCAGAGGAGGGAGGTGAGGTGCTGGGCCGGGGGAAAAAAAGCGCCGTGACCTTCTACAGGAGCAATCACCGTTGAAAAAAGGCCAGGGAAAAGGGTAATTGGAATATCTACTTGAGGGTGGGGGGAGAGAGAATCTTTTTCAGAAGAAATAGACGCACGCTAGGAACCGGGTGAACGGGGAGCGTTCAACATATAGGGAGTGGAGGGAGGGGCACTACTCTTATTCCTAAGTGAAAGTAACGCGCAGGTCGGAGAGGGTCTCATTTCGCCGCGAGGAAAAGGGTGGCTTTTTTGATAAGGTCCTAGGGAGGGGAAAAAAAGTCGGTTCCTGTGATTAACACGATGTCGACGAAAAAAAAAGGCGTCCGCCGATTTGCTCAAAGAAGAGACAGGATAGCGGAGAGCCCGGCGAGAAAAAAAAAGGAAAACTATCTTGAATTGTTCGGGGGAGAAGGCATGCAGAGGAAAAAGGGTACACCGAAGGGGACATAGATTCCATATTCAGAAAGTTGCATAGGAGAAGGAGATAAAGCTACTCGGGGTCGGCGGGGAGGGGACCCGAATCTCGAAAAGAGGGGGAGTAAAATAGAGAGATTCGGGTCCTTCGAGGACGAGCCCCCGATGAGGAGGAAAGAGGGAGTCTCGCCTGAAACACGTTAGAAAATAGGGGCAGCGATGGCAGGAGGAGGGGAATCGTCGGACTGTTCAAAAAAACCATTCGCCAGGAAAAAGAAAGGAAAAAGAGGCCGCTTTCTCGCCGGGCGGGAGGAGAGAGGCGGGGAGATCATCGGCGTAAGCAAAATGGGTGTGGTCAAAAATCGCGGGTGCTCGGGGAAAAGAAACCTCCTCCTCGAAACCCGGACGGCTATCAACAAGAGGGTCCAAGGTCTCTAAATCGAAGAGAGAAACGCTTCCTCCTCTTGAAAAAAAGAGGTAAGAATCGAAATTCGCCTAAGGAGGTCACCGCACCGGGGAAAAGGGCCGTCTGGGTTCACCCGGGGGCAGAAAAAGGGAAGAGTTGGTCCCGCGAAAGGAATTACGACAGATCAAGCAAGCAACTCAAGTCGATAAAGAACATTACCTTTTCATTGTGAGAGCAGGTAAGGGGAGGCTGATTACCCGCCGTGAAGAGAAACGAGATTCGGGAACCAGGCTCGGGGAAATCGGAATCGCCAAGAACTTCAGAGGGAAAAAAGGGGTAAACTGCTTCTGGGGGGGGGGGTTGGAGTAATTTCAGAAGGCCTACGAACGCAAGGAAAACAGTTTGAAGCTATTTCCGTTCGGGATAGGGAACATGAGCAGACCCATCCGTGAATGTTCTTTCGCTGAACGGATACAAGGAGGAACGGTTTTTCATGAGGAGGAAAAGGAGGCGGTTTACGGGGAATAGCGGTAGAAGGAAAGCAGCGGGGGGGAGGGCTGTCTATGATCACTGTCTTGGGAGGGGGGGGAGCTCCGTCCGCTTGGACGCGGGTGAGGAGTCATCAAAAAAAGCAGAGGGGGCCTTTCTTCTAGAACCAATACTTCCTTGAAAAGGCGTCTACTGCGGTGATCAAGGAAGAGCACATGCGGTAGAGTACTTGTGGAAAGAGGGGAGAAAGTCACTCTTTGGCAGACGGGGGGGACCAGACGCATACAAAATGGTTTTGCGGAGAGGAGTGACGCTTACGTTATCTTAGCTCCCGTCATCAGAGAAGTAGTCCACTGAACGGCATCGATCCCGTCCGGAAGCGTCAACGCGTGCGACCATGTCAGATATGAGGGTCCTATACAAGGAGGAGGGGAAGAGGTTTCCCGCCTCAAGTTGTGCGGTGGGAATACTCCCCCCGAAATCAGAACCCCCTTTGGCGGGAGGAAGGCCAGACGTCCGCTTAAAAAAGATAAAGGAAGAAAGGGAGGATCCCATCTCGACCAGCGATGCCGGAATCCGAGCAGGAAGAGAAAAGGAGCCCCTAATATCCCGAAAACTATCATTGTGGGACTCGGCTATCGCATCTGTCCATCGGGTAAAAAAAAGAAAACATGAAAGGTCTTGGGAGAGTCCTCTCTTCACACAATTCGGTACTTCTTATCACTAGGCACCTTTAGGATTTGCAGGGACGTAGCCGAACTCAATTCGTAAAAAGGGAGTTTGTCTTCAGCGCATAAAAAAGAAGCCCTCCCACTCGGAGAAAGGAGACATCCTGAGGGGGAATATGATGTTTGAAAGAGATCCCCACAAAAGAAAGGGGGCGACAACCGTTTTATCCGAAGGGGGAAAAAGAAGGCTTATCTGTCAGGGTACGGTATCTATAGAAAAAGAAAATCTGGCTTGTAGCCTCCGATGAGCAAGGGCCGCGCAGAGACACTTGATAGGGAAAAAAAAGGGAGAAAGAGGGAGTCTTAATTGCGGCGAGCGGAGGAAGGGAAGGGGGTGCTCGCACCGCAAGGCTCGCTTCGGTGTGCAAGAAGGGGCATGCCGCCTGTACGGAGAAAAAGAAGCCGGTGAGCTTGCCGCTGAAAAAGGGGGGAGACAACCGAATCCGCGCTCCTCGAAGGGGGGGAAAAACGCGAGCCGCGATGGGCGCAGCGGTTCTCGGCGTTAATGACCCGATCGCGTCGCGAGGAGGGGAGTGCAGAAAGAGGAGGGGAATCTCTCTCAACAAAAAGGGGGAAAGGAGATTGGAAGCAAATCACTTTCGCCCCTCCAAGAAAAGGGTGACGCTCTACGCAGACGCGGTCATTCCCAACCATCGCGGTCGAGAGGAGGGGGAAACGAGGACTAGGCGCGCTAGATCTTCCGGAGAGAAAAAAGGAAAGAAAACTCGGGCACGCTACCGTCGGGGCAAGGAAAAAAGACCTTCCTCTGCAAAAAAAAAGAGGAGAAGGATGCGTTTCGCCGAGGGTCCGTGGTGTAGGCACGAAGGCCCGCCAGAAAAAGTATATTGGTCCGCTAAAACCTTAGGGGAAAGGAACTCACGGAGAGGGGGGACAGCCATATCATGGAAAAAGCTCTATAATCTATAACGAAAGATAGCTCAAAAAAAAAGGTTCCGATGTTCTTGGAGGGGGGGGAAAAAAGTAAGGATCCCTTGGGAACCGTGGTTAGCGAGAGCGGGAAAAACATCATCGATTTGAGCAAGGAAGAAATACGCTCCTTCGGAAAAAGGGAACGAGGTTAAAGACTGGACTCAACCGAAGAAAAGGAATGGTTCTCGCAGAAGAGGGGGACCTCAGGTGTTTCCAGGGGGCCCTCATAACGGCAAATTCTGGCGGTGCGAAAAGAGCAAGGCTCGACAGCATTTTTTTCGGGTTTACGGAAAGTGCGCTCAAGAGCTGCGGGGTAGGGAAAGATCTGTCCGGGACTACTCCCTGGGTCCGTCGGCGGGGCTTAGAACGCGAGTCCGCCTTTAAAGGGAGAGAAGGGAGTCATCGTTCACCGGGGGACAGGGTCATCCGGAAGGACACCGACGCCAAAAAGGTCTCCGGAAGGGAGGGAAAAAAGGGCGTCTCTTCCTTGGAGGCGAAAATTTCTTACACACGTCGGGTCTTAAACCATTTCCAATGAGGAGAGCATGTCTCCAAACCCGCTAACACTACGAGGAGGAAGACTACCTCCTTTATAAGGGTTCACATTACCGCTACGGGAAAAGACGAGACGTCAAGGGGAATGACCTCTCATCATCATTTATGAGGAAGGCAGATGCATGCGGTAGGAAAAAAGGCTCTTTCTCTAGGGAATGGTGAATCCTCATCGAGAATCTTCACTCCATTGATCAAGCCTTCAGAACCTACCTCCAAAGGAGAGGCAGGCTCTCGGGGGACTCCGACACGATGCTGGGGGGAGGAACCGGCTTCTATCTTCGTAAGATACATCGGACGTCGCGTTGCGGAAAGCCAGTGATCAGAAGAGACCACGATGCTAAAGACCGCTGTAAAAAAGCTATTCCTGACAGAGGGGAGACTTGAAGGGTGGGCTTGGGGGGAGCATGACCCGACCGTATGCCAACGAGAGGGAAGAAATCCGCGCCGCAAAGAGTGGCGAAGAAAGGGGGGGAAGGAGAACATCCTTATGCTGCACGGGCGGACGGGGAGGTTTCCTGAGAAGACCGCCCCACCAGACGTAAATCGAAGCCCGGGGATCGGCAACTCACGGGATAGATCAGAGTCGGCGAGAACAAGGTAAAGGAGTTGCTGGGGCCTGTTAACTTCAGCTAAGAATGCTCTCAAATAAGAAAAGGGAAGAGGTCCCCCCCTGATCGACTTGAGTTGTGAGCTTTTAAAAAAGGGGCAGAGTGGGGGGGGACAACGAAACTTCCGTTCCCGGAGGACGTTCACAGATCGCAAGTAGGAAGGTGAGGTGAATGGGGGCAAACGTAGGCGAATTGCCGAGTTGGGGTTAGAGGTCATAGTTAGCTTACGGGGCAATGACCATATGGGGGGGGGGAAAAAAGCAAGGTGTTGACGTCGTGGAAAGGAGGCGTTTTCCTATACAGAAAATCGATTTTCGACCAAAAAAAGAGGAGAGAGGAAGCCCGGAGAAACAGAAACGGCCCGGATAATCGGGGAGGAGAAAAACGGCAAAGATCTTGTTCTTAAGACTGGGGCCAGAGTGGCCGGACATAGGCCATCGAGGGGGAAAAGGAAAGAAATTGTCTACGGGAAGGGGGGCCAGGGGAATAGAATCTTTTTGCGACGGGGGACCCCCTATCTTTAGAAAAAAAAACGTATGAGGAGGGAAATTCCTCCTACGCTCCAAAGCATGTAGGGGGAGATGAAAGGAAAAGGGGAAGTCATCTTTCAGCGATGGCCCGAAGGGGAAGTAAATCAGTACGGACGGAAAAGTCCCATTAGGAAAAAAAATAAGTTTTTCCCGTCTCTCGAAGCAATTATGGCACATCGTCGGAAGAAGAGGGGTTTCTAAAATCGCGGGAGATCAGCGAGTTTAATCTTAAAACACTCCAGAGAAAAAGGAATGCTATCCAACACCAAATCTGAGGGAGGAGCTAACAGTGATCCGCTTTACGCAAAAAGGGGGAAGTTAAACCGTCAATCAGAAAGGCGGTGTGTCCGTCAACCATCAAAATGGCCTAGAGGGGGAAGGAGCGCTTTCACCCCTGTGAAAGAAGGAGAAAAGCTTCACATTTAAAAAAGGGAGGGCTCAACTCAAGTCGAGAAGAAATTCACCTTTTCCGGCAAAAAGCGCGATGGGGGGGGAAAGAAGGAAAGCTGTATTCGCTGAGTAAAAGAGCAAAAAAAAAGGTCACTCGCCACAGGAAAAAAAAACTTCCCGGAGTTGCCGACCGTCGTCGGGTAACGGAATGGGCGTAGAGGGAGGGAAGAAGCCGCAGGAAACAGTTTCCAAAGGGGCAGGGCGGCTCCGGATTTGGGAAACACTCGGTTTCCATCCGGTTGGCATGGGAGGAAGGGCGCGGCCGTAAATGCGGACAAGTCATGCGCGAAGAAAAAAAGAAAGGGAATGATCCGGTGTCATTTCTGTGAATGCGGATCGCCAGCAAGGGGTCAGATCTTCCGTGAGTTCCGCAAAAGAGGAGGAGGAAGTCCTCTTTGGAGAGCGCTTAGCCTTTGAAGCATCTTGTCGCAAGCCGCATCCATGAAGGAGAGGGAAGAGCAGGGCGTCGGCTGAAGTCGGATAATGGCGATGGCGGGCTGGCCGACGTGGGAAGAGCGCAGAGGAAGCGTCGCGCAGCATCGTAAAAGCGCATACATGGCGGAGCTACTTTCTAGTCGGGGGGGGGGAGGTAGCTCCCTTCATCGAAGAAGATCCATGTAGGAATATATCAGGAGGGAAGCGTTTTATATCGGCAAGGGCGGGCGACATGCTCGAGATTCAGGAAATGTGTTTGACAGAGAAGAATGACTGTTAGCGCTGTTGGAAAGAAGAGCGGTTGCGAAGAGCCCGCGGTCCGAAGGAAAAAACCATTTTCAGGCGGGAATTACCATAATCACAGGAGAGGAAACGTCTCTCAAGAAGAGTCAGTCCTGCCTCCCCCTCCGAAAGGCCGTGAAAGACCCTGCTAAGAAAAATCCGCGTCCCGTAGCGGGAATCCGGAATGCCTCAACCGGGGGCGAGAGGAGGATAGAAGCGTCCGTCACCCTAAAAAGAGAACGCCGGGGAAAGTCTCACCGCCAGGAAATTAGGGGAGCACGAAGCCGGGAAACACCGTTATGATTTGAAGATGCCGGTCAGCCGAACTCAAAAGCATGTGCGGGGAGGAAGAGCCTTTTTTCTGAGCGCAAGAGGAAGAAATTTTCTACATCCTGGAGAAAGGAAAGGAGGTTCCGGGCGCCGCCGAAAACCACCCGCCCTTGGGGGGGGGGGGTTGTTGTTGAAGACAAAAAAGGAAAGAGGCGGGAGAGCTGTCCTTTACGTTCTCGGGAAGGGGAATAGGGAATACTGGCTGATCAGAAGCGCGCATGACACTACTGAAAGGGAAAAGTGAATCTGGTACCAAATAGAGGGGAGTATTTTCTGTAAGGAGAGGGGCACCATTCCTTCAAATCTGGCAGAGTCATTGCTCAGGTTTTGCAATCGAGGGACCTTTCCGATATTCCTCTGAGAAGAGAAGCGGGGATCTTTCCGAGGGAGGGACAGTTTGGTGACTAAGAAAAGAAGAGCATCGCCTCGTTCCTTGAAGGGAGGGGGGAAGCGTATAAGGTCTGAAAAAGAAAAAGGGATCTTCACCACCACCGGCAGTTCGCCCGAAGTGGGAT
>Ga0179591_1276578_pt1 | contig 12758 bp, 19 predicted proteins | sample CZOMad2_1_08_16f_FD_182891 | JGI IMG/M metagenome (GOLD analysis project Ga0179591, IMG submission 182891) | Vadose zone soil fungal communities from Angelo Coast Range Reserve, California, USA - CZOMad2_1_08_16fungal (PacBio error correction) | ecosystem: Environmental > Terrestrial > Soil >...
CAAGATTGCGAAACGGTGATCTGCATGGTAGAGGAAGGGAGGAGGGGGGGGCATTCACACGTAAAGATTTGGCACAAAAAGATGAGAAAACGCCCCGCCGCAGAAGGGGGAGGTCATGATCTTGCCGCACAAGGAAGAAAAAAAGTCACCAAAGCCCCCAGCAGGGAACTTTCAATTACAAGAAAGGAAAAAATGCCAAAGGGGCTCAAAAAAGTGCTGGCGTCAAAGACGAGACAGGTGAAAAAAGAAAACGCAAAATGGTCGTACTGCTCAAAAAGGAGAGAATATATGCCGGAAGACAAACCCCGGAGGGAAGAAAAGCAAGGGTCACCGAGTCACAGAAAAGTAGAAAAAAAAGGGGCAGGGCCCAGGGGCCGGCGCCGGCCTGGAGGTGCTCGGTTGGGGTGGAAAGGAAAAACATAGGCGTTTATGCCAGGTACTAGGTGCGCACATTTTGAAAAAAAAATTCTCGAAAGGGGGGGGACGGTCGCCAGGCCAAGATACACAAAAAAAAAGGAAACGCACGCGCAACACCAACAAAAAGACGGGGTTTCCTGTCGCGTTGCCGATCAAACCAACGGGCCGAGGGCGAACAGGGAGGAGTTTTTGTGGGGAAAAACCACACCAAAGTGGAGGAAAAGAAGAGCAAACTTAAGACATCGGGTGCCAAAAAAAGAATGTCGGCGCTGCCCACCAAAGGGGCCCCGGAAAAAAGGAGCCCTCCCGCTCGGTGACAGGTAGGAAAAAGAAAAAAAACACAGACGATTGCGGAAATCAGGTGATAAGAAGAGATAAAAATAGGAGGAGGAGTAAAAAAAGAGAGGAATACTCGAATGATCATGCCCATCGTGGGGTGGAAGGGGGAGGGCGCAAGCACCCGGAAGGGTTATGCGAAAAAAGGAAAGGAAAGTAAAAGGAAGGCTGGTCCGTCAAAGGTCCGGGGCGTTGCCTGGAAAACGGATGGGAAAACAAAATGGTTCCTCCCTAAAACTTTTCAGGGAGACCGGATTCACGGGTCCTTCTAAGCTCAGGGGGAAAAAAGGGAAAACCAATCCGGCAACCTCACCATATGGGGGGAGGCCAGAAAGGGACCCGGGAGAGGTGGGATCTCCTGGGGTCGCAATCCCCCAAAAGGAAAGCAAAACACCCTTGGTTGGCAACAAGATTCGTGAAAAAAAAATAGCTTTCGATGGCCATCTACTCTATTTCGAGCAAAAACTAGAAAAAGACAAAGGTAAAAAAAACAGACTGCGCCGCAAAAAGAAGGGAAGTTTTTCTGGGGACCTCGGTGACTTTTCCAAAGACAAAAAACCTGGTTGGCGTCACGCTTGAAATCAGCATAGGGAGGGGAAGACGGGGAAAATGCAGCCGCCTGGAAAGAAAAGGTCCCTCGCAGAGGGAGGAGGGGTGCGTTGGGGACGGAAAGTACTGCTTTGAAGGCAATGAGGGGAATAAGGTGCGGCAGAAAGAGGATGTCCCTAAAACCCAAAGTAAACTTCAGGCAAGCGGTGATCTCCACCAGGAGAAGTGGTGGCGAAATGGACCGATTACTTCAAGACTTGAAAGCAAGAAAGTGGCCGGCCCCCTAAAGGAGAAGGGGAAGTGTGCACCGATCTGCTCTTTGACCGCGCACCCTCCAGAGCTGGTGTTGTCTGCTACAAGACGGAGGTGCCCAGCCGCGAAAGAAAAAGGGGGGGGGGGAAGATGAAGGAGTGCATCCGAAGGGGAGGGAGGAAAGACTGATTTACCACAAAGTTGAGGGCAAGGCCAAAGGAGAATACAGATCCAGGAGACGGTGAGAAAAAAAGGGGGGATCAAAAAGCCGGTCAAATCTTTAGGGACTGGGAGTGGACCGATCGCCAAGTGGCGAAAAGGGGAGGTTAAAAAACCGTACGCGGTCCGTCCCAGGAAAAAAGCCCCGAGCGCGGGAAAGATCAGGAACCCTGGGTTCCTCTAACGGACTTTTATGGGGAAACCCAAACAAAAACACCGGGATGGAAGCAAATCACGGTCACACGTCGTGAGGGCCAAAAACATCACACAAAAAGTCCATCGGGAAAAAAAAAGTGTGGCAGGTTGTGGGGGCTGGCGTTCAAAACGCACGTCTGAACCGGTGTCCGAAAAAGAAGTGAAGCCAATAATCTGAAGAAATCAATTCGGGCCAGGAAGATCGGAAAATGTAGTTACACTGTCGCCTGCTGAAAAAGGCGGGCCAAGTTCCTACCCGCCAAGCGCATGAGGCACTAGTTCTTCAACGCCGAAACAAAGACTGCTGCGGGACCCTTGGTCCAGCAAGGCAAAACGCCAGAAACGGCGTAACAGAAAACACTCAACGGCCACAAAGAGTGGGAGCGACCATGGCGGCCAAGGGGGCAAATGACAGGGGGGAACAAGATACAACCTTGGGGTTGTCACGGGCAAAAAGCAAAAGGCTCGGGAAACAAAAAGAACCAGGACAGATGAACGCCGCCCTTCAAAAAGCGAACGGTCACGGGCCTCCGAAACGACCACATGAAATTGGAAGGGAGAGAACCTGGACAACCATCCGCCAGTTTTCTTGGGAAACATTCAGAACACTCTAACCTGACCTTAGTAAAAGGGTAGAAAATACTACGATCACAAGCAGGGCAGAGTACAAAAAGGGGCTTGGGGAAAGGGGATCAAGGAAATCTTCTCAAGAGTAAGGAACATCGAGAACTGGTAAGAAAAAGAGCTCGCAGGGGGGCGTTGAACCAAACACAGCCACAACGATGAATTCCTTCTTCAAATCTACTTAGCCAACCTGGCAGTGGACCTCTAAATAGAACGGAGCCAAAATAAGAAGGCAAAGGGGGACAAAGAAAAGTGCTTTATCAAAAGGATGCGGGTGTTGTGGAGGCAAGGGACAAAGTCCCCACGCTGAAAGAAAGAACACGAGGGCAGGGTCTCAGAATGGAAGTGCTGTGGGGAGGAAAAAAAAAAAAAGGGGGGGCCGGGTGACCGCCGATGGGACAAGGGCCAGCAAGTCACTCTGGGGAAGTGGATTTGGGGGCGGGCAGACGGCGGGTCAGATTGGCCAGGTGAACTGCTCGTGGACACAGCCCTCCAAGTTTGGACAGAGGCCGGAACACATCAAGGACTAGGGGAAAAGCCAATCACCATTCCCAACCCCAAGATAAGACCCTGCCGTCCCCCGAAGAACCAGAAAGGGATGGGTCGCCAAAATCTGAGAAGGTCCCCTTACCGCTAAAGAAGTGCGAAAACAGCTCGACGTGAAAAACACCAGTCAACCTCAAGAGAGTGGGGAGACAAATAATTAAAAGGACACCCAGGCTTCAAAGACAAAAAAAAGTCCAGACTTCCCTGCCAAGCCCAGACAGGCATAAATCGAACCGAGTACGAAAAAAAAACAAAACGGAAAGAAAATGAATCTCGAAAATTCGGCTTCCAAATAGAGAGCCCGGGGTAACTTGGGCTACCAAAGCAGGAAATCCTGCGCCGCCGCCCGGCAAGGGCCAAGAATTGCCGAAAAAAAAATCAGGCCAGCACATCAACCGAACTTAACGGACTCGAAAGGGGGTAAGGGGGTGTCGGAACCCCTTCCAAACGAAAAAAGACTTAGCAATCCCGAATTAAAAAATCGGGACAAGGCAAGGTGGACTACTCGAAAGTACAGCCGCAACGGTGGCGCAAGGGTTCTCAAAGGAACAGCTACAGCCTGACATGTCCCGGAAACTTCAACACAGCCACAGAAAAGCCAACTAAAAGGCTCATCGAGGTCAAAATTCAAATCCATCAGGTACACAAGAGAAAAACAAAGGGGGGAGGAAATGAAAAAAAAGAGGAAGGGGGATTTTTCATGAAACCCTTAAAAAACGAACTCGAGGGGAGCGGGGGGTACTTCGAGTTGGGAGGCGGTGCGGGTTGTGTCCAGGGGAAAACGTCCGTTTTGAAAGGGGCCTGGACGGGTCGCTGGTGACTGTAGTGACGCAAGAGGGGTCCACGGTCAGGCGCGGTGGGGGGGGGGTGGGGAATCCACAGGAGGTCAGGAGAGAGGAAAGAGGAGAGCCCGTTCTGTCACAGACTTGCTTTACCAACTCGCTGAAGAGAGCTGGTTGTCCGCAAAATGTGAAAAATGAGGAAGCGCGGCGGAAACGAACTTAGGAGGGGGGGGTAGAAGAGGGAAGAAAAGGGGAAGGGGCAGGCCTGAAGGGAATCAAAGGTGAAAAACTACTTTTATCGAAGCCGACTGGGGCACGGAAACTTCTGGACCGCGGTTATGGAAGCGTTTGGAAAAGTGGGGGGGGGCACACCCATATGAAACCATGGGGACCGCAGGTTCATGTGTTCCCCCAAGGATGGCGGTAGGGGACAGCACAAGGGCTCTAGTGGGGGGGCGACCGCCCGTCACGACGGTATGAAGTGTTGGAAAAGGAGGGGGAAGGGGAGGAGGAGAACATGCCGGTGATTTGCGCCCGGAAAACCGGGGGGATGCTGCAAATCCTCCCGACGCCTGACAGCAACTGCCCAAAAAAAAAAGAAAGGCCGGGAGCCGGCCAGCCGTGTCAAAAAGTGAGTGACCGGAAACCTGACGTCAAGAAAAAAAGAAAAAAACAAAACACGAGGAAGAGGCACCTCAGTGGGGGCCTCAGGACGGAACACAGTGGGGCCGAACCCCGCTCACAACCACAAGACAAACAAAGACGACTTGGGCTGAAGAAAAGCGGGGGACCCAGGGTTTGAGGGGCTCTCTGTAGAACCTTGCGGAAAAAGAAAGTATTACCTGACGGGAAAATAGACGAAGCCGGTGGGCCTGTGGGGGGGCAAAATCACAAGGGCAAAAAAAAACGCCTAAAAGGCGATGTGGAAAGATGCAGTCCAGAAGGAAAATTAAAATGGAAGAAATTTCAAATAAGCAGGCGTTACTGCAGAGGGGCAAGGTTTTCTGAACATTCGGTGTTTGAGGCATGTTAGGGGGAAATAAAAAAACAGGTCGGGGCCGGTTTTCGCAAGGAGAAAAGGGTGGGGGGGGGGTGTAGAGAAGATTTGAGAATCAAAGGCCAATTAGAAGGAGGAGTCGCGCATCCTTTCGTGGGGGGGGGGGAGGGTAAAAGGGCCATCAAACCGCGCCCGTACCCAGTCAGGGGGGGGGGGGTTACCTGCACCAAATGGAATACGCCCATCCAGAAAAACACGAGGGGAAAGGGGGGCCAAAGGTTTGACGGGGGGGTCAGGAAGTGATTCGAAAAGGGTGGAGGCCCCAGGGTTTTCCGCAATGAAAAAAAGAACAGGTTCCTGCCTGGGGAATACGGGTTTGCTGTCTGGGCCGGGCGGGGAGCCAGAGTAGGGGGGAAGCCAGGGCAGGTGGGTAAAGGTGCGCCGAGGGGTCCCTGCCGACCAGCACGGGCGGCGACTTGAGTAATAGAGGAGCAGGCAAGGAAAGGGGATAAGGGGCGCCGGGCGGTTGGGACAAAGACTAAAAAAAAAGAAAAGAAAAGCAAAGAAACAAGAACTTTCATTAAGGTCCAGGAAGGTGATGCTGGGAACCTGCTCAGGGCCGGACATCTGCTTCGGTCCGCAACTGGGGGGGGGGTGAATCCCATACGGGGCCGGGTCAGCGAAAAAGACAGGGGAGGACAAAAGCAGAAGCAGGCGGCGGAAAAGGAGGCCTGGGAAAAGGAAAAGTGACCGGTCGTAAAGTAAAGCAGAATGCGCCCGGTCCACCATCGAGAGGCCGAAAGAACTTCAATAAAAACAGCGGACCAGGGGGATCAAAATCCTCATCGGCGAAGGAAATGGAGGAAGGGGTACAATATGACGGGATAGAAACGTTCAGAGGGACTTCGGGGGGAAAAAAAAGTGAGCGTCTGAAAAAACGTGCGGCCGGCGGCCGAGGAAAATCGCTGGGAATCGCATCCCAAACAAAGATCGGGGAAGGGAAGGGGAAACAAGGGGGGAAACTGGGGAAACGAAAAACCCCAGAAGGACTCTGAAGGGGGGGACGCGGCCTGCACACTTAGAATCCTACGAAACGTTCAAGAGTCGGGGGTAGCGGGGGAAAATGAAAGCAGCCCAAAAGACGCAAAAACAGTCCCGCAAAAAGAAACAGACCCTAAAGAAGGGCCGGGGCCTCATAAGCAAAAGGGGAAACAACCCTCTTCGCCAAACACGTTGACCAGTTTCGGAAAACTCCTGTTTCCGCCCAGAAACTAATGAAGGATCTTGGGGTATAGAGGACAAACCCCTCAAAAAAAAAGAAGAGAAACCAAGTCACCTCTCAACGAAAGGAAGGAAAAAGGGGAAAGGTGAAGGGGAAGACCTATGATTTCGACAAACAGGGGGAAATCAGAGTGGTTGGACGGGACTTCCAGGATTCCAGAGGAATGCTGTAATAAGGGAAAGGCTAAGACATTTTTTTTCAAACAGCGAGAACTGGGAAGGAAGAAATTGCCTCTTACAAGAAAAGGTGAAGAAATCAGGCCTAAACCAAAGCTGGGAAAAATTTCCAAGGTAGCAAACGGCTCAGAACCTTGCCTAGCGGGCACAGAAAAAAGGAATGAGGAAGGAGCAAAGGACGACATCCGTAAAGCCCAAACCAAACCAACCCGAGGGAAAGCCTCTCACATAGAAAAAAGCAGCCGGGAACTCTCTTCCCAAACTTCCGGAAAAAAGGGGAGACCAAGGACCACATCGCAAAACAGGAATAATAAAGGGGATCAGAAGTACACTAAAACCACAATCACAACAAAGGAGTAGTTAAAAGAAAATTAGCTCCAAAAAAAGCCAAGTAGTGGTCCGGGGGGAAGGGGGGGGTCGAAAGGGGGAAGCGCCGGAGCTGGCAACGGGGCCCGAAAAAGGAAAGGTTGCTCGCAAGGAAGTAGTTGGTTCGAAGGATTAAAAGAATGCAGGTTTTCAAAAGGACGACAGCCCGACCCAACCTCTGCAAAAAAGGGAGGACTGGGTAACATTACGGCTTCCTCAGGGACGCAACACGCATCCCAATGGGTGGAACAAAAAGATGGAAAAAAAGCCGGGAGCTTTCCTGGGACCTCCCCCAGAAACACGGGTGGGGAAAACATGAAGGAACAAAACGGCGCTCCGGGGCAATCACAGGGGGGAAGGAGCACAATCAAACATGAAAAAAGCGGGAACTTCCATGAACACTGCAGGGGGTCAGAAGTCTGGCGCCGGAAGGAGGGTAACTAAGGAAAGGGGACGCGGTAAATAGATCATCCGGAGAAGGACGAGCTGGAAAAAAAAAGCGTGAAACGCCATCCTTTGAAATTCAATCCTGTGGAAGTGGCTTTGGAAGGCCAAGAAAACTTCTTTCCAGGACTGGGGTATTAGGAAAAAATTTGGCGGCAAAAAAGAAGGTTAATCCCATGAAAGTCCAGGGAGGAAAAGGGAACTTTAACTGGGGGCAGGCACCGCCAGAGGACCTATTAAGACCCACTCAGGGGACTTCCATCAGATGGGAAGGTCCAAGGAACTAAGAGCAAGTTAAAACAAAGGAATTCTGACACGTATTGTTCACCGGACGCTCTGGTCGGTGGGGTTAGGAAGCTGAGCGGTCTCTTCAGTCAGCACGAGGAGGGAGAGAAGAAGCCAAAGCTGGTACGGCAAATAAAGTCCAATGGAAGAGATAGATTAAATTGGAGCATGGTCCCAAGCAAAAAGGAAAAGCCCCGGGAGATCCAAACTTATGAAAAAAATAATTTTCTTCCCATCTTGAATGAAAATGGGGGGTCCTGCGTTGCCGGAGAAATCAGGAAAAGGTCAAGCCTATTAGTACTGAACGGGAAAAAAACCTCTAAAAATTCCCCGGCGAGAGATTGCAAATCAAAAAAAAGGAAGACGGGGGTTCGGAAAAAGATCCCAGGGAAAGGGAAGGATTAATGAGAAAGAGAAAGGAGTATGGGACTAAACACCCCACCGGGGAGAAAGAAAGCATAACCGGTCACCGTGGTGAAAGGACAGAATAACAAACAAAGTCTTTAAAAATCATATACTGTTTTGAAAGACTTGTTCGGATTTTCCGGCGTGAGCCACCTCACTATCTCACGAAAATAAGAAACCAGACAGAATCCTGCCTGAACAAGATCAAGAGGGAAAAATCAAGCTCGCCTGCCCGGGAACCACTGGGGGGGGGCAGGAGAAGGGGTTAAATAGTCCATGAGGGTGCTTACTAAACGCCAGGGGAAGAAAAAAAAAAAACTCAACCAGAAAAAGGAAAGCCCACCTTTCAAAAGCTAGAGGGGAAAAAATCAGGGGAAACTGTCTGCGGTACCGATGGGCCCACCGATGAGACGCCACCGACCCCAAAAAGAAGGGAGGAGGACCCAAAGTGTCTGCATAGAAACTTTTAATACAAAACTAAGAGGTCAGAAAAAAGACCATGAGAGGCGTACTTGGCCAGAAAACTGCAACCACGCACCAGCAAAGGAGGCAATCCCTTAGCTACCAAGAGGGGCCCGACGATGGTTCCATTCAGCTTAAAGAGCCAGAGTGCCAAAAGAGTTAAACCGATTAAAACACAAAAACCGCCCCAATGGCTGGGGTAAAAAAAAAAGGGCGCTCGCAACACCAGGAGGGGGAAAGCGACAAAACGAGCCGCGGCGGAAGGCAAGAAAAGAAGCGTTGGCCAAAAAACCAAGTGCTCCTGGAACCCTGAAAAGAAACGGCCATCGGCCAGGGCGAAGGAGAAAGGTTGAAGGGGAAACACACAAGAAACCGGTAGGAGAGTCGAAGGGGGAACACATTGGGTAATCGGGACCGAAGGCAGAAACGCATCGTAAAATAGAAAAAAATCAGGAGGAAAGGGGGTAGGGAGAAATACGGAAGCAGGGAGGTTGTGGGAAAAGTGCACACAGACACTCGAGGCCACCGGCGGTGGGGAAAGAGGGGGAGGCTGGTGGAGTGAGGGGGTAATGGGATCGTGTCAAAGGTGAAAAGACCGAAATTGGCAGGAAAGAGTCCGAGGGGACATGAAAATTTGAGTCAGGACCTGTTTAGTCACCCTGGGCCTGATCGGGAGGGGGGTCCGCGGCAAGTCCCAAGAAGGGAAGAGGCAAACGGGAAAAAAGGGTCTCACAAGAACGATCAACTCCAAAAACGCCGGTGTCCTCCATGTCATTAAGGGGGTCAAGGGGGCAGTCGAGCCGTCTAGAAGACGGACAAGTAACAGGGAACTGCCAAACCGAGCCAAATTCAGGATAGGCGCTATCCAAAAAAAAAAGAGAAAGCCGGAAAAGGGAAAAATAGGGGCGTAGAACTTTACCGAGGTGAAGGTAAAGACCAGGGGAGCCTCTTCCCAGGGCAACAGCTCGTCAAGCCAAAAAAGCGGACAAGTACTTCCCACTTCCCAAAGATCAAAGGCTCCAATAAAGACACCGAGTTACGGGGTAAAGTACCCGGATCAAGATGTACTCGGAAAAGACATTCACAACCGAAACCGGGGGACTGTCATAAAAAGCAAAAGAGTACAAGACGTTGGGTTCATAAGACCGCCTCATCCAGGGGAAAAATAACCAGAGGCTTCGGTCCCATCCGAGTAATACACTCCGACCTACTCGTGGGACTTCAGACAGGGACAGAAACCAACTTCTCAAACGTAGAGACCGCATGGGGGAAGGGGGGCAATTTCTTACGAAGCCGAAAGGGTCAGCCGCCAATTGTGATACGGAAAAGAAAAACCCGACACATTCACCAAGGGCCGTCACCAGCCTAAGAAAAACTGGCGATAAAACAAACTCTGAAGACAGTAAAAGCACTGCCTTTGGGAATGAAGGAAGTCAATTAAGAGCTAACCAACAACCAACAGGTAGGAAAGGAAAAGGAAAATGAATGCTTACGTCTGAAAGGGCTAGTCTCTGGTTATGTCCCAAGAAGTTGGCGGAGGAGTTGGGTTTTTCTAATGTAAGGACAACGGTCCGTTACAATGGACGGGGAGTCGCTTTACGGGGAAAGTAAGAAACGGGGCTGGGAAACTACGCTGTTGCCAACAGAAAGACAGCACTGGAACCCCTGGGATCAAAAGGGGTCCGTCGTCTAATATAAAGGCTCATTTACCGCGGCGGGTCGGAAGTGGATGGATTTGGGGGAATCCTAGATCAAAAAGTGTATGAGGGAAATTCTTCTACGAGCACCGGAAAAAAAACCAGTGGATAAACAGTTTAAGTCCAGAGGGTGGCAGTCTCATGGGGGGAAAAAAAAAGTTACAAAGTCAGGGGTCCCTTACTCTGTTTACAAGAAGGGGGGGAGGAAGAAGGGGCTAACTTCTGTATGGCTTGTGACAGTCAAAACATTGGGATTTGTCCAGGTTATGAAGACCGTGCAGCCGGCAAGTTTCCGGGCAGGGAAAAAAAAAAAAATTGTCCTGAACTTTCTGCAGATAACGGTTAACTTTTCGTCCTTCAGACGGGGATGAACGGTGACGCACGGGGGGAAAGGAAAATGTGGGAGTCTTGGGCCCTGGGCCGATGGGATTTGCTGTCCGGGCTGGCGAAGGGAACCGGTTTATTGTCAACAAAGCAAGGGACCTTCCCCTTAAAGCCGGCCCGAATGAGGGCGAGCCGGGCATAACCTGGTAAACATGAGGGGGCAGTTCCCCCCCGAAAAGAGGAATCACTAACATCAGCCCACACAGAGAGAAAAGGAGAACCCTCACGTGTAGCGACAAGGGAAAATAAAAAAACCGGGTAACCACCCGCGCCGGCTTGGGGAATCACTAAAGGGGGCCGGCCAAGGTTTATCGAAAGTGACCGGCCCTAGAATTCGAGTTACCGGGGTCCAAGGGGGAGAACAGCGAACACTAACCTTTTGGCGGGGGACTCAACGCTTCGAAGGGAGGGACCAGAGTATACCGGGTCTTGTTCAAGCGGGGGAACAGCGCAGATTGACTGGGACGGGAACCGCAAGGGAAGAAAACTGGGGGCTACTGTCAACATTGTTCACGAAGGGGGGAACCGGAAAAAAAACCCTTTCGTGATGGCTCCTGAGAGTACCCAGGACAGGCGCGGTTTGGCTGAAATCGGTCCACAGGGGGGGGCAGAGGGCTCTGGGGACCGTCTTGGGAAAATCTGACTGGATTGCACGAAGCGGTCTGCGCAAAGCCCAGGGGGGGGATTGTTAAGGGTTGCAACGGCGCGGGAAGGGGACCATTTAGTATTTTTACACTCAGGGACACACAAAAATGGCCCATTGGGGGTTTGGGAGGGGAGACCAGGTACCTCCGCAACCCCAGAGGGGGGGGGAATGTCCCTTTGAAAGGTTGTGTGGGTTTTGGTGTGTTGGAGGGGGGAGGAAAGGGGGAAAGCCTTCGTGGTGATACGGGGGGCCTAGGGGTCAAAGATCTTTAGGTCTGTGAACGTGGCTTCAAACGCGTTGGGGGGGAGGGTTAATCGGCTACTGGGGGAAAAGCCGCCAGAAGGCTGCGGCTTTTACGAACTTTAACTCCGTCAATCTAGGAGTCCCGGGCGCTAAATCTGTATAGATGGAGAGGGTTAACAGCAGTCCAGGGGTTTCTGGGGAGCTTTAGGTGGGGTCTGTGTAAAGCCAACCCGCCCAGAAGACCTACAACGCCACTTCAAGGGGGTCAAAGGGAAGGACAGGAGGCCTGCCAAACTGGACATCACTGAGGGAAAAAAAAGCATGTGGTGGGGGGAAGGACTTAACAAAGAAGTCGGGCCGGTGAAGCGTCCAGGAACCCAAGGAGAGGCACAGACGCCATCGGGGGGGCCGGAAGGGGACAAGACGGACCCATCCGGGGGAAAACGGGTAACCAAAAGAGGAAAAGAGGGCGCCGGAAATCGACGAAGTCCGTCTCCACTAGTTAAAATTCGTGGGAGAATTAAAACGCGGATTACAGGGGAAAGGGGTCCAAGCAGTTGCACGGGGGGAAGGGCGCGTTAACAAGCGCTGCCGAAAGATATTGGGTTTCCACCCACTTGTTCGCACTGGAAAAGCCGGTGTCTTCGGAGGAAAGGGAAAACCAAAAAGCGCGGAGTTTAAATCTGAGGAAATCATCCATCGTGACCGGGCTCGGCCTAAAGGCAGGGGTCGAGAGGGGGAGGGGGGGGCCCAAGTACAGCGACTGTAAATAGAATTGCCTTGTCACAAAAAAAGGGTTACAGCTTTACCCAGGAAAGAAAAAGACCAGTGAAGAGGGGACCCCAGGACAAGTCCTTGCCGAAAAAAAGGCCCCTAAAAAGAATAAATCACAAAAGCCAAACAGTGCCCACGTCAATCAAACCTACCCAGGCCTCTGCACGGGAAAAAAGGGGGGAGTGAAAGAAGGGCAATGGCAAAAAAGAGTGACAGTGTCAAAAGAGTCCTTAGGGAGCGTCCAGCCAACCCCCTGTCAAGGAAAGAAAGCCAGAACCGCGCCCCGGAACAGGAAACGAGGGGAAAGGGGGGCAACCCACCCTGGCGGAAACCGGTGGGCTTCAAAAGGGCTTAAGAGGCCATCGTGAGAAATCCTAGGTGAGAAGAATTTGTGCCACCCTTCGCAAAGGCATGGTTCGGGAAGGACAAAAAGATAACACTCAGAAACTTGGTCCCGAAAAAAGCAACTCCAAAAAAAGAGGGATCAGACTGGACTATCCAATGGAAGTCCCTAAAGTTCCGTCGAACAGGTCCGATCAGCGACCAATCTGGAAAGACTTTGCTAAGCCGCCATCAAACCAATCAAAACTTATTTTAAAGAAATCCAAAAAGCCCAGAGTTCCAGCACTCCCCCTCCGGAAACTTAAACGACCACATCCCGCTTTGCAATCAGAAAA
>Ga0179591_1328862_pt1 | contig 12756 bp, 17 predicted proteins | sample CZOMad2_1_08_16f_FD_182891 | JGI IMG/M metagenome (GOLD analysis project Ga0179591, IMG submission 182891) | Vadose zone soil fungal communities from Angelo Coast Range Reserve, California, USA - CZOMad2_1_08_16fungal (PacBio error correction) | ecosystem: Environmental > Terrestrial > Soil >...
ATTCTCTGGCAGAGAAAGGATTGGGGTGTACGGAAGGAGATATCTTCTTCCTAACTCTCCATGTGGAAGTCGCTCGGATGATCGCGAGAGGAATTCGTACTGCTCTAGGGGGGAAAATGTACTCTGAGAAGTCTCACTCGGGGAAAGGGAACCGTAGCGCGAAGGTTCGCCGAAGGGGAACTCTTCGCGCGATAGTCTCGAGAAAGATTGCCGCCCGACTTCTCGGAGAAGAAGACCGGATTGAAAGAACGAAGACAAGAACTGGGAGAGGGCGCTGGGGCTACTCGGAAGAGCCGGTTCGGATTGTTGAAAAGGTCTATCCAGCGCAGGCCGGGGGGGGACGCACTGGTGGACAGAGGTGTTGTCCAAAAGAAGTGGGGCGTCGATACGGCCGTTGTGACGCGCTAACAGCCCATGGTGCGCGCGCTCCAAAGGAAAAAAGGAAGAAAGGAGTAGGCTCAAAGCTGAACTCAGTGACATGGGGAGAGAAAGTATACGTGTTCTCTAGGGTCGCTACTCATTCGTAAAAAACGCGCAGCAGCGCGACGGAAAATTCCTCACCAACGGAAACTGCGCACGAAAAAAACGCGTAACCCTAATGTGAGTCACACCTTACAGTCAGAGTCTGAGGGGGAAATACCTCTGCTTACCGATCACCATCGAGCATAAGGGGGGGAAGAGTCCCTCAAAACCCACGAGACACAGCTAGAGACACGTCTCGCGAAAAAAAGATGCAGCATCCCTAGCTCCCGTGTCCGAAACTCCATACATTCCGATCGCCTAAGAAGACCGGACGCGAAACTGAAAAGGAAAGGCGACAAAACAGATACAAAATTTGAAGAGGTTAGTCATTTAACCATAAAGCGGGAGGGATTCATAAAGATCACTCTCCTCAACCGGGGGGGGAGCCTCACCCTCGTGGAGGGAAGGGGGGAAGGAACCTGCGAGATTGCATGCGCCGCCGAACAGAATACAGGAAAGACCGTTATCCTCTTAACTTCACGGGAAGAGAGGCACCTTTCGCGGCGGGAGTTGGGAAAGAGCTTTCCTGACGGGGTCAGGAAAAAAACAATTTTCGCGGAGGTGACAATCGCCACTCCCGGGAAGACCTGTCCGTGCATGGTTAACAGAAAAGAAGGGGAGATGGTCCTCGAAAAAGAAGACACGGTAGAGGATGTTTAAAGCCTTGTCCCGGAAGAGTTCCACCCCGCGAAAAGCCGTAAGGGCAACGAGGGGTGAACGGAGGCGGGGTCTCTAAGAAAGGAAGGGCGCGCACTCGTTTCAATACTTACGCAGGAGTGCGCCCCAGAAACCATTTATGGAAGCGGGAAGGAGAAATAATCACCATACAAGGAAGACTTGGGGGAAGGAGCGCTGGTCTTTATGCATCGTGCGAAAAAGGCGATCACGTCGAAAGCTCCACTTGCCCCACAAGAAAAGAGGCTCTATTGAAATAAAGCTAGCAAGGCCTAGAAAAAGGAAAAGACGTCAGATCTTCCCGCCATTTCTGAAAGAAGGACCGTTCAACATGATACAGAGAACTCGACCGTCCCAGTAACTGTCGGAAGAGAAGAGAATACGCGATGGAGAATGATCATGAGGACCTAGAAAGAAGTCTCAATCCGCCACCGTCTGGAGATTATCATTCTCTCCATCATCAAGGGAGACCCTTCCGGCGCCATATGCCAGAGAAGGGGAAAAAGAAGGGTTCGCTGCCCGACGAGGACAGAGGGTCTCCAATTTGCAAAAGAACGACGAGCATCCAAAAGACCCAAAGAAACACTATTGTCAGCATGGAGAAGAGGATAGACCCTCAGATAGCAATGCCAAAGGGCCTGCTTTACCTTAAACAAGACTCTTAGCCAGAAGAAAGTTCGAAAAGACGGCTGTCATCTCCTCCATTTTGGAGGGGCTTCACTCCTTGCCGTCAGTAGAGGGGAAGCCATTCCCCCCACGAGGGATGAGGATAGCGGAGGGTCGAGGGGAATAGTCGATACTTTTCCAGCCGGAGAAAAATCGGACCAGTTCCCCATCACGAAAGGGGGGCGCCACGCCGATCAGGGGGAGGGACCGATCTTGAAGTGGGGTCGTGGAGCACGATAATGGTTTCTCTTCCAGGGCGCCATTTCTGAAAGGGCTCCCCATCCGCAAAGAATCGAAAGAGGGAAGGGATCCCCAGTACGTGGGGGAAAAAATCAAAGGACGGAGGCGGCCCGCGATCCGGAGAGAAAACCGCGATCATCGGTACCCGCAAGGATCCGGAGAACACACGGGAAGGGGAGGGAAACTCGGGATACGAGCTCAGAGAAGGACGAAGCCTAGAGAAGGTTCATCCGGTTGTATAGCGACAAGGACCGTTCCGCAGCCAGCGCTTGAAAGGGAAAGAGATCGAAAATAATTCACGAGGAAAAGAAGAACACAATCGTGAAAGGGCAGAAGACGGACGGGCGAAGGAAAAGAAAGGAGCCTGGAGGCAGACTTTTCCAAAGCTAATCTCTCTCAAAAGAAAAGGATATTAAGGGAGGAAGGGGGAGGAAAGGGGAGGGGAAGCATTTTGAGAAAAACCAGTATGCCCTACGGGAGAAAGGGGTCACGATTGTGGCTGTGTATCGAGGAGGGGGAAGGGAGAGATTCGGTTTCGTCAAGAGAGTGTCAGCACTTGCGGGAGAGGCCCGTTATCTCTGGAACCCGAATGAAAAGGGAGAAAAAGGAAGAGAAGGTATCCCTAGTAGAGTTTCGAGAGAAGAAGACATGTGTTTCTCAGAGGAGGGGAGGTGGGTTCTGGTACCAGGGGAAGCGCGGTGACAAGGAGGGGCCGAACTTGTTTAAAAAAATCGGAGGAGGGGCAAAAGGGGGGATCAGAGGACGTCTGGGCGATTTTTTGTCGCCGTGATCATCCAATAAGGGCCGTTTGAAGAGAAAAAGGAGTCTTAAAGAATGCAGATCGGCGTCAAAGGAAACGTGATCGGCGTTGGAGAAGGGGGAAGGCATCGTGAAAGGAAAACCCGAATTTGGGGGGTGGGACACGGTGGGGGATGAGACAGCGCGACGCCGGTGCTCTACAAGAGGGAATGAGTCTTCCTTATCACCGCGGACCGCGTGGGAAGCCGGACCATCCTAAAAAGAGGAAGGCTGGCGCAGGGGAAAAAGTCTGGGCGAAGCTCACTGCAAGGGAGAGCTGCTGTTTCGCGGTATCATGAAGGATCGAAGGTTCGAAAGGACTTTCTCGGCGCCAAGGAGCGATGCTTGGGAGGGGTCCTTGATGTCTCGCGGGGCTCGCGGCTGGAAAGAATCGCGATTCGGCTGAATTGGAGAAAAAGAAGGAAGCTCCCCTCAGTTGGGATGTGGAGAACGTGCTACTAGAGGGCTGTCTCCACCGGGGCGATTTCTACGGGAGGGATTTGTCGGGCATTCAAGGGGAAGAATGCCGCTGGCCAGCGAAGGAGGGATTGGGGAAGAGCTTGCTTCTGTTTTGAGGGGCCGTAATCCTTTTCGGCTCGGGAGAAGATCTGACGGAACGCTGGAAGAGAAGAGAGTGAGTCCGCACGAGAGACGGCGAACGTGTGGGAGGGGGGCAATGCGCTTTAACGTGTTTCTCGCCGGCCGGCTGGGAGGACGGAAAAAGGGAGAAAAAAGGCAAGGACCCAAAACGTGGGGGGAGAGGGGGGAGGCGTATGGCGAGAAAAGGCAGAAATGGGTATTCCGAAGTGCGGGGTTTACCATAGAGGAAATGCGCGCCATTTCAGGGGGAGAAGAAGGCGCTGGAAACCTCGTGTCACTTACGGCGGATCTGGGGGGGGGAAATCCCTGTCCGTCCCGAAAAGGGGGAGGGCGATTTCACACATCATCAAAGAACACCGGAAAAAGGACGAGAGGATTCACGAAAAAGGAGAGGGGAGAGGTCAACGGTAGGGGCGAATTTCACTAAGAGGTTGTTGCCTGCCATGACCGGAAAAGAAAGATCAATCCGCCGGGGGAAAGTAGTAGGAGTGGGCGATACGGGGGGGGCGCGGCTACCGGGAACGGCCGGGCCTTCTATGTGAGAAGGGACCTACCTGGAGGGGAGAGAGGGGGAGAAAAGGGCGCCACGGTGAGGCAGAAGAGGATTCAATGCTGGGGAACATTCCCTCTTCTTTAAAATGTCGCTGCTGTTTAGAGGGAGAAGTAACGCTGATTGCCAGTGGGAAGGAGGGGGGGGCGCGGGCGTTGGCGAGGAAAGGGAGAAGGTTAGTGTCTTAACAGAAAGTTAAAGTTTCGTCTTCTGACAAGGTAGGGTTTGGAGACCATTTGGAAGGTGTGTGAGAGGAGGGGGAGGGGGTCTTTATTGCCGTAGGGGACGTTACGACGAAGCATTTATCCGCTCGAGAAGGGAGGACTCTGCTTACTTTTGGAATAGGGAGAGGTCTCGCTGATGGAGAAAAGTGGAGTTTTGAGGGAGGAGTTTCCGTTCTTCTGCGCGGCACGGCTGGACCCTTCTTCGAAAGAAGAAGGAATATCTATACAGCAAAACTAGAGAAAGGGAACTTGACTTCACATGAAAAGAAGGGTTAGCTTGCTGCAAGATCTCCAAAAAGGAGCGCGTCGCACCTATATCTTTAAGTGAAATCACACCGCGGACAAAGGGGGAAGAGGAGACTATACTTACTTTGGACGTAAAAATAAAGAAGAAGTCCATCGTCACCGACGAACTTCCTGCGATGATAAGAAGACGATTTTTAAAAAAAATAAGGAAAAAGCTGGCAGACGAGGGGACCACGCAGGAGAAGAAAAGGGCTGGCGTTCGTGTGATTGAAAGAGGCGATTCCTATAAAGTCGGGGAGGAAAGGGTGCTGTGCAGTCCAGACGGCGACGAATCTCGAGCTAAGTAGCGCGGAAGGCGCAGTCCGTGGAGGGGAAAAACCTTTCCGGCGTACAAAGAAAAGGAGGGGGCGCGGCCAAATTAAAAAGGAAGGTACTCGGAAGAGCGATCAGTCGAGAGGGAACTGGTAAGGAACAGGAGGGGGAAGGGGCCGCAGCGACTGCATGCCGCCGAAATGTCGGGGTGCGGACGACTAATAGGAAATCGTATCCCCAAGGGCCTCGGCCAGTAGCATAGAGAAGAGAGGAGGAGAGGAAAAAAGGGGAGGAAGCGGATGATGTGGGTGATAAGCCAGTGTGGAGGATATCTTTGAAAAGTGGTATGTCGAAGGGGGAAAAAAGAGAAGTCCTCCAGGTCGGCAGGGGAGGGGAAAGAATCTCCGTCTACCAGAGGAAGGGGTTGGAAGGGGAAATCAATCTCTCGGGGGGAACCGTAAGCGCTCAAGGTCAGAGGGATGCTCGGCGGCCGAGGGAGGAGCTAGAGAGAGAGCGACTGGGGGGGAAAAGCCACGTGCCTTTCGAAAAGGATGGCCTGAGTGAATCACGATACGGAAGAGTGCGACTTCGCGAAAGGAATCGATTGTTGGGAAAAAGAGGGCCAAATGGAGGTTGAGGAAAGAAGCCGTCTAAGATGGAGGGGAAATCGGCCCACGGTAAGAGGGGGCCGAGACGAAAACCAGGTAACTCCGGGGGGGAACGACACACCAATTAACGATATGAAGAAAAGGGGGTATAAGCCCTGGGAGAAAAAACAGGGGAATGGACGCTCAAGGATAACGGCTCTAGTTTTGGCTTTCTGGCCGCCGGGTCCCTCCCGCGAAAAAACAATGCCTCCACCACCGCAACGAGAAAAAAAAAACCGAATGCGGCCGGAGGCTGAAGGAGTAGGGACCAGACATCAGGGGGAGGAAAAGCCGCTCTATCAGTATACCTTCGGCAAGGGGCCAGGGCCCATACCTCGATCCCTCAAAACACAAAAAGCGCCCAACTCCATGCGGATCCCGAGCGAAAGAAAAAGGGAGAAAAAGGGAAAAAATTAGATTGCCCGACTAACAATTACGACGCCGAGAGCGGAGCTCCATCAACCATACCTTAAAGATTCCTGCGACAACAAAAAAGACTTCATCTCATCATTTCCAAGAAAAGGAGAATCTCGGAGAAACAGTGGTCAAGAGAGGTAAACCCATCGTGCTTGAGAGCGATTGCTTCGCCGCCGGGAAAAGGAGCCCGGCAAAAAAGGAGGAATTTCCCCGTAGCGCACAGAGCCGGCTACTACGGGAAGGCGACGGCTTATTGAAGAGAGACTGGTCCTGAAAGTGCGCGGCCAGTAGTGTGGACAGTCGCCACGAAAAACTGTTCCTTGACATTCCCGGCCGGGGGAACTCGCAATATCCCGGGGAGAGGGGAAAAATGAACTGGCGGCGAAATGGTACCTGAAACAGAGGGGAAGGCACACCTCATCCCGCGAATGGCAAGGAAGGAGCCTGACCCCTTTAATGGGAAAGAAATACAATGACGGAAGGTTAAAACCGCATTTGCGCCCGAAGGCGGAATACCCTTGGCTTCGCCATAAAGCACGCCGGGGGAAAAAGTTTGGTCCTGCGCGGAAAGTGCTCACGAAGAAAGACACCCGGAGCAAAAAAAGGAAGCGCCACTTGCCCCCTCCAAAAACAGGCGCGATTGCGGACTCCCAAAAAGGAAAAGCGTCCTGTCAGACGGCCCGAAAGGGAAAACCGGGAAGAAGGATTCCGGTAAGACAAAGGGGGGAGAGAAGGAGAGGCAAAAAAGAAAAGTCCATCCCGTTTCGCCTTGCCAGCTTAATTCGGATGAAAGGAAAGAAGCCCTGAGTCCCACTGCGAAGAAAGGTTGCTCCCCAATGCCCGCGGGGAAGAGCAAAAATAAGAAACTTTCCGGTCGAGGCCATCCGGGAAAACCAATCCAGCCTCATCGCGATTGAGAAAAAAAAGCGATCATCATGTTCTCCAGATGGGGAAAGGGACCCCACGATGGGACATCATGGAGAAGGAGAACTCGTAGAGCATACCAGGACCAGACTTGGGAGACTGTACCGAAACAGGAAAGAGCCGTCCCTTTCTTCTCTCCCTAGGAAAAATTGGTGCGTTGGAAGAAGGAGGAGAAACTGCCTCATTCGAGGATGAGAAGGGAAACCAACCCATTCCAAAAGAAAAAGATTTATATCACCTGCTTCAGGTTCCACCTTCACCCAAATATAGGACATTCCACACGGGAAAAGAAGGAAAGGGTTCGCAAAAGAGAGGAAGGGGGGGCTGCTCCTATCCTTGACACTATTCCTGTTTCAAGAAGACCCAGCGCATTGCTGATCGGGGAGGGGAGACGCTCTCCCATAAGAAAGGGAACGTCCAAGCAGAACGGATCCCCATTACTTTGAAATTCGCCCTCTATAGGAGAACGGTCCCCGCTATACATCTGTAACCAGAAAGGAAGGAGAGACACACTGTTGTTATAGCGGGGAAGAAAGCATAAGAATGATATAAAAAAACCACCCACCCCCCCCCCCCAAAAAAAACCCCCCCCCCCAAGCTCTGAATAACGCTCGGCTCAAGGAGGAAGGGGGGGGGTATACGCAGCATAGGAAGGAATTCAGGCAGCAAAGGAGTCTTGAAGAGGAATTACTAAACCTATATCGGGGGGAGCCACGATACCACCTCCACAATAGGAGGAGCATCCCGTACCCGCATCCTGGGAGAAAGGAAACAAAGAAAAAAATCTAAACCTATCCTTAATCTTAGAGAAACACACCTTAGGGAGGGAGAGAGAGATTAGGATAGTTTTAGAGGGGAGCTCCATGATGCCCGTACGGGGAAGAAGAAAGATTGTTGCGGTGGGTCCGCTGTCGGAGGGGTCGATCGTGAGGGTTCGGATGCCAGGGTAAAGCGCTGTCCTGCGGAAGGGCGAGCTTCTGTCTCTATACCAAAGGGCGTTCTTCTTTAAGGGGGGGAGGAACGATTACGAGTGAGTACCAGCGATCAACGGCAATGCTGTCTTACTTGCGGTGAAAAGGAAGTCCAACGCAGCGCAGGGAAAGGGAGAGGAAATTACGGGAGTAATTGGTAAAGGGTGTGTGAGAAGGACGGCTGGCCCTGGGGGCGTATTGGGATCGCAAAGATCAGCACGAAGGGAGCGTTCAAGGTGTGGGCGAGCCAGGTCGTGGGGAGAAAGAAATTCATATCGAGGGAAAGGGCGTTTCTCCCTAATAAAAAGACTGTTATGGACTGGTCCGGAGAAAAAAGAGAAGATTTGGTGGAGGGGGAAAGGAAAAGAAGGCGCTACGCCCTGTGCTCTCAAAGAAGGACTTTGGAATGTATTCTTACCGGCGTGCCCGTCGGACGCCGGAAAAAAAAAAAAAGGAGCGCTGACCGCCAGGCGTGGCAAGCCACTGCCGGCGGGAGAGCGATTCGCTTGCTGGAAGCGGCCTCTGTAGGGCAAGGGAGGGGTCGTCCTGACGTTTCGTATCAGGCGCGAGGATGACCATAGGGGCGGGAGCCTGCTGCTCGTGGTGAGAATCGCGCTGGCCGCGAACAAGGAGGCTGTCATTGGGAGGCCCGGCTATCGCATCGCCCGCACAGGGGAGTAGGGGGAAAACTGCTACTCGCGGCATAAAAACCGTCGGAAAGAGGGGCCTTCGGGCTTTAGTGAAAGTCCATCGCGTAAGGTCCCGCATTCAGGGAGCACTGGTGGCTGCTGTGGGAGGGGAGGGAGAAAAGAGACTGTTGAAGGAATAATTACGTGCTCGAGCCTTTGATGGGGGGTCCTATCTGACGGACGTAGAGGTAAAGGGACTGGAGTAAGAAAGGCGGAAGCCTTCGACGTGTTGCTTGTGGGGGGCCTTTTCGACGGGGGGAACTCCGGGGCCGGGCTGGAGGTGAAAAGGAGAAAAGCGCTCAGGAAAAAAAGGGATTAGAAAAAAAGGGGTGGAGAAGCTCGTTCCTGGGGGCCGAAGTGCTGTTCCTCATCGGTGGAGTTGAAACGCGTGCGCGCAGAGAGAAAAAAAAGCCGCTCTGGGAAGAACATCGGTAACGTAGGAAGGAATTGTAACTTGACATCCATCGTAAGGGGAAATTTCAACATCATCTCAAAGAAGGCTGCCCTGCTACGCGGATAAAAGGGGAATTCACGGAAAGAAGAGGAGTTCACGGTTGTGGAGAGGGGGAAAAAAATACGGCCGGCAATTGTTGCCCGCCAGGAAAAAAAGTCCGCTTATGCAATCGCCGAGGGAAAAAGTAGTATGCGTGTGTGAGAGAAAAACGGAGGTCAGGAGATACAGGACTTTCTCCGGCCGGGGAGGGACAGCGAATCTCTCCGGACCTGAAAAGGGGGGGGTGAGGAGTCCGGATTTGAAAGGGCAAAAGATTCAGAAATGAGGGAAAGGAATGCCGGAGGGAGAAAATGACTACGATTACACATTCTCGGGAGGCTCACATGAAGATTTCCAGTTGGAGAGAAGGGGTCCTGCATGGGAGGGGGGAGGCCTAATCGCGGGAGGAATTTATTTCCGTCCTATTCTCTGCGGACACTTGGAGGTAGAGGTGGTGGGCGCGCGAAAAGGGGGAAAGGAGTTTTGTCGGAGAATCGGGGAGGTAAGGTGGGCGGCGGAAGGCGGTTTTTTACACAACAAACTGGAGGTTCCTTCTCGCGCGAAGGGACGTTGTTACCCGGCAGATGAAGGGGAGAAAGCGGGTTTTAGCGTGAGGATGCGTGGAGTGGAGCATCTTTGCGGTGGTGGAGGGAGGTCCGGCTTAAAAAAGGCTGACCCGGCTGCGACGCGGCGTAGAAAGGGAAGAGAAAAGAAGAAGAAACACTTTATAGGGAAAGAGTGATAACAAGGTCCTGGAAAGACTCCCACTGCTGGAGAGGGAGCCACCTATAAATCTTTAAGAGGCGTCACACCGGAAAGGGGAGTAATCTGACTATGAGGAACGGGGGAAGCGGAGGAAAAGGGAGAATCCATCTTCGAAAAAAGGGCTCGACCTACTTGGGAACGAGGGAAAACATCCGCCGGAAAAATAGAGAATCGCCAACGCGAGATGACAAAAAAGGAATGGCGGATCGGGTTTCACTCGGCCACGGCGAAGCCTCGCAAGGAACGAGTCCATGAATGCGCCGAGCCGAGAGAGTAAGAGAGGAGCACGGGGAAGAGAAGCCGTCTGCCGAGACCTGAAAGGAGGGGACCCCGCATATTGAGGTCCAATTCACGGATACTGCGAGCAGAGGAGGAGGATTGAGAAAGGACTTCGCTCTCCTAAGGGAGAAGGGCAATGCCGACCCTACCACCTGACTATATCGCCGGGAAAAAAAATCATCGCGTGAAGTAAGAAGGAGATCTCCAAAGGATTAAAATAGATAGAGGCAGCTTATGATGAAGGTCTATATGGAGGGGAAGGAACGAGAAAGGTGGTATGGAGGATGCTATTATCTCTAAGTTCAAGAGGGATGCTCGCCGTGACAAAAAGGGAGGGGACCTCGCCCTCAATTAGATGGGGGGGACGAGGACCTTGAGAGGAGGAAAGATACTTCGAGGGGGGGAGATATGCTCGCGCTTCCTGGATTGAACAAAAAGGGGGGAAAAAGAGCTCGTAATCTCAGACCGTTTCGAGTGGAGCACTATAGAAGACATTTTCGCTAATATCTCTTGGGGAAAGTCGATCCTTTCTTATTTTTGTACGGAAAATCTATCCAGCGGCAGCAGGGGAAGAGGCCTCGGTGTGAATGGCACACGAGGGATAGATACGCATACCATGTTCCCGCCGTGTGAAAAGATCTATTTGCTCGCGCTCCAAAGGGGAAAGGAAAAAAGATGTCGCAAACGAACTCTGTGTAGAAGGGAAAGGGGTGCTCTATTTTGAGGATGACGACGCAGAGGAAGCTGTTCCATCCGATAGGGGGCCCGTAATCAATTCCGCCACCAAAAGAGACGAACTCGAACCCTAATGCAGGGGAGAGGAAGGTCACACCGTACTCAGAAAGTAGGACGCACAAACTCGCAAGAAGGATAAAGGAGGCAGTACCTGATCACCATTCCTCCGCCAGGGGAAAGATTCCCGCCAAACATCCGCGACAAAAAAAAAGGAGGACCAACTCCAAAAATCAGGGACCCGAGAAAAAACGGGAAAAAAAACGTTTAAATGAAGAAAAGAAAAGAAAATAGGATCTCCGGGGAGAAAACTCCAGCATACCCCTACAGAAATGCCTTTCCTGAAGGAAAAAATCGACTTCATCGGGGAAAAAAAATTGATTCAATCAAGAATAGGTAAGCATCTAAAAAGGGGCTGCAAATCCGGAAGAAAAAAAACAGGGTCATTTCCGGCGTCGAGGAAAAGAGGAAGCCCGGCCGGAAGCACGTCACGGGGGAAAGGAGAAAAACCACTCTACTCGTTAAAGAGTGAGAAGGATGGGAGAAAAAATCTTGCTTCCGGGTCAGGGGAAAACCGGGCAGTATTTCTTTGACAGAGAGGAAAAGTCCTGTTCCGTTAATTCCCGGCCGCGTGAAAGGGGGGGGGACTCGCAATATGCCCTGGAAGGGAGGTGGAAAAAGATCCGGGGGGGAAGAGCCTTGTCCGGGACCGATTCCTGTTTTTGAAGGCAAGAAGGAAAAGAAAAGGGGTACCAGCGCGGCGCAGAAGGGAAAAAGGGAGATGCGCGCAAAGAAGACGTCTGGTAAACCGAGAAAAACCCTTTATGGAAGCTCGAGAAAATAGAAAAGCCCACTGTGGGTCCCTGCAGGGAGGGGAAAAGTGCCAGAAAAAAAAAAAAAGAAAGGCAAGGAGAGCAACAAGGGGAGGAGAAACTTCCCCACCAGCAAGAGGATCATGCGCGAGTGCTTACTAGGACCCTCCTTCCACGCGTCAAATAAGAAAGGGAGGGAAAAAGAAACCGGAGGCCAGACAGAAAAAAAAGGAATTACTAACCAGGGAGAAACGACCGTCAAACAGCAACACGCGACGGGGGAGGGCAAAGCTGATTCTAATACGAGAAAAAGCCCGAGGCCCCACGAAAAAAAAGAAAAAGCGTTCGAGGGGAAAGAAAAGAGAGGAAGGCTCATAGAATGCGAAAAAAGAAAGAAAAAAGGAACTCATCGCGATGGGAAAGAGGAGTTCGAGAAAAAAGAGCAGCAGGTTCTCCATATTGCAAAGCACTCCCCCTATGGTCATGAGGGGAAAGAAAGTCGGCTCGAACCGAGAATCGTCCGAGAGAGGTCTAGTTAACGAACCTCATCGCTAGTGCCCTCCTTCCGGGGGAGCCAGCCCGAGAAGCCGTCATTGTGCGTTGGACGTGACTGCGGAGCCGGCGCAGTCTCTCGTTGAGGAGACATTCCCAGTCCGCGAAGATCCCGGCGTCCGAGCTCAAAGGGGAAAACTTCACAAAAAGTCTAGGTAATAGAAAAGTCATCACGATGTCCTCGAAAAAAAAAACCCTATCACCTTGAAAAAGAAAAGATCCTTCAGTTGTCTTGGGAGAAGAGGAAGGTTCGATGAAAAAAAGGGAAAGGAAAACAAGCGGGGGCTATCACGGGAGAAGAGGTTGCTCTCCCCCTCCGCAAAAAGGGGGCCTGATCCCCGTACTTTAAGCTGACCAGTTGCCGCGAAGATAAAGGAAGGAAGGTCCCATCGATCATCGGTACACCAAGGGCAATTAAGAAACACTTGTTGGTTATCAGGGGGGGATACTAGTCTCTAGAAAAGGGGTTCCTGTGGTATAGGGGAGAAGAAAAGAGGGCCGTTCCGTAGGGGGGAAAAAGAGGCTGGTGAAAGCTGCGGAGGGAAAGAGGAGAAATATTCACTCCGATGCGGAAGAGTAGGAACGCCGGACTCTTTCCAGCGTGCGAAGAACTGGAGCAGACTTGAAAAAGGAGGAAAAGAT
>Ga0179591_1231159_pt1 | contig 12755 bp, 11 predicted proteins | sample CZOMad2_1_08_16f_FD_182891 | JGI IMG/M metagenome (GOLD analysis project Ga0179591, IMG submission 182891) | Vadose zone soil fungal communities from Angelo Coast Range Reserve, California, USA - CZOMad2_1_08_16fungal (PacBio error correction) | ecosystem: Environmental > Terrestrial > Soil >...
GGGGGGAGTGCCAGGTCTGGAGGGGGGGCGGGGGGCCGGGGGTCCTTGAAGCCAGGTTTCCTGAGGATCTCCAATGGAGGGGTACAGGGTGTATAAGGTTGAGGGCAGGAAAAAATTGCACTCAAGATAGAGACGGGACTGAACGGGGTGGAAAAGACTGAGTAGTTTGGGGGAAAGGTTTAACTGGGGAGGCGGGCGGATACATCCTGCTCTTTGGGGAAAAGGGGGTTCTCACGCTCAGAGAGGTGCAGACGCACTGATAGTCTTTTCTAAAGTGAAAAGCCGGGGAAATCAGGGGTCCGAGAACCACACCGCTGCAGGCTAAAAGGGAAAAGAAGGAACGTTAGGCTGATCAAAGAATTGTGGGTCAGATGGGGGGAGTTTGTACCTGTCCGGGCATTGCAGACGAATACGTGACGGACAATCCCAAGGGGAGGAAGGTCCACGGTGAGAGTTCAGTACTCGCATTTACGAGGAAGAATACGTTGGGAAGGGGAGATTAGGGGTAGGAAGGGGGAACGCCCTGGAAGGGCCGGAAAAGGGGCGATGATCAGGGATGGACGGGGTTTACCGGACTGACGTCTCATTTGGAAGGGGCCTAGGAGGAAGGCTTGCATCCAGAGACTGAAGGAGGGCGAGGGGCCTTGTCAATGGAAAATTTCTGTAATAGGGAAGGGGATCGACGGTTGGTTGAACCTTAAAGTTGCCCTCAGAGTCAGCCAAGGGAAAAGCGTATCCAGACGACTTGGCCAGCTGTAAAAAGTCCAGGGAGAAATAACTTCAAAAGAAGCGGAGTTTAAAAGCCGCGAAGTTCCTTCCCATAATACATTCGCTCCCCTCTACGAGGGGGGAAAGGGCCGTGTCATCAAGTGCCGGGGCCTGTCGGGATATCTGTGTGGGAAGGGGGGGGGGGGGGTTCTGGCTCGTGGTCGGGGGTGGTGTCTTGCTAAGGTGAGCTGGAAGTTTCAAAGAAGGACACTCGGGATGGAACTTATGACCGGACAAAAACGCGTGAGTCCGTATATCAACGAAGCGAAAGAAAATGGCCCAGGGGCGGGGGATATTTAGACGGGGGCGAAAAAAACAGAAGGGTAAAAAATTCCCAGCTCGGGCCAGCAGCCAAAACGAGCGAGACGAAAGACCAGCCGGGGATGAAAAGTCGAGCTTGTCCATTTCTCTTAATCGGAAAGCAGCATGGGAGAGGAACAAAAGAAATAAACCGTGAGGAAGAAGGCGGGTTAGTCGGGGAAGAGGGAAGGCCTGCCCATTGCGGTCCGCTAATGCTTCGCGGTCCCGAGGTCTTACCTGAGATCTGATCAATGCCTGAACGATGACCCGGGAGGATACAAGGACGCCGGTAGGCTAAACACCGGGGCCGAACCCTAACAGGAAACATAGGAAGAACCTCCGGGGAGAGACCATCACCGACGGACGTCAGTCAAAAAGGTGAATCGCTGTCAAAAGGAATCTTTGCTTCCTTGGACCGTTTAGCATTACCAGTGAGTGAGCTCTCCGAATTAAGGTGAAAACAAGAAGGGAGCCGCCCCGTCCAACTCGTTTACCTCCGGTATTCCCCCGGCGGGGAACGCACGGCAAAAGCCGTCTTCGGGGGAAATGTGCCCCGAAAGGAGAAAAGTGCGGGGGGTCCTCATTGATCCGCCCCTTTCCAAGGCCCCGTGGCTCTACTTAAGCCTTCCTTGTCGCGGTGGGAATTCAACAAACCTTTCGAAGATCATAGAGGCCACACACGCCCGCAACCCGGATTCTCCCAGGATTCTCTACTAAAAAGAAGGCTAGGTGATATCTCAAGGGGACTGTAAAAAAGAGCGGATTCTCCATCGCAGGAGGGAAGGGGGGTCACTAATCTGGGGTTTCAAAGTGACAGCAAAGATGCGACTAAGAATCTTCAACTCGGGGATGAAGTGCCACTTTTCGTCGAAGAGCTGGGGCATGCTAAAGTCTTACCAATTTGGACCTGTCATTGGGCAAAAAAAAGGAGATTCGGCCTATCAATGGGCTCATGGGGGGGGGGCAAAGCTCTTAAAAACGTCGGAGAAAGAGTATACCGCACAGGGCGTAGGGAATGACATCGACCCGGTGTATGAAACGGGTCGAAAGGGGTCGGGACAGTTTTAGGGGGGGCAGTTGCTCGTCCGGTGGCCCCGAGTGAGCCCGGTGCTCAGGGAAGCGCAAGAAGAGGTGGTTCCACTATCGCCTGGCCGAGAGAACGAGGGAAGACGCGGAGGTCGGCCTGGAGAATGCACGTACCCATTGAGGGGAGGGGCCATGGTAGGCGATAACAAGGGCAACCGGTCTTCTTCCGCGTCCCGACGGAAAGAATGACTGAGGGGGGAAGACGGATTCAGGACGGCCCGACAAAAAAAAGATCGAAAAGGGGGCCAGGGTGGAAAGACCAGAAGGGATGGCCTTCTCAAGAAAGGGAAAAAAAGTCGGAGGGGAAATCTCCGTTGAAGGAAAAAGGAGAAGGTAGTCCGCTTTAGGTCAGCGGGGGGACTACTTCCCGGGAAAAGCCGGCGACCGTTGGGGATGTGTGCAGAAGAGAAAGAAAGACCAGGGACTCACTGGGGGACTGAAGCTCCTTCCTCAAAAAAAACGCGTCCAAACGGGTGAACCGCTCAGCCAACTCCTTCCGCCTTTGAAAAGCGAAAAAAAGAATGTCTTCAAGAACGTAGAAGAAAGTGTTGAATCCGAGCTAAAGTTTACACACTGAACTTCCCTCTTGCTACCACCGGGGGGGACAAGTGTGGTGATTTACTTGGCATGGGCTCTTCGTAGAGAAAAAAAAATGAAACATCAGGCGCCTTGCTCAAAGGACATGTGGGGATTACGCCTGCTCACTGGGAAGAAAGAGTGTGGAAACCCCCCGCGCGAAGGGTCGGGAACCCGGAGATCCCGTTCTGGCAGGGTTTGAGGTCTTGAGGGGAAGATGGGGATCCGGTACGTAAGGGGGGTAATTAAAAGATGTAAAGCGCCTAGCTGGGAGGGAAGAGAGTAACTTCAGTGGATGATAAGGGGTCCTAAATAAAGGAGATTAGTGGGGGGAACTAAAATCAACGCTCAATACAGGGGGGTGTCATGGCGGGGGATAAAGTTAATCAGTCTTCGGATTGTCCGATGACTCCCGTTGAACCCGAAAATGCCTGCCTTGAAAGTACTTTATCCTTCTCCACTCTCCTCAAGAAAGGTTCTCAGTCTTCGAAGGGGAGTAGCAAACAGACCTCTTGACCCCATACCCGGTCAACAGAGATTGCATGAAGATGCTCATGCAAAAACAAAAAGCTGAGTGGTGTGTGCCGGCAAGCTTCATGGACGATCGCTGAGGTTGGGAGAGTCTCCCATAAGGGGGAAGGCAAAAACAAAAAAAAACCTCCTCTTAAAACGCAACGCCCAAATTAGACCAGCATATTGGGCAAGAAAGCTACTCAAAATGTGAGTACAGGATTATGTTCTCCTGATCTCGTAAGGGTAGCTTTCAGGGGTGGCGGGAAAGGAGGGGGGTAGGGTTCATGCTTTTGCGAGGTCGTGCCAACGAAAAAATGGAAAAAAAAAGTATCGATCTACCGACTAGCAAACCTGCCTATCAATGGGTATTTGAGGAAAAAAAAAAGAAAGGGAGAGAGACGATTCAGCAGTTAAGACCGTAGGGGGTAGCCCTTGGGACATCGCAGATGAGGGTCGGAGGTCTCTGGTTAAACCACAGAAACATAGGGAAAGAGGAAAGGCTCCATAAAGTTGGTGCGGGGAGGGTGAAGGAAAGGCCCCTTTAAAAGAGGGATCTCTTATTTGGTCGCATGGGGGACCATCAGGTGAGTCAGGAACGGATCTTGAAAGGGGGAAATGGATTGTCCGTCTTGATCGGAAGTCACGGGACTAACGAAGGATGTACTGTTACACAGGAAATTGTCAAAAGGCACCGAGGGTTTGGTGGGTGGGAGGCGCCCGAAGTTGTATTAGTCAGGGACCAGGGGCGAACCCGAGGCTATTATTGGGGCGTTGAGCAGGATTGCGGGATCGGCGATCAAAAAAGGAAAAAGTGATAAAAAAAAGGGGAATGGGCGTTTCTGTCTTTACAGAAGCCTGGCAGAGGAAAAGGACATAGGGAGCAGGGATTGAATTTGTATCCGGGGCGCGCAGGGCGTCTGATGACGGAGAGCTGAAAGAAAAGAAGCGCAGATCAGTCATGCGTGCGCAGGGTAGACAGAGGAGCCGGTGCCTGGAGGACCGAGCTGAAGCCCTGTGGGAATGGCGGTGGGAAAGAAGAAGAGGCTCCTAAAACTTCTCTCATAGAGACTCCCAACAAACAAGGAGGAAGGAAGAGGGACGCGGGGAGCGGGGATCGCTTCTAAGAAGATCCTCATCCAGGGCAAATGGGCCTGCATCTCAGGTCAGAAAGGGGGAAATGCCGATTAGAACGGCGGAGGGACTGAGGTCGTTGCAACATCTCAGTAAGAAAGCCTAATTGAAGACAGTCCTGCTCAAGCAAGTCAAAAGAGAGACTAAAATGCAATACAATCCCTATTGGCGGTCAGCTTTCAGGAGGCAGAACGAACGACGACGCTTTACGGAGAGATAAAAAGTCTCCAATGGGAAAAAAAGGAAAAGGAAAACGAAAAGAATAGCATATTGTGTCTGAGAACGGGTACTAATACCAACGGGGAGGGGAAAGAGATAAAAACTCGGTGAAAGGTATATTGGAACAATAAAAAAACGGGAGAAGACAGGAAAGGAGGCACTAGGGCAATATCACCTTACGATCTGTCCTGCTTCAAGCTCTGGTCCCCCATCTCATTACGATAGGAACGGGGAAGGAAATCTGGCTGACTTACCTAAAGGGGGGGGAAGCAATTCCTACTGGATATAGGGTTCAGGGTGAAAGAAAAAATAAAAAAACAATCATCTCTAGTTCAATATAAAACGAAAGAAAAGGGGGGGTAACGGTGCAATCTGTATCGCAGAAGGAGGCAGAGCTCTATAAAAAAAAAAGAATAAAAGGAGATAAGTGCACTCGGTATTCCAAGAGTATCATGGAGCTGTAGAGGGGGTCAAAATAGATGAACACTGGTACACATCACGGTATGCAAAACTTAGGGAAAAATGAAAAGATAGCGAAAAATCTGTAACTCAACTGTTCTTAAATCGGGAAAATGGTACTCGGCTAAGGGGGGGGACTAAAAGGGGGCTTAGGGGGATTGGTTTACAAGATGGGAAGAAAGCAACATCACGGAGCTTCCCAGGGAAATGTGCAGGCAAATAGTCAGAAGGTCGGGGGGAAGGAGAGCGCATTCAAACTGCATGGACTTGGGTAAACGAGGGTGTAAGCGGGCTGGGAAGCAAAGCGGATGTGAAACAGGGGTTTAGTCGCTGGGAGGGGGAAGTATAATGACGCAATGACATGCAGGGGGAAAGGGATGTCAATCTTAAGTACGCTCATGATACAAAATCGCATCTTCAAGAGGGGGGGGGCTGGAGTAGGATCTCGAAGGTCATTCTCGGGCAGGGGGTGGAGGTGGGGGGGGAAAAGTGAATGTGATTTCCTAAACTCGGGGGGCACAAGGGTACTGGTAATGAAACCAGGAAGGTGACAAAAAATCAAACGCAGAGAAAAAAGGATAATGGGCATGACAGTTCAGTAAAGGTTATCGAAAACTGCGATCGGGAAGCGATAAAAAAGCAAGGGAGGGAAGGAAGAATCACTCAGCTAAATGGGTTACGTTTAGCAAGAGAAGAGATGCGGTTCACCAGGAGAAAAGCACACCAGGAAAAGAAATCCACGTTTCTATCACACGTTGGATGAAAAGGACCGTGGCAGGTGAATTGAAAAAAATCTAACGGCTATTAAGGAGGGGAAGACGATGGATTGTATCTGGGAAAGAGTTTGGGAGAGGGGGCCAGGGGGAAACTGGGAGGGCAGAGCGGAATGGCGGCCCGATAATTGGCCCGTGTCGGCCAAAGAAACGACGGAGCGAGGGGCGGGGCGGGGGAATAGAGGACAGAGACAGGGAAGGGAAAGGTCAGAACCAAGTGCTTACCGGTGACGACTTATATGGACAGCCTGGAATGGCTAAAGGAGAAAGGGCCGAAAAGCTGGTCGGCCTTATGGGGAAAAGAGGATGGTGGGCAAAACGGGGACAGCCGAGAGAAAAGAAGAAAGAGTCTTCGATTACGAGGAAACTCCGACCGGAGCGACTAAGGAAAAAGAAAAAAACTCGACGGGACGGCAGGGCAGGCGGGAGAAAAAAGACGGGCAAGGTGGTCTGAAATGGAGGTCAGGAGAGAGGGGGAACCACCTGCGATTTGGAGGGTATCCATAAAAAAAGTGGGTCGGGACCACTTCTCCAGAGAAAACTGAAAGAACACAGGAACGGACGGCTGACTTCACCACAGTGGAAAAGAAGTTAACGAATAAACTTTCTTTCTACTACCTTCGAGGAACTTTAGAGATACCTTAAAAAAACATGGAATCAGTGTGGAAACCAAAGAAGGACCTGTTAAAACACTTCCGTCGAAAGTGGACGATGTTAGGCCAACGAGGTAAACGGGCATCGATACGAATTGAACAAGGGGGGGGAGAAGCTGGCTTCCAGGAAAAGCTTGGAGGACCGTACGCGACGATGGGGGAGCAGGATTCTGAAAAGGGAAAAGATATCCGAACAGGGGACCAGGAGGGGGGGGAATCGGGAGAAATCCGTAGGTGGAGTGGCGGTGGAAGAGAGGGGAATGGCCGTGTTGTGCTGCGTAAAGGAACGGCGGGAAAAATGGGCGAATGGGGGCACTGTGGAGGAAGGGATACGAAGTATGCGGGGATGCCGCAATACTTCACGTGCTTTCAGAAAAAAGGGCGACCGGATATCACGTGCGGCCGGGGCTTGAGAAGGGGTGGTTGGAGCACGGCTGAAGCGTCCGCAAGGGGGGGGGGGAAACGGAAAAACAGCAAGCCCCCACTCGCCACGGCAGCGTGACGAGCGGCGTGAAACCGGTTCCAGGCGCCGCTGCGAAGGTGCGTGTGCTTTCCTTAGAGACCGGGGGGGTTGTTCGCGAGGGGGTGGATCAACTGTTGTTCTCATCACTCTCCTTTATGAGTGGCAAGTCAACGGCAAAAAAAAAAAAAGGCCGATTCACATCACTTCAGCAAACCGGCGGTCCACCAAGAGTCCTCTCCTGATGAACCGAAGGGGAGTCATCCCCCGCACAGGACGTATTCAAATCTCCCGAGCACGGAGGAAGGGAACATCCCATTCTGAGTGAGCAAGAGGCAGCGCCCTTTAACCAGGAGGAGACGTGCGCAGCGGTTCCAAGGGATGACCTCCGAGTCCGGCAGGAGAAGTGTCATCCTCTTGTTACCCGAAAAAGCGAATGAAAGAGAAAACTACTCAACGCCGCCCCTTTTTACAGGGGTGAAAAAAAGTCTAGGAGTTCACAGATGTGAAAAAACTAGGGAAGCGTGGCCACAGGTGGCCCGCTTGTAGGAATCGCGTGGTGATCGGCCCCCCGGACCAAGACGTGAAGACAAGAAACGTCCTCGAAAGGAATGAGCTGGTTCGGAAGTCTAAGTTACAGCAGAAGGTCTCTCGTACTGGGAGGCGTGAAGGGGAGGTCTCTTTCTTTGGCATCATCGGGGGTAGTTGACCCCTCTCACAGGAAGGGATGGGGCAACGGAGGGGCGGCAAAAGAATTTCCCCGGGCGCCTCCTTGTTGCACATGACGGAAAGGGAGGCGAAAGCTCATCGGCGCCCTGGGACCATAAGAAAAATGGAGGAGGCAGAGGGGGGAGTAAAGACGAGGAAGAAAAAGTCCCACTGAGCGCGTCCCGGTCAATACCGCCTTCGAGCAGACATAAAAAGCAATGCGAAGGGAAGGAAAAGGGAGAAAAGAAATACGACCTACCCCAGAAAAGTGCCTACTTAGGGAAATACCGCTCTTACACCGGTAGGAATCAAGGGGCCTTGCCGGTACGGCAAGAAACTACTCTCCTCGCCCAAAGAAAAAAAGACCCAAGCCGGGAGAAAAGGCTGCGCGGTTGGGAAACGAGGGGGAAGCTCGCCCGTCAGAGGGGTCAATCTTGCAAAGAGAAGAATTAGCACCACGGTGAAACAACCGTCATTGGCAGCAAACATAAAAAAAGCACAGCCCCACCTGTCAAAATAAAGAACTAGGCCAAAAAGGGGAAAAGGAAACCGTCGATGAGAAGAGAGAGAAAATCGACACCCAGGGAAAAAAGAACCTTGCGATCCAAGCTCAACATGTAAGGCACAGGGGGCCAAAACGAAAAAATAAGACACGGCAAACAAAGAAAAAGACCGCCCCGCCGGGGTTTTAGGGCAAAAAAGGAAAGACTTCTACGCAAAAGGGAACATAAAAAGAGCGCAGAAAAAAATGAAGACCGCTCATCTGGGTCCGGAGCTCTACCAGGAAAAAAACAACCAGACAAGAGAAGATAGGATATCAACCACCGGAATGCGTGGCGCGCAGGCTCACAAATTTCGGCATCCTGTGAAGAGGGTTTGGGGGGCAAAAAGTGTGGTCAGAACACAAGAGGGGAAAGAGGTGAGCGGCTCCTCGAGCGCAATAAAGATTTCACTGTGGCGGGTAGACGTCGGAGTCCAAGAATGTCGGAATGTGCCCTAAGGACTTAAGGGAAGGGCGCAAGACACACGCGGAGAGGGGTCAAGGGAACAAGAAGGAAAAGGAGCAAGTCCATTAGCCTAACAGAAGAATACTCTTCTTAAAAAAGGATTTGGGAGAAGGGGTCTCGCGATGAGATGCATCAAAAGTGAAGGCTGATGGGGGAGAAACAAGCCAGAAGGATGACTATCAGTTCGGGGCCAGGGGAGCGATGGAACAAAAGACCGGCAGAAAACCCTGGTAGCAGGAGAGGAGGAAGATCGCCTTTGCTAAAGAAAAGACAAGGCTGGAAGGTCGACTGATGCATCGGGGACTCTAGAGAGCTCAAAAAACATCAAAAAACGTTATTATATTACAAATATATAGGAAGGAGACAAAGGCCCCCCCCTCTAAGTATAGGGGGAAAGACCGCCTTAAAGGTACCTTACCATTTCTCTGTACCTCTAAATAGTCTTCGCTCCAGGGATCTTCAAAGCAGACTGCCTAAGAAATTGAGAACATACTGCGTGGGGGTAGCAAAACAACATAAGGGTGGGATTCCTAGGGGAAAATCACATACTGGGAAAGGCACTGCCCTCGTTGGACCTCTCTCGGCTTGGGGGTGACGTTAAATTTAGTTAGGAGCGGATAATTCTGTCTTCCCTGCCCGACTGAGTTTTTCAGGTCCGATTCTGAATAAAAGGGGAGTGGCATTCTTCCACAGGTCCGTGCCCAAGGAAACATAACGAGGACGTGCTTTTCAGCCAGGCAACGGGAAGAAAAGAGAGGGCGCCGGGGATCAACAAAAGAGACAGAGGTTGTTAGTCTTTCTGAACCTGGATTGGGGGGGGGGGGAAACCCAGATCAACCTGGAGGAGAGTACGTTCGCAAGGCAGATCCCATTCATGTTCGGCCGGTTGGGATCAAAACACGCAGGGTCTTAGGGGGGGTGGGAATGGGGAGTATATCAATTGACCGCTGCCGGGGGACTGGGATTGTCTTCGGTGAGATCAGGTTGTTCCACAGGAGGATAAGTCCAATCCTAAGAACACCCCTTAGTGGGGTCGGTGAGGGGGGAGGGCTTGGGGTGTGACCATGTAACTGGAGGGGAAAGGGAAAGGGAAGTAAAATTTGGAGATGATGAAGGAGAGGGGTCACTGGTACGGTGTCTGATTGAGGGGTCTACAGGAGAGTAACAAAAAAAACAGAGACGGAATACTTGGGCAATTAAGCTGGGAAAATTTTCTGTGGAACAATGGGGGGGGGGGGGGAAGGGGTTCACAGGGCGAAAGCAATAGGAGACGGTACCCGTTGGTAAAAGAGAGAGCTGGGGAACAGGGTCCGCTGCCCGTGATAAAGATTCCACTCCGTACCCGGCGAAACAACCGTCATCTCGAGCAGCTTCTTGGGGAAGACCTGGAATTGTAGGGAGATGGGGGGAGAAAGGATGGCATTAAGATGACTTACTCCCTTCTGCTTGGAACGCGCTGAGGTACGGGAAGGAGGAAGGGGAAATTTGACGGTAGATAAGTCGCCGTCAAAGCCCTGACGCAAAGATGGTGACCAACGGGTATCTCTAAGGAGGGGAACGGGAGAGGAGAGGGAAGTATGCCGCGGTCGTCTTTGCCGGGAAAGCTAGAGGGTCCACTGGAAGGAAAGGGGCATTTAAGGCCATTGAGCCGAGAGTCGGATTCGGGGGCAAGGGGGTGAAAACAGGGTTCCACCAGAAGGCGCAAGGGAATCTAACTGAATCCTACGGGAGGATTAGAAGGGTGTCGAGAGGAATAAGAGATTCAAACTACTTACTCAAGAGAACAGGACTAAACTCTCTGGGACAGCCTCGTGCCTGTAGCGGTGCCGTCACACGGCTTGGGAGTCCTGCCTTTCGGGACTCTGGGGGAGAAGGACGTCGAGAACCTCTCGCCCGGGCAAGGAGGGGAAAAAGGTTGGTAACACGGTGCTGGCCAGAAGGGAGAGAATCAATCTTCCGGTACAAAAGAAGTAGGACATGAATTACCCCTTGTAGGGTTCTTAACGGGGGGCAGCGGTCATCGCCGTTAGGTGTAAAAAGACTAGGATGGGACGTCCGCAGGACATCTATCTACAACAGGAATCCCTGACGAGATCAACCTTCTAGGTCAAAGGGTCTATGATCTTCTCACTAGAAGGGAACCACGGAAGGACCTTTCCATTTAGAATGTACCGGGTGACAGGGAAACGGCGTACTGGTTTTCTGACAAGGGAAAAGCGGGAAACAAACAGAGGGGAAGTGTGCCCTCAAGATGTACTCTTTATAAGACCGTGAAAAGGGAAGGCCTTCCCTGCAACGGAAAAGGGAAAAACGACTACATGTCGTCGGCTGAGAAAGACGGGATCCAAAAGAATCCGTCAAGACAAACAAAAAGAACAGAAATTAAAAGAAGGCAGCCATGCCAGAAGCCTATTAGGGACTTGAAGGACAACCGGGAGACTATCATTCACTCTAAGGAAAAGAGGGGGGGGGAGGGGTCAATTAAGTGGGGGGGACACTTTGAAGGAACTCAGTAAACGCCGGGAAAGCTCAAATACCATCAAGGACCAAGGAAATTCCGGCCGTGCACGGTAAACGCCCCCTTCTAAAAAAAAGCTCATTAGCGGAATAGCCCTCCTCCCAGGGAGCCCCTAATAAAGGTCCCCGCCTGCCGCAAGAAGGAGCGAGTAAGGAACTCGTCCAAACAACGGTTCAAGAAAAAAAGCTTAGACAACAAAGAACTCAACTGAAGGGTTTCAGAGGGTCGAGAAGTAAACGGGGGAAGAAAAAGAGGGGGGAAACTTCTCTTATATCGGAAGAATGACTGCAATCCAGTCATCAATCGAGTCTGTTAGGCACAATCAGTTTTGGGGCCCCGTGGATAAAGTGGAGCTAAGGGATCGGGTTAACAGGGGAGTAATAAGGCCCTGTTCGCATTCGAGAAGAAATAGTTCCAATTTAACTGGCGACGCCGGCTGAGAAGATCACGATCAGGGAGGCAATGGTGGAGACGGAAAAGGGTCCTTCAGTTCGTATCACAAGACATGACGGGAAAGGAAACGCGGGGGGATGAAACCTTGCTAAGGGTCATGCAGGGGGAAGTCCATTTCTGCGGGTAGCTGGTTCCAGAGGAAGGTACTAAGGGGAGACGTTAGATGCAATCGTGGGAGGGTTGGGGGTAACTCGAAAATGGAAATCAAAGTAAAAAACGCAAAGGAGGAAGCCTCTTATGCTGACCTTGATCATGCAACGCCCGTCATAAGGGGGAGGGTGGAAGGGGAGAGCACACTTAGGCGTCAGGGGATCCATCTGATTGGGGGGGGGTAGGCTCTGATGGGATGGAAGGGGAGGAGGCTCCCGCCACTAAAAACCAGAGAGGGGAAGCCTGCCGACCCGCCTAGGAGTGCCTTAAAAAACAGGACAACATTCGTTAGTAAAAGAGAAAAAGAAAATCAGGCAAGGTTCAGCTGCTGCCGAAGGGGGAGGGGACGACTCTAATTCCCAAATGCAGAGAGAAGGGGGAAAACCGGCCACCCCTGCCTCCGGTTCACTGCCAGTCTGCAGTCATACAAATAAGAGGAAATTCCGCCATAAAAAAAGGGCATGAAATCAGAAAAACCGCTAACCAAAAAGAAGAGCCTACGGAAGAGCCGTTTTCTAAAGAGCTTCAACATTTTGGGGGGAACAAAGGACAGGACAGCTTCATCCACCAAAGGTAAAGAAAACGGAGTTCCAGGGCAGGTGAAGGAGAGTCTCCTCGCCCCAGGACCATCCTCCTAAGTCAAAAGGAAGGAACCACGTCCAAGGGCTTCTCTTCTCAAGTGGCGTAAAATAGCCGCGGGGTAGGAAAATCGCTCGTCTGTTCGATCAACAAAATCACGGAGGGGGGCAAGCAAATGGAACGGGTGAGATGGAGAATGTACTTAATGGGTTGCAGGTACATCTTGGTCCGACCGAAGGAGTGCCGAAAAGAAGTAAAATGAGGGGAGACGGACCCGGTTCCTAGACGAGGGCAGCGCCCTCCTAAAGTGCATTCTCTGGAACGGGGGGGGGGGGGCGGACAGGCCGATGGATGTCAGACAAAGAGTCCTTGGGACGAAAAAGGCCCAAGTGGGGCGACAAT
>Ga0179591_1519310_pt1 | contig 12755 bp, 9 predicted proteins | sample CZOMad2_1_08_16f_FD_182891 | JGI IMG/M metagenome (GOLD analysis project Ga0179591, IMG submission 182891) | Vadose zone soil fungal communities from Angelo Coast Range Reserve, California, USA - CZOMad2_1_08_16fungal (PacBio error correction) | ecosystem: Environmental > Terrestrial > Soil >...
TCCACTACTCCTAGGCGCAGTCCGGTGCGAAGCCGCGGGTCCGGGCTTCCCGCTGGTGTGGCCGCATCCGCGCGTGCGTTGCCCGAGCGCCGGATACCCACGAACGTTAGGCGATCAGCCGCGGCGCCGAGGAACACGACCACGCGTCCAGCATACTCCGCCGTGGTGGCCCCGCCGGCGGATATTTGGAGGAGGAGCGGAGTGCTGCGCTGATGTCCCTCCACTGTTTTCGTGCTGGCGCGGGAGCGGTGCTCTCGCGGCTTGCGCGGCTCACGGCGTGCGGTGAAACATGGCGGCCGCCACCGCAACCCCGGTGCGACGGCGGATCGTTTCTTGCCCGCTCCCGTACACGTCCAGTAGCCCCTGGAAACGCCGATCCAGCGGGGGCGGCCTACGACCCGGGCAGCGGTCGCGGCTGGGGGGGCCTCGACTCCGAGCTCACTCTGTACCCACCCAGTTCCAACTTACCCCGTCTACAGGTCATCCGCGACGCCGCAACAAGCGCGTGACGATCCCGCGGAGTGTTCTTCCGACGTGTTCGCGGGGGGCCAGCGATGATGAATCCGCCACTCCCTTGACTGGTGTCGATACCCGTGCCCGCGGGCGCCACCGGAGGCGGCGGGAGCATGCCCAAATCGTGATCCTCAACCGCGCGACCGGGACTAGTTGTGGCGGCGTGGATGCTGACGCGGTCGCGAGTGCCGGCCTACAGCGCCGAGACGGCTAACCATACTACACGCCGCTGGACGGGGGTGCCGCCCCCCGCTCTGACCACGGCTCGCCATTCGGCTCGCGCGGCTGCCGGGTTGCCCTACCTGGCCGGCTCTTGCGTCCCTGCGAGATCGCGCGCGGGCGGATCGACCCGCGCTGGCGTCGGGGCCTAACGACTTCCCCCCCCGGCCCCCGAGCTTCGGGCCCGTCCCAACTGGTCCTAAAACCCCCGGCAAACCAAGGTCCCGGACGGCCCGCCGGTGCCCCCCCGGGGTTTTTTCCCCCCCCCCCTTTTTTTCCCGGCGCTTGGCCCCGAGGGCAAAAAAAACGCCGGTTTTTTTTTTTTTTTCCAAAAGCTTCCCCGGACCCCCGAAAAGCCCCCCTGTTCCCCCCCCCGGGTCGGCCCCCCGCCCTATTCCCCCCCGGCCTTTTTCCCCCTTGGGGCTTGGGGGCCCCTGGGGGGGGGGCCCCCGGGTTGCCGGGCCCACCCCCCGCTTTTTGCCCCGCGCGCTTTTTTTTTCCCCAGCCGGCTTACGGCAAAAAAATGGGTAAAAAAACTGGGGGGGGAAAAAAAAAAATTTCGACCCGCCCTCCCGGGCCCCCCGTCCCCCAAGGTTTTTGATCCCCTTTCCTGGAAGTAAAAACGTGGGCAAAAACCGCGCCCCCAAACTGGGGGGCCCAACAAGTTTGGGGGAACCCGCGCCGCAAAACCGTCCAAAAGCCCCGAAAACATCCCCCGAAATCAAAAAAAAAAGCGCGGTTTTTTTTTTTTTTTTTTTTTTTCCCCGGGGGTTTTTTGGGGGCCCTCCAAGGGTTTTTTGAAAAAAACGGGGCCCCACCGAGCTGCCCCAAAAAATCCACAAAACCGCAAAAGTTTTTTTTTCCGCCGCCGGCTGGGCGGGCCCCGAGGTTTTGGGGGAGGAAAAGCAAAATGGGCCGCGCGCGTGAAGCAGCGGGCCGTTTTTGTTCTTTCTTTTTTCCCCCACGCCCCCCGGCCTGGTTTTTTTTTCCGGGAGGGCCCCTGGTGGAACCGCCCCGGGGGTTTTTTCCGGCCGTGGGCAGCCCTTTCCGAAGCCTTTTTGGGTGGCCCGGCCTCCCAGGGCGCGAACGGCCCCTTTTCTGGCCCGGGGGCCGGTTTGGGGGGGGGGGGCCTGGCCCCCCCTGTGGTCAAAAACCGCCCCGCCCCCGTACGGCCCGGTGTGGTGGGGCCGGGCCGCCCCGGGCCTTCCACCAACGGGCAAATAAACGGGGCCCAGAAAATCCCCCTGGCCCGCCCCTGGCCCACACCCGGCGGGCCCCCCGAAAACGCCCCCCCGCCCCGCGCCGCCGCCCCCCGGCGGGTGGGCTTTTTAGGTTGGGGGCAAAAAGGGGGGGGGTTTTGGCCCCTCCCCCCGGCCGGGCACAAAAATGCGTGGCCCCTTTTTGCCGGTGGTTTTGTGGCTCGGCCATGGGTTGGTCCCAAAACCCGCGGCCCGACCCCGAAAAAGGTTGAAAACCGAGGCGCAAGTCGGGGCGGCCGTGGCCCCCGCCGCGGGCCCACCCCCAAAATGGGTTGGACCGAAAAAATCCGTGGCCTTTTCGAAATCCCCCGGAAAGCGGCTCCCCCGCCGTTTTTTTGTCCCCGAAAAAAAAAAAAAAAACGTCCCGCCTTTTCGAGGGCCCGGGGGCTTTGGGGCCGGAAAAGTAAAAACCGAGGCCAAGCCCCCCCTTGCCAAAAAGGGGCCCCCCCCCAAAAACAAAAGCCCGGGGGGGCCGCCGGGAAGGCTTTTGGCGGCCCGGGCCCCCGCCCCCGGCGGGGGGGCGTTTTTGTTTTTCCGATGGAAAGCAAAGGCGAGCTGTGGGGGCCCGGGTTCCGAGAAAATCCCGCCCCCGAAACCCGGAGCCGAAACGGACATCGGAATTTTGGCCCCAAAAACTTGGCCGAGGGGGCTTTTTTTTTTTTTTTTCCGCGAATCGAAGGGGTCCCCCCCCGGCCCCCCCTTGAGAAAAAACGGACCACGGCAAACCCGCCAAAATTCCGAAGGGTCCGCCGGGGTGAACAAACGCGGCCCCTTTTTTTCCCCTTCCCCCCCCTAAAACAAACGCCGGGGAAGTGGGGCCCCGCGGGGCCTTCGGCGGCGACCCGGCGGGGGGCCTGCCCCCCCTGGCCGGGGCCCGGGCCCTTTCCCCCTGAAAGGCCTTCCCCGAAAAACGGCCGGGCCCCCACTTTTTCCCGGCGGGGGGGTTTTTTTTTCCCACCTTTTCAAAAAACGATCGAGGAGAAGCGGGGGGCCCCCTTTTTCCGCCCCCTAACAGAACCCAAGCCCTTTTTTCAAAGGGCGGGCTTTTTTTAACGACCCCCCGTCCCCCCCCTCCCCCGTTTTTTTTTGCCCCGCCTCCCGCTTTTTTTTTTTTGGGTTTCTCCCCGCCCGGGCAAAACCGCTTTGGGGGTTGAAAAAAAAAAATTCCCCGGGGGGAAATTATTGGGGGCCCTCGCCCTGGGCGGGGGGGTTTTTTTTTCGGCCCCCCCGCGGGCCCTGGAAAGAAACCAAAAAATAAAACCGAATTTCCCCCCCCCCCCTCGGGCCCCGGGGCCCCCGAACGAGCGGGGGCCTTTTTTTTTTCAAGCCTTTTTCGCTAACCTGGGAACCCCCACCCTCGGACGGTCCGCGGGAAACCGGGGGGGGCCCACCTCAACCTGGGTGCCAAGGCCGGTTTTTTTTTTTTTTGTTTTTTCCACCCTCGCCCGCGGGGGGGGGGCCGGGCGCGGGGCCTTTCGGTTTGGGGCTTTGGTCCCGCCCTACGCCCCCTACGGGCCGCCCCCCCGCCCCCCCTTTTTTTCGCAAAAAAAGCCCCCGGCCCCCGCCCCCCCGCCGAGCCCCCTTGTGATGTTTTTGCCCCAAAAACCGCGAAATTGGAACCTTCCCCCTTCGAATCCCGCGGGGGGGGGGGGTTTTTTTTTTTTTTTTTCCTACCCCGCCGGTCCCCCCTGCCCCCCGCCCGGCCCCCGCGGGCCCCCCTGCCCCGGGCCCCCCCCGGCCCGGCCGGATCCGGGCGGGGCCTGCCCTAAAACCCCACCCCCCTCCCGGGCCCCCCGGGCGGGGCGAAACCTTTTTTTGGGCCCTCCGGCTTGTTTTTTCCCCCTTTCCCGCGCGGGGGCCCGTCACCCCCCCACGCCGGAAAATCTTTTGGCAGAAAAAAAAAAGCCCCCGGCCCGCCTTTTGGGGGGCCGCTTTCCCCGGAAAAAAATCCCCGGGGTGGTGCCGGGCGAACCCGCCTGTTGGGTGGGCCTCCCCCTCCCGGCGCCCGGCCCCCCCCCCTGGCCCCACCAACGGGCGGGCCCGGGAGGCAATCCCGAAAGGCCCCGCAAAAACCGTGGGCCAAAAAAAAAAAAAGAAACCGGCCCGCGGAAGCCCCTGGGTTTCCCCCCCCCCGTTTTTTTTTTTTTTTCCTAACGAACCAGGGCGTTTGGAAAACCCTTGGTGCAAACCCCGAAAAACCGGGGGCCCCCGGCCGGGAGCTCGAAAAAACTTTCCCCGGCCCCCTTTGAAAATTTCGAAAATCCTTTTTTCGGGCAACCGCGCGCGGACTTTTGGGTTTTCCCCCTTTCAAACGGGCCCCAAACTAACCCCCCTCCGCCTTTTTCCCCCCCCAGGGAAAACCCGCGGCGCGGGGCTGGGGCCGGCCCTGGTTGGCGGAACGAGCGCGCCCCCCCCCCCCCCCCCCCACCCCCCCCCTCCCCTTGGCCTGGGGGAAATCCGAGGACCGCCCACCCCCGCGGGCAAAAAAACGGCTGGTTTTCCCCCGCCCCCCCCCCCCCCCTCCGCCCGCCGCCGAAAAACCGGCCCCCTTGGCGCGCCCCCCGTGTGGCCCTTTTTTCATACGGGGGGAAGCCCGGGAGGGCCGATTTGTTGGGGGGTTTTTTGTTTTTCCCCCCCCCCCCCCTGGGGGGTGGGGTTTTTTTTTTTTTTTTTTTTTCAGACAAAAAAAGAAAAGCCTTTCCGGCTTGCCTTGGGCCCCGGACCGTGCGCGGCGGGGCTTTTGCGGCAAAAAACAAATGCCAAACGAGGGGGTTCCCCACCCCCCCCCCCCCCCGCCCCCCCGGCCCCCCCCCCGAAAAAAAGCCGAACCGGGATCCCGGGCGGCCCCCGGCCCCTTTCCCGGCCGCCCCCTGCCTTGGGAGCTTTTGGCCCGGCCCGCGGGCCCACGGGGGTTCGGGAAACTGGCCTGGCTCCCCGGGGCAAAAAAAAACCGCCGCCCAAAAAACGGGAAAAAATTGGGGCCACCCAAAAACGGCCCTGGCGGGGGGGGGCTGCCCGTGGAGCCCCCCCCAGAACGGCCCCCCAAAAACCTTTTCCGAACCCCCTTGAACGGCCCGCCCCCCCGAAAGAGTCCAGCCCTCGGGGCGGGGAGCCCCCCCCCGTGGCCAAACCGCCCCCCCCGCCCCCGGTTTCCCCCCCCGGCCCTCCACCCCCAAGGCCCCTTTTTTTTTCCCCCCCACCTGCCTCAGGCCCGGCCCCCCTGGGTGGAACCGGAAAAAAAGGCAAAAAAAACCGCCCGCCCCCGCTGTGTGCCGCCCCCCCCCCGGCCGGGGGCACACAACACCCAATTTTACGCCCTTAACTGGCCTTCCCCCCCCCCCCCGCCGCCCCTTGGGCCCGGGACCAGGCGGGGGCCCCCCCCCGACCGTTTTTTTTTTTTTTTTCGCCCGAGCCCCCTTTTTTTTTTTTTCCCCCCCCCCGAAAAACGGGCGGCCCCCCTGGGGCGGGGCCCCGCGGCCTTTTTTTTTCCCCCCCCCCGCCCCCCCTTTTCCGCTTTTGCTTTCCCCGACAAGAAAGGCTCCGCGGCCCCTTCGACACGGCCCCTTTTCCCCCGGGGCGAAGCCCGGCCGGTAACAATTCGAAGGCCGTGGGGACCCCCTTTTCTCTTGGGTTTCCCCCCGCCGGCGCAACCCGGTTTTTTTGCTTGCCCCAAAGAACAAAAACCGCCGAAAAAACACCCCCGGGCCCCTTTGTTTTTTTTTTGTTTTTTTTTGGAACCGGAAACCGCAAAAAAAAGCGGCCTGGCGGGGAGGTGTTCCCCCCCCCCCAACCGGGGGCCCCCCTTTTTCCCCCTTGCCACTCCTCCCCCCCCCCTTTTCCCTCAAAAACAACCACAAAAAACGGAAGGAAAGGGGGGGGGAAAAGAAGAAAAAAAAATAAAAAGGGAAGAATTTTTTTTTGCCCAGGAGCCCCGGTTGGCCCCTGCGGGTCCCCGGCTTTTTTTTTTTTTTTTTTTTTGGGGGGCGGGGTTCCCCCCCCCCCCCCCCCCCCGTCAAGGCGGTGCCACAGCCCCGGGCACACGGGTGGCAGAAAAAAACCGCTGGGACCCAGAAAGTCCCCCCCCCCGGCCCCCCCCCCCCCCCCTCGAAAAATTTTTCCCCCCCCCCCGCGCTTTCGCCGAAGCCCGTTTTTTCGAGCGCGAAGGCCCCCGGGCTTTTTTTGTCCGGGAGCCCGGAAAAGGCGGGGAAAAAAAGCCCCCCAAAGCGGCCCCCGGGGGGCACAACAGCCGGCCCCTTCCTGGAAAAAAAGCTTTCGGGGGCGGAACGGCTCGGGCGCCCCCCCCCCCCCCCTGGGTCCCCCCGCCCCCAAGGCGCCCGGCGAAGCCAATACACCACCGGGTGTCCCCCGTTAAAAAAAAAAAAAATTTGGCCCCCCCCCGCGCGGGCGCGCGGCGGGTTTGGTTGGGGCCTTCCGTCCCCCCCAAACCCACGGGTGCCCGGTGCCCCTTTGGGTAACAAAGCAGGAAAGCCTGGTTGGGGGGGGCCGGCGAAACCCGGCGGCCCTTCCCCGGGGCTTTTCGCCCCCGAGCTTGGGGGATCCTTTTCGGCCCCCTTTTCCCAAGGTCCCCGAAAGTGGCCCGTTTTTTTCCCCCCCCCCCCCCTGTGGGGGCCCTCCCCCCCCCGCCCGCCCCCCCCCCCCAGCCGGGGGGGCCCCCCCCCACCCCCCAATCCCCCGTGGCGCCTGTTTGGGCCCCCCGAGGCCAAATCCCCCAAAGGTTTTTCAAACGTTGGCCCCGCGCCCCCGGGGCAAAAGGCCTTCCCCCAAATCGGCGGGCCCCCCCCCGGAAAGGCCGGTCGGTTGCCCCCCGAAAAAATCCCCCCCCGCTTTCGGGCCCCGTTGGGGCCCGGGACCCCCCTCCCCGTTGCCGCAAAATGGGCCGGTCAAAAGCGCCCCGGCCGGGCCCGTTTCCCCCACCCCGGTGTCAAGCGGGCCCGAAGCTTTTTTCTTTGAACAGAAACCCACCAAAATTTCGCCCGGCCGGTCCCCCCCCCCCCCCCCCCCCGGGTTAATGAGCCCCCCCCCCAACGGGCGCCCGGGGCAGGCCCCCGGTCCCCCCCCCCCCCCCCCCGCGGCCGGGCGGGAAAAAAAAACTGACAAGGCGGTTGCCTGGCCGGCCCCCCCGGGTCCACCCCTCCGAAATTCAAAAGCAAAGGAGTGGGCCCCCCGGCGCTTCCGTCCCCCCCCCCCCCCGCAGCAACCACAACAAAAAACCCCAAAAGCCCCCTGGGCCCGGCCCCCCCCCACGGCGTCGGGCCCCTTCCCCCCCCCCCTGGGGGGAAAAAGGCCCCGAGGTAAAAAGTGGCGTTTGGAAAAAAGGGGAAAAACAGCCGGGGCCGCCCGCGTTTGCCGAAGATTTTCCCCCGAAAAAAAAAATTCCGCGAAGTTTCCCCCCCCGAAGGGGCTTCCGGGCCGGCCCCCCCCCCGGTCGGTTTTTTGCCCCCCCCCCAAAGGTCCCCCCCCACGGCCCCCCCCCCCTTGTTTTTTTTTTTTTTTTTGTTTTTTTTTTCGGTAAAAGAAACGAAAACAAAAAGTTTCCCCCGGCCGCCGGCAAAAAAACGGGTTGCAGGGCCCCCTCGAAAAATCTTCCGGCGGGCCGTGGGGTTTGCGGTGGGGGGGTGGGGGGGGCCCCAGGGCCCCCGTGCCCGCGAAGCACGGCGGTCCGCCCCCGGCCCCCCCCGGGAAAAAATTTTTTTCCCGAACGGGCCCCCCCCCCCCCCAAGCGGCCCGGGGCCCAGAAAAAATCCCGCCCGTTGGGACCCGGGGGGCCCGCAAAGAAGCGTAAAGAAAAAACCAAAGCCCGGAAAGCAAGTTCCGCCCCCCCCGGGCGCCCCCGGGGGGGTAAAAGGGCAGCAAAGAAACGCGGGCCCCCCTTTTTTTTTTTCCGCCCGGGCTCGGGCCGGGGGGCAAGTTTAACCGCGGCCCCGGGGCCGGCAAAAAAAAAGCGGCCGGGATAAAAACCCCGCCGAATCCGAAGGGGAAAAAAAGTTTTTTTTTTTTTTTTTTTCAAATCCGCCCGCAAAAAATTCCAGCCCCCTTTTTCCCCCCCTCCGGGCCCCGGCGGCCTTTTTTTTTTGGGGGCCGGAGCGGGGCCCGGGGCCCCCCCGTTTTTTTTAAAAAAAGGCGTAAAAAAAAAGGCGGAACCAGCAAAAAGAAAACCCCCCACCCCCCGATCCCTCCGGCCCCGAAAGCGAGGGAAAAACCGCCCCCCTGCAAAAACGGTTGGTGGAGGGGGCCGGGGGTCCCCCCGGGCGGGGGACGTTTCCCCGCCGGAAGGGTTTCCCCCCCCCCCAGTCCCCGAGCCCCTTTGGAAAACCGCTTTTTTCGTCCGGGGGCGCCCCGAGGAAAATTTTTTCCCCCCCCCCCCCCCCCCCCCCGTAATGTTGTCCCCCCCCTCCGCCCTCCCCCCCCCGCCCGGGGGCCCCGAAAACGCCCCCCCCAAAGGCGGACCAACTTTTTTTTCCCCCCCCCCCGCACGGATCAAAAAAAACAAAAAGCGTGCCCGGGCCGGACCCAAAGGCGAGCGCCAACGAACCGGGTCCCCGTACAAAACAAGCCCCGCCCCCCCCCCCCCCCCCCCTTGGACAAAAAAAAGCTTTTTTTTTTGGTAAAAAGGGCGGAAAAGGCCCGGCCCTTTCCCCCCTTCCCCCCCCCCCCCCTTCCGAAAATCGTTGTAAGTGGGGGGGGACGCGATTCGGCCCCGCCCCCCCCCGTTTTCCCCCCCCGATCCCCCCCCCCTCAGGGACGGGCCCCCCAAAACGCACAAAGGGGAAAGGCCCCCCCGGCCGGGTTTTCCCCCCCCAACCAAAAAAAAACGCCCCCCCGCCCCCCAAATCCCCGGGCGCAAACTTTTTCCCGCGTGGTAGAAAAAAAAAAGAAAGCCCCCCCGCCGGTTTGGTCCCCACCCCGCGGAAAACAAAAACTCGGGGATGGGCGGGGGGTTGCCGTGTGGTGGTCCCCCCCCCCCGTTCCCCCCCCCCTTTTTCCCCAAACCCAGCCGGACCCCCCCCTCGATTTCCGGGCACGAAGCCCCCCCCCCTCCCCCGGCCAAGCAAAACTTTTTTTCCCCCCCCCCCCCCCCTCGAATCCGCCGTTCCCCCCCCCCCCCGCCTATGTCTTCCCCGTCCGGCCGAACTCGAACGGGCCAGGCCTTTTTTTCGCCCCCCGCCCTCCCCCCTCGAAACCCGGGCCCCGGCCCCGGGCCCCCGCCCCCGGCCCGGGCCAAGCTTTTTCCCCCCGGCCGCTGTGGGCGGGCCAACAGGGGGCCACCCCCCCCGCCCCCCCCCTCCGTTAAAAAAAAAACTCCCCGCCCCAGCCCCCCCCCCCCGCCCCCCCCCCCCCCCCCTCCCCCCGAGGCCGGAACGAAAAAAAACGGGCGAAAGCCCGGCCCCTTTTTTTTTCGAAAATCGAAGGGCGGGCACGATCGTTTCCCCACCAAAATGCCCCCCCCGCCCGGTGCGGCCGCCCGGCCCCCCCGAAACTTTGGAAGGCCCCCCCTCGGGTTTTCCCCCAAAAAAACCCCTTCTGGGGCTTGCCGGCGGGGTTGGGGTACCCCAATGGCCCCCCCCCCCCCCCGAGCAAAAAAAACCACCGGCCAAAAAAAAGCCCCCCCGCCCCCCCCCCCGTTTTTTGGCCCGCCCGGAGCCAACCCCCCCCCGGCCCCCCCCCCCAACCTAGCCCCCCCGTTCCGGCGCCCCGCCCGCGGGCCCCGCCCCCCCGGGTTCCCCCCGGGGGCCCCCCCGCACCCCTGGGCAGGCCCCGGGGCAAAAAAAACAGCCTTTGTTTTTTTTTCTGGGCGGTTTATCAACTGGGGGCCCCCAAAGTTTTTTGGGGTGAAGGCCGGGGGCCGCGGGGGCCCCGCCAACGGTCTGCCCGGGGGGTTTAAAAAACACAGAAGCGTCCGGGTTGGTTCAAAAGAAAGGCCAAGCCAAACCGGGCCGCCCCATATGGCCCCCCCCCCCCTGGGTCGCCCCCGCCCCTGAAAGTCCCGCCCATCCGCCCTTTTCCTAGCTGGGGCCCCCCAAAACGGCCCCCCCGGAACCGCCGTGTTCCCCACCCCAAAGGCCCCCAGGCCCTTTCGAACCAGGCCTGGCCGTTGGAGTAAAAAAACGTGCCCCCCCCGCTGTGGCGGCAACGCCCGCGCGGGCCCCCCAAGCCTTCCCCCTTTCCCCCACTTCGGGGTACGGGGGGCCCCCTCCCCAATCCCCGGGCCGGCGAGAAACCTTTCCCCCGTTTGGGATGGGCCCCCCAAAGCTCCGGGGCCCCCCCCGTTTTTTCCCACAAAACCCCTGAAAAGCAAAAAAAAAAACCCCCCCGGAAACGGCCCGGCCCCGGGCCCTTGAAAATTTTCCTGGGATTTCGGGCCCCCCCTTTTTTGACCGGTGCCGCGCGGGGGTTCTGTTCCCCCCCCAAAAAACACTTTTTTTTTTTGGGTTTTTGTTTTTGCCCCCCCCCCCAAGTTGCCGGCCCGGGTGGGTGGGGCCCCCCCCCCCACGTAACCTTCCGAAAAAGGATCAACCCTTGGGAACGGCCGGAAGGCCCCCCCCGTCGATCACGTAAACAAAATGGCCCGTTACAAACACAAAAAAGCCGCTTGCAAAAAGCCCCCGCGCGGGGCCAAAAGCCGGGTTGGCCCGCCGCCCCCAAACGGCAAGCCCCCCAAGGAAGCGGAATTTTGCGGGGGCCCGAAAACGGAAACAAAGGGCCCCTTCCCGGGTCCGTGAGCGCCTTTTGCAACCGCGGGGTGGGCCCCCCTTCCGGGCCAGCGGCCGAAAAAGGAAAACCCCCCCGCGCGGCCCCCGCCCGCCCCCCCCCCGTCCCGGAACCCTTGGTTTGCCCCCGGGGAAAAAGAACCGGTTGGGAACCCCGCCCCCCCCGAGCCTCGGCGAAGTCCCCCCCTCCCGGGTTAAGGCCCCGGAAAAAAAAAAAACGGCCCCCCCACGCCCCCCCCGGCCCAGGGGGGGGGGGTGGTCCCGATCCCCCGGCCCGCCCCCTGCGGCCGAAAAAAAAAAAATTCTCTTTCCCGCAAGGGACCCCGGCCCCGAAAAGGCCCCCCCGGCCCCCCCAAGGTAGGGGCACTTTCCGGGCGCCGGGGCGGCGAAAAAGCCCGAAAAATGGGCGAAGCCCGGGTGTTCCCCCCCCCCCCAGAGCGGGGGCGGGCAACCCCCCCGGCTTTTTTCCAAGCGCCCGGGGGGGGGGGGGGGTGGGGGTTCCCCCGTAAAAAAGTGTTACGCCCGGTTCCTTTTTTCGGCGGGCCTTGTTGGTAGGCCCGTCCTCCCCGCCGAAACCCCCGCGTTTCCCCCCAGCATCCCCCCCCGCCCCACCCCCCCAAACTTCGTCCCCCCCCCCCCCCGGTTCCCGCGGGCGGTTTTTTGAAAGAATCCACAAAAAACGGGATTTCCTGGGCAAAAAAAAATTACAAAAAAAAAAAAAAAATCCTTTTTCACCCCCCCCGCCCCCCGCCTCCCGGTTGGGGCCCCCCCGCCGGCCCCCCGCCGGGCAACGGGTTTAAATTTTCCCCGGACCCAAAAGAAAAACCGTCCCCCAACGGTGCTTGGCGGGAAAAAAAATTCCCTTCAAAATCCCCCGCCTTTTGGGGCCCCCCCCCCCCCGCCGAAAAAAAACAAACGTTCCCCCGGAAGAAAACCCAAAACCGCCCCCCGCGGGGGCCAAAATCGGGGGGGTTTTTCCCCCCCCTCACACGGGGGCGCTTTTTGGTTTTTTTGCGGCCCCCCCGTGGCCGCGGAACTGGCCTGAACCCCCCTTTCCGGTTTAAAGACGGGGGTAAAAAAAAAAAAAAAAAAACCGGGGTTAAACTTGGGGGTGGGGGGTCCCCGGTATTTGAAAAAGCCTTTTTCGGAAGTCCCCCGAAAGCCCCCCCGCAGCCCCCGGCCGAAACCCGGCTTGCCCCCGGGGTTCCCCCCCCCCCCCCGGGTTAAGGCCCCCGTCCCCCCCCGCGCCCCCCCCCTGGGGATTTCCAACAAGGCCCGTGGTTTTGTTTTTTTGGTTCCCAGGGGCCCCTTCCCCTGGCCCCGGGGGGTAAAAACGGGGGGCCCGTGCGGGCCCCCCCCAACGCAAACGGGAATTTCCGCCCGTTCCGCCCCCACCGGGGTGGGCCCGGTTGGGGCGGGCCGCCCATGTTTTTCCCCCCCGCACGCCCCGGTTGGAGCCCGCGCAAAAGCCCGCGAACAGCAAAAGCCAACCGCCCCCTTTTCCCCCAGCGCCCCCCCCGCCCCCAGCCAAAAACGAACACAAAATGTTGTAAAAAAGTTTGGGGCCCCCAAAAAAAATCCAGCCCCGCAGCAAAAAACTTTCCCCCCCTCCCTTTCCTTCCGCCCCCAAAATATTCCCGGCCCCTGCGGGGCCCCAACAACGGCCGAACGGTTTCAAAAAATTCCCCTGGACGCGGTGTGGGGGGGGGGCGTTTCCCCCGTTTTTTGTTTTTTTTTTTTTTTTTTTTTTTCCCTCCGGCGCCCCGGGGTTTTCCCGGCCCCTGAAAAATCCCGCCCCCTAAACAAAAAACGTTTTTTTTTTCCGGTGGGCCCTTATTCCCCCCCGGCCGGGGGGCCTTCGTGGGCCACGGGGGCCCTCGGGGGCGCGGGGGCTTGCGGGGGCCCCCCAAAAACCCCCCCAACGGAACCGCCCCCCCGGACCCCGCCGCCCTTTTTTTTTTTTTTTTTTCGCCAAGCAAACCAAAACAAACACCGCGCCCCCTGGAGCCCCTTCGTCCCCCGTTCGGTGCAAAAA
>Ga0179591_1434918_pt1 | contig 12753 bp, 12 predicted proteins | sample CZOMad2_1_08_16f_FD_182891 | JGI IMG/M metagenome (GOLD analysis project Ga0179591, IMG submission 182891) | Vadose zone soil fungal communities from Angelo Coast Range Reserve, California, USA - CZOMad2_1_08_16fungal (PacBio error correction) | ecosystem: Environmental > Terrestrial > Soil >...
AGAACGGGACGTGGCCGCCTAACGATGTTGAAGATCTGCGCCGAGGAACGTCACGATCATGCCGACCAGGCGCCATCTGGAAGCGGATGTTACTTCGTCAGGTTTTCGTAAATGCCTCGGCCCGCTCGACCGCCCCTTTGACGATCCGTGGCGAATGTCGTCAGGTGAGGATCATCGGGCCGCGCCCCTCGAGACCTCGGTGCCGGATCCCATCGCGATCCGAGGTCGGCCGTTCTTTCATCGCAGGGCCGTCGTTTGACGCCGTCGCCGGTCTCGCGACGATGTTCACTTTCCCTTCACGCGACTCTCGAACGAGGCGGACCTTTGTGCTCCGCGGGCGTGACGTCGCGCGACACGCCACTCGTCTCTTTGTCCACTCGAGCTGCGTCGGCGGAGACGCGCCGAACTCGGCGCCCGTGAGCGCGGCCTTCGATGCGAGCTTCCCTCTCGATCGCCTCGCGGTGACCGCGTGGTCCGCCCGTGATCATGCGGACACGGCTCCCCGCCGACTTTCGCCGCGCATCCGCCGCCTTCGCGTGGGCCGCGCCGGTCGACGATGCCGCCGAGCGCGAGCATGGGTGAGCCCGTCGAGGAGCGGCAGGAGGTCGTCCGGGTCCGAAGGTCGCCTGCCGAATTCCTTCCGTCCGTCGCCATGACCCCGCAGCCCCTTGACGCGAGCCGCTCGTTCTCGTCCTGTCGCTCTTTCCGGAAGTACTCGGCGACCGGACGATCGAGAGGTCCTCCGGGTCCGGGCCTGAGCGTCCGCGCGCGAGCAGGCGGGTCGGGGCGCGCCCTTGAGCAGCGCTCGACGACGTCCGTTGGTCCTCGTCGTCCCGCTGCCGGTGGAGAGGTCGCCATCCGCTTGTAGGCGGTGTCGAAACGGCAGCTGGTCGAGGGCGCGGGTACACGCTCGCGGGTGCCGGGAACCCGTCGATTGCCGCCCTTCTCCGGCGAGGACGACGAGTGCGCCCTCCGTCGGGTCGGCCGATCAGCTCTCCGTCCTTGACGACCGCCGTCGGCGCAGAGCGCCAATCGCAGCAGAACTGCTCGAGCGCACCTCGGGCGGCCGAAGACCCTGCTTTATCCCGCCTCGGTCGCGTCTCCGGTGCCCGAGATCGCGTAGCCGGCGCCCGGGGATCGTCATCTCAGACCGCCGTCATCTGGGTTGAGCGTCAGCGTCCCCGTCGTGGTCGAGTTGATCGCCAGGGGGACCGAGCGTCTCGGTCGGCGCGCTTCTTCTGATCGCGTTCGCCTTGGCGAGCATCTCTTCGTGCCGTACGAGAGGATCGGTCGTGACGACCGCGGGGAGCCCGGCGGGATCGCCGCAATTGCGAATGCGAATCGCCGCGGTGAAGACCGTGGTCGAAGCTCTCGCCGCGACGAGTTTGAATTAAGCGAGATCGCGAGACCGCAGCCGGAGATGAACGATCTGCTGGCAGCTTCTTGAGCTGCACGTCAGCGGCGTTCGCTGCTCTCCTGGCGCCTGGCAGCATATGCGAGATGGTTGGCCGAACCCCTCGGGGTCCGCAGTCCCCCCGGTCGTGACGAACTAAACTCGCCTGCGCCCCCCTGCTTGACTTCGTGTTCAATTTGACCATTGTCGGTCCGGCGCCGATGGCGTTTCGTGCGTAGCGAGACGGCTCGACGAGCCCTCGTCACGGCAAGTCTCGCGTCAGCGCCGCTTTCCGCCACCTCGAGCTTCGCGCGGCGAGCATGCGCCGTCGGCCGGCACGACTCGCCGCCTCGATCGCGACGATTGTCGCCCGGTACTAGCTGGCGTCGGCGGGATCTGGAGGAGCTCGCCGTCGCGGCGCACGCGCGCCCTTGATGATCATCATCTTCTGGAAGGGCGGCGACGGCCGCGCGGGCCTTTCCCTCCTGGCGCAGACCGAGCACGCGTGAACAGCGTCAGGAAGAGGCAGGACGAGGCCGGTGCCGAGCTGCCTTGAGCGGGTAGAGGGCTGCCGATCAGCGGCACGATCATCAACGATCTGCATCGGGTCGCGGTACTGGCGGACAATGCCCCGCGCATCGCTGGCTCGGTCGCCGCGTTCGGCGAACTTGTTCGGCCGTTCTACGCGAGCCGCGCCGCCGCTTCGTTCGCGCTGAGGCCGCGGATCGGGGTCGACCGTCGAGCTTTGCGCGACGTCTTCGTGCGCCAACTCAACCACTTCCTTCGCTGAGCTTCCTGTGTCGATGGCATTCCTTTTCGTCCGTCTCCCTCCTTTGCGTTGACCAGTCCGGCGCCCGTCACGACTCCTCGGCGCGTCGCTCGAGCCGACGAGCTGCTCTTCTCCTGAAGGGTCGCGCCGCGCCCGGAGGCGCCTGGGCCAACCGCAGCTCCGCCTTGCACTCGAGCAGCTCGCGGTGCGCTTCGCAGCCTTCCTCCTCGCGCCGGTGGTAACGCCGTGTCGACTCTCAGATCAGCGCCTTGGCGATCACGGCGGCGACGGGCGATCCGCGCGAACGCCTTCTTGCGGTCGGCGGTCTCACCCACCACGGCGCCCAGTCTGTGCTCGTATGCGGAAGCGCCTCCGAGAACGCCTCTGTACTCGTCCCAGTGCTCCCCGCTCGCGCACGCTCGCCGCGGAGACCTTCCATTTGTGGTCGGGGCAGTCGCACGGCGCCGCAAGAATCTGATGCGCCCTGCTCCTCCTTCTAGAGGTTTGAGGAACATCTGACGATGCTGAAGCCGTTCTCGACGAGTTGCGCTCCCAGTTGTTGATCTCTCGCGGTACCGGCCGCTGTCAATGCCGTTTTCTTGGCCCTCATCTCTCAGCTTCTGGTGGTCGATGATCTCTCCGGGTGGACCCCTGACGACGAGCACCTCCCTCGTAGACGATCGGTGAAGATCCCGATCTCGCCGCGCCCTGGGAAGCTCTGGGTGAATGCGCCACAGATAGTCGTGGTCGAGCTCCTCCGCGGAACGGGCTGCTTGAAGCTCCACACCTTGACGCCTGCGTGGTTTGACGCCGCCATGACGGGCTCGAATCGCGCCGTCTTTGGCCGGCCGCGTCAGCGCCCTTTCGCAACGACGAGCAGCCCGGGTGGTGTCGTTCGCGCCGCGAGCCGTTCCTGGTAGGCGGCGAGCACTCGGTGCCCCTGTGCGTCAGCAGTTCGCGGCCGTCGCGCCTTCTTGGGTGAGTGCCGGCCTTGAAGTCCGGGTCGAAGTCCCTTCGATCACACCTTCGACCCGGGCTTGACCGGAGCGGCCTCGATGCCTTTTCGCGATGTCTTGAATCTGTAGCTCTCTCACGTTCCCCTCCTACGCGACGGGGCGATCTCGAGCCCGCGGCATGCAGACGGATTCGCGTCCCTGACTCGCCCCGGAGCGCAAGAGTCGGCGCGTCTGCGATCGAGCCGATCGCCGCCAGCGATCCCGCCGGTCCTGCTCGACGAACGGCAGGCGGCTTTTGACTCTTCGGGCCCAGCGACCCCCTCGGCGAACTCCGGAGCCGGCCAGCGCCTCCGGCGGCCGGGGGGCGCGAGTGATCGCCCGCTTTCTTCTTCGGCGTGCCCCAGTCGCGTAGACGGCGTCGACTCGGTAGGAGCAAGCGCCTGTGCGCCGATCGCAAGCAGCGAGCACGCGCTCGCAAGATCCTTGGTCGATCACCGCCTCGACGCCCGACGAGCCTCCGCCCGGCCGGGGAACCCGCTCGTCACATACATCCCGTGAATCCCCGCCGCCTCCGGCGCAAAGACGAGCACCGCTGTCGACAGCACTCGATCGGCTTCCAGCCCGAAGATCCGCTGCGGGCGGGGAGAGGGGACGACACGGCCGGAAGCTGTCGCCGTCCGGCTTGAACTCCCAGAGTGCTTCTCCGCCGGCGAGCGTCGGGCTCGCCTTCGGGGAGATCCGTCCCTATCGCTTGGTCCGGAATCCGCGAAGGCGGGTCCGCCGCATCGACCTCGATCAGCGTACAAAGCGTCGCCGCCGGGTCTCCGCAGGGCAGCTCGTTGCCGAGCTCCTTGCTGGAGCAGGTAGCCGATCATCCCCTGGTCTGGGCGCCGCGCATTCGAGCGGATAGTCTCGACGGCTTCGTACTAGGCCGCCCCTGCAGGCGATCAGACCCACCTGCGGCCTTTCCCTCCCGTGCGAGATGACGAGCTCGTGGTCGAGCGTCGAGCGGGTCGAGCGAGCGGCACGCCACACGACGTTCGCGCGCTGGTTGTCCGCAGGTCAGCGTTCCCCGCGGCGAAGGAGCGCGTTGCCTCCGAGGGCGGCGACGATTCGCATTATCAGCTTCCCAGGGTTGCGACCAATACCCGCCTTGTCGTGTGCGAGCCGGTTCTCGGCCTCGTCCGAAGCGATCGACGCCGGCGACTCGAAGACCTCCTCGGTCACCTCGGAGTCGCGTCCATCCCGAACTTTCGCGAAGATCTCCTGGCCGACCTGCGTGTCGGTGTTGTGGACGCCGGCATTCAGGTGCCTAACTTGATGTCGGGGGTTGCCGCCGGTCGCGGCCATGGCCTCGGCGTTTGACCTGGTCGGGCGGAGCAGCTCGATCCGCTCGGCCGCCTCGTCGAGCCCTCGCCCATCGCGACCCAACGTCGGTCAGCAGCACGTTCGGCGCCCTTCACGGCACTCGCCACGTCTCGGTGATCGTGATATTGCCGCCGCGCCTCTTGGCCGCGAGGCCTCCGCCTGCGCGACGAGCTCGTCCGCGGGGCCATATCTGCTTCGGGCTCGCCGATCCGACGTCCATGCGAGCTCGCGCCGCCGATCAGGTAGACGATCGGGCCTTTTGGCGCAGCTCATCGATGACGCGCTGATTCACACAGCGTATCTTCGGTCGTTACGGCGGGTGGTGCGCCGTCGAGGCGGTGCGGCGAAGGCGTCGGGCTTCGAGGCCGATAGGGTCGTCCATCGACGGTGATTGTTTTTCGTTTCGTCGCGCGGGGGTTGGGGATGTGGATGGTGGGGTTTTCCCCATTTTGGGTGGGGTTGAGCGGGCTATCGTGAGGTGGCCGCCGGTGGCCGCGGTTTCCAGGGGAACTGGGATTTCGATGTAGCCTCGCTGCCGCAGATGGGGCGGTGTGTCCGTCGTGGTACGCTCATGCCGCAGTTGAAGGGCGATGATCCGCTTGGGAAGACGAGGGTGCCGGCGGCGATGTCGTCTACGCGCGCCGGTTTCGTGTTGATGGTGAACGACGTGGTTGGGAAGCTCGCGGCGGGCCGAAGAGGCGGGAGAAAGTTTACGCAGTACCAGCCGACGTCCATGATGACGCCGCCGTCTATGCGGGTTGAGCGATGTTGCCTTGGCCACTTGCTGACTTTGAAGCAAAGCTGGTGCTGATGAGGCGGACTTGGCCGTCGCGCCGCGTTGAACGGCGGACTGGACGCGTGGGGGGTGCGACGGGGTGGTTGCGGTACAATGAGGCTTCGCGAGGACTTTGGCCGTTCGGCGGGCTAATGTTCCGACATTTCCTGGGCTTGGGCGAGGTTTCGAGGCGAAGGGCTTTTCGCAGAGGAACGTGTTTGCCGGCGTCCAAGCGTTGATGGTCCATTCGTAGTGCAGGTTGTTGGGGAGGGAGTTGTAGACGCTTGGACGGTCGGGGTCGTCGATGAGTTCCTGTAGGATCCGGTATAGTCGGAATTGTATATTTCTGACCGAAGCGGCGGGCGGTGGTCGTTCCGGCCGCGAGCGACGGCGGGAGTCGGCCGCGGGCGCGATGCGTTTGACGCCGGTGGGCGAACTGGCGGCAATGTTTGCCGGGGCCGATGTTCCCCATGGCGAGGCTATCATTCATATGCGTTTTCTCGGTGATCCGATTGAACCGCAAAGAACGTGGGAATGGCAAAGGGGCGCAATTCCGGGGATTGGTTTGTTTGTCGGTCGAACGTCTTAACAAAGGTCTATAGCGTCGGTCCCAACCGGTGGGATTATCCTGCAGGACGGGAAGAAGTACCTGATCGGCAATTACGCGCGGCTGCCGGTTGTCATGGTGCGGGGCGGGGGTCGCGTCTTGGATCATGGGCAAGGAGGACCTCGCCCTGTTCGCGGGATTATTGGCGGGTGCATCCTGGGTCATGCCATCTCCGGATCTGATTTCCGCAACGCCGCTAGCAGGCGCATGCGGTTGTGGCATGTGGGGAATACGGTTCCTACACGACGCCGCAGATTGGATTCGCCAAGGCGTTTGAGCGCCATGGCCATCGAGGGCAGGCGTTTTTTGTGTCACAACGGGGCGGAGGGCGAACGAGGCGGGCGGCAAGTTGCGCGGCTCGCGGCAGCAGGGGGGCGGGAAGAATGGAAGATCGTCCTCTCTGCAACAAGAGCTTTCATGCCGCCCGCTGGCGATGAATCGCGGCGACGGGGAATCCGGCGTACCGCGCCCGGCGTTGGGCGGAAGTGCCGGGTTCGTGCATGTGAGACGGCGGTATTTTTGCAAGCTGGAGGCGCGGTCCGATACGAGACGGCGGGGATCATCAGGGAGCCGATTCATGGCATGGGTGCGTCAACGTTACCACCGGCGGGACTATCCGCGGATAGTCCCGCCGGGTAAACGTTGACGCCCCCTCGCCCGAATCGGCTCCATGAATGATCCCCCCGTCTCGTCATCGACCGCCGCCTCCGCTTCGAAAAATCCCCGCCGTCCACGATGCACTAACCCGGCACTCCGGCCCAAGCGGCGCGGTACGCCGGATTCCCCGTCGCCGCGATCATCGCCAGCGTTGCGGCCATGAAATGCTCTTGGGGGTGGGGGTGCAGCGAGACATCTTCCATTTCTTCCCGCCGCCCTGCTGCCCGCGCAAGCCGCGCAACTTGCACTCCGCCTCGTTCGCCTCCGCCCCGCTGTGACAAAAAACCGCTGCCCCCTCGAATGCATGGCGGCTCAACGCCTGGCAATTCAATCTGCGCTTCGTGTAGAAAGTTATTCCCACATGCCACAACCCTGCAGCCTGCTCGCCGCCTGCGATCAGATCTCGGATGCAATGCCCCAGGATGCACCCTCCAAACCCGCGAACAGGTCGAGGTACTCCTGTTCCATCGCTATCCCAAAGCCGAGACCCTCGCACCCGCACCATGACAACGCGGAAGCCGGCGCGTAATGCCGATCATGTCTTCTTTCCGTCTGCAGGATATCACCGGTGTGGGCATCGACCTATAACCTCTGTTACGACCGTTCGACCGACAACATAACAAACTCCCCGGAATTTCGCCCCTTTGCCATTCCCACGTTTTGGCGGTTTCAATCGGATCACTCGAGAAACCGCATGAATATCGCCTCCATGGGGAAATCCTCGGCACGGCAACATCGCCCGCCGTTCGCCCCGCGTCACGCCTCGCGCCGCGGCGACTCGCGCGCGTCGGCCTCCCCCGCCGCGACACCGCCCGCGCCTGTCTGTCAGACATACACATTCCGACTATCTCCGGCGCCTACAGGAGCTCATCGACGACCCACCGTCCAGCCGTCTACAACTCCCTCCCCAACAACCTGCACTACGAATTACAGCAAGCTCTGGACGCCGTCAAACCACGTCCCTGCGAAGCCCTTCCGCCTCGAACCTCGCCCAAGCCCAAAAATGTCGACAATCGCCCGCACGGCAAAGTCCCTCGGAAGCCGTCATGTACCGCACCCACCCGCCTCACCCACGCCGTCCAGTCAGCCGGCACGCCGGCGCGATCGGCCAATTCCGCCTCATCCGCCCCAGCTTCTGCTTCACAAAAGTCAGCAAGTGGCAAGGTAACACTCCGCTTCACCGCCTTATACGGCGGCGCAGATGGACTTCCGGCTGTTACGCGTAAACTTCTCCCGCCTCTTCTGGCGCCGCCGAGCCTTCACACATCCACGTCGTTCCCCATCACACGAAACCGGCGTAGACCTACATCGCCGCCGCACCCTTCGTCTTCCCAGCGGCATCATCGCCACCTTCAACGGCGGGCATGAGCGTCCCAGCCGACAAAACACCGCCTCCATCTGCCGGCAGCGAAGCTACAGCGAAATCCCCGTCCCCTTGAAAACGCCGGCCACCGGCGCCACCTTCACGATCGCCCCGCTCCACCCCCCAAAATTGAAAACCCCACCCATCAAATCCCACCCCCGCGCGAAACGAAACTCCCCGTCGATGGCGACCTCTACGGCCTCTATCCGACGCCCCTTCCCTCCCCGCCCTCGACGGCGCACCACCCGCCGTCACGACCTGAAGATACGCTTGGAAATCAGCGCGTCATCGATGATCTTCGAAACGGCCGATCTCGTACCTGATCGTCGGCGCGAAGCCGGCATGGACGTTTGCGGCTCGCGAGCCCGAAGCAGCTCTGGCCCCGCGACGAGATCGTCGCGCGAGGCCGAGAGCCTCGCGGCCGAGAGCGGGCGGCAAGATCACATACCGGACTGGCGAGGCCGTGAAGGGCCCGACGTGCTGCTGACCTACGTCTGGGTCTCGAGGGCGAGCCGCAGGTCTGCCGAGCGGATCGAGCTGCTCCGCCCTACCAGTCAACGCCGAGCCATGGCCGCGACGGCACCCCGACATCAAGTTCATGCACTGCTGCCGGCGTTCCACAACACCGACACGCAGGTCTGCAGAGATCGTCGAGAAAGTTCGGGATGACGCTCGAGGTGACCGAGGAAGGTCTTCGAGTCGCCGGCGTCGATCGTCTTCACGAGGCCGAGAACCTGCTGCACACTATCAAGGCCGTGTCATGGTCGCCACCCTGGAGCTGATCCATCGAATCGTCGCCGCGCCTGAGGCCACGCGCCTCCCTTTCGCCGCGGTGAACCGCTGACCGCGGACAACCAGCTCGCGAACTCTCGTGTGGCGTTCCGCTCGCTGCACCGCTCGCGCTTCGACCACTAGCTCTTCATCTCGCCCGGGAACTGGCCGCAGGGGGGTCTGCTCGCCTTCAGGCGCCTCGTACGACGCCGTAGAGCCCTATCCGCTCCGACTGCTCGGCGCCCATACCGGGGATGATCGGCGACCTGCTCCAGCAGGGCTCGGCAACGAGCGGCCCTTCGAGACCCTGCTGGCGACGCTGCTGACGCTGATTCGGGTCGATGCGCGCCGGCCTTCGCGGATCCGACCAACCGATCGGGCCGATCTACCCGAAGGACGAAGGCCCGACCGCATCGCGGCTGAGAAGCACTGGGCGTTCAGCCGACGCGACCGCTTCCGGGTTTCGTCCCCTCTCGCCCGCCCGCAGCGGATCTTCGGCTGGAGCCGATCGAGGGCTGCTGACAAGCGCTGCGTCGTCCTTTGCGCCGGAGGCGGCGGATTCCGTTGATTAAGGTCGACAGCCTTTTGTTCCCGGGCCTGGCAGCGGCTCGGCGCGTCGAGGCGTTTGTGATCGACAGGATCTTGCGAGCGCGGTGCGCGCTGCTGCATCGGCGCACAGGGCTCTGCTGATCCTCACCGAGTCGCGCCGTCTACGCCGACTGTGACAGCCCCGCAAGCAGCGGGCGATCACTCGCGCGCGCCGGAGGCGCTGGCCGGCTCCGAAGTTCGCCGAGGGTCGCTGGGCCCGAAGTCCAAGCCGCCTGCCGTTCGTCGAGTTGCAGACGGCGGGATCGCGGCGATCGCTCGATCGCAGACGCGCCCTCTCTGCTCGTGGCGAGTCCGGACGCAAATCGTCCTGCATGCCGCGGGGCTCGAGCTTGCGCCACCGCGCGTAGGAGGGAACCGTCAGAAGCTACAAGATCAAGAACATCGCGAATTTCATCGAAGCCGCTCCGGGTCCAGCCGGGTCGAAGGTGGTGCTCGAACGGGACTTCGACCCGGCCTTCAAGGCCGCATCACCAAGATCGCGACGGCCGCGACCTGCTGACGCAGGCACCGACGTGCTCCCGCTACCATGAACGGGGCTCGCGGCGAACGACCCACGGGCTGGCCTCGTCGTGCTGCAGCGCTCGACGGCGGCCGGCAAGACGGCGCGATCGAGCCGTCATGAATTCGCGTCACCCCCAGGCGGCAAGGTTGGAGCTTCAAGCAGCCGTCCGCGGAGGAGCCGACCACGACATCTGTGGCGCTTCACCCAGAAGCTTCCCCGGGCGCGGCTAGATCGTTATCTTCAAAACGCTCTTACTCAACGATGAGGTGCTCGTCGTCCGGGTCCACCCTGAGATCCTCGACCACCAGCAACTGCCCGAAGAGGCCACGCAAACGGCGTCTGGCAGCTCCGGTACCGCGAGATCACCAACTGGGAGCGCCACCTCGTCGAGAACGGCTTCCTCTCGTCAAGCTGTTCTCACCCTCGAGGAGGACAGCGCATCCGTCTTCTTGCGGCGCTGCACCTGCCCGACCACAACTGGAAGTTCTCCGCCGGCGACGTTCGCGAGCGGGAGCACTGGGACGAAGTCCAGAGTGCGTTCTCGGAGTACTCTCTGCATACTAGCACCGACTGGGCGCCGTTGTGGGTGATCCCCGCCGACCGCAAAGTGGTTCGCGCGGATGCGCGCCTCCGTGATCGCCCAGCCGCCTATCTAGATCGACCCGTCGTTCCCCACCGTCGACGAGGAGCGCACCGCGAGCTGCGCGAGTGCAAGTCGTAGCTCTGCCCAGGCGCCTCCGGGCGCGGCGGCCGACCGTTCCAGGAGAGCTCTTCGCTGAGCGACGGCGCCGATTAGTCGTTACGGCGCCCGGACTGTGCAACGCACGGAGTGAACGGAGTAATGGCCATGACCAGGGGGGCTGAAGCTCCCCGCGTCAGGAGTGGTGCGTTGGCGCCCGACGACGTCGCGCAAAGCCTCGACGTCGCCCGATCCGGCCTCAGCGGACCGAAGCGCGGCGCGGCCGCGTCGACCGGGCCGAACAAGTTCGACCGAGCGGCGACCGAGCCGCGCTGGCGGGCATCGTCCGCCAGTAACCGCGACCCGATGCAGATCGTGCTGCTCGTCGCCGCGATCGGCGGCAGCCTCTACCCTCTCAAGCATCTTCGGCACCCCGGCCTCGTCGCTCTTCCTGACGCTGTTTCACGCGTGCTCGGTCTGCGCCATGAGGCAAGGCCGCAGCGGCGCGCCGCCCTCCAGAAGATGATGACATCAAGGCGCGCGTGCGCCGCTACGGCGGCTCCCAGATCCCGGCCGAGCAGGCTTCGTACCGGCGACATCGTCGCGCTCGATGCCGGCGACGTCGTGCCGGCCGACGGTCGCCTGCTCGCCGCCGCGACGCTCGAGGTGGCGGATCGGCGCTGACCTGCGAAGCTTGCGGGACGAAGGGCGTCAGCCGTCCCACGCCCCGACACGCCACTCGGCGACGGACGCGACATGGTCTACATGAACACGAACGTCCGCGTGGCGCATGCGAGTTCGTCGTCACCCTCGCCGGATGGCGACCGAGTCGTCAACATCCTCGCGCATGCTGCGGCGCAGAGAGCAGCGACACGCCGCTGACGCTGCAGCTCAATAATCTGACCAGCCAATCTGTTCATCTCCCGGCTCGGCGGTCGCGATCTCGATCATCCTCATCGTCGCGCGCGAGAGCGTTCGACACGGTCTTCACCGCGGCGATCGCCGTCGCAATTGCGCGAAACTCCCGACCGGGCTCCCCGCGGGTCGTCACGACGATCCTCTTCGTACGGCACGCAGATGCTCGCCAAGGCGACGCGATCATGAAGCAGCTGCGCCGACCGAGACGCCCTCGGCTCCACCCGGCGATCAACTCGTACAAAACGGTACTCTGACAGCGCAACCAGAGACGGCGTTAGCTGACGATCCCTCTTGCGCCGCTACGCGATCTCGGGCACCGCTACGCGACGAGGGCGGGATAAGCATGTCTTCGGCCAGCCCCGCGGTGCGCTCGAGCCGTTCCGCTGCCGATGGCGCCTGCGCCGAGCGGCGTCAGGACGGCGAGCTGACGGCGACCCGACGGAGGGCGCACTCGTCGTCCTCGCCGAGAAGGCGGCCTCGACGGTCCTGCACCCGCAGCGGTACCCGCCTCTCCCAGCTGCCGTTCGACACCGCCTACAAGCTGTGGCGACCGTCCACCGGATGCAGGACGAGACGGCAACGACGTCGTCCGCGCGCTGCTCAAGGCCGCTCCGACCAGTGCTCGCGCGCGCGACGCTCAGGCCCTACCCGGAGGAACCTCTCGATCGTCCCGGTCCGAGTACTTCCGGAAGCGCTACCTGTACGAGAACGAGCGGCTCGCGGCCTCAGGGGGCTGCGGTCATGGCGACGCCCGGAATGACTCGAGCCGGCGAACCTTCGACCCCTCGGCCGACCTCCTGCCGCTCTCGACGGGCTCACTGCGCGCGCCTCGTCTGCATCGTCGACCCGCGCGGCCCACCGCGAAGGCGGCGACGCGACGGCTAATCGGCGGGGATCCGTTGCCGCATGATCACGCGACCACGCGGTCACCGCCGCGGCGATCGTCGCGGACTCGGCATCGAGCCGCTCGATCACGGGCGGGCCGAGTTCGTCGCTTTCTCCGACTACGAAGCTCGACGTGGCAATCCGACGACTGTGGCGTGATCGCGCGCGGCACGCCCGACACAAGGTCCCCGCCCCTTCTCGAGTCGCTTGAAGCGGAAGGCAACATCGTCGCGATGACCGGCGACGGCGTCAAGACGCCCCTGCTCTGAAGAAGGCCTACATCGGCCACTCGCGATGGGGATCCACCGGCACCGAGTCTCGAAGGAGGCCGCGGCGATGAGCCTCACCCGACGACAACTTCGCCACGAGCGTCAGGCGGTCGTAGCTGCCCGGCCTTTACGCACCTGACGACGTACATCCGCTTCCATTGGCGCCCGGTCGGCCCCCTTATCGTGACTTCCTCAGCGCCAGCATCTTCACCATCGTCGGCGGCGTCCCTTT
>Ga0179591_1268359_pt1 | contig 12752 bp, 14 predicted proteins | sample CZOMad2_1_08_16f_FD_182891 | JGI IMG/M metagenome (GOLD analysis project Ga0179591, IMG submission 182891) | Vadose zone soil fungal communities from Angelo Coast Range Reserve, California, USA - CZOMad2_1_08_16fungal (PacBio error correction) | ecosystem: Environmental > Terrestrial > Soil >...
GACCAGGAGCCTTGGCACGCCCACGAAGCGGACCACCGTTTTGGTCTTGGGAACCCCCAATAAAGAAGGGGATTTCGATTGCGGAATATGGCAGCTATCGAAAAGAAAGTCAGCCTGAAGGGGGGGATTCAATAAGGGGACTATTGTCCAGATCAAATCGTCATAAATCCCTCTGGGCGACCACTTTGGAAAAGTCCGGACTAAATTTGAAAAGATAAGGCCTACTCGTGGGGGGAAACTTTTGCCACAACTATTCGTATTTTCTACCTTCCTACGACCCCATGCCCAACAACGATAATGGCCGACAAAAACCCGTGTGGGAGGCGGGCTCAAGCACGGATTGGAAATCCAAGAAAGGGGGGGGCTTTTTCTTACGGGCAGACCGTCTCATGGAAAGAAACAAGAAGCTCGCCGGGATAAAGAAGAACTGTGTTTTGGAAGGGGCAGATCGTCGCCATCGGGGGGGGGGAAGAAAGTGAAGAACAATTTGGTTGTATGGGAAAACATGAACCTAGGGGATCGGGGAAGGGACCTAACCATCATAAAAAGGAAAGAATCCCAATGGTTCAGCGGTAGCAGCTGGACAATCCACCAATTCGGTGTATGGGATAGAGGGGAAACAAACTGAAATTACCATAAAAGGGGTCCAGGGAAATACAGATCATGGCAGAAGAGGGGAAAATAACGACTATAACCTCAGCCCCAAATGAACTCGCTAGCATTCCACCGAAGGACCAGAAAAAAAAGGGGGGACCCGGGGCATAGGGTGAAGGGGGGATTCTTACTAAAGAAACTTTGCCAAGCTAGTCACGGTAAAAGCGTGCCCTACGATTTCGGAAGAGGGGGGGGGGGGTAGCCCTGTCGCGATGAGGAGGGAGAGAGAGGAAACAGAAGAGGAGGGGGGGGGGGGGGGCGGTGGCGTTGAGAGAAGAGGAGAACGCCCGTTATGGAAAAGTAATTCTGGAAGAAAAAAAAAAACAACGGAGGAGTAGGAACAGAGAAAAAAGGGAAAATGCAACCCGGGAAAGAAAAAGAATCGTCTTACCGAAAAGTCCTTTATGAAAGGAGGAGAAGAGCTAACTTTGGGAGAGACGGGTCTACCCCCAAGACAGCGAAATCGGAAGGAAAGGGGTCCAGGTTATATAGCGCTTGCAAAGATTAGAAAGTAGATCTCCCGAGCAGAGGGAGGGTTCAGTGAAGAAAGATGGTTCCTAAAGGGGGGGGGGAAGGAAAAAAAAATAGCTAGTTCATACTTTATGTGGGTTGCTATGTTTTTCGTGAAGAAACAAGAGGAACTGCGCTGTCCATGAATTTTGCGGGGAAGGAAAACTGTTGCATGGTGAAGAGGGGGAGGAAAAGGGACACGCTACAAGGGGAAAGGGCCAAAGCTGCACTGGAAAGAGAAACATTGGGATCGCCGATAAGGGGGCTGGTGAGGTGCTAGACTGGAATCAAATGGCGCGGTTTTGTTCACAGAGGGAGGTAACTCTGGGAAGGCTTCCAACTGTATCCAAAGAAGAGGCGAAGATCGGCAAAGAATTCAAAAAAGTCAGGGGATGCAGTAGGGGGGAAAGAAAAAAGAGGATCTTGTTGCTTGAAGGGAAAAAAAGTCATGAGGAGGGGGAGCAGCAAAGAAAAGGGTTCGTAAAAGGGGGGAAAGAGGAAAAAAAGTCTTTTCGCACAAGAAGACAGGGCTTTGGGGGGAGGCCAAAGTGGGGGGGAATGGGGTCGTCTGTCTGAAAAGCATCCGCAGAGGGGGTTCCAAAAGAAAAAAGCCTCCAGTGGGTGGGAGAGTATGGTCGGAAACACGGGCAATCAAATACTGAAAGACTGAACGGGCGAGGATTTCTAGGGGAGGGGAAATCAGGAAAAAGGTCTTCAGACGGGGAGCGGGGAGCGAAGGGCGTGATATTAAGCCGGCAATCGAAGCCAAGAGTTGGGAAAGAACCAAACCGGGTGGGGAGGGAGCAGCGCGGAGGGTCCACCAAGAAATCTGCCGAGCTCACAGGAGAAAGGGAAACAGATCTTATAAAGTTCGGGTGTCAAAGATCGTCTTCGGGCGTTGAAAAGGAGAAGCGCCATCGGCTTGGTAGATTGGTGGGAGGGAAAAACAACAAACAAAAGGGAGAATCAACACATAACAAGATAAAAGGAGGCAAATCCTATTTCGGAAGGGGAAACGTTAAAACACCCGCAGAAAAAAGATAAAGACTTCTTATTACGGGAAAAGGTCTCACGGGAGCGACGGCAAGCCTGGGAGAAAAGGCCCCCTAAGCTGACCCCAGGGGGGGTGTCTGGAAAAGGAATAAGGGGTGTATAGAGGGTGGAAGCTATCTCAAAATAACAAAAGACTTATGTGGAAGAATAACGATTGGGGGTCAAAAATCAAGTCGATACCTCTCCCTTTCTCCCAAAGCAAGTCCGGGCCAGTAAAATATAAACCAACTCTGACTCTTGAAACAAGAAATACCTTCAAGAACGCCACACGCATTCCAACACAGCTTAACCGTTTTATATTCCGAAGGGGAGGCTAGGGGCTGCAGGAGGGAAGGGTATTAAGTCTTCGGTGGCTGGGGGGAAGAGCCCAGGCTACTTCCTCATGTTAACTACTTCATCACCACCTATAAAAGCGCCGGTTCAACTACGAGATACCTTGGGGATATTGTCCTAGAGGGGGAGGGAGAAACATTTGGGGGTTGCCCATCATGAAAAGAGTGTTAACAAAACCGGCTGCAATCGCCGAGGTAGTATATATATCAACCTAACCATACAGGAAAAATCCTAAATTTTCAGCAGTTGAGGGGGGGGCAATGCATCCACCATTCGCGTTGTAGGGGGGAAAAAAGAAAAACGATACAGGGTTGCAAAACGAACAAGAAAAGGACGCTTCATCAGAGAGGCGCCAATAACTACTATACACCCTCAACAAAAGTATGAACTCGCATAATCACCGGTCAAGGAACATAAACAAACATGTGGATGAAGGGAAAAAAGAATTTTGTTCAGACGGGAGGCGACTTACGTAGAGCAAGCAGGGAAAAGTAACTGACCAACCGGCTCTAAGAAGGTCTCTGTCGTTTGGGAGAAGATTCAACCACGTTTCGCTAGAGGGAGACGGAGACGGGAGGGTGATGAAGACTATCCGAATCTGGGGGGGGGGGGAAAGGGGGGAAATTCAGGAAAGGAGAGAGAGGAGTTAAAAAGAGAGGTAATTCACCCGTCCATAAGTTCAATGAGGTTATCAGGTCTTCCCAACGACAGTTCCTTGATAATGCCTCTTCGACGAGGGGAAGTTGGGAGACGTGGGCCTACCAAACAGCGAAAGATGTCGGGAGGAAGCGCTGGCAAATAGCTGGAGATGGGATACTCCCGAGTGCTCCAAAGATGACCAAAGGGTCAGTCAAATTCCTCACAGGGGGGGTGAACGTGAACGAATAAGAAAAGTGGTTTGGCCGTTTTTTGAGGAAGGAGGAAAAATTTCGGAAAGAGAGGAGTCTTTACAGAGGTTGGAGTTTTGCGGGAACCCTTTGTTGGCAATGGTCCATTGAGGGTCAGTTGCTCCTCTCACGACAAAACCGAATTGGTGGATGTTCCAAAAAATGTCTGAAAGTGAGTCCGAGACTGCGAGAAGGGAGGGGGAGGAATCTCAAACGCCTGCTTCGCTATGGGCGCGGGGGGGTCACTACTTCTAGTTTTCGACAAGGGGGAAACCAATTGTTCTGGAAACCCTCCTACGGCAAAGGAAGAAAACACATTATGAGGGAGAGGGACAGTCGTGGATTCGGAACGCCTCTCTTTTACAAAAGGGGCTGAAGGAGATCCAGAGACGGAATAAGGCAACGACGAAACCTTTTAGGAAAAGAACTTAAAAAGTCCTCAAAAGCACGGGGCTTTGCGTCCATATAAAAGGTGGGGAAAAGGGGTCGTTTCAGCATGGAGGGGAAGAAAAAAGGGGGGTATTCCAGCGAAAAAAAAGGGAAAAGGGGGGGGGGGGGTATTGACAAGGAAGAAGAGTGACTGGCCTGAAAAAAGAAAGGGTCTATGATTTCTGCCGACAATTTTAAATATTACCCGTACTCGTGGAAAAAAGGGAGGCGAAGTTATGAAATCTGGAATAGAAAGAAAGAGGGGAAACAAAAACAGATTCATTGGGTTGCCAAGAAACGGTTTTCTCTTCGGGGCGCAGAAGACGAAGGACTCAGTCCGTATCCTCAGAAAGGTAAGAGGGGGAAGAAGGGAGGGAAAGATCCGCCGTCGCGGGAGGGGTGGGGGAAAGGGGCCTATATCCTCGAAATTGGCCGCCTTGGGGGTGTGATAATGCGAGCCCAAAACTGGGGGGGAAGAGGAACATCACAATCTAACAATGAGAGTATCTAACACCTCCCGCGAAGCAGGAAAACATGCCACCGAACTTCTATAAACAGGATGACTTTCTCCGGGGGGACGGAAGAGGAAGAGGGTCAGGAGGGGAAAAAGAAAAAGCAGGAAACCACCGGGGGGGGGGGGATGTTCAAAAAAGTGATGTAGGGGGGGACTTCTATAGCTATCGATTAAACTCCCAGGGGTGGCCGGCAAATTGAAGAGGGGACGTGGGACAATCACGGCAGAAAAAAAAGAGCGCCCTGGAAAAAAACAAGGCCATTCCTAGGAAAACAAGAGGGGCAAATAGCAACTCAGGAGGGGGATACCTTTTTCAAAAGAGGGAAGCATGAAGAAAAACACCTTAAAGAAAGGTATGAGGGGGAGAAAAAAAACAAAAGCCGTGGGGAGGATATTGTTGCTCAGCAAGGTGAAGAGAACCACTAACGTTGGGAGGGGATGACAACCATTGCGCCGTAGAGAGGAAAAAAGTCAGAAAAAACCGTATTACACAAGGGAAAAAAAGAGGGGGGGGTACCGATAAATGTTCTTGAAGATTTGGGCCGATCTCTCCTGATGAAAGAAAGGGGGAGAATCTCCAATTGGGGGGGGTTTGGTGGAAAAAAAAGAGAAAAGGAAATAAAGGAAAAAAGGAGGCCCAAAAGGGGGAAAAGGCACCTACCAGCATTCGGAGGACGAATCCCAATGTTTCACCGAAAATGGGGAAGGAAGAAACCCTCGTGAGTTAAGGAAAAGAAAAAAAAAAGGCCAACAAAGTTTGCAAAAAAGCATTCAGAGGACTCGCAACCAACAGAAAAGGGGAAACTCGGGGAATGGTTGGGGAAGTGAGAGGGTAGGAGGGAGCGATGGAGAGGGTAAGGAGGTGGGGAGGGGGTAGGGTTACAGATGGTGTAGGGAGGGGTGGGAGGGATGGGGGAAAAATGAGATAAGGAGGAAGAAGGGGGGAGGGGAGGGGTGAGAGGAAAGGCAGAGTATAGGAGGGTTGAGGGAGATTTGGGCTGGAGGGATTTGGAGGTGGAAGGGTGTTAAAGTAAGGTGGGGGGAGGAGAGGGGGGAAGGGCACGGGGTGGGAGTGGAAGGGAGGGGGAGAAGGGAAGGGGGGAAGAAAGGGGAGGTGGCGATAGGTGGGAAGGTTAGGGTAGGCGGTAGGGGGGTGTGAAAGGGGGGGGGAGGTCGTAGAGGGGGTAGGGTATTGGCAGGATTGTGAGGGGGGGGGGAGCGGGAGGGGTGGGAGGAACGGAGTGGGGGTGTGAGGGGGGTGGAGGGGAAATTGGGGAGAATGACGGGAGAAGGTGAGGGTGGATGGGTTGAGACGTAGGGGAGTAGAAGGGGGGGGGTGGGGGGGGGGTGCAGGAGGGGTCGTAGGAAGGTGGGAAGGGGGTTAGTGGAGAGAAAGGTGATGGGGGGGTGGAGGGGGAGGGGGGGGGATGATGGTTGAGGAGGGGGGAGTGGGGGACCGTGGTATGGGGTATAGGGGTGGGGGGATTGCGGGGAGTGAGGAAGCGGGGATGGGGGGTGGGGTGATGATAGTAGACATTGGGGGGAGGGGGGGTGGAGGAGGCTATGTTCGGTGGGGGGGGAGGGGGGGGATGGGGCGGGGTGAGCGCTCAAAGGGGATGTTATAGGGGGGTGGGGCCGGGGAGAAGGATGAAGGGGAAGGAACGGCCGGGAGAATAGGTGAAGGAGGGAGGGGAGATGTTGAAGTATGTAAGATGGGAGGAGAGGATTAGAGAAATCGGGAGGCGGGGGACGGTGATCGCTCGGGACACCGGAAAAGGGAAAAAAAGGGTTCGGGGGGGGGGAGGGGGCCATCTTTGAGCAGAGGGAAAAAGCTATTGCAGCGCTATATCAAAGAAACCAAAATCACTTGCCCCGATTTCTGCTGGGTGGGGTAGCTCGCTATCTGGAAAAAATAGAAGAAGGCGATTAAAGGAAAGGAGGTTAAGAGGAAAGAAACCGGTGAGTAGAAAACACCACGGAGGGGAAAGAAGAAATACTTCACCCGGTAAGAAAAGGACAGCCTTCTGATCTCTTCCTCAACTCCAAAACCTTGAGAATGCCGTCTTGCAGGGAGAGACGGAAAGTTTGAAAGGGAAAAAGAATCGTCGGGGAAAACATTTTATAGAGCAAGTGCTCTTAGTAAGATCTCCGAAGAGACAAATATGACCACCATGTCAGGGGGGAAAAAAACAGTTTTTTTTCGGTAGGAAAACCAAAGAGCGAGTTCATACTTTCGTGGGGTACGAGTTAGAAGGAGTGGGAGAGCGCCTCTCTGGAGGAAGAGTGTGCGGGTTGGCCCCAGGGAAAGTGGGGGGGGGGAAGGGTAAAAGTGGGGTCCTACGAAGAACCCCGAATTGGTTGATTCCTTAAAGCTGCTTACCGCTGAACCCGGGGGGGGAAGGGAGAGAATTGTGGGGTTTGCGTAAAGAATCGGCGCTTGGGGGGGGGACTAATTCTAGGGGGGAGCTGGTGGAAAACCAAATTGTTTTCTTCAAGGAAAAAGCAGCCCGTTAAGAAGAGGCAAAAGGAAAAAACTTCTGAAGCGGATGCAATCCGTCGCGGTTGCAATGAAAACGTATAATTCCTAGAAGGAGAAGGAGGGGGAGAAGCAAAATCAACTACGAAACCTGGGAAAAGGGGATTACTCAAAAAGGAGGGTGCGCAAAGATACTCAAAGGTGTGTCAGAGAGTTTGGGGGGATTCTTTCGGCATGCGAAAGATCATCTATTCGTGTAAGTATTCCCTCCAACGAAAAAAGGGGGGGGGTAATTGTAATCGTACCGAGGCCTAGGTAACAATGGGCCCGGGGCGTGATTTCTGCCTCCGGGATTTGGGAGGGACCCCATAGTTCGGAAAATGGCCTTAAAACTAAGCTGTTGAGGGGTTCTTGGGAAAAGGCATAGCAGAAGAGGGGGGTTTGAAAAATTCGGGGCGAAAGTCCATCACTCCTTCCTCTGGGTAGATCCCTTATAAAAAAAAAAGAATAGAAGTCGGTGGAAAGGGATAGTTCGAGGGGGTGGGAAGAAATATCCCGCCCATAGGAGGCCGCCTTTTTATAGGGGGATGTTTTGATCTCTCGAGGGTGAATAATGGGGGAGATAACAATCAGGAACGGCTTCAGATTGGCCCCGTTAAAAACCACTCCAGGAAAGAAGATCCCGTGCGAAAGGAAGAGTATTGAAATCAGGGGGAAGACAAAAGGGAGTCAGAGGAAAGAGGCTCTCCCCGAAGATTTGGTCTGGGCAACAAATGACTCTTTGTTATTTGAGGGAGTCTATGCCGCTATCGCAAAAGGAAAAGGAAAGGTTGCGGCACGAAGAAGGTGGAGAGCATAAATCCAGCGCGTCATCAAGAAAGGGGAAAAGGGAATTTTCAATAGACCTTTTTCTTGTACCTGTGGCCACCAGGAAGGAAGGGGGACAGGACACAGCCAAAGGAAAAAAGGAAAGGAAGAGGGCAGGGGCTATTTTTGAAAGGCTTTCCTATACCCTACGAACGGGGGGGCAGTAGTGGTCTTTTTTTGAAGCAGTCTCCGTCTATGGAAGGAAAGGGGAAACCGATACAAGCTCGAGACGGAGGAGAAGAGAAGGGAAGAATGTGGGGGGAAGGGGATTCTACGGATGGAGGGGGGGACAATTTGGTTGTATTAACAGAGTGAACCTATAATTAGTGCACAAAACAAAAATCGCCGAACTTCAGGAGGGAAATCTCATCTCGTGAATTAAAGGGGGAACCACTTCGGCGTGTAGGGAACTTAAATGACTCAACAAATGGGGGCCAGGGCAAAACGAGTCAGCCCAGCAGAGAGATTCGAATGCACGACTAAACCTCGAAAGAAGGGGGAAAATCATAAGTCAAGGGAAGAGAAAAAAAAAATGTGGGTGTTTTCATCTTGGAGGAAACTGGGAGAAGACTAAGGCGCCATCTATGCAAAGAGATCACCTGGACCAATCCGGCAGAAGGAAAAACGATTTCGCTGTCCCGTTGGGAAAAAGGGGGTCTTAACAAAAGTTCGAAAGGAATGCAAGAAAGGGGAAAGAGTTGAAGGAAGAAGCGCTGTGCATTTCAGGGAAAACAACAACAACTGATGAGAGGAAGGAGAGGAGCACTGACATAATTCAACCCTGGAAGCAGTCAAGCTTATTGGATAGTACTTCCTCAAAGGGACCTTGTATTCCAAGGATGGAGGAGATAGAGACGGCTCCGTTCTGGACAAAAGAGGCTCGTTTATCTTGGCGCTGGCAAGAATTAATAAAGATCTCCCTATTCTCAAGGAAACAATGCGGTGCCAGTAGAAGTGGTCTGGTGCAAGGACCGGGTAATGACTGCGAGGAGAAACTTTTGCCTCTGTTAGAAGAGGGCTCCTCTCGCTGCCTGAGGACAGGATTTTCTTTTTTGGCATCCCTTTGTTGGGCAGGGTCAGGGGAGGGGCTCAATCTAACGAAACCGAATGGTGGAGTGCAAAGAGTACCGCGCTCTACTGAGAAAAGGTTTGCTATATCTCCGAACGAAAGCGATTGCTCTGTTGTTCACTAAGAGGGGGGAAACTGGATACAATTAGGGAAGAAAACACGGCAGGTTCAAACATTTCTTCGGGGGGAATGCAGTCTTGAACTAGAGACCGATCTTGTGAGCGTGTTGAGGGCGTCAATCTTACCGAATGGAGGGAAACACAGCCAGCGTAGGTAGGCATCCTTGCTTGCGCACATAACGCCCACACTTGCTTTTGTAAAATAAACGGTAAGAGGGGGAAGGGGGGAGTATTGGAAGGGCTGAACTCGAGGGAAACAAAGAGGGTTTGTTATAGGGGAAAAGGGCCGGCCCTCTTACTGCCTGCCAAAGAGCCCTGGACGAGATTTCTGGCAGGGGAAGGGGGGTGAGAAAATGTAAGAAATATCTTATTCTCCAGGGGATTCGGGAGGGGGGATAGCGGCATAGACGGTCGACATCCCATATTTCCGGGGTTTCCAAGACCAAAACATGAGGGAGGGGCATCTCAGTCAAAACTGGAAAAAGAGGGGATTCGATCCAAAGGGGAAAGACTGATCTTAATGGAAAAAGGTCATAGCCTTTATCGTCTTCGAGTTCTTGGTTAAAGTGCCCTAGATAAGGGACAGATTTTACGGGGGTTGGCCTCTCGAAAAAACAAGGGAAGGGGGAGAGATATCAACAAAATCAATCGACCAAGGCGCCATATTGCCTCTTAAAGGGTAAAAACCGCCCGCGAATAAAAAAAAAGGAGGCCACCGAACGAGATACCTCAGGACTTTTCAAAAAGCAAAAGGGGGGGGAAGGCGTGATTGAGAAAAGAAGAGAAGTTTTGGTCTTGCAACCAAATCTTTTGATTTCTATTTGGGATATCTATCCTCTACTCAAAAAAAGGAAAGACAAGCAGTAGTTGCCGTAGGAGAAGACCTAGAGAGGAAAAAGTCAGAACAACGTGGGCAGCAAAGGGGCGTCCAGGACTAAATTTTCAGATCACCAACGGCGTACTCTTTTCGTGGGAAATTACCTTTGGGAGCGAGAGGAGAGGGTCGCGTAAAAGAAAGAAACCCCCAGTTCCACAGGAAAGGGGATATGGCGTTGTTTCTCAATAACGGGTATAAGGGGTGCTTCCGAAAGGCGGGAACGGGTGGTTTCGAAGAGAATTTATAGGACACCTCTCGAGCGCGGAATACCTAAGTAAGGTTTTAAAGTGCCTGATCTTCTGCAGGGGGAGGGTGATCACGGAAGACGGGGGGGAGGCCTCGAAAGCATAAGGGGAAGCGAGGGAGTTTAGATATTAGCAAATAACGTTACTAATCCATGGGGGAAGGGTAAGCATCTTTTGGCAAGGGAGAAACCACCGAGTTTATTCTTTAGAGTATGCCAAAGAAAATTACCCTGACGGGAAAAAACAAACGCCATCCCTGAGCACGCAGTAAGAACAAGATAACCTCGACGTCTAGAAGGAAAAAGAGGAACGTTCATGCACCAAAAAAAAAATGTGCGGATTACTAAGGCAGTGTTTTTTCATCTTTGTAAGAATTACTAAGGCGCAAGCGAGTGCACAGCGCAGAATAAAAAGGTAAAAAAAAAAACAAGCTGCCTGGACCGACGAATTTCGCTTTCTTTTGGAGGGGGCGAGATCTTTCAATCCAAGGGAGATGAGAAAAAGGGCATCGAAGGTGGAAGGAGAAGACAGACCTGTATGGACAAATCTCTCCAAAAAAAAAAGAGGAGAGAGAGATTGCACTGAAATAATGCAAAAAGTCCCTAACTTGCGTCAGCTTCGGAAAAAAAAAGAACTCAACCGACTTGAAAAGGGAGTAGGAGAGGAGGTAACGGGTGGTGAAAGAGCGAAGGTGATAGGAGTCGTCACGGGAAGATGGCGCGGCTAATATTGCAGGTCTCCCTAGGCTCAAAAGATGAAAAAAAATGGTCAGAATCCTCATCATTTGGTGGGTGTAAATTGTTCCTTAAACCGGGGGAGAATTTCAATAATTTGGGGGGGGGCGGTAAGGAGGGAAATCGGAATGCTTCCTGGACAGAGGGCCCTGCACCCTTTGTTTGGGGAAATTTTCCGTTGTCTGGGTAACGACACAGGGAATGTTTGAAGGGGAAGGGAAAAAAGGGTTATTCGTCAAGGGTGTGGGGGAGGAAGCTTCGGCTATGGCGCGGGGTTCACTAATTCTGGTTCATTATTACTCTGTTAATACAGGGGGGAAAAGGGGAAAAAAAAAAGAACCGGCGATCGGCAAAGAAATTCAATATCTATTGCAGGAACCGTCGCGGAAGAGGATCGGGTTGTCACCTTACGAATATTCCATTGAGACGGAGAGGGGGGGAAAAAAAGGAAAACAAAACTTACGGGGGGGGTCACTAAGCCTAAAAAGGCCATATACACTGGTAAAGAGGGGGGGGGTGAATGGGTTCGTCTTTCGGAAAATCCGCAGAGGATGGGGGTTAAACTAAAAGTATGGTCGGGCTCGGACTGGACCGGCCAAGCCCGGGGGCGAAAATTTCTGGCAGAAGTGATTGGGGAATGGGAAATCCAAAGAAAAGAAACCTAAGTCTTTGATGATAAAACGAGGACGGCAATCGAAGACACCAGATTCAAAGGAAAAGAAAAACCGGTTTCGGGGAGAAGAGACAACAGACCGTCGGAAAAGGATCGTATAGGGAAAGTGGGGGGGGCATGAGCCGTTGAATCTTCGGAAAAAGGTGTTTTAAAAGGAAAAAAAGAGGCGTGCCTCCGTGGGGGGAAAAGGGGGGGATCTCTCAGAGTGCGTAAAAAGAGAAGAAAATCACAATCTACCAGGGGGGAGGGGAAAGCAGGGAGAGGATCTAGCCCTTTAAAACACAAAAAGAAGAAGTACCACGAGAAAATTCAGTGACCTATGGAAGGACCTTGACGACGATGAAGGAGTGCCTTGGACGGCAAAAACTACGACCACAGGGGGAGGGGGGGGCACACAAGGTCGTTGCCGGGGGCTATCTCCAAAAGAACGGAGCCTCCCGCTTAGTTGAGGGCAACTGAGAAGACAGAGGGAAGGGGGGGTAAAATCAAGTCGGAAAAGACCAACTAAAGTGGGCAGGTCCCGAAAACGAGCTGCCAGAGGGACAACACCGGGCGTTGAAATAAAGCATCGCTAGAAATGTTCCGACATGGGAAAGCCGCCCAGTCAAACAAGGCTTCCATGGAATAAAGGAAAAAAATGGTAGGCTAATTTTCAGCACGGAATTGGGGAGAAAGCACGGTTTCGCGGAGGGTTGCGGTCGAAGAAGTCTCTACTATGACGACGTCAGCAACACTAAAAAGATAGCGCGAAGGTGCAAAGACTGGGACTGTGAGAAGAGGTAAGGGTGTGAATTTCTTGGACGAGCTTCGAGGGATAGGGGGATCCCAAAAGAAAAAGTGACATACCAATCCTTAGGAGAATTAGTGACAAGGGAGCCCTCGGAGAGATGGAATTCTGAGAAGAACCAAAAACGGAACGAAATCCCAATGGTGGTTTGGGGGGAAAGGGAAGCTTTTTTCAAGGCAACAAACCAATTCTTCTGTTGTCGTGAGAGGAAAGGAACATTTCCAAACGTGTTGAGGGAAAACGCAGGGAAGCATGCAGGCCCCAAAAACACCACCCCCCCCTCACGACTAACCTAGCACCACCGCAAAAGTATTAGAAATCGACCCCTGTAAGGAAAGGAGGAAAGGGGGCCCAATTTTGGATCTTTTTATAAGAGAGGCACGCGCACCTGGCCAATCGGAAGAGGATTTTCTCTTGTCGTTGGGGTAGCCAGGGGGATTATTTCACCACGGGGGGATCATCTGACATGCAATACTGGGGACGGGGCGGCCAAGAAAAGAAATCTGAAGGACAGTTGCATCAGGG
>Ga0179591_1276871_pt1 | contig 12752 bp, 6 predicted proteins | sample CZOMad2_1_08_16f_FD_182891 | JGI IMG/M metagenome (GOLD analysis project Ga0179591, IMG submission 182891) | Vadose zone soil fungal communities from Angelo Coast Range Reserve, California, USA - CZOMad2_1_08_16fungal (PacBio error correction) | ecosystem: Environmental > Terrestrial > Soil >...
CTTCCCTCGGGGAACCTTGATCCGTCAGAGACCCCTCCTCCAAAGAACGACTGTGGGCCATGGGTCTTCTACTCGAGAAGCCGAGTTAGAAAAAAGAGACCTCAGATACTGCGAGAGCAGGAGAGCTTCTTTCGACCGGTGGAGTGAATCCTCCAAGATCCCACCTAATTCATAAAGCAGGGGAGTGGGAAAAGCTGCACAAGTACTTCAGGACTTCAGGGGGGGTGAGGTGACGCAATGGGCGTCAAAGGGGGTGGGTCTCTTTTAAAATCTAAGGTTGGAAGAAAAAGACTCGTCTGTTCCTGCTTGGGTGGTCGGAAAGCAGGTCGCCACACCGACCCCTAAGTCGCGGCCTAAGAAAGATACAAGAACTTAATAAGTCTCCTTGACCATCGATTCCACGGGGAAAGGGATACAGCGCGTCAATAAAAAGTCACTGGCAGGGTGGAAATGCCGCAAGAATGCCTTCCCCAAGCACGAGAAAGGCCGGAGAGTGTCCGAAAACTGTGGGGACGTGTACCACGGGGGAAAAGGGCCCGTATTCTCTTCCCGGCGTGAGGGAAATCAGGAGGAGTCCAACCTTCCATGAAACTGGCAGGACGCCTGGTAATGGGGGACCTACGTTCTTAAAAGCGAGGAGTAAGAATGGTTCCGGCTGAACCTTGAATTTGGGAGGGGGAAAGAATGTGAACTCTTAATTTGTCTAGGAGTCGCGAAAAACAATATGGACACTTTGCACGGGAAGTCCCTGCCGGGGGGTAGAGGCGAACTGAGGATGTCGTCAATCGCCCCCAATCAATAGACTTTCTGGGAGGGTTCTGAAATAGGTGTGGGGGGGGGGGGGGGGTGCTTTTTGGAGAGGCACGACGTCTACAGTGCGCGGGAAGTGAAAATAGGGGCTTAGAAGACATCCCTTCTTCTGAAGGGAGGACAATGCCCGCCGGCCAAAAAAAAAGTGTGCGAAGGCGTGCAGTCCATAACTAAAAGTAAGTCAATGAACAAGAAAAAAAAAAATGGGGAGACTTTACTGGGGGGTGGGGGGGGTTGCAGGCAGGATCAAAACTGTCGTGTGAGGGGCAAGGCGGCGAAGAGACCGTGCAGAAAAAAACTGGTCTGTCTGGAGTCCAACAACCGCCGTTGAACCTGGCCAGCTGGCACATCAGAGAGCAGACCAAAGGACGGAACGTAGTAAGACCTTCCTAGCTTTACAGGGAACGCCCGTAAAGCAAAAGGAGAAGAGCGGCCGCAAGTTCAAAAAAAATAAAAGAAAAAAAGAAAGCCCGCTGGTCGGGAGAGGAAACTGTCAAAAAAACCAGCTCTGTCTCCCTTCCAAAGACCACCCTGCCCAGAATCTACGCACAGAAAAGAGGGCGTATGACGAAAACGGAGAGCTAGAAAAAAAGAAAAAAATTGAGGAGGAGTAGAAGAGATATAATTTGTAGGGATGTTAAATCGCGTGGGGTCAAAGGGGGGCCAAAGAAGAAAGCTAGCAATTGGCCATTTCCAAAACCTCTCTTGTGGTGTAAGTGTCAAGGGGAGGACTCCAGGGGGAAAAAGAAGGGAGGAGAAATCCGAGGACGATTCCTAGGATTCGGTTCGTGCAGGGGGGGGGGGAGGGGAGGTACCGCGCGAGAGGAAGAACGAAGTCAAGTGGAGCCTTGGCAACTCTTCCTGGAATATCTTCTTGTAGAAGTTAAAGGGTCGGAATGGTGGCAATAGGCCGAACCAGGCCTGGGCGTGCTCGGCCAAGGGAAGAGAGCCGTCACCGAAGGGGGAAGCATCCGTCTATTATCTCCGAGACAGTTAGCTGAAAGTAGAGAATAAAAAGGAGATTAAGTTTCTCAGTCTGGTCTCTCAATTATTCCACGGGGTGAGAGGGATTGGTCAAAGAAGGCTGGGCTTGCGAAAGGAAGACAGTATGACGATAACGGGAAACACAGGGAAAAAACTCTTTCTTCAATCGGCGCCGAGGGGTTGCATCAGGAGCGCAAACTAAGAAGTATGGGTCTTAACTACGGGGGCAGGAGTTGATCATAACTAAAAGGGTCGCCTTTAAAGTGAAAGATCGTTAAAAAAGGTATTAAAGGGAGGAAGATTTGACGGATGCCCCGGTTCTAAGGAAAATCAAAATGCTTCACTTCTCTTACGCTCAGGGTAAAGAGAAGGTCCTTGCCATGTACTGCTATCGCTGTCGGAGGGGAATAGTTTTTTAATAATACGGGAAGAAAAGCGCGGGGGGACCCGTTTTCAAACGACAGCCACAGGAATAGAAGAGGGGTGGGGAGAGGGACTAATCCTGGTCTTTTTAAGGACGGCTCTGCTCAGCGAAGCTCAGAAAAACGGTATGTTTTACTGAAACGGTCGCAGTTTATCTCTTGTCTACCCAGATAGGGGAGGGGGGTCAGTTTCTTCTAAACTTCGCTGTCGTGGTGTCGAGAACGAAAGCACTCCCCCAAAGGCTAAAAGGGAGGAAAAAAATCTCTACTCGTTACTACCTGCATTGCAGGGATCCCTCCGAGTCCGGAAGGTGCAGAAAGTAGTAACTATCAATGCTGGGACATTTGAATTTCACGTGGGGAAAATATGAAGGGGCAGCAGAGTAGGAACCTGGGGTACCTGGCGACACCCTCTATAGCCTAAGATCGTGTGATTCAGGGAGGGGACGCGTAGCGGGGGTATCCTTGCTCGGGGGCTTGAGGGGGGGGAACGAGTGTCTCTGGAGCACGGAAGAGGGTGGGGGTACGACATTCTTTCAAGTTTTCCCATTGAGTCGTAGTGTCGATAAAGGGAAAGAGGCTCTGGAAACCCTTTTTTGCAGATGGTTTCACCAGTCTTTGACATAGATCAAAGCCTGCTCTCTTCGGACTTAAAAAATGGGAGAACATGATGATTTTCTTTACTTATCCCGCAATCATGGTGGGGGGGGGGGGGGGGGGGGGGGGGGGTGGTGGGGCGTGCGGGGGGGGGGGAGGGGGGGGGGGGGGGGTGGGGTGGGTGTCCAGAGCCACCCCCCTCCGGGTCGCATTACTAGGGGAAACCCGAGCAAAAAAGACTCAGACGTCTCTCTTAAAAACTTCTCACCTGGGATGCCCAAAGAAGGGAGAGCAAATGTTTATCTTTTAATGTTACTCGTCGTCGGGCCACCCTCTGTCGGCGCCCTGAAGGGGGAAAAGTTCACGAGACGACTTCACTGCTTTCGTCGACTCTTAGACATCGGGGGGAAATTTCAAAGCTTTGAAAAAGGTCTATATATTTTCCAGGTGAATCGGGGAGGCCTTTCAGGGGGGGTTCATAGAAAAAAAAAAAGTCGAGTGTTAGTCTTTCCAGTATGACAGACAGAGCTGGACCGGCAGGGGAAGCTGAAGGGACGTACAGTTGGACTTGAGGTGGGTGGTGTCCGCGCCGTCGCGAATGTTACGTCACTCGATGCGTTGCACCTTATGGAAGAGAAATGAAGGAGCTTTTAGGCTAATCTTCTTTCCTAGCTTCTGGGGCCTGAGGAACGGATCTTTACCGATGCGGCAATCCTGTTGGTTGGTTGGGTAGAGCCCTCCCATAGTTGGGACCTTTTTGTCTGTGCCAAACGGGGACCATCAAGATGATTGCGCAAATGCCAGGGAGTCCTCGAAGAAAAGTCTCAAGGAGCAACAAGGATCTTTTTCCCGGGCGGGCTGAGATCGAGGAGCTCTCACTTCTGAAGGGGGAATCCTTGGAAGGTCCCCCTTTATCCTTCATCTAGATTTTGAAAGGGGTTGGAGTCTCCGCCTGCCTCTGTTGCCAGGGGTTTAACGGGTAAAAGAAACAACTGGAGAAACTCATCTCCCGTAACAGGTAGAAAAGGTCCATGAGGCTGGGTGTCCGGGGAAAGTTAGGGAAGCTGATTATCATGCCCTCACAACCGCGAAAGAAAAAGATCGTAGAGATTAAAAAGAGGTCTCAACACAACAAGAATGGAATAGAGAGAATGGTAATCTCGTACAGAGGATGTTTAAGAAATGGGGGCAGTGATCTTCGCTCCTCGATCTGCACTACCTTGGAAGAAAAGAAGATGAAGGGGTCGACCTGTTTGGTGTTCATTGAAGTCTGGACGTCGCCTGAGGGGCAATTCAAAGGAGGCCTAGACGAGGTCTTCTCCTCAGCTGCTCCACACAGGACGCACCGAGCAGCGTAGAAAAGGGGGAAGGTTCAAAAAAAACTGAGGTCATCCGTCCCCCGGTCCACCCGATCGATCGCCGTTGAACACACGATCTTGGTGGCGATTGCTACTAAAAAAAGGGGGGAAGGAAGTGCGACCGTGAAGCATGGAAGGGCTGGACGGGGCACTACCCCCGAAACCCGCTCATGGACGACCCGCAAAAAAAAACCACAACCCTGTCTCCTCGGCGGTCCGGGTCAAACGCCCATCAAGAGAGCCCTCAGCGAGAAGGGAACGGAAGAGTTGGATGGAAAGGCTTCGTCAGGTCGGCACCCGAGCTACGAAAAGAAGCGAGGACCCCCCCCTATCCCCTTCGAACCAACGCCGCCGCTGAACGGAGGGAGGGGCTAGAAGCGACACCGGGACACCCGCAGCTCGGCGATGGGATTAAAAAGTGACTGGGGGGATGGCAGTGTCCGCCGGGGAACTATCGACAGGACGGAAAGAGGCGGAAGCCAAACAACGAGCTCCGCACCGCATGGGGGGAAGTGAAAGAACGGCTCGTGGGAAAGGAATGGTGGCACGCGACGGAAGTGCACCGGAATCGAGAACTCTCCCTGGGGTGAGCAGCAGGAAGGACTCCGGGGTCAAGGGGGGGGTAAAGTAAACTGCGCTCCGGGGGTGACCGCCACCCGGGGAAAGGTCCTAGAGGGACCAGGAAGGAAAAGCGTGCCCGATCCTAGCGGAGCGGCCTGCCGCTCGATTTGGGACCGTTGGGGAGGGAAGTCAGGGGTCGAGCTTTGGTACTAGGCTGCTTCCCGGCTCCCGAGGGCACAAGAATCACCAGCGTCTGAAAGAATGAGCCGACGACCATAGGTAAGTCCGCCTAGAGACCGCACGCGCCCTCGGAAAGCGAAACTCTACCCGTCGAACCACTAACGCGAAGTGAGAACGAGGTAGTCTAAAGGGAAGAAAAATCTCTTGCCGCCTAAAAACCTCTAACCTATTCCCCTCCTGCAGGCTCGGGGCACTGAAAACGGGAGTGACAGCAAGTGAATCACAAATCGTTCTCTTCGCGAATTCGGGAGGAAAGGGGTCAATGAAAAAAAAGGGTGTGGCAGGGCCTGGTCAGCCAAAAAAGACCGGATCAGGATAAAAATGAGTGCGAGCTTGGACTCCGGGGACAGCGCTAAAAGACGGGGGGGAAGAAACTCACACCATCCGATGCCGGTTTCCCCGGCGACTGTATAAGACCGTTCCTCCAACGGGAAGTCTTCTGGCCAGGACGCAAAGAATGGATGCTGGCCACTGGGAACAGAGCTTGGCCCCTTCAGGAAAAAATACAATCACATAACACCCTGTCGAAGACGTCCAGGAAGGAAAACTACTTCGACCTCTTCGCATCGCTTCTTGGGGGCGCGGGGAACACCGTGTTAGGTCACAGATTATGGGTGAGTCCTGGTTCACCCGAGGGAAAAGAGTATCGGAGTGCCCTTCGCTTTTTTGGGCTCTTAGGAAAGAGGAGATCGAAGGGGCTTGTGGTACGGGTTACCTCGTAGAAGGGGGAAAGGGGTTACCGGGAGAAGGAAAGAAGAAACATCCGCGCAAGAAGCCCGCCGGATGACAAAATTCCGCTACCTGTATCGCGATGCCATCTTGCTCATAAACTGCGCGGGCTTGAGAGGTAAGAAGGTGCGAGTTAAAAAGCGCGGGGCGGAGGGCCTTTCTGCCCTTACTTCGGCTCACAGGAATCACCAAAAAGGACGCCACATCCGCCGTGACCTGACCACGGCCCAGCAGAATACAGGGGGGGAAGGAAAAAAGAGCCAATACTGCAACTGAAAGGGAGAAAAGACAAGAACCGGCACTACACTTATAAGTCATCGGACTCAGGAAAAGGGAAACCCGAGGGTGCTTGACTTCGTTACCACCACCAAGAGAGTTCGACGAACCCGAAAAGACGAGGAAGAAAGAAAAGTTGTTACTCAATGAAGAACGAGAAAAGGAACAAAAAAAAAAATTATGATATGAAATATAGATCTAGGGGGAAGACTCTTGGAGAGATCCGGGCCGTCTCTTCCCTTGCGTCAGTCACTAACCGCTGGTTAAAAAGACCACCGACTCCCAGGGGCAAGCGGACGCGAGTCAGAGGAGAGTCAAATCTAAGGTGGGAGTTTCGGGGACATCGTCAGGTCGTATAGAGCCGCCTTTTCGCAGCCCCATGGGAAGTTCGGGTCCAGAGAAGGGTGCCCTCTATACTCACGGTCCAAGACTGGAGGGCCACTTTTAGAGAGACTTCACCTGTAAGAGAGGAGAAGGCCTTTCCAGCTGATACCAAACAGAAGAGGGGGACCCATAACTAAATAAATCTGGAAGGAGGGTACTCAGTTTATGGGACGACTATGGAATTATAACAGGGAGCGTATTTTGTAGAACCTCCCGTTCCTGGGAAAAAGTCGGGGAGTGAAGAAACAAGGGACTTCACTTCTCCTATCACAAGACCAAGCATCTCCCGGAGATTAGCGATGAGGGAGGGAGAAAAAAAAGTTCAAAAGAGAACGTTCTGCGCGATCCACCCCTCGTTCGAAGGTGAACAGTCTTGGTAAAAGACTTACCGGCATAAGAAAAAAAAGGTCGCGCCGTAAACCCGGCTGTGGGAAGAAGAGATTCAAAGTCGTCCCAGAAGTGCCGAATTCAAGGGAAGATCGCCTGACGACTGAAAAAACTGGGAGAGCTATGTGGGGAGGCCGAAAGGGTTACCCGGGGGGGGGCACGCCGAAAAGGGGTAAAGCTAGGGTGCGGAAGGCAAAAATCAGGCTGTTTGAAGGCACTGTATCTGTAAAGGAACAGCCTGGGCACCGCTTTCTGATTTTTAGATTCAAAACGGGAAGGATGGCAACGTCGACGCGTCCTAGGGGAGTAATCCTGGGAGAATCGTGGAAGTCCTGTGTAGGAACCGGCTTCCTAACATAAAGTTCCAAAAGCTCCAAGTAAAACAGAAAAAAAAAGGGGACTCATACCATCTCCGGATAAAGGCGGTTTGTCCAAAAGGAACGACTGAGGTTCACGATAATAGAAGGGAATCTTTAAAGGGAATTGAGGGGATTATTGGGGTATGTGAGGTCTGTACTACCCTTCAGAGTGGGGGGCTAGCGGAAGTCTGTCGGTTTCTACTTAAACTCAGAGATTGAGTGAATTCTTTCAAGAGTTTGGTCTATTACCACTTATTCTCGCGACCTTTCGACAGGGGGATTGAGGTTGCGATAGGAAGAGTGGGGAGTCGGTTTTCAGACGGAAAGCACCCCATAGCCGCACCATTGGAGGATGGCCATAAATCTCTTTCCTGTCCAAGCGATCCAGTTAACCTGCACTCCGCGGTGATCGTTCATCCTCGAAGTCTGCGAAAACTGAAAAAGGGGGGGGGCTTTGAGAAATTCTACACGGCCTCCTATTATCTCATTTCTGGAAAAAAAAAACCGAAATCCGATCACCACCCCTTATATATCGTCCAACAACGCTCTCGTTCCAGGAAAACCCGTTCATTGAACGTTCAGAGGAAGGGGGACGAGCCTCTTCAACAGAAGTTCAGGAAAAAATTCTCTGTCCCGAACTGTAGAGGAGGAAAAGGGCGTTTCTCAAGTTGGTGCTTTATCCGAGGAGGGGAAGTTTCTTGGGAGAACCTTTCTTTCAGGCGGAGGGGGGTCTACACAACCCAAAGAACGGGTGTGTTGAATGACCTATCTTTACAAAATTCCTTCGCTTGGGAATGGGGGGTTGGTGGTCTCTCCAAGACTCTTAGAACGGAGAAAAATTTGACCTGATGAATCACAAGTAAGGACTCTTGTTGTTAGGAAAGCGAGGCGCTGGCCTCTTCTGTGCTGAAGGGGGGAACGACTTTCAACGAAAAGAAATCAGCCGGTAGTTTGTGAGGGGACTTAGTGTGGGACCCCTGCATCAAATTTCCATATGGCTCGGTCATTCTCCGCTGCAGAGGGATAGGAGTGAAACCATTTCTCACCACTGGGAAGTTTTAAGGGAGGGAGTAGGTCAATCTTCTGGTGCCTCCTTTTTTTCCATCCATCGAAGACAGTCTGAATGGGCGGTTGTGAAGTTCTAGTCTCCCCCTTGCAAGTGCAAGCTTTTAGGTTCCGTTTGCCAAAAGGAGCGTCTCAGCGGATCATCTTAACCCAATAAGGTAAAAAGGAAAGGTGTGTAATAAGAAAATAGGTCTTTGCAAGGAGAGCTTAGCCCGAAACCGCTGTGACTTTCTGGAAGATCGTCGCTTAAGCTCCAAGGCTTAGGATGTCAAACGATCTGCACAAATTGGGGGTGCTGTATCTTCACTCTAATACGGCCAATAAAGAGGACAAGGACCTGACTATCTCCCTGGGACTGTTGGAAAGGAAAGGGAAAGGGGGCCGACGTTTGGGGGTACACTGAAACCAGAAAACGTAACAAAGACGGGAGGGAACCACCAGGTAAAGTCGATGCCGAGAGGTTGTGACTTGTCCAAAAGTCGTTCAAAAATCCAAGAGGGGAGCGGCGAAGAAACCTCCGGAAACACCGGCCGTTTTGGCCTTTATACACGGACGCGGTCCAAAGAAACATCGAGAGGAAAGGGACTGGCCAGACCCCCCGGATTAAGAACTCTCATGGTAATCCAAAAAAAAAAAAAAAGATCGCCAGCTGTTCAGCCCCGGCACCCAAGCTTAAGGAGTGCTCTAACACGAGAGTGGAACTGTCTGCTGGAAAACACCACTCGAGTGCGGCCAGATCGTATCGAATCTGAGGACCACACAATTCAAAATGACGCAGCCAGACCGCATCGTCCCCGGGTCATTTAAAGCGAACTACAAAGAAGATAGGTTTTTGTTTGGGGGTATTTGTGACACGTGTGAAAGACAAGTCCGGGAACACCTGACAAGGGACTTCGCTTAAATCCAACCAGCTAGAGAGCAATCATTGACGGAAGATAACTTTCCAGAGATCCAGTGGAGAGGGGAAGGGGGGGGTCCCGAGCTTTCAAGTAGTTCAAATATAAGACCGAAAACTTATCCCTTGCAGGCGATGTTGATCAATCATTAATTCGAATCCTTTTTTTAAAGGGGGACCTTAGGGGGGGGGTTTGGAGATCTTCGCTCCTGGTGTTAAGGTTGCTCACCAGCCAACATCCGGCTCTTAGCCGAGCCTTTTTAGGTTCGGGGGAAACCGAAGACGGTCAGCGGGGGATCAAATTCCTCTACTATTGTGCGAAAGATCGGTAGAGCACCCGGGAGGACTTGTGGTCCGGGGTGACACAAGGACAAAGATGTCCCAAAAAGGAGCCATCTTCTGGAAAAACTGAGCGACGACAAGTACTCAGAACCTTAAAAAGGAAACGGCCACACACTGGGCCGGCGTAAAGGCAACAGGGAACCGTCTAACCAGACCTAGACCCCTAGGGAGTGTCTTCTCTTAGGAAAAGATAAACAGAAAGACGCCTCCCACCGAAATTAATTTCCAAATCATGGTGAGTCAAATTTATGAAAAGAGGATGGCTTGTGTACATCAATTGGGTGACAGCGTCTCTCGAAGGGGGTGGTTTTCGCTGGCATGGGGGGGTCCTACTTTCAGAGGGTGGGACTCGCTGGGCAAAACAGCTACCAGAGTTAGGTGACAAAGGATGAAAACTTCGGCCTGCTTCTCCGGGACCATGGCACGACCGAGCCTAGACAAAATCTCCAGCTGTAATACTTCGAGGTTTCTGGGCAATCCTAACGCTTAGCGAGAAGAGAGAACAAAGATTCTGCGTAATTCAAACTCTATGTCAGCTGGGGGCGTGAAAACGGGGGAAACCCAATTTTGGAGCAGTCTAACTCGCGCGCGTGCAGTATCCCCTTCAAGAGGGAGTGGCAACTCTCGACGTCGAACATCGGCGCCAAAATTCATACGACTGCTTTTTAACTTCTGGGGCGCAACTGGAGGGGTTGCCCAAGATGTGAGTTGCTGAAAGACTTTCCTGGTGCAAATATCTCTACTTCACGTAAAAAAACTCTGGTAGCGAAAGGGGAAGGAACGGGTCAGGTGAGGTCGCCTGGCATCGAAGGATGGGGGATGTGAAGGTGGTTAACCCAGGACCCGTGACTGGGACTCACCAGAACTTCCTGGAGTCCAGAATGCCCGACGGGGTTGCGGGAATTACTCTCCCGTCGAGAGGGTTTCGAAAGAATAAAAGGTCATAATCAGCATGAGGGGGGCGCGTCTGGGAGTCCTATTTCTTTGGAGGTTTGAGGCGCGGGACCCCTGCTCGACGGAGTCCCCCTTGAAGAGGAGCTCACGTAATCCATGGGAAAAAGCAGCGGGAAAAATCCTATGCCATCCACCAAGGGCACAAGCAGGATAGGTAAATAAGAAAAAAAAAGGAGAAAGGTCCGAAACCTGCCGGACTACCTGCAAGCTGTAGAGGACGCCCTCTACAATGATGGCAGGGCAAAAGGAAAGCTAGATTGCCCTGGAAGATCACCCGTTCGGTGTGGCAAAAGACCTGGGACCACCAACGAAGGTTTCTCCCTTTACCTGCAAAACAACCTAAGGGAAGGGGAAAGGGGCACTCAGTCATTTTGGAAAAGGTTAACATCTCAAAAAGAGATCATAGAAACAACCCTTATGATGAAAGAGGGCGGGCGATGTAATAAGGATGGGACCCCCGTTTACTGTCAGGAGTGCAGTAGATCAGGGCCGTGGACATTTGCTTTAGGCTCAGGGGAAAGGGGGGGGGTGGGACCGACAATCGCCACCTACCGTGGGGGGTGGGGGGCGTACTTCCTCGTCTTATTCGATGGCTGAGTAGACCTTCTGTCTTGAATCAGAAAAGGGGGGTATTAGAAGAGGTCGCCACTTTAATCAAAAATGCTTTGGGAAAGGTCCAGGAGTGCGTGTTTGCCAGAAAGTAAGGGCGGGAATTGATCTCTCCAGGTTCGAGCATTTGCGAAGCGGGGCGATCTGGGGTAAACCCTGGCGTGAACTCCAGTAAAATCAAAAAGGAAATTAGAAGTTTATGCGACTGGGAATCTATACAGGTTTAAGTTCATCAACTCCCGAGGTTTCCGGGGACGCCGTCAGGGAGTCTGGAGAGATCAAGAAACCCTACGAACTCACGATGGGCAAAATCGGAAGATGAGGCGATTCTATGCCGAACGACGCGGGCATTGGAAAAAGTAAAAAAGGGACAACTCATGAACAACCTTTCTAAGATCTGGAAAACTGCATGTTTATACCAGGAGGAGGGTGAAGATGAAGATCGGTAGGGGGTCTGTCGGAAACGCATGAGCGCCTAGACGCGAAAAAGGACGAGATTAACCATCCGGTAGAGGGCATGGAGGTACGGGGGAGAGATGTGTAACCGAGGTGAGACGGGGGCAAAGCGCGGGCCGTGGAAAGAAAAGCCACATACGACCATGAGAAAAGGCGCATTGGGATGCACTGGGTCGGTAACATCAAAGGCCCCCCAAAGGTCAAGCATTTGAGGAGTGTTACTCTCTTGTCGGGAGGAAGTGGAGCGGCTTGCAACCAGGGAAAGCTTTAAGAAACAGTTCGGAAGAAGGAAAGAGGGAGCTCTCTGTCTGGGTCTTTGGTGGCCCATGAGAGAAGTCCGAGCTTTAACTCCGAGTGGAGGGAAGACTCATAAACCGATCGCCGTAAGACATCAGGGGGCTGTCACCCCTCAAATCACAGTAAGTCCTGGTAAAAGAGTAGACTGAGTCTTGACGATTTCAGGGAAATGGGGGATGGCAAGAAGATTCTTCGGACCGGTACAAAAAAGAGAGGTTTTCTCGCTACTGGGTTTTCTACGGGGTTGAGCCGACGCCGCCCATTCGGCCTTGGAGGGGCGGTTAGGGAAGCTTGTCGGAACTTTCGTTCAAGACCTTTCCAGGTCTTGTGGGGAAAGACGGGTAGAGGTTGGGTCAGAAAAGACAGCAAGTCCACTCGACCATGAAACTCTCGAGTTCTCATTTTCCTTTCTGAATGGGGCGCTGGCTAGCTGTAGTGCACAGAAGACTCTTTACGAGCCGACAGAAAAGGTGGTCAGGGGAAAAAAAATCCGGATTCTCTCTAATCATTTAAAAAAGACCTGCACCCACATCCACACAACCTTAAGGGAAAGAAAAGGAAAGGGGTCTGAGCAGGTGATACTGGGTTGAGGGACTGTTCTCGTGGACAGATGGTGATAAGTCGTTGAAAAAAATGGGGAAAAACAGTGCTTCCCTGATCGACTAAGGAACAAACTGTACTTTCTGAGAAGTGGCGAGTTTGTGTTCAATCTACTTCCCCTGAGAAGGGGTTCCAGATTTCCGGTCTTGAATCCGGAAGGGGGTAGAAGGGTGCAGACACCCACACCAAATAGGACATACAGCAATTGTTCTTCTTCCCTTTTATGACATGAAAACTGAATGGCCGGGCCGGGAGCAGTTCTTTTACAATGAAGTGTTGGGGAAAAAGTCCTACGGCTTCAGACTTTCCCGCAGTATATTATTCTTTTTCGACTGATCAAAAAGCATAAATAAACGTGGTTCCTAACTAAGGGGGCTGGTATCTGTTGACGTCCTGGCTTGAAGCGGGGAAACTAACAAACCAGACA
>Ga0179591_1337317_pt1 | contig 12752 bp, 12 predicted proteins | sample CZOMad2_1_08_16f_FD_182891 | JGI IMG/M metagenome (GOLD analysis project Ga0179591, IMG submission 182891) | Vadose zone soil fungal communities from Angelo Coast Range Reserve, California, USA - CZOMad2_1_08_16fungal (PacBio error correction) | ecosystem: Environmental > Terrestrial > Soil >...
AAGGAAGTTTGTACGGAATGGCGAGCAGGCGAGGGAGGGCCAAAATACGGTGAGGCTAAAAGAGGAGCACGAAAACGAGGATGGATCACGGTCAAACACCACGAGGTTAACAGAAAATCCTGTTATAGTCAGCTCTAAGTCCACCGTAAATTCACTTTCTCTGGCAGGGGCCTGGGAGAAAAAAAAACGAGGCCCAAACCTGCTGGTCTGCAATCGCGCTTAAATGAGCAGCGGGAAATACGGAGGAGGCACGATCAGGGGGACTTCAGGGGCATCTCAGGGTAACAAGGAGGACGAAAAAGGGAACCTGAGACGTGCATCGGCGGGCAGGAGGAGAGAGGTCGAGCTTTCGAAGCGTGGGACAAGACTCAGGGTTCAGCTGTCCTGTAATTGGGATTGTATGAGGGGACACCTCAAGAAACAGGCGACACGACGGAGGATCTATGAAACTTGGGGAAGACCTCCAATTACTCCGTAGTCATGGCCGTCTTTCCATACGCGAGACGAAAATAAGGGATGTCTCGTAAGATGCGCCCTGCTTGCATCGATCTGGTAGTAGGGAAGGTTGACACGTGCGGGAAAATACCTTGTCAGTAGGGAAGGGGGGGGCTTACAGCAATAGCCGAGACTTGTTCTTGTCTGGTTTTTTCTGGGGTGGGGTTTGATTGCGGGTCGCGATTTGGGGATCATACGGATCGGAGAAACTGTAAAGGAAAGAAAGACAAGAAAAACCAAAATAAAGTTACGAGGTCTTTCCGGAGAAAAGGGGGTTTTTTCAGGGACAAGGGGGAACCAAACCGCTGATAAACTGGGGGGGGAAAAAACCCCCGAGAAGGGACCGGAAACGGTCGGGGTTCCGGCGCTGCCACAGAAAGAGAGGTAAAGCGAGCTTTGGGTAAAAAGCAAACAGAGGGTATAGAAGTACGAAGGGAATCAGGAGAAAAACGTAACTGGACACCTCCGGAGCTGGACCAAAAGGTGAAGTCCTGGGCAATATGATCGACCGGAAAAATTCGTCCAGCCAGTGAGTCGAGCAACAAGGCGAACTTTGTTACCGTGCTGGATTTGAGGGGAGAAAGGGGGGAGCCCTTAAAGGAGCTCAGAAGGGGCGGGGAAGCTTGTGCTCGTGAGGTGGGAAAGAACAAAAGATCATACCAAAAGGACCAAGGAGGAGCAGGTCTAACGAAGATAAAAGGGTCTAGGTTGAACAGGAATTCTCCTGAAGGGACAAAGCCTTGACACGAGTGGAGAAGAAAAAAGGAGCAAAAGTACAAGGCGAATAAGACGAACACAGATGGAGAAAAAAGGATGGCCAAAATGAAAAGGCGTCGCGGCGACCGAAGTAAGTACATCAGACATCGATGTGTGTCACTTGGTCAAGGTCAGCGTGTGGGGTCAGGGGACCTGGTCAGAGTCGGTGAGGGGGAGTAAGGTCGAACCGAGGGCACATGGTCGCTGTGGTCGGAAGGGGGAAAGGGCAGGATTAGTTTGCTAGCTGAGGCCAAGACGGAGAAAAGAAAGACGCCTCAGGAATAAAAAGGTAATTATCGCTGGTCAAGCCATCCCGGGCTCACTGGGGCTAGGAAAAACAAAAATTCGGGGGGACTCTATCAAGCGATAGCCGCGCGAGGAAAAAAAAACTCAAGTGCGGCCGGCGAGAAGCCGTTCGGCGAGTATTGCCAAGGGAAGCGGGCGGAGGGGGGGAAAGGGACGCCTAAATCCTAAGGGAATCAGGATCTGCTATCAAAAAGTAATCTCAACCTAAGTGATCTGTTTTCCGCGATCATAGGGGGGGGGGGAGGAGGGCAAGGTGGGCACTGCGAGTGTTTGAAAAGGAAGTACGTCACCATGGGCCTACTCGAAGAATTATGAGGGGGTGGGGCGAAACTCGAAGGCGCGCTGGAATCATCACGGTTGGAGGTGGAAAAAGACTCCCGGGGGACTACGCATCCTGGAGCGCCCGGAGGCAATGTAAGCACTGTACCCCACTAAGGAACTAAAAGCAAAGGAGGAAGCAAATCGTGGAGGGACAACGGGGGGTCCTCCGGAGAGGAACACAACCGGGGGAAGCATCTACTACAGTGATGCTGCAGAGAAACGGGGGGGGGAAATTGAAAGTGCCTGTCAAGTATTTTAAAAAAACCATGGAGTATTCATCCTAGAGAACACGTGGATCCGGGGACACAACGGCATTCCTGCAGAATTCGTTTAGGGAAAAATTTGACACAGAGAAAGGAGGGCGTGCTGCGGTTCTCAATCATGGAGACTCCGGTCGGAGGGCAAGGAAACAATGGCGACGCACCGGGTCGGAAAAGTGATTGGGGAGCAAAATAGTCCAGAAGAAACTTGGGGAGGGGGAGACGAACAGGCAAGAGGTCGGCAAAGGGGGGGGAATAATGCAATCGGTAACATTTAGTAAGCGTCAATATGATCTCGGGGAGGGGGAACTACGACACAGCAAAACGATTGACTGTTAGTTTTGGGGAGGATGTGAAACCCCGGTTAGGCGCCGGATGGTGTTGTGACTCGTCAAGGTGATTCGGTAGCAGCTTTCATGATCCATGAATTCAGCGGGGGAAGGAAGGGGGAATTTGGGTCTCAAGGGGTCCACACAGGGGTCCGATGGGAGGGGTGAATGGGCTCGAAAAAAAAATAGCGAACCGAGGCTAAAGACGCTGGGGTTCCGCAATGTTATCAAAAACTTGAGAAGTGGGTGGGGAGGGCAGGAGGGGGGGGGGACTTGCATTTCCTGGAGAAGATAGGGGGTTGTGGCTGGGGAGCGAACTGGTTGGACAAGACCATTTAAAGGGGGAGCTAGGGGGGATGGGAGAATGTAAGTGCTCTAAAACTACTCGATAAGGAAGGTCCAAGCACAATAGAGAAAGTCCCGGGGGGGAGAGCGTTTCGGGTGGTCGGGGAGTACAATACTTGGAAGAGAAAAGGGGGATAGGTAGCGGAGTCGGGTTCAGTGCAATCGCAAATGCTCTGAGTTGGAGGGTGGAAAAAGAAAGGGGGAATGTAAGACGTAACTCCAGACACTGGAGGGCGGGCAGCTGAAGGGCTTGAGAGAAGCAAATTCATTGAGGCGACGTGTATCCCTTCATTGGGCGTGTAGTAGGGGAAAAAGTCCCGCCGATCTGTAGATCTGCTGAAAAGAAAGGTGAAAATGTGCAAATGGGCACAATAGGGGAGTGGATGGGTTGCGGAGTGTGGGAGGGAAAAAGATACAACGGGGTCGAAAAAAAAAAACTGAGGTAGTATAATAGAGAGATTCAGTCCCTATGGAAAGCCAATCCGTAGTCCACCAGCACCTGGACTAAAAGAGATTTGGGGGAACGGTCACCGTCTCCTGCCCGAAGGGGGAAGCAGGAGCTCGCACAGAATCAACAGGGGGGAAAGGGAATCGCGAGCAATGCCCGATACACGACAAGAAATACGGGTCTTTCAACCGCCACGCCCTTCGAAAAATGAGAACTGTCAGGGTCCAGTCGCGAGAAAAAGGAGGGATACATCCTTCGACGGCCACCGAGAAAAAAACGCGGCGAGAAAAGTGCGACTGGCAGCAGTCCAAGCTAGAGGGGGATCGCAGAAAGCTATTAAAAAGGAGCGTGGACGACAAGACGGCCGGAATGAGGAAGGCGCAGGGGCCAAAGTCGGGGGAGTGGACTTGCCGCCTTCTAGCGCGTCGTGTACGCAGTAAAGAGAAAGGAAACCGAAACATCAAAAAAATAAAACGGTGCACACAACACGAATATTAGCGACCCGACCCACCAACCGGTGAGCTGCGAGGGAAAGGAAAAGAAACAAAAAAAAAGAGGAATGCGCAAGGTGCAAAAATTGCGGAAAGAGGGGGCCTCCAGTAGAGGGAGGACGAAGTGCTCGGCAAAGCACAGAAAAAAACGTACACACTGAAACTCAAATTAAAAAATGAACTGACTCAAGTTCTAAGTATCCACGCAAGCTGTAAGGAACAGCTTAAGCGAGCAAACCACCAATAGAGGAAAAAGGCCAAATCTTTGGGGTCCTTCACATTCAAGCAACTCCAGCAAAGAGTGTCGTAGAGAGAACTAGGTTTCAGAGGGATTCATCAGGGAAGAAGGGACGGCTCGGCCGTATTAAAACAGGGTAAGGGACCTGCTGGAACAATTTGGGGCATCAAAGGGGACAGGAGAGCTGCTCTTCCATACTGGTTCTAAGGAAGACGAAAATCGCCATGAGATTCGAGAGGACCGGAGAAAAGGGGAAAGAAGAGTAAGCTGGCAAGAACAAGCCGAACTGGGTTCGTAAAAAGCCGCGCGAAACGATCGTGTGGAAGGAAGGAAAGGGTTCAAAGTAAAAAATGTCAGGCTATATTGGAAAGGGAAATCCTTTCAGAACAGGCATCAACGCAGCCGGCCGCGGCAGCATACGGGAGGAGGTTGAACGTGAAGATTACTCATGCGCCAACCGATGGTAGGCGAAAAATATGCCTGCCGCCTAGTGGGGAGGGGGTGATAATGACTAAAGGGGAAGGGGAACGTTAAGCTCATGGGGGGAGGGGGGGAAGGCCTTCGAAAGAACGGGATCCTCCTATTGGGCAAGTAAAAGGGGAGGGACAACAAACGGGATAGCGGGCAGGCGAATTGCGCGTTATCGCCCTAAAAAATTCGAGAGAGGGATGGGGAAGGTTCAAAATAGAAGGCCACGGGACCCCTGATCGCGTAAACCCCCATCTCTCCTAAAAGGAGAGCAGGTTGGAGATGCAGATCCGGGGGGGTGAAGGGCGGTTGTCAGCAGCCAGAAGAGGAGAAATACGCGACCGCACGGGGTGTCAGGACTACATAGTGAGGGGTCCACGGAAAAGAGCCAAGGTCCTATCGCGTGATTTAGCACCCGGAATTTGGTGGAGGAAACGGTCGCCCTGGCAGGGTGACATCGCCACTGCTCCGAACAAAGGGGGAAAAGGAGTAAGTCTTATTGTCCGCTTGTGGAAGAATATCATAAAAATCATAACCGTGCACTAAAGTTCTTTCGGCGAAACGCAGCTACCAGGGGAAAGGAAAAAGCTTGGAGGAGAGCTCCAAACACGGCCCTAATCTGAGACAATTTTCAAAATGTCCCCGCACCGCAAGGAGTGGAAAAGGTAAACACAATACCGGAGAGGTTCATGAATCGACGCGCTTGGGGTCATTTTGCAAAACAGTCTGGAGGGCCCTCTGGGCTGGGGTAGAGGATGGAGAAAGGACAAGGGTGGCTTTAGGTCTATTATAAGGTGTGCGTACGATAGCGATTAACTTACCACAAAAGTCAGTTGAGAGTCGGAAAAAAGAAAAAGCTCCCTCCGGCTTGGTTCGTAGTTTGGTCATTAGAGGGGGAAAAAAGTTCTAAACATAAAAAAGGAAATAGACCCACTTAGACAGGGGAGAAAGGGATATGACTTCAGGCCGGCCTAAACCAACAAGGGGGGGTACCCTTAAAACTTTCGTGAAGAGGATGAATTCAGTCTAGGAGTTTGGTCATCAAGCTGAAAAGTCTTGAGCGGGACAGTGAAGGGTAAAGATTGATTCTCCGGGACCGTACTTACGAGGGAAGAGGAAGGTTTCTGACAGCCGGCTAAGCTATATAACGGCCAGGGGTAGAACGCCGAAAACCGAAAAGACAGGAGTCGGGGGAAAAGAATCATTGGGGGGTACTATCCATTGTCCATCGTGCTGGAAGAAGATCACATGCTGGTTGGAGGGGGAGGGGCTTTTCCCGATCGTTTCAGAGGAGAACGTGTAGAACCCAAAGCGGAACGAACAAGCAAAACAATAACCAAAATAACAAAGATTAGGGTTATTCGATGTGCCGGGACGGTAAACAGAAAAGAAGGGAGAAAAGAAGAACCCTAGAGATGCAGGTCGACCAAAGTGATGAAGAGCGGCGTATCTTTCCGCCTCTGCCATACGAAAGTTTCTCTCATTCATTCGGGCAGTTGGGAAATCGAGTCAATAGGGGGAGGGGTCTCTTGGAAAATCTACAATAGAGAAGCAGGCCAGACCGACGATTCGTCGGACAAAGAGGCTGGAATACGAGAACTAAAAAAGAGAAGCCTCTGCCAGCGGAAGGATTACAGTCCTTTCCTTCAAGAAGGTATCTCGGTGCCGAGAGCACTTCGGAAGTAGGGGGGGAAAAAGGGAAAAAGTCAAAGCCTGGAACGGCCAGCTTTAGTCGTCGAGGGGAACGTCGAGAGGAAAAAAGAACATGGTGCCAAAGTCGACCGGCACGCAGTCAAAGGGAGGGAGGGTACACAAGGTAGAAGACCGTTCCCGGATAACGCCAGTGGTGGGGACCGTTAAGCCAAGATTGCGATTCTAAGAACTGGGAGAAACAGGGTCCATTTCCCCTGCCTCAAAGTAAGGAATAAAGTAATTCTGACAGAGGAGAATAGAGATTAGTGTTGATGAATAGGGGGAGAAATCAAACCCTGGAATGCTTAAGAAAAGAGGACGAATAACGCGTGGATGAAAGGGGCAAGCCCACGAGTTCCCAATGTGAACGAGGCCGGAAAGGAAAGAAACTGAAAATAAAAAAGGGCGCGTCATCTTGACGGGGGTCGAAGACTCTGTCCAAAAACCTTGCTTGTCGGCACAAGAGCCTTGTCCCAAAAAAAAGAAAGGGGAGACCGAAGGAGGCACGAAGTCAGAAAGGGGGTTTACTCTCGCCGCCAACTCAGTAGGAAAAAGAAAGGACGGCGAGAGGGGGGGAAAGAAAGGATTACGCTCTTTCGAGCTGGAACTCTTGGGAAGAAAAACGTTTAGTAAAGAGGAACGGGCTGGGGGTATGGGGACGAGGCCGAAAACAAAACCGACGGAGACGCTAACTGAGGGGAAAGAAAGCAGGGAAAACCTTGGAAGCGTCATGGCCGCGGGCATCAGATCCATAACTCGATCAAGCAAGTCGGAGAGGAAGTCAAACTGCTCCTGCCATCTCTCGGGGCGGCTGCCTTGGTCAAGGTGAGGGGGGACCGGTTTCTGCCGCGCTGGGGGAGAAAGAAAGGAGACAAATCTGAATAAGCCGTTTTTGTTCGTTTTTGTGCGGGGGGGGCGGGGTGAGTTCGGGGCAGCTTTGGCGGACCTAAGGAGAGGAAGGGACGAAATCGCCGAAAGGAAAGGGGAAAAGGGATATGGTAAAAAGCGACCGTGTTTAACTGAAATCAAAGGGGGATCGTAAAAAAATTAATCCCCATCTGGGAAAGGAGAAGAAGAGAGGGGGCTCCTGGAGATTCCCACGCGTAGAGAGAGTCGAGAAAGCTGGTCAGCAATACGTCTATCATCGTAGGAAAATCGGCGGGGAGAAGTAGAACCGGGAATGGGACCAGAGGAAGATGGAGTCATGATACCAATACGATGCACCGGCAATTTCCCAGGGAGTCAAAGAAGAAGAGGAAAATTATGGGGGAAAAACCAGTTATGGATTGGCGGGAAGGTTGATAAGGCCATTACGGGGAGAAAAAAGGGAGGTCAAAAGGGTCTAAATCGTAGCACGGGGTAATCGAAGGAAAAAACTAAGGGGAAAAAAAAAAGAAGAGCGTTGAAAAAAAAAAAAACGGGCTAACGACGCTGACCAAATGATGTAGATGTACATAATTCGCCTATCTGGACCGGAAGGGAACGGCCCCTAGCCGAACTGACCAAAAAAAGGAAAGGGCGACCATCGCGAGACAGCAAAAGGGGATCCCGAATTTCAAAATGATCAATAGGGGGAAAAAAATCCAAGAAACAGAGAATGGGGGGGAAAAGATACAGAAGGGGGGGTCCACATGTCAGGTGAGTGTTGAGGGGAAAAAAGGGAAAAGTGACGGGGCGATGGGTGTCTTGAGTCGTGGGAGTAATCTTTTCAATGTCGATCTGGGGGGAGGGGAAAAAAGAAATTGCTTTATGAGTTGACAGTCTTGAAAAGAGGGAGAAAATAGAAAGAACTTCGGACGGCCCGAACCAAGGTAAAGGGGAGCAGTGGGCGATCAAAGCACCTGGGAGAAGTGGAAAACAAATGAAACGAGACCAGGAGAGAGACGCGCAAGGTCGCTGAAAACAACATCCTTGAGGGGGGGGAAGTAACCAAATTATAGGGAGTGTCGAAGAGTGGAGTGCTACCCTACAAAGCGCGCTGCCTATCACAAAAGAAGCGGGGGAGAGGGGGGGGGGTCCACGGAGATTACGGAAGGGGGAAAAATGTTGAAAAGGTCCAAAACATCCCCTCGATGCGGTAGGGGGGGCAAGCTACGGATTAGGATGCTGCTAATAACGGGGGGGGATGGGAGACCCGTTGAAGGGAAAATAAGGGGAAAAAGAGGACTTCCTACATGAAGGCGGGGAAAAAGGGTCGATAGGCGCGCACTAGCTAGCCGGTCATCTTGTTCGCGAAAGGTGGCCCACTGAATAAGGGGAAACTGTCCAAGAGAAAAAAAGTATGCTGGCAAAAAAAGAGCTCACCAGAAGAGTGGGCGAAGTCCACGGAAAAGGATTATATGAGAAACACATGAGAAGGCACACGGATGCCTTCCCTATAGGGGGGTCTTGCGTCATGGGAAATCAGCTGCCTACTCAGGACCTTGAAAATAAACGAAAAAACATGCATCGACATGGCGACGCAAGTGGACTGCCACGGAGGGGAAGAGCAAGAGGAGAGAAAAGGGTTAACGAAAGTCGTAGGGCTTTTTGGAATACGGTCAAAAAGGGAATACATGGGAAGAACGATATAGAGGAGGGCTCACGAAATACGACACCACACGATGGGTGATGGAAGGGTGGAAAACTGGCATTTTTCCTCCCAGCGGGTGCCGAATGATTGGGGGTTGAATCGCAAAAAATACTTCCGGAAAACATCGGGGCTGAAAGGGGGTAAAAGAAAAGTAGCAACGATTTTGAAAGGGCACAGAGGAAGAGGAGGGAAAAAGGATCTAACCGAGACAGACACGGGGCGTAACTATTTTTACTGCAATTTACCCAACTTAAAAGGGGGAGAGAGAGGGGGTTTGGGGGGGTCGGTCAGTGAGGAGATACAAGGGTAGCAGGGGACGGGGATCGGCGGTGGGTTCAACGACCATCCCCGTTGGGAGTGAAGGTTTTCTTTTGGAGGGGAAAGGAAGGGGCAGCGACACGACTCTAAAAGGACGGCAAAGTAAAAATCACGGAAATTTGGACGAAGAGGGGAGTATAAAACCGGGAGGTCCAGCAGACTGGGTGCGCAGCAATTGGAAGAGCTCGATCAGGGACGATTCAAAAAAACTGCTAGCGGCGTATATGAAAAAAAACAGAGCGGGCGGGCAGGGGAACACAGGAAGCAATCGGACTGGTTCAAAAATTGCGGCTGAAGAGTTTAGAGGGGAACCAAAGCGGCGGGACGTGTATATGGGGCATTTCCGCTGTGGGCCGGCACGGGCAACTGGACGAGAGGGGAGGAAAGAATCAACTGCAGCAAAAAGGAGACGTCAGCGGTAAAAGATTGAGGACTTGAAAAAACTGGGCCCTGTGCGAGCCACGGTCGAGATCTTCATATCGCATAAAAAAAAAACAGGAGGAGGAAGATGCAGCTCGCTCATTTCTCATAAAAGAAGGAAGGAAAAAAAAAAAAGGAGCCATAGGGGCCCATGAAAAGTCTACAGTCCCGAGGGGGCTCAGAGTCGCAAAGAGTCAAAGGGGGAAAGGAAGCCAAAGGCGCCAATGCCAGATACAGAGAATGCCGGGGATTTAAAAAAGAGAAGACCTTCAACCGCACCAGCACCGTCAGAGATCATGTCGTCGTCACGACGGAAAACCAAGGACTAGGAGCAACATAACAAACGACCGAGGAGTTCTACTTGCAGAGTCCCCGCGCATCTAGGAGCGCCACGCGAAAACGTGAAGAGGGGAAAAAAAAGACCTTAAAACGGGGGTCCTCACGCTGCGAAGGAAGACAAGGAAAGAAGGCTGAGTCCTTCAGTCGGTGGGAAAAAGTCCAGGGCCCAACCCCCACAACATCACAACGCAAAAAGGTAACAAAAGAACCGGTGATGGGGGGGAGGGAAGAAAAAGGGACCGATTCGGGACACTACCCAACAGGAACAGGGGAGAGGTCCAAAAGTTGACCTGCCCGAAAAAACCCAAAGTCAGCTCTACACGGGGCGCAAATTTGGCTAAATTGCGGAAGGTACGCACTGTAGGGGTCAACAGGAAAGGGGGTGAACGAGCCAAGAAGCAATCGGACGCTGTGACCTGCAGACTAAATGGGAAAAAGAGTGCCGGGAATCTCATAAAAAAAAACGAAGCTGCCCGAGCATCTTGCATCGAAAAACCAAAGAAAGGAAAAAATTCGACAAAGGGTGAAGAAAGGGAAGAACTCACTCCCAGCAACATAAGTTATTCTAAGAGGGAACAGGAGTAAACTTCATCGCCGCTGAATCCATGACGAGAGGGGCAGTATCACAACTTCTACCTGACAGAACGGGGACAGGAGAAAGACGGTAACACAGTGGTCGACGACACGGCGCTTGAGGACATTGTGAAGAAGTACCGGATGGTCTAGGGTCGATGACCGGGGAACTCATCTAAAGGTCGTGAACACTGAGAGACTGAAGAGTCTGGTGTCAGTATGACTTGTGGGGCAAAGGGAGAATGTTTTTGTGAAAAAAAAGGGTCGAGGCGATAGTGGGAAAAGGTAAAATAGACGCATCGACATGCAGATCAGATGTAAAGAAGAAGGGGAGTACGGGGGAACTTTGGATCTGCTCCGGCGGCCCCAGGAGGCTAAAACTATGCCGAAACAAATCTGGATGGCACGAAGGGGAAATATTGATATTCAAGGGGGAGGGAAACCGGCTCGAAGGGGCGTCTCCAGGATTGGTCCGTAAAATGCGAAAAAAAAAGGTTATGCATCATCGAGACACGCTTCGGGCAACAATACAGTACGAGGGGGGAAACATGGGGGGCATGCAAAGAAAACAGAAGTCCCACGCGGATAACTGAAGAGAGTAACAAAAAAAAAACGCATAAAGATCCGTCATGATGTGAAGAGAAAGAGGGTCGCCGGAGTAGCAAAGACCGCTCCAGAATGAAGGTAAACTCGCCGCACGGGGTGTCCGGCAAATAGTCCTAGGGAAAGGAGAAGGGGAGAGACGGTTGAATGGAAGGTTGGGGTGCTGAAGAAAAAGGGGGCTCAAAGAGAGAAGGTCTGTTGGCCAATCGCACTGCTCCGGGGGGAGTGCCGTCACGATGGATTGAGAGAAGAGGACTTTACAACGCTACCGACAAATACTTTTTTTCGGCGAACACGCAGAGGGGGCAATGTAAAAAACTGGAAGAAAACCCGACTCAAGACACGCCCACAGGTGATCAGGGGTTGCAAATGTCCCCGAAAAAACACAAAAAACGGAGCCGGGGGGGGAAAAGGGGAAACAAGATCGGGAAAAAGATTGACCGCAGGTTCGCGCCGAAAGGCAGCTGGGGGTTCTTTGGGGCCATGCGGGAAAAGACAGTTTACTGGATTGCGCACGGTCCTTTGTTCTGGTTAGGAGGGGAGAAAGCGGTTCAAGGAGGTCTTAACGATAGGCGACTTCTTAAACGAAGCCATTTGGGAAGTAGGGGTGAGCCTAGAGAAGGAGGGGGGGGTGCGATTGTTTTGTTGCGAGGTTTTAATGGGTGGGTGGCTGAATACGAGAAACCCTAGACCGACGACCGCACGGTGAGACGCTTGGGAGATAAATGTCGCCGGCGAAGCAAAAGTTGTGTAAAAGGGTACAGGGGTGAGGAGAAAAAGGAGAAAGGGGACGAAGGTTTGGTCATCAATGGTAAAGATCTTAGGTCAAAGGGAGTTAAATTCTCAAAAACAGTAAGTACGAGGAGAGGAGATTTGCTGACAAGGCGAAGTAGAAGAAGAGAGAGAAGGGAAGGAGGGTATCGTCAGGTAAACCTCCCCGGTATCGCCGGTGGAAAAAAAGAAAGGGATCCATTGGGCCGAAAAAACAACACAACATCGGGCTTCACCGGAAGAGACATCGTCAAGGTTTTTCGGAGGTCAAGGGTGAAGGACTCGGTGATCAAGGGGGTGAGCGCCCATCTAACTAGGGAAAGAAAGAAAGAAAACCCACTAAAAACCCATAACAGGAGTCTGTTTGACGCAGCTGTTGGAAACGCGAAAGAACGGCCAGGACCGGGGTTGAAGAAATAAAAAGAAAGGAATCCAACAAGATAAGGTGACAGCGTGCTCACACGGGCCGAAAGAAAGACATTAAGAGGAGAAGATCTACTACAAGACTCGGACATACAGTCTTATCTCCATGGGTGACTTTGAAGTAAGGCAGTTAGCACTTAAATACAGGGAGGGAGGTGATCCCTCATCCCCATTCCATTAACGAGGCTCTTAGAAAGCAGGGGGGGAACATGAAATCAAAAGCCTCTGCCATCGCTAGGGAATTCAGGAACCTTGTTTGAAAAGAAAAAACAAGTTTAGCTTAGTTGCTTGGAGGAAAAGAGAAAAGTTACTAATTCTATCTTCCCCCCATCCCTCCGGGGGTTCTCAAAAGGGAAAAAAGGAGGGTCTATCGAGGGGCCGCAAGACATTTGTGCACTCTGACTTCTACCTTCACTATAAAAAAAAAGGGGATGGAGGGTCCTGGACCAGGAAGGCCTGCCTACCTTATTACTAACCTCGTTGGGGTGACCAGGGATCCATAATTGGGGGGTCGTATGAGAAGAGGTCTGAAAAAGGAAAAGTCCCTTTAAAAGTGCCATGCTCGGAACCGGGGCAGGAAAACC
>Ga0179591_1176130_pt1 | contig 12751 bp, 9 predicted proteins | sample CZOMad2_1_08_16f_FD_182891 | JGI IMG/M metagenome (GOLD analysis project Ga0179591, IMG submission 182891) | Vadose zone soil fungal communities from Angelo Coast Range Reserve, California, USA - CZOMad2_1_08_16fungal (PacBio error correction) | ecosystem: Environmental > Terrestrial > Soil >...
CTATTGACTGCTCACGGAATTGCCAAAAAAAGCAGCGAGCGGCCGAAGGACACGTAGCTTTCTTCTCAGCAGCTTAAGGTCAGAAATCGTGCAACAAAAATATAAAGTTCTAGGGGCCGAGGTCGAGACGGAATTGGGCAAGGGGGGAAAGAAGTGAAAAGTAGACGGCAAACATAGGAAATACCCGGAATCGCTGGGCGAGAGCATCCTTGCGACGGGAAAAAAAATCCAAGGAAAATGACCCAGTTCTCTACGGAGTTGATAGAGCGCGATAAGCTCCGTCGACAGCGCAGAGGTAGGAATGAAGTCCTCTAGTCGGGAGGGCCAACTCAGCTAAGACAAGTATCGCGATGAAAAATCATTCAGCGAAAAAAAGAAAGTCTCCCCGCGCTACGTCAGAAGCGCAGGTGCGCAGGGGGCAGAGAGAAAAGGAGGAAGATCCTGTAGTTAGGCATGAACTCTCTCCGCCTACAAGTATCCTAGAGATAAGGTTTGTAAGAGAGGCCGACGCGAGCGGGGCACAATCGGAGGGAATAAGAGGGGAGGAAAGGTCGTAAGACGAGAGGAACTGCTAAGTAATAAAGGTGCTCAAAACTACCATCTGGGAAGAGCAGCAAAAAACGGCTAAGTCGGGTACTACGCGGCGTCCAGTTGCGATGATCCGCGAAAAAGAGGCGCGCCCTGAAAGAGGAGCTATTGACCCATCTCCAGTAAGGGAGAGACTCGGAAAGACCTATCAACTGTTTCATTCAACTATACATAGCAAGACTTAACATGAGGAGGGGAGGAGTTGCTGAAATCATCTTTAGAAAGAAAGAGGAAGGCGATGGGGGGGTCAGCAGGTCACCGTTAGTTTCGAACTTCTGAACCAAACTAAAAATCGCGAAACAGTCCATCGAGGGCGATTCGCCTCGGGCTTGAGCGAACCGCGGTCCGGATGCTCGTAGGAAGACATCGTAGAAGGGAAAAAGCCCCAGGCACGACCCTAAACTGTCCCAGGACTCTAAAGAAAACCAAATATATGCCGGAGAAAAGGGGACGCGAGAGCGTAGCGAAGGGTGTCGAAGCCAGAGGGCGTACTCGAGAAAGTCCTGGCATTAGCGCGCGGAAAAAGGTCCCGTTTGCAGTAAAAAGCCGCTCGAGCTCAATCGGCGGACGGAGGATGAGGTGGCGGGTAGCAGGGCACAAAAGAAAGCCTGTGAAAACAGGCAAGGGATCGGGCGGGCGTCGGGTAAGACGGAAATGCCGGAAGCCGTTTTCCTGACTTGTCTCCCGGCGGAATAGAAAAAAAAGATCAGGCCTCCGGAATGGAGGGGGACAAGGAAGGAAAGAGTACCGAAAAGTTCTTATCAACGAAGCCCGTTCAGGTCGATACTTTTCTGGAAGAGTGCGGTAAGTGAATGGTAAACGCTACTTCAGTCGCACTGACAAGGTAAAAAGGCTAAACGACTCGCCTGGACCACTCGTAGGGGGGCAAAAGCTGGAGGGGGACGGCAGTGTCTCTCGACTCTGTATCCTAAATCAGCCAGACTACGCGCCATCGCAAAAAAAAATCGGCAACGCGACAGCCAGAAAACGATCAACTTGAGCGAGGGGAGGAACGCGTCGACCTCCGCAGCTCTTCCCCTAAAGGCTGAAACCGAGCAAGGAAAAAGATAAAAAAACGTGGGGAACGAGCTTGACCATCTAAAAGGGGGGGCAAGAAGAGTAGGCTCGCATCGAATACGCAAAGCGCAAACCAGTCTATCTGTGAGCCACCTCTTCTCAAAACTTGACGAGACTGGAGCGGCAAAGCCGGAAATAAAAAGCGTTCTGATGAGTCTGAAAAAGACAAAAAAAGGAGCAAAACGCCTTTGAGCGTGGGTCTCGAGGAACGTCCAATTACAAGAAAAACTTAATCTAAGAAAGGATCGGGCGTCACTCGGTGAGATAGACCAGCGAGATCGACATGGGAAAAGATCCGAGTAAGGGAGGGCGCAAGACATCGCGAGGGGCCTCGTCGGCCCCGACTTTTACCCAAACGGAAACACGAAATGGTGCGCAAAACGAAAAAATGCGCAGACAGCCGGGCGAGTAGGGCACGGAACGTCGGCGAAGGTCTGCTAAGGAGGCCTTGAAAAAAAAAAGAGTGGGGATGAATATCCCAAATGACTTCGAATCACAACACAACGTTGACAGAGAGAGACCCGACGTCGGCGTCGCAACGAAAAGGGAGAAAGCACCTCTTCACGTCTAGCCCGCTACAAAAAACGGCGCCGAAAGCGCCTTCTCTTCCTGGGCGCACCGTCCCTAAGAAACGCAAGTCGGGGCAAAAAAAATCGTGTGGAACGGGGTAACTTCGGAAAGACGCACTGCCGATGGCTCAGAAGACGCTCGGATCGGAGACTGAACCTTGGAAGATCCTCGGTGGAAAACTCACGCGTAACGCGATCAAAGTGACGTGGCGTTCAAATCGAGCCGGCGACAACCGGGGCTCGTGGCCAGCGGAGCGGATTAAAAGCGCGGGAGATGATCCGTCACTAGGCGTCCCGGCCAGGAAAACGGTGGCCGCTCGCTTGTGACGTCCTTCTTTCTGTCGCGTCTCGAAAAAGGAGGGGCAAAGAAGACAAGGGAGGAGCTGTGAAGTTCGCAGGTAGGGACGACGGGAGGGGTACTGTCAAACGAAAGAGAGCAGGGGAGAAAACGAGCAACGAGGGAGAGAGGGGGTGAGCGTAAAAAGTGCGCGAGGTCGTCACAGCGGGATAGCATCGACTTAGAGAGAAACCATACCTTCTACGAGCACTGGGCGAAAGACCCCAGGAATGCAAGCGGTAGTGAGAGGAACCTCAGGCATCGCCGTCAGACGGCACGTGCCGGCACCCCGAAATGGAAACACAGAAATCGGAAAACTTTTCCAGCTCCGTCTTGCCACAGGACAAGGGCAAGAAGGAAGCACGGAGCCCGCTGCAACGGCAAGAGATCAATTAACTTCCAACTGCGTCACGTCGACTAGGACCCGCATAGCAGTTTCCGCTGGGTACAGACGCGAGGGTTGCTTGAGCCCTGCACACAGGAACAGACAGCAACAACAGCTGAAGAGGTAAGCCTGGTACATCTAGCTAAATCAAAAAAGTTGTACTCAAAATACAATAGGGGCCGAAAAACTCCAAGAAAGTGCCCGATCGAGCCTAGCGCTCGATGGCGCAGAAAACTCGCAGACGGAAAGCAGAGGTCACTCTGAAAGAGCAGGCCGGCGAGACCCAAGGAACGACGAGTCAGGCTACAACGGCCAGCAGCTGATTCGAAGAAAATGAGAGATCCGCGGTTCGCTACGAACGAGGAGATAGAATAGATTGAAACATATCGGAAGAGAGGAAGGAAGATGGGCTACCGACTGCGGCCACCGGGGGAACGAAACGGTCTCCTACAAGGCGTCTCTTACTTTGACCAACCCGTCGGGACGGGCGACCCGCATGAGCAGCAACGCCGGAACGGGGAAGCGATCAGGGCCGGAGATCGTAACGAATCGAAGAGGGAATGAAGGAATGCCACAGAAGCTTCTTTCAAAAAAGTTAATCCGATCTAATCTGCCTCACTGAGTCCAGAAACTTATCAGAAAAAAGCAAAGGGTACCGCGCGTCGTAAAACAATACGGGCAGAGATGCGTCCAAAAAAGGCAAAGTGGCGTGGCACGATTCAAGGGGTCATAGAGTCGAGCAGGCGTGACGCCGCGGTGTCCCTCATAGGCTAAAAAGGCGGACTGACAAACGATCGCAAACCGCGGAACGTAACGGATCGGGGTGAAGGGGGAAAACGTCAAAGAGAGCTGATAGCATTCTCAAACACTACAAAAATTAGGAGCTGAAAAAGCGCCCGGGGAGATAAGTCGGCGGGGGAGAACGACCTGGTGAGCTTAACTACTACGCTCTAACTTGAGCCTCGAGGTGGACCCTGCATAAGAAACGGCATTCCGAAGAGGCGAAGGTTCTTCCTGATCGCGCTACGATCCCGAGCCGCGCGCATCGGGATGTCAGCCGGGAGGACCATTCCAAAGAAGGACGGCTTCAGACGACGCAGAAAAAACCGCTGCTGCGCATCTGACCCTTTCAATTCAAGTCTTGAGTCATGACAAAACTGGAAAAAAAAGAAAAAAACTGAAACGCGCACGCTCAGGACCTCGGCACAATAGAAGGGCGAAACCTAGATAGAAAGAGGTGGCTCAGAGTGGAAGATCATCTTCAAGAAAAGAGGGGCAGCATAAAACGCTACGTCCGTTCTTCAGCCTCGCGGTATCAATTCCTGGCTCATCTAAAAATTAGGAGGAAAACTTCTCACTAATTTCCCCACGGACAGCGAGACAGGCGACGGAAAAAACCTATCTGAGGAGAGAGAAACTTACCAAACTAGCCTATCCTGCTCTTCACAAAGCGGTTCAGTAACCGCGCGACCAGTCGGGGGAATTGACGAAAAACGCGTTGTACGGGTGGCTAGTCAGTGCCCAAAACATCGGTGCATGGAAAGGGGGAAGGTCTCTGCGCGCAGCTGGGAGGGGCGTCGTTAGCAACGGCCTCCTCTTCAAAAGTTCACAGAAGAGCAGCAAGATTCGCCCGGCGAAAGAAAGACGATAAGATCTACCGTCCTAAGTACTTCCTGGCCGTAGTCAGACACCTAGACGGAGCGCCAAGACGAAGTGCACGTATCTGCGCGTCTACATCTTCTTAACATTCAGAAAGCTAACGGGGGAAAAAATGGGACGCCGGACTCCAGCTGCGTGAAAGGCCGGATCCGTTCCTCCTGAGAGAGAGAGGGGACGGTACGAAAGCAGTCCTATCAACGGCAAGCGGGCCCGGGCCAATCTTCCTACGCTCAAAGAGGAGAAAATCGGACAAACTGCTGCAAAGACAGACGAACCTGAGCCTGAGAAGAGAGCGTTGGCCCACCCGGCACTTCAGGGAAGCTATCTCCAGCTCGAACCCTCTATGAAAGACGAGAAACCTCGTCAGGACCTCGAGCAGAGAAGAGTAGCATCGTTTACGAAGCGCATGGAAATCACGGCATGTCGATCTCAATAGGAGAACGTACCGATAAACATTGGTGGGCACAGCGCCTGCTTCCTTTAAACTCGTAAAGAAAGTCGGCCGAGCACGAGAGGGGCGAGCAGACGATCGGGGGTGCAAGGTCAAGGCAAGAGCTGTTGTAGAGGGAAGAGCAGAGTCGCGGTGAACACATGAAAACTTATTTTGGCAAACGGTCGATCTGACGGAAGACCAATGACTGAAATAAAGAAGAGCGTTGCGCACATCTACGTATGATATAAAAAAAGAAAAAATCAATACTCCAACCGTCTCCGCCCCAACCTAGGGACTAGGCACCGCGTTTTAGCCGGCTAAATTCTTTTCCCGACTGGTCGCAAATGCGCCCTCGAAGTACGACTCGACGAACCTGTCGGGAGAAAGGGGGCTTAACACTATCGGGCACGGGTGCTTAAACCGCATCGCGTCTTGTCGTGCCGCCAACGACGGCGTGCTAATTCCTGGAAAAAATCTAGGAACAAAGAAGCAGAGGAAAATGGGCTCAAGGCGGTCGTCCGCGATCGCTCCGGAAGATCAGTGGGGGAAAATTTGGAAGGTGAGGCTAAGGCGGAAAGGTAAGGGGGAGATCTGCCTCCGGTTCATTATCAGAAAAGAGAGAAAACCGGAGAGAGATAGCCCATCAGTGCAAGGTAGAGAACGGTGCGTAGCGGAGTGAAGTACACGTTGCAAACCATCGCTACGGAGGCTTCGTAAAAACGTTAACAGAAGCAAAGGCCGAGTCAGGGGTATAGAAAGCTGGCGAGACGGGCTAATGGCATATCCATCATCGCCACCTCTACCTACAAGAGGCGAAAATTGGAGACAGAGGCTCCCGCTTTGGCGGAAGAGCGCACGCGCAGCGCCTATCGAAGACTTTCTCTCTCAGGGACCCAAACGGCAAATAAGGAAACCCTGCATAAAGAAACTAACAATAAGAGGCGAAAGTCGCTGCAGCAGGCAAGGAAAACCTCGGAAAAAAGTCGTCGAACTAAACAGCCTAACGCGACCCGAAAAAAAAAACATCAACCTGAAAAAAAAAAAGGAAGACAATGACCCCCAGTGTCGATCGCAAGCGGAAAGAGACAAGCCTGTTCGGGGCGGGTCCAGAAGGGGGAATTAACAAGTGAACGCCACGACTCGCTTCCTCGCAACGAAAAAAAACAAAAATCGGAGTCCAAGGTACAGGGATCCGAGACGAGGTCACAATCGCGGGAAGGACCTCGTCCCGCCTCGTTACCAAAACGAGATATGATTACAACCACAATCCGGAGAAAAAAAAAAAAAAAAATCGAAAAGCGAGCGTCAACGCAAGAACTTCGTGGACCGGAGACGAGGGGGTCGCGTCGGGCGAAAACGGCAGAGGTGATACCGCCCGGGGAGGAGAACTCACGCGGAAGCGTGCGCAAAAAAATCTCAACACAACTGAGGAGGATGAAGGAGATAGTGCCCATCGAGGAGGGGACGCGCCCAGGTAGGGAATAAAACAGCAAGTGTAACGGACCGTCGTCTACATCGACTTCAAAGAAGAAACCAAATGGACGCAAACCTCCTTCCCTTCAGGCGCACTCCTATCTCGTGTTGAACCGGGGGGGGAACGGAGGAGGCACTATCACAGCAAGGAATGGAGTCGACCGGCGTCCTCGTATCCTGACCTGCTTCCGAAAAAAAGCCGAGTCACGACGGTACGCCCGCTATCGCCGCGAGAACAGGTCGGGAACTTGTTACGAACTCATAGACAGAAAAAAAACCGGGGGACCGGCTCGTGTCAGGGAGAGAACGACTACGGTCATGCTCCGGAAAGATCCTTGTCGTCAGCCTGTGTCTCTCGCTGGGGCGTAATCGCTGATGAGAAAAAGGACAGAAGCACGCAGAGGGGACCGTGGCGCTTACTCACAACGTGGAGTCCCTCGGAGGAAAAGGGCGGGTTTCGCCAAGGGACCCGTAGGTAAAAGTAGAAGGGCTAGCTTCAGAGTCTTAAAAAGTCTCGGAAAATCGGGAGGCCAAGGAAAAACGGAAATCGGGAGGAGCGAATGGGGGACGAGAGGCTGCCAGAGAAGTCTCGTCCCAGAGGACGACGACAAGACGAGGCATCGAAATGATCGAGGCAACGATCAGCCTCGAAGGAGCGAAAAGGTCAACGTGCCGGCAACTACAGAGGAAGCAAAGAGCGACCTTAGAAAGGATCGGCGCTATACAATTAAAACGGGGTACGAAAAATTGCCTCAGGAAAGAAGTGGAGGAAGGTATCTGACAGGCGGAGGATAAAAAGACGGCTCGCAAGTTCAAATCAAAACAGAGCTGCGTCCGCTACCTAAAAAAACAATCCGTGCCGAGTCACGCAAGCGAAAAAACTGCATCAAAGAAGCACTCCGGGAGCCGAGTGGCTGCACTAAAGCGCGAAGCCGGAGGGCGCACCCGGGGAACGGAAGAAGGTTAAAAAAGCCCATCAATACTTCAACTAAGAGAAAAAACCAATAGAAAATACCTGCGGCTACTTCCGCTGAGCGGAAAATAATTGGAGCCGGCTCTAAACAGCGTTAAAACGAGCCGGCGATCCGTTCTACGAACTCTGGGAGGCCGGCGAAGGGGCTAAGAAACAAACGAGTCCTGATCGCGGGAATACAGGAAACGAGAGAAAGCGCACTCTATTGGGAAGGTGCAGAGCGACGCATGAACAACAAAGTCTTTAAAATAACCTCCGGCGCAAAAAACTGAAATCACGGAAGATCCAACTCTTCGTCGCCATGCTGGCACCCCCTCGCCGGACGGGAGGGATCTCCCACTCAGATGGAGACCCCAAAAGAACCTGGGACTCTACGGGGTCGTAAGATTTTCGTGCATATCAAAGCCGAAGGGAAGCAACAACAATCCGCTGAAGGGGGTCAGGTCATCACCAAACTGAAACTAGAGAAAGCAAAAGGGGACGGCTACACTGCGCTTCGTATCAAGCTCTCTCAGGGAAAGAAGAGAGAACGCACGACTAACTTGAAAGTCCGAGAAAGCACCGAGAAAGAGGGTCCCCTTAAGTCTTGGTCTGGGCAACGCTTACGAATCCGAGAGGTCGGCCTACGTTGGACTCCTACGGCGGGAAACCCGAGGCGCGGCGCTCTTTCAAGTTCAACCCGATCCAACAAGGAAATCAAGACGGGGGGGGGGGGGGGGGGGGGGGGGGGGGGGGGGAGACTAAGTCTACCCAAGCAGCCAATAACGGAAGGAAAGAGGCTTAACTAGCTGTCCGGCGACTGCGAGTCGACGTCGCGAGGGCCTGTGAGGAAAGAGGAGGAGCGAAGAGACGAGAAAGCAGAATGGCAATAACAGATCAGGTGCCCTGTCTAATGGCTTCAATTCAAGAGATTCAAAAATTTCTCGCATTAGGCACGTCGCTCAAAAACCCTACCGTCTCTGATAGTGCACGACGCATCTGAACAAAAGACGGAAGAAGGCTTGTCATCCGCGACGACGCATCCTCCGCTCTCATCTACGACTCATGCCGAGGTGGCGGCCGCTCATAGTCCAAAACCGAAACACCTCTTCGAAATCAGGAACAATGACGGACGTCGAGACGGGATACGAAACTCATGCACGAGAAGGAAAAAAATTGAAGAGAGGAGCATGGGACGCTTGAGGCGCAACAGCCCGCTAAGAAACCGTCGCGGTCGAAAACGGTCGTTATGCTTCAAACCACAAAAAAAAAGTAGGAGGAAAGAAACGCAAAAAAACCCTGTCAGCGACCGACTGAACTGGACCGTAGATGGGGGCTGCCTCCAAAAATTCTCCAGAGAGGAAGGGAAACGCTTGAAAAGGCGGTGACAGTCCCGTAGGCGCCATTGAGTGCAAAGGCAAGCGGCGCTTTAATTGAACTAAAAAGAGTGAAACAAGACAAAAAAAAATTAAAGGACTAATGCGCAGCAGCGGGAGGGGAGCCGGCGCGAACGACCAGCCGTTCCGTCCTGAAAGGGTGTCCACGTTACCAATACAGAAGTCTGGATTAGACAGGGAAGAGTAAGGCAAAATGACGTCCTCGTCCAAGGGACCACCTCGAGCTGAGCCCGTCGAGGAGGAGAGCGTCTAGAGGCGCTCCACCGTAGGCAGGTCAAACAACCAAGGCGATGGAAGTGAAAAAACAGAAAAATCTGAGAATAACGTACGGAAATCCTGCCGCTCTAGCCGGGTCAAAAAGGAACATGGCCGATCGCGCATAGGGGCCGACGGTTTCTTATCCTCAGAGCCCGTCCGCAACGGCGCGTAACCACTTCGGAGAGACACTCGAGGAAATTAATCAATCGGGCAACACAAGAGAAATGGGACCGAGTCTGCCAGCTCGGAAAATAGGCCAACTCGTCCGTCAAAGGTTTTTCGCTATCAGCGAGAGAGGAAACGCGCCCGGAAGAGAGCAAGTGTGCGAAAGAAAGTCGGGGGGAGAGGCTCCAGAGCGCGGAAGGACACAGCGGCTGGTGGCAGCATCATCAGCTATTAATCCTCGGGGAAAGAAAAAAACCTTTGCAGGCGGCTGCTCCAATTGCTAGAACGAGATGAAGGGCAGAGGGGTGCATCATTCATAGGCAAAAAGAATTGTAGGAGAAGGCTAGCCGTCGCGGTTTTGACCCAAATCTGAACAAAAACGCGCGTACGATCTGCGCGGAAAGACGAGGGGAGCATCTACTCGGGGCGGTAGAAAAAACCCCGTCTAAAGGATCTCGATGTCAGAATACTCGTACCAGTTGAAACGCCGCCTATAAGCTCCGAAGCTTCTTCGCAGGCCGAACAGGGGAAAAAAAGTCTGCAAAAATCTCGTTGACCGAGAGCGGCCAGGTAGAGTCACAAGAGGATCGAGGAAGCAACAGGCCCGGTCTTGGGGGAAAAAGCGGAACGATGTCACTTTTCGGATAAGTGTAAAACGGAAGACAAGGAAGTCACGGGGGCTGGCCAGTTCTGGTGAGGCAAGCAAGCATACGGAGAAGCCTTGAAACAAGAGGGGCAAGGATGCCGGCGGTCAAAGGAAGGACCCACTCAAAACCGTGTTGTAACCAGTACTAATTCAACGAGCAAAAAATAAGTAAAAAGTCGTATGCCCACGAAGTGTAAAAGCGGTAAGAGAATGCGAGAGATCCGCAGAAAGAGTGCAATGTCGAGAACGTGTAGAAGAGGTGCCGTGCAGTTTAAAGATCTGCTACAGTCTACAAGTCTTTCAAAAGTAACGACTCGACTAATCGATGGGGTCCAAGGAGGGGTCGTCGCACCCGCGGGAGGAGACTTCAGTTTCGATCAGACCTCGTCCAGAACGACCGCCTAGCTCGTCAATAAATCGGCTCAAGCTGTGACAGCGGCACGCAAAATCTCACAAGTCACGTTCTAGCGATACTCATCGACCCTCCGACATCCTAGGAAGAAAAAGGCCAAAAAACAGCCACCACGCATGAAACGAAATGGGTACGATCTTCCTAAGACGGCCCCCCTCAATCTTCGAAAAACGCATAGAGAAGAACAGCGAAGGCCACCGCTTCGCCTTGACGGACGCCGTATCTCGAAAAAAAAAAAATCAGAGTCGATCGCGTCCAGAGAAACGAGCACTCCGTTCATGAAGAGGGAGGGTACAAGGTGAGTAAGCCGCTCGAGACGAGGCGGCCACTAATCGAGACAGGACATCGAAGGGAGATTGACACTGGGCCGGCTCAAGGTCCTCTGAAATCAGAGAGTGCCATCGTCAGCACGACGTGGACCGTAAACACTCTAAGGGAATGGTCGAAAACCGAGTGCCAGGAGGTCCAGATCCAAAAAGTGCCAGCCGCGCTCGCCCATCCATGCTTCGAATTGGCTGCCGGCGAGGACAGACGCGGGCGACGGAAGGCAGAGGGAGGCAAGCCTTTTCTCAACAAAAAAAATGCGAAGCGACTAAACAACCAACAACTTATGAAGGAAAGAAGAGATTAAGAAAGGAAGTCTGTCGTCGGGCCTGCCGAATTTCGGCATAAAATATGCCGTGGAGACAATAGACTTGAATGCTAAAAAAAAAAACTGACTGCAAGAGGAAGATCTCGCCCGGCGTGCCTCTTGCGCCGGAAGTCACGGCCGGGGGGCGCACTCTAAATAGAGGTTTGAAGGGTATCACTTAGAACGAGGACATCCGTTCGCAAAAATCCAAAAAAAGAAAAAAACCCGTGTCGATAAAAACATGGTCCAGCTCACGAGGGACGAACCGCGATCGACTCTAAGCAGTCGTGCGTCAAAATGACGACTCTATACAGCAATTCAGGATCTTTGCGGAGAAAAAAAAAAAAAAGTCATTCTGCTCGTAAAAGCTTCGGCGGGCCAGGAGAGCGTTGGGAGGCAAGATGTTCGGTTCAGGGGGCTCGGCGAGAAAAACGCTAGTGACCCTGTATAACATTTCGCAAGAGAGTTGTCACTAAAAAGCATTCGTAACGGTCAAAGAAGCTGAGCTTAGAAGAAAAGTACTATGCTCTTCGCCTGCGAAATGGACGCGGGAGGGAAACATTCGGAGCCGGGAGGCCGAGCTCATGTCTGAGGAGACGTATATCTCCAACATCGAAACCGGTCAGAGGTGAAAAACCCGACGAAAATTCGTCTATCAGACGTGGAAGAATGCAGAACCGTCTCGGAGAGGAAATTGGGGAACACGCCCGACCGCTTCCACCACCGGAGCAGACCTTGCACTCTCTTGATCTCGTACTGTCGGGAAAAAGCAAAGTGGACTCCAAAATAAATACGAATCTGTGCGGGAGGAGAGACCATGCGCAATACAAGTCAAAGTCAACAAAATGCGGCAAGATAACCTGGAGAGAAACGACCTCCGAATTGCCGTACAGTCGGCGCGTATCTGCTGGCCCTCCATTCCCACCTCATTACTGCCGAAATTTGCACTACAGCCGAGGAGCTTATGGACTCACCCGTGAACCGAGTTTGACGAGAGCACAGAAAATAAGAGCTCGCGATAGGGAGGGCGCAGTAAAAAGAAGGGGTCCAAAAGAACGGGTTAAGGATAGTTCTAATGAGCTCGTTCCAAAAGAAAAAGGTAACTCCGCTCGGATAGAGTCACGTGCGGCTGTAAACGCTACATGACTACTAGTAGAGAAGATCCGCGGAATAAAGCCAACGAGGCTATCGAAATACTATTGGATCAGAGAACTGAAGCGTCAAATCTATTCAGGCTACGCCTGCTGGGGCCAAAAGGGCTACTTCTCACAAAAAAAAATTCAGGAGCCTCGCCCCCTCGCCCAAGGCAGACGTCGGATCGCCCAAGCGATGAGCAGCCCAGGGAGAAAGGGAAGCGACGCAGTCCTGAGTCGTGAGAAGCTGATCGCAAGGCACAGCCTTAAAAGTCGTCCGTTAGAAACGTCGAGCAAGCTTTCAAAGTCATTAAGCTTCAGAGCTCATTAGAGAGCGGAGGATACTCAACTGGACGGAAGAGTCGGAAAGACCTACGTTAAGCAGCGAGCTCGGGGATTAAAAAAATGCAGGCCTTTGGGGGGAAATATCTATCCATTGTAGTGGAAAAGACGGCCGTCGAAGCACCAGGGCGGCGCTCGGTCTTTAGATAGGAAAACCATGTGAGGGAACCTTGGAAAAAAACCGAATCGGACGACGTCGGACCCAATCTCTAGCTGAAACGAAAAATCCAGGGACTGAAACTTCGCACACAGGAGCGTAGAAACGTCGCAGCGGGCGAAAAAATCCTGGAGACG
>Ga0179591_1321240_pt1 | contig 12751 bp, 14 predicted proteins | sample CZOMad2_1_08_16f_FD_182891 | JGI IMG/M metagenome (GOLD analysis project Ga0179591, IMG submission 182891) | Vadose zone soil fungal communities from Angelo Coast Range Reserve, California, USA - CZOMad2_1_08_16fungal (PacBio error correction) | ecosystem: Environmental > Terrestrial > Soil >...
TCACGGGGATGGGAAGTTTTGCATTATAGGACACCGGGGCTGGAAGGTGTTACATTGGGGTGGGAATGTTTGTTATTCGAAAAGGTGCCGTTGGTGGGGGGCGTGGGCGAAGAATTCAGAAGGAAGGTCAAATATGACCGCGAGGGGGGCTGAGAGTCTGAAGGGATTGCCCTTTTTGCCGCAGATACGGGAAGGCGACGGGGAGCAGCAAGCGGGGGCGGCGGGTCGTCTTCAGGGGCGAGGGGGAAGTTCAAAGGAGTGGGGGCGGCTCTTGGTTTTGTCTGTCGGTCGGAAGAATTTGTTTGGGTAGCTGTGTCGGACGGGGAGGACTTCTTTTGAGAAAGGCACAACGGTCTGGGGTGGGCAGCTCTTAGGATTAATAGGTACGGGCGCAGTTAGTAATCGAGTTACATGGGAGGTTTCCGGAGGGGTTACGGCTGGGGGCACGCCGACGGATTAAAACAGCTTGACGAACGATGAGTTGTGATTCGTATGGACTGTCAGATGTGTCGTTGTTGAGATGAGGGGATAGAATTTCTTAGTTGGGATTTGGGATTGGGGTTGTTGGTTTTTTTAGTATATTATGGGTCGGCCGAGTAGATACGAATTCTATTATGACGGAAAGTCGATCAGGACTGGACAAGCATGGGGGTGAGCAAACGGGATACGGCGACCTGAGAACAGCTTTTGCTCCATCTGGAAAGGTGGGACGAATGGGTGAGGTGGTAGAAGGGTTATATCTAAACCACGGGGAGGGGACAACCGGCACGCAAATGCTAAGGGTGATAGAACGCTACTCATCTCCTAACGGGTTGGAGGCGTCTTGGAAGCGGCTTTGGACCTTACTCTGTTCGTGTGTGACGGGGGGCGGTTTTTGCGTGGAAAATACCACAAAACAAGATCTTATAGGCGAGGCAAAGGGAGGAGGGGTATTTCGGGAGGGGGTGTGACGTCCTATTAATTCGAGGACAAGGGCGAAACAGTACAACATATCTAGTAGTCCTTGGGCGGGGAAACTGAAATTTTGGGTGCGAAGGGTTAGAGCGGGACTGTTGGGGGCACTCGGGTCCGCAGCGGGGGGAAAAATTGGAAGCGTCTTTGAAATGCAAACAGTTTAAGAGGCGTCGCCAAACGGGATGAGCGTTGAGGAAAGGAAAACGGCGGGTGATCGGGAGAAAGGGACGGTGGGACTATATCATTTGAGAAAAACAGGTGAAATGTCGCGCAGCAGAGGGGAAAGTTTAAGGTCATCGAAGTCGAAGGTGGTGATCGGGGCGCGGGGTATAAGGGAGTTAGGGGGAGAAGTGGGGGCAGAACTGGGCGCGTTGGGGGGAAGGGTGTGCAGGAAAATTGTAGGGCGTGAGGGGGGAGGCGTGAAGAAAAGGCAAAGCGATTTCAAAGGAGAGGGAAAAAGAGGGGCCTGGGGGCGGGGGAAGATGAGAGTGTCTCAAATTAAGAGAAGCATGCAGAGACGCCGGCTGGGATTGGTTGTATCATGCCGTTGGAGCTGGGGGCGGAAGGGAGTGACGGTGAGGGGGGGTGTTCGAGGACTATGTTCGGCGATAAGCTTACCAGAAGGTGCGTTATTGCGCTCGGAGATTTTTGAGCGATCGGGGTAACGGAAATTCGTGGAGACGGGGTGGAAGGAGGGGTGCTTTTTGTAGAGTGGCGCGCGGAGAACTGGATAATAAACTGGAGAGTGGAGGATGGAAATTGAAGTATTATGGAGGGGGCGAAAGACGGGTCCAAGAGGGTAAAGTGTGGGAACTGGGGACGCGGCAGGGGCATTGGACTAGATGCGAAGAGGGGGCGGGTGGGACGAGGGCAATGGGGGGTAAAGAGTTTAAGGGCGAAGGAAAAGTTAACTGAAAGCTTTTGGGTGTTGGCAAGCCTGCCAAGCGGGGGCGGACATGATTTTAGGTTCTCGGTTGAGATGAGGGGTGAAGACGGAAGGGGACTTCTTCGGGATCGCGTTATGATACAAGTCCCAAGAGATTGGAGGGGGATTAAAAAACTCCATGGAATAAGCAGTGGAAAAGGGGGTCGGGGTCTGGTGGGGGGTAGCGGGAGAGGGGGAGGACGTTGATCATGGTGCGCAGGAAAAAAAGACAGTTTTTGCCTGACCATTGGTGAAGATCGAAGTCATCAACAGGACCATCGGTCAAAATGGGGTGAGAAAACCAGGCGGGTTATTCAAGAGAAAAAAAGGTTCAGAATTGGGGGGCTGCGAGGACGGGGGGTCCTTCAGTGGAGAGAGAAGAGAGGGAATCAAAGCGGGGGAAGATTGAGATTCGGGTTGGACCAAGAAATACCGAGAGAGTGGGGGAAGTGCGTAAGCATCTAAAAAAACCGGAGAGAAAAAGAGCTGTCAGGAATACAAGCGGGATGGGGGAAGGTTACGTTGTGGGGAGGGTGGAAAAGAGGGTCACTAGAGTTGTTTGCGGAGAAATCCCGGAAGATCGGGGGGTAGGAGAAGGTTGAGGGGCGGTCCGAAGCGATTTTGTTTTAGAAGGGGCCAAAGGAGGGGGGAAAGGCATCAAGGGACAAGAAGCGCGCAGGTTGGGAGGAAGGAATTTTGGGAAGGAGTTAAAGCTTCATTCTTTATGGAGAGGACGGGCCCAGCGAGAATCGGCGGGAAATAAGCGGCAGGAGAAAAGTATTCAGGTCAGTGAGTCGTCATCGACCGAGTTCGGGGATGGGGGGGGTGAGGAGGTCGTGGACGCATGACTGAGAAATCCAGTAGATGTGGTTGGGGGTAAGGGAGGACCTCGAAAAGAAAAATAAAACTGGGGGGCGAAGGGGATTGGGGGGGGTTGGGTCAATGAGGGGGACGGGTTGTCTACCAGGGAGGGGAGAGCTTTCAATATCTTAGAAAGAAGACGGAAAGGTTATTATAAAAAAAAGTTCAAATATCTGAAAGCATAAACAAACGGGGGGGCGAGTAAGAGGGTCAATAATATATAATACGCGGAGAGTGAAAAGAAGTAAAAAAAGGTAGTTGTGAAGGGGGGAGGACAAATGGGGTGAATCAGCCGTTAAGTTCTTAGCTAAACACTTGTCGGATAATAGTCAAGCGTGTGGATTGGAGTCAGGAGGAGGAGGGGAAAAATGGTTGCCAAACGGAAAGAAAGCATACTCGGGGGGATTAAATATAAAAAATCTCGACGAGGCATGAACCATCGCCGAGGTGCACCCCGGGTCAAAAAAAAATTCCATAGGTGGTGTGGCTGGAACCCTGCTGAAAGAAAACAACAAACGGAGAGGGGGAGTTTCACCAAAAAGACCTTCCATTGTGGGCCAGTTGAAAAGGGAACGATGGAACGCTAAGCTTCATGACTGGTGGGAATCACGGGAGTGGGACAACGGAGTCAGAGGTAAAAAAACCATATTTTTTCACAAGAGATTAAGATATCAATCCCAAGGGAGGAACCCACAATGGCGCGAAGAATCTTAGTAGCTTCAAGTCGGCGCAGCAAAGGAAAACGACCGGAATTCTTGGCCAAAATGAAAAAAATTCAGCGGGGCTTCTTCCCGATGAATGCTGTCCAAACACAATTGCAAGGGGCCGCACCTCATGGGGAGGGAGTTCTACACTCATGCGCGTAGATCAGACGCTACGGGAAAGCGCGAAAAGAAAGTGGAGCAACACCTGGATAACAAAAACACAAAACGTCGCTGTCAAAAGTTTTCAAAATAGGCAACCAGACGAGGGGAGCCGATCCTTGCTCGGACGGGGACTCGAGGAGGGGGGGGAGCACAGCCAACACACTAAACCGACGACTATTACGACACGATGCCGCTCGGAAGAAAGAAGCACTCTCTAAATGCCACTGACGAGTCGGGGTGGCGCTCCCATAAGAGCCAGAAACCAAGAAAGCTACCAAAGAAAAGAAAACCCAATGAACGCGCAGAAGAGGTTCCAAGATCCGTCCCAAGATGGAACGAAAACTTCGGCGAAGAGACAACCAGGTCACGACGGAAGCACTCTATTCACAGCGGTTAAAAATCAAAAAACCGGCCAAGACGAGAAACAAATAAAACGGGGGAAAAACAGTCAAGGGGGAGTTAAAGAACTCTCGTAGAGAAACGGGGCGCAGGAGAAAGATACCCCTGGCTATGAGGAAGGGTACTAAGACCTAAAAAGAGATCTCGCCGACTTCGGGGCCGTCGACACGCGAGGAAAATCGGGTACAAGAGGGATTTCAAATTCCGCGCAAACGAAGAACACGTACGGACACAAGGGGGGACGCTCGACCGTCATTCTAGGGCCGCGATGGAAACAAGACACTTGTAAGCGGCTGTAACAGTTGGGGGGGTCCTGGAAAGCAGTGATGCCAGTGAAACGGAAACCCCCTGTCAGAAACAAAAAAAAAACTTCTTAACCACATGATAAACTTCACCGAACCGCTTCAACAACAAAAACCACCTCAATCACAATGAGGAAAATGGAACGGTTCGACTCTCAAGAAAATCTATGGTGAGGGGGGGGGGGGGGAAAGGAAGAGATTAATCCTCCTCGAACAACATCGAAACGCAGGGCTCATATCGAGGAAAACGATTGCAAAGTCACAAAAAAAAAAGTCCGGCGTAGTAGTGCATAGTCCCAAAGCGGGGAACGCTTTGGAACTTGTCAACGAAAGAAGAATCGACGGCAAAATCAACGCAGGGACATAACCCGCTCCTCAAAATACTAACTACCCATTGGGCAGGCGTCGGAAGAAGCCGCCGAGCCCGCGGAAGCCACTCTATGGTCTCTCAAGCGGGCTTGGTGCGTCGCCATTAAGGACAAACCAAAGAAACAAAAATAAACTCCGGACCAGAGTGAACGGTAATCACTTCCTAGCGCGTCCAAAAAAATACTGCGCGAAAGAAAACCACACCGTTGTCCGAAGAAAGACGAAGCCATAGGGAGACCTCCCAAAAAGGGAACGCCCACCTAAACGACCTCATGATAATGCCCATACTGCGCTTTCATATCAGAAAGCAGAATAAGGAGTGCAACTACCGGCGGGGACTGGAAATCTCCGCCAAGGGCACTACTTCACGAGAAAACTCAATTACTACCGCACACCCGACCAACGCGAAGAAACAAAGGAGATACCCAAAGAAAAAGAGCAAACCAACGCGCCACGAAAGAAAAAGGTCCTGCGCGCAGGTGAGGAGAGAAATTGTCAACAAGGCTGGGACGCTAAACCGCGAGGTTATCTCTAAAGAGATAATCGAAGAATCTAAAGGGGCCTTGACGACGCCCTCTAAGGGTGTAAAAGAGAAGGGAAATACCAGAAAGTGCTCTCCAGGGAGGGACCCGGGGTTGGGCAACTAGGGTTAAGAGAAGAAAGAAGCGGCAAAAGTAACACTTCCACACCCTATAAAAACAAGACCCCTCAGAGCAACTTCTAAGCCACAACCCAGGGGGACTCAAATCACACGGAGAAGACCTCTTTGGAAGGGTGGACTAAGGGGCCGACGAAGGTAACGGAGAACCACACCATCCAACTCAAAGGTGCAGAAGAATAGCAGAACTAGGGGAAGGTTGTGTGACCGACAAACTAAAAACGCCTCGACGCCACTAAAATGCTTATCCTCAGGTCCGAGAGCAAAACCTCCAAAAAAAAGGGGGTCCGCGCGTAGGCGAAGAACCTATTGTGGTGATAGGACACGGCTTGGGGGAAGGATCCAGACCACCGGACCAAACGCACTTCAAGAATCGAAGGCGGTCGAAAGAGGCATCCATGCATATAACAGATGCGGAGGAATGACACAACAAACAGCGGGGAGGGGAAAAACTCACAGCTGAATAGAAGACTAAATCTTCACCGGGGCAAGTGAGAAACGATACTCCGGCCAACCCTCTAGAACAACCACTCAAAATCCAAAAAAAAAAAAAAGAAACGCTTTCAATGTCCCCGCCGCCAATCGACCGAAAAGTATACAAATCACAACCAAACGCAATCCGGGGCAAATGGAAAACACGGCGTAGCCACCAGTCGAACCGGGAACGCCTGAAGGGGGGGGAAAACTGAGTCCAAAGAAGAATCGAGGCCCGGCAGACTCTCCAAACCAGCGGCCGGGGGACCTTAAAGGAATTTCCGCCGAAAAAAAAGGGGGGGGGCAAAAAAATAGAAGCCAAGGCGCAACAAAGACAGGGTTTACAACATCCCGTCCGCGCAAAGGAAGCAAGCCCAGACGCTGGAGGCTAGGAGACAGTCCGAAACGTCCAATCCATCGAGACAAAACATGTTTCACAAGAAACCTAGCCAACTCTAAACAGGCCAACGAGAGGAAAATCTCCGGCCTTCAATAAGAGAAAGGCTACGAAAAAATCGTGCCACCACCAGTGGGGGAATAAATCCAAAAAAGAAAGAAAAATGACACAGCCAGGACACCCAAGGAAAAAAAACCAGTCATAAATGGGGGAGAAGTACTAGAAACCAAACGTATGGAGGGGGGGAGAAAGGAAGGACAGGAGTATTTTTATGGAGGGGATGTGAGGTTTGCGTGGATCGCGAGACTGGGGCTGTTTGGATTTAAGTTTGTGGAGGAGGCGAAACTTTGGAGGTGGGCGGGGGGGCGAGCAGAGGGCGGAATTCGTGAAAGGAAAGTAACAAAGGTTTGTGGGCCGGAATATTACGCGGAAGGGGGTATTTGGGGGGAACGATGGGGTGGGGGTAAGAATGACTGGTAAGTAGGACGAAATCGGACAGGAAAAGGTTCTTGTCGTCCATGGGGGACGGACGATTTATCAACAGGATTTTGGGATTGCAGGAATTAGGGGAGGTCGATGGTTGGGGGTCGCAGTTTCGGGCGGAAATTAAGGCAACTTCACAAGGAAGATGTGGGGTGGTCGGGCTCTGAGGAGAGGCAGGGCAAGTGTGGGGAGGGGCAAGGATTGTTGAATGGTCGGGGGGGTGAATCTGGTGGAAAGGCAAATCTGACGGGAAAAATCATTGAGACAGTAGGTAGTGGGGTTAGGATTTCCGTAGATATGAGAATGGAGCGGTAATTGGAAAGTTTAGCGGTTCTTCTGATTTTTAATTGTGTTTGGGGGGGGAGGTGGAAATGGGCCGGTTTTGCGGCGGAGGGGGAAGTCTGAGTGGACTTAAGATAGCTTAGAGAAGATGGGCGCAATACTAGGGGGTGTGGGGGGGGGGAACTTGATCTCACTGGGAGTTGGGGTTACAAGATGTTGGGAGACGGAGGAGATGTGATGAAAAGTGGTCTCCTTACTACTACAAGACTGAGCCACCGCCAAGCCAAATTGGGGGGGAGGTAAGACTACTCATCCGGGGGGAACCAAGGGGGGGGGGTAGTGGGCGTCGCGTCAGTTTTGGCCTAGAGAAGGGGGTACTGTTCGCGGGAGGTAGGGGGTGCGTTAAAAAAAAGGGACCCTAGGCGATAGGCGCTGCAAAAGGGCTTATCGTGGGGGTCACGGTAGGAAGTCGTAGGTCCAGGGAGGAACATTTTCCAAAGAGAGGCCGCAGTTTTTCCCCGGCGTGGTGGGGGGAGTGATGTAGCAGGGACTCGGGGGGTTGGACGAGGTAGAGAGAACGTTCGAGGCGGTCAAGGTGAACCATAAGTGCTCAGTAGGCCCTATTGGGGGACCAGCAAGGGATGAGCGCTTGCGCGGAGAGTAAGCGCGAAAGAAGTAGAATGAGGAAATTTACGGTTTCAAGGACACTCCGTCCTTTAGCAAAGGCCGAGAAAGGGGGTGAAAGTGGCGTCGGGGTTATATCGTTGACGGGACGAAGGTGATTGCGTGAAAAGCTGAAGGAATTTGTGGGAAGGGGGTGCTGGAAAACGATGTAATAACTGTGGAGATTGAGGAGGGAGAGAGAAGGGAAAAGTTTCCAGGGATGTTGTAAACCCGGTAGTCGGGGAGACTTGACGATTAAGAGGGGGAAGCGAGTCGAAAAAAGCCTCTGTAGTGATCATGCACCGAGGGAGCGGGGTATGGGCTTCGGGTTTTTAGGGGCTGGATACGAGGGGGGGAGGACTTAAAGGCGGACACAGGGAGGGGAGGTATGCAAAGGGGGTGGAGCGCTCGGAAAAGGAGAAAATTGAAGTAACGTTGAGGGGGGGGGTTTTTCCTTGGGGTCGATAATGGTCGCCAACCTATTACACGACGAGATAAAACTTATTGAGGAGCGGTGAATTATCGGCTGGAGTGATAAAAACTCAAGGGTAAACCAAGTCGTATTAAGTTAGCCGGCTGGGGGGGACATTTGGGAAAGAAGTATAAATCGATTCGTTGAACTGGTGACAGATGGGGAAAAGAGGCGCTAAATTTGAGTCGAAGACAAATTAAGGCAGATTTGGGGGGTGTGCGGACAGGGGATTTTATGTGGGGGAGTCTACTGTGGAGGGAGGAAGGGAGGGCTTAGGATCTAAGATGAGATGGGAACCAAACCAATAAAGGAAGGGGGGGGAAGAGAAGGATAACCGCTGCAATTGAATAAGGCTGAATGGATAATGTGAGGGTGCGAGGTGAAGCGGTATTAGGTGATCCTGTGGGAGGCGGATACAAGAGGTCTGGAAATTGGCGTTAACGGACGCAAGTCGGAAAGGTGAACTCGTTCCAGCATAGGGGGGGCTAAGGAGGAAGGGGATCTCGACTAAAATTTCAGAAAAAAAAATTCGGTTCAGAAAAGGCGGGCGAGACAGTGGGGGGAGGCGAAATCGCCGTTCAGAGAGGGGGGGTAGGTTAAGGAGTAGCGCAAATCTCTTGGGGAGGTAGTGACGTTAAGAGCATGAAAAGGGGAGTAGACGCTTGAAAATGATACAGCGAGGAAGGGAAAATAACGGACGTGTTGGGAAAGAGGAACAGTGTGTTAGGGCGGAGACCGGAATGGAAAAGAACGCGGGATGGGAAGACTGGTTGCGGTAAAAAATAACAAAAAAGGGTTTGTGGAAAACTTAAAGAGGATGGAACGCAGAAGACCGGGCGGGGAGAGCGTTTACACGGGGAAATGTTTTCGCGTGTACGGCAGGATTCTGGAGCGGTAGGAGTCCACGAAGCTGCTTTAGATAATGGGGGGAACAGGCGAATCGGGCGTAGGGGTATGAATGGTCGAGTCTTGTTGGGGTCGGGGGAGGTCCTAATGAAAAAGGAGATGGGAGGATGAAGTTTTATTGAAGGAGGGGGAATCAGAAACTTAGGGAAAGGGAAGGGGGAATTTCATCGTTCAGGTGGTAAAAGAAAATTTGCGAGCTTTCAAAATGCGTCGTAGAGGGGGGGAAAAGATAACACTCAGGTGGGAGGATAAAGGGAAAGAGCTAGGAAAAAATGGGTGGGAGAGGAAAAGGATTTATATGAAAAGAATCGCGATAAGGTAAAATTCAGCGGGAAAAGTTTGGAAGGAGACAGGAAAAAAAAGGATGTGATGATCTGAACTTCAGATGATTGTGAGGCGAAATTGCGTATTAAACTCCACAAAATGTGTGAGGATCGGAATCGGACTGGTAAAAAGAAAGATGGGGGGGAACGTACTCAGAACTACAAGAAAGGAGGGGCCTAGACTACTTGAAAGAGGACGCGGCGGAAAGGAACAGTTGGGGGAACACAACTCAGCAGGGGAATGAAGTGTTTACAGATCTAAACTCAAAAAAGTAGGAGGAGGAAAAAGATTGGGTTCAACCCAAATAAGAACCGGACCGACGTTGGGTTGTCCCGGGGGACATGGCTTAGGCAAGGAAAGACGCTAGCTGCAGGGGAAGAAAAGGGCGGGGGAGAGTCCCCTCTCGGTAACATCAGGGGTTTCCCTAACAGAGGTAACCGTATCACTCACAGATCATTAAGAGGGGGGGGGCATCCGACAAGGTGAATATTAAGGAAGAATAAGAAGAAATTCGACGACTCCTACTACCCGCGGAAATGAGTCCAACCTAAGTCGCTCTCGGAACCTATGACCATCTGAAGACGACCAAAACACCCGGGTCTGGATGGAGCTCGGTTCGGGTCATCCGAAACGGGCCGTAAGAGAAAGCAGAAATAGCCAAGCATTGTCGCTCACAGCACGATGAAAATCAAACGTCGCCTCGAAGTGTGACAAAAAACCAAAGATCCATAAGAAAAAGGAACGAAGGAAAAAAAAAGACTCCAGGGAGAAAAGGAACAACTGCAACCAAACGACAGACGAGCGTTCGACTACAGTAAGCGTAGATCGCTGACCCAGGCACCGTCTAGCAAGTCCATCGTCTAAAACGCTGGTGAACGAGACAAACGAATAAAAAGCCAGCAAAACGCACACGCCAAATTCCAAAGGGACACCTGCGCAGGGAACAGCGTTCCATTGATGAACGTTCCTCAGGGCCATCTACCCAACCGGAGTCGAGAAGAAAACCTGAACCTAAACGCAACCCGGGAGTCAAAAAAAAAGGGACAGAAAAACTCTTCACGATTGGTCACGCTACACAAAGGGCAAATAGGTAAATCCTCATGGGATAAACACGACGAGGAAAAGAAGCATCTAAAAGGGCCCGCTCAGTACCGCATCCTCATAGTAGAGACGGAAGTGAAAACAACTTCGACAAAACAATACCGGACCAGCTGATTTCCAGACTCCTATACTGGGACCGACACCGCAGGAACTTGGCAATTAGAAAAAATTGAGGAAGGAAGAAAAAAGCCTGGCCCTGACTATGGGGGGAACTGGGGGAAAGCGCGTATCCGTTTCACAGAAAGTGGGAGAAAAACCTCGCTTGAGAAAAAAGCAAACTATCAACGGTACCGACCGCTTAAACCGAAAAAAAGCAAAAACAGAAACGCCTTCTTCAAGAAAGGGGGGAAAACGGAAGGCTCTATAAGTGGGGCTTTTGGATCACCCAATAAGAGAGAATTACCGGGGGGAAAAGGAAAAAAATAAAGGCAAAAAAGAAAGCTAGGATCCGAAAAGGCCTTCAAACCGGTTGGGGAAGCTCAAAAAACGAATGCAAGTCAAAACGGCGCCAGCAGAAATGGACATCTGAAAAAAAACGCAACGATTTTGGGAACCTCGTCACCCTCGAATTCAGAGAGAAAGGACATCGGAAACAAAAACCTAAAAGCCAGGGAGAAACTACTAAACTTACGGGGGCGTAACAAATCAATACCTAGTAAAGCAAAGCCCACTCAAGCATTGGAGATCGAGGACTAGGGGGCGGGCGAAAGGTCTCCAAACAGAAAAAAACCTCCCGCCTTCAAATGAACTAGATCAGGAAAGACGGACTGTCCCACAAAAGCTGCGACTGAAGAGAAAAGAACCCTGACGCTCGCAGAAACTCATCGTCGAAAAAAAGGAAGAAGAATCAAAACAGTCTCCGCTTCATTTCAAACAGGAAAGAGAGTGAAAGGGGGAATCCTCAAGGAAGGCAAAATCTGAAGGCGGGAACGGAGCCGTTGAAGCCAATAAAGGGAAAATGAGACCTCAGGCTTAACGCATCCATCTCCACGAATTAGGACTCTCCCAGTCCAAACAAAAATACAATGACTCTTCCACGCATCAAACAGAGAATCAATTTTCATGCAGAGGAAAATGGTCTAAAGGTTACAAAACGATGGAAAAAACAAAACCGTCAGGGTAGTACTAAGATGCTCGGCTACTGGTCCGAGAACCTCAAGAAAGGGGGAGGGCAATACGAAGAAAACAATCCGAAGAAAGCTCCGAAAGTGGGCCTTGGGAAACGCCGCTAGGGCAACCCGGACCAGAAAAAAAAAAACCCGTCAAAGCGAAAGAGGAAAGAAACTCAGGGAAAAACCCGTGAGGGAATACTATCTGATTGGAAAGGTTTCTCAAAAAAGACTAATTCCTCTACTAAAAAACCTCAAGAAATCCTGGTGCATCCGCCTATCAGAAGCGAAAAGGGACCGGTTGGAAGGGCAGGCAAACAGACCGCTCGGGGAAGAACACAAAACTGAGCCATAATGTACCAAGAAACTGAAGAAACCATTTTCTGCCTATGATTTCTACCAAAAAGAGGTGGGGGCGGGGCTCTGCAAGATTGGGGGGGGCGAGGGGCCTTCAGGGACAAAAAAAAGCGCAGCGTAAAAATATGGTGCAGAGATCATCTACATTCGAGAAAGGAAGGCACCCCAGCGTCTTTGGGAACCAGATTAAGATAAACGCCTCTTCACCAGTAAATTAAACCTACCTCTACTGCAAGGAAGCAACTGGTAACAAACAAACAACCCACGTAACAAAAAGACAGCACGCTCACCAGATGGTCAAGAAAAAAAAAAAAACGCCGGCCAATTCTGAAAAAGGATAACGTCTCCAACTAAGGAAAACAGGCTAAAAAAAGAAAAAAGGAAAGTGCGGCGGTACAACCACGGCAAAAAACCTAAAAACGATCCGGACAGACTGCCACGCCACCATTCTATCGAAAAAAAAACCCCAACAGCGCGAAACCACAAACGCCATGGCATAAAAGACAAACGCTGGGAAAACAGGTAACTACAACCAAACCACATCGCCACTCAAGAAAACTCAAAAAACAATAGTGGGTGGCTCAGAACGGTCCTCTAAACTGAAAAACCGCACGAACCATCTAGAGTGGGAAAGAAATACAGTCTAATTCGACAAAATCAGGTACAATCGCCTTCCGCCACAACCAAGCCAAGCGCGGAATCGGGAGGCACGATCCGCAAAACTGATCGCACACGCAAAAAATCTGGAAAAGGAGAATAAACCACAATCCCCATGAATATCACTGAGAAAAACAGGTTGCAGATCCGCCGCAAAGCCACGGGTCAGAAAAAGGGGAAGAAAGGGATTAA
>Ga0179591_1292389_pt1 | contig 12750 bp, 13 predicted proteins | sample CZOMad2_1_08_16f_FD_182891 | JGI IMG/M metagenome (GOLD analysis project Ga0179591, IMG submission 182891) | Vadose zone soil fungal communities from Angelo Coast Range Reserve, California, USA - CZOMad2_1_08_16fungal (PacBio error correction) | ecosystem: Environmental > Terrestrial > Soil >...
GGGGGCTACTCGCCTGTTAAAAGAGCCTGACACTAAAAAAAAGGGAAGACGCGGCGTGCGCTCGACCCCAAAAGGGGTCCCCTGAGAGATCTTCTAACTGGGAAAAAAAAAGCGTCATTAGGAGGGGCCAAATCCAAACCCTGAAGAGTCGGCTAGACTCCTCGGGTTCGAAGAAAGTCCAAAACAGCAACTTCGTCAAATCGAGGGCTCTAGCAAGGAGAAAAAAACATGTCCAGGAGCTGCTGGTCAAAGGCACGAATAGTAAAAAAAAAGCCCTAAAGCCCGCCAAGGGGACACTCACGAATTAAAAAAGTCCGTTTTTCCTCGGCGGACGCTGCGTAAGAAGAATCGACTCGATAGGCCTCGAAGTCGAGAAGGGGAGTCCTCTCAGCAAGAAAAACGTGAAAAAGAGGAAAATCGATCGACCGTGGGGGAGGGGCTTGTCTAACGAATGGCGAGTAAAATCTCCACGGGACCGGAATTAACTTCGGACCAGAAGAAGGTCGCCCAAAGGTAACAACCGGGTCCTCTCCCAAGAAAGAGACAAAAAGGACGGTCGCCTGGGCGTTGCGAAAAAGGCCACCAGGGAGGAGGGTGGAAAACGATCGGGCCCCGCTCAAAAAGCAAACCCCAGCCGTCTGCATCGAGGCATGAAGATCGAAGAAGGTCGCCAGGTACGCATGGGGAAGACGGTAAGGGAACGAGCGGATCCAAAGTATTCGTGAAGACGAAAAACGGAATTTAAAAAGCCTTATCAGAAAGGCGCATTTCGTGGAAACCTCTACATCCCGGAAGCCTATCATCTCGAGGGGGAGGGAACTCGACACGGTGGCGTAAAAAAAAAAAAACTAAAAGAGAGCGTAAAGTGAAAAAAAGGGAATTTGGTGGCGTGGAGAAAGCAGCGCCGGGTCCAAACACTCGTCTAAAAGAGGGAAAAGGGGGAGAGGGTCTCTGTCAAGACGAAGAGGGAAGGAATTCAGCGGGGGAGTCAGTAAAAGGTGTGAGGGGAGAACCATCAACAGAAACAGGGCGGCCTGTTGTCTTGCGACGGCTCAGAACTGCGGCGTTGGGGGGGATCAGGGGTACAAACAACCAAAAAAATTGAAAAAGACCAGCAGAAAACAAACCTGACACTCCTTTACCTGTCGACCTCGAAGCGTGGAGGGGGGGAATGACGAAAAAAAACTAGCTTGAAAGGAGGTTGCCTGCAAAAGGACGGGATTGATCCACATGGGCAGAAAAAAAAAAGGGTAACGGCAGCAAGACCGCCTCGACTAAAAAGGCCACCGTAATGCTAGACACGGACGAGAGAGAAAAAAAACCAACGAGGAGGAGGGCCTACGTCAGAAAGGAGAAGGCAGAAGAAAAAGACGAGGCGGGCTGGAGGAAAAAAAAAAAAAAGCCCAAGGGGGATCATCGCCTACCCAAAAACCGTTAGCGGAAAGGGAAAAAAAACCGTCCTCGAAAGGAGAGGCTCGTTCGTCACAGAAAAACGGCGAAGGGGACGGCAAGGAGACTTCCCATGAGAGGGGGGAGGCTATCTTGTCGCCGGCCCTTGCAAAGAGAGGGTCCGGGGGCCTCTCAAAGAAACCGAAAAAACGGATAGCCCTAACGGCCCTTCCAGGGACGGCCCGAAGGGGGGATTGGAAAAAAAAAAAAAACGGTCCTTGGAACAAGCGCGCGTGAAAAAGAAAAAATCGCCTCCTCTTCCTCGGTGACCCCCGCGCTCGTAAGAAAAAGGAAAGACACGCCACACCACCAACTCCATCTCGGAACCTATACTCGATAATACGATTTAGGCCTCTCTTTCTACCGGAACGTTCTGGGGGGAAAAAAGAGATATTCTAAAAAAGAAATCTGTCTGAATTCTCTACTTAAAAAAAAGTTGTAGAGGCACGAGAAAAGACAACTCCCTGTTTAAAAAAAAAAGATGCACTTGCCCTCTTTAGTAAAAACAGTACTGAAAAACGACGAACAAAAAGAGCGCCTACACCATCCCTGGGAACCGAGCGTCCTGGGAAAACCGCTACTTCAGTCACTCGCACTCTAGCATGAAAGAAGGGGAAGGATTTATAGACTAAATTGCTTATCCCTTTTCAAGACTGACAGAAATCAAAAGAAAACACGCCCGCATACTGGGGAAATCCTCTCTGGAAACATTCCCCGATCCTGAGGGAAGGGGGGGCTCTTTTTAGCGGGAAAAGGGGGGATTGTTACGGGGGGATACCTTTTGAAAAGGAAAATAAATTTTCCTGCCCGCGGAGTGCGAAAGCCATTCGCGAAAACAATCGGAAAAAAAAGCGAAAACCCGGCGAAAAAACTCAAGAACGGGAAGCCCGGCGGCTCAAAGGGAAAGGCCAAGACCGACGGAGAATATCGCTTCTATAGAAAGGGCCAAAAAGGCCACCGAGAAAAGAAGGGAGAAGGAGGCAGGGACGGCCAGTCTCAAGAATCCGCGGGAATGCGGAGTCTGGCTTGGAAAGAACCGCCTTTCGGTCTACCTGGAGGAGCCGAGAGAGGACTCCGGGATGCCTCAAGGGGAGGCTTCTAAAGTCTGAGAAGGAGAAGATACAGTCAAGAAGTACACCTACGCCCTCAAGACGGCTGTGTGTAGAGGACCAAGACCTGGACGAGCGGGAAAGCCGAAAAAAAGTGGGGGATCTAAACCAGAGGACGTTCTTTTCTTTACTTCGCGCGAAAAGGGGCAATTCCCGAGGAAAACAAAGAAGGGGTAGCTAAAAGGAAAACAACACCGGGGGAAGGAGAATAGATGATAAAAAGAGAAAGGTGGGAGCAGAGGGGGCCTCTACCGACAGATCCGAACCGGACGCGGGATTTCTATCGTGCCGAAGAAAAGAAAAGCTGCTCGGAGGGAAACTCGTTCAGAAAAACGTCTCCACAAAAAAGACTAGGGGAGGGGGATTAGGGGAAATCGGGGCCGTCTTCAAGAAGGGTTTTGGGAAGAAGGAAAAGGTGAAAGGGCCGTAGGAATCAGAGCAGTAAAAGGAAGGGGCCCCTAATTCAACCTAACTAATACAGTGACGGGCCGAGCTTCGAGGAAAGAGATGTCCGTCACGCCGGGGGAGACCTTAAGGGGGGGACGGTTTCAAAATTAAGAGGAAACTCGAAGAGGCCCAAGAAACCTGGACGTCTTTGGGGAAAGGCGATCCCTTGAAAAAAAAGGAAATGCTCCTCTAGGAAGGGGAGGAAAGTGGCGTACTTAAGGACGCTGAAAAAGGGATCTCAAAAAAAACTGCAACTAGGGTTTCCAAACCTAAAGGGCTACCCGCCAGTCCCAAGCCGTTTTCCTAAAAAAGAAAAAAGCCTATTCCTTTCAGCCGAGAGGGCTAGACTAAAAAAAAAAACCCCAAAAAAACCCCAAAAAAAAAAAAAACACCAAACCCCCCTCCCAACCAAAACAAACCCCAACAGAAAAAGTTCTCGGTTCACGGGCTCTTCCCGGGGAAGGGGGGGAGAGTTGCAGGGCTCTGAAGAAACAGCAAGGGGAGGAAACGTCGGCCGGAGGCCAGAGGAATCGCGAAGTTCAAACTCTTGTCCTTTAAGTGAGTCTAAGGCAAAGAGAGGGAGTATCGCTTTTTAGCAGGCCGACGATTTCGGGCCGACCGGAGGCCGTGAAGAGGAAAACCTGGCAGGTGGGGAGTTGCATTAGACGTCGCAGGGCCGGTCCTCATCGAAGACCGGAAGAAAGAGGTGTCTCTCTTCTGGGCGTCTCAATGTGGCGGTACGCCCTCGTTAGAAGGAAAAAGGGGCCCCGAGGGGTAGCAGGTAGGCGTTTTGTGCTTTTACGACAATACGCCGGGTTCCCAAATCTGCTATGAAACGGAAAAAGGGTCGGTCAGAGGGACTCGTATCTTCAGAAAAAAAGAAAGTCAAGAAAAGGCTCGGGCCAATAAAAAAAAAGGGAAAAAGAAAAGGCCGGGCCGGTGGTCTGTCTAAAGGGGGAGAGACAACCGTGGCTTTTATGGATGGGGGCCCATCTCAACAAACCGGGAGAAGTATTGTCAAGGGCCCGCTACCAAAGAAAAAAGCATTTGCAGGAGAAGACTTCTCCGAGGGGGGAAAAAGCTACTTGCCAGGAAAGGGGATGCCTCTCTAGGCCGTCGCGAGGTCTTCGAGGGAAGAAAAAGGTCTGCCGACCAAAGAAAAAGCTCTCGCAGGGAAACCTACAAACCAAAAAAGTTTCCCTATCAAGGCTCTCAACAAACAAAAAAGGAAAAAAAGATATTCCGAAAGAGTACTCGTCAGATACTGCTTAGTAGTAGGGGGGGGCCTACCTCTGATCGCTGGGACTAGTCGAGGGTAGAACCCTTTGTAAGAGTCTCCGAAAAAAAAACGTATCAAACCTGGAAACAAAGGGACATAGCTTCCGGCTCTTCGGCAATCCAACAAGCCGGCAGGGGGGGAAGCACTAGTGAAAGGTCAAGTCTTGATTTCTCAAGGGTGCCCCGGAAAAAAAAAAAAGGAGCACGACGTATGGTCCCGAACTAAAGGGGAGACTCACCGAGCAGCGTGAAGAAAAAGAAACCTGCCCTTCCATGTATTCACCCATAAGGGGGGGGCCAGGAGAAAGAGCGGACTTGACCTGGAAATGCTACTTTTCCATGGAAAAGAGGGGCTCCTCGGACCAAAAAAAAAGACCTCTAAAAATGTACAAGGAATCGGAGGGAAGGAAGACACCAAAAAAATTAAAAGGGGTGCGACGGACCTACTTATTGGAACGAAGTAAAGGAGGTCTACAAACCGATATTACGCCCTCAAGAAAAAAGAAACTCCCCTAGGTTAGGAGGCTGGGGGAATGCGCAAAAAAGGGAAGGGAGCACAACGCTACCCCACTCCCTGGGTGGAACGACCTTCCCACTGGAAAAGTTTTGCCTGCAAAAACGAAAAGGAGAAAAGGCCTGCGCAACAATCGGAGGACGTACTCCTAAAGAAGAAACCAGACCTGAAAGGGAAAAACCTAAGCGCATAGGCCTCCCGTGGTTAGATCCGGGAGGGATGGGGGCTGGGGCACGCAGACGAAGATCGTCCGAAAAAAAGCTCACAGTGAAAAACGCCGAAAAGGTCTGATAAGGAGAGGGGGCGCACAAACCCTCTCAGGTGCGACCGCCCTCTTGTTCTAGACGGGTAGGGGTTAACGCTTATGAAAAAGTACCGGGGGAGCGTGTCAGGAATGACTTGTAAAAGGAACGCGTAAAAAAAAGGGGAAATTCGACCGGAAAAAGTCGACAGGGAAAAAACTCTTAAAACCACGCTCAAGGAGGGCGCTGCGCGTGCCCTGAATCGAAAAAGAGCACGCGGCTGGAATGCTCGGAAAAAGGAGAGAAGTCAGGTCTAGGTCTCGGAAAAAAGAGACTCAGACGAGTACCACCGGGACTTTCAGTCGGAGAAAATTACCGGACGTCCTCAAAAAAGTCCCTAAAGGTCACGGGAAAAGAGAAAACCCGTGGAATCCGGCCTCTGGCTACATACCTAGAAGCGGCGCAGAGACGACGAAAAAGGGTGGAAGGATTGCTGCAAGAAAGGCGTCGAGAAGATCACCGTCAGGGACCGATCCCTACCGGAGAGGAGGGGGACGTGTCTCCCTATCCTTTAAGAGCGTGCGTCGCGTCTCCGGGGGGGAAGGGTCTTCTTCAAAAGAACACTCTCGGGGGGAGGGAGACGCTGTCTTCGAAAAAAACAGGGGACAATTGAAGGAACCCCTCAAGGAAGCTACTCAACCACAAAAAGGGGAGTACAATAGAGAAGGAAGGGTGGTTTTCAAGGGACCTTTTCACGGAAAGCAGACATAGGGACAAAACGCGGTCGGTCAAAAAACAACACGTTCAGATCTGGCTAAGCGACCCTCTCTTAAAAACATGAGCGGAAAAAACTTCTCCAAACCTTATCCTAAGTTCTCGGGATTAGGACGGGGACTCTGAGAAGATCGCCGAGGGGGAGGGGGATCCATTTGGAAGGGAAGGGGCTCAACTACGCGTCTCTTCCAGTAGAAGGGGATTTTCCTCAAGATGGAGTTACTGATAAAAACGCCGTAACTCGGATAAAAGGAAGGACTACGCCCACACTTATGTACCGTGCAAGGGGGGGGCATCTTTTGTAAAGGAAGTCTCGGTCCGAACGAATCGGTACTATGGGGACGTCTAAAAGAAAACTCGCATCGCAGGCTATCCCGGGGAAGGCTCAATCGAAGAGGAGTAGCCCTATTCGGGGGAACGCGTCTGGGATGGACGACATGGGAAGGCTCACGCTCGAGAGTCCTACGAGTGTCACCGTTATCGGTTCCACCAAAAAAAACTCGTCCCCAAACCTGTGGGAAGAAAGCCCTCAAGCGGAAAGGGTCGCCGCTTCAAGGGGGAGTGCGCAAAGGGGAAGTCGCCAACCAGGGAAAAAAACGGGTGGAAACCCCCAACACCCCCCCCCCCAAGCCAAACCCCAAAAACCCCCACCCCCCCCCCACGCCCCCCCCCAACCCAAAACCCCAAAAAACCCCGCCGCCCGTCTCTTCCGGCGGCGATCGTCGTCGCGTGAAAAAAAGCGCCGATCGACAAAAGAGAAGCTGCATGCAAAATCAGAAAAAAGTCGCTTAAAAAAAAGGGGGATACGGGATGGCAGAAAAAGGGGTCGATAGAGCCAGCCGCCCTTATGGGGGGGTACAACGGGGCGTGGAAGGGGAAAAAAGCTTCCACCTGGCGTGGGAAGGAGTTTTGAAGGAAGAAGAGAAGTCGACGAAACGACCTCAGGGGTATCATCGGAGGGAGCTTCACACTAAAAAGGTGTCGTTGGGGAAAAACTTGCTCAAGGGAAAAACTTATTAGAGGGGCGGTGCCGAAAAACGTTGGGGGTGGGCGGGGAGGGGCGACTCGCAGCCGGGCAAAAGAAAGATGAAGAGGAAAAAGGGCGCGTTTTCTCGAAAGAAGCTTCAAGGAAGAGGAAGGGGCAGTCAAGGAAAAAAAATTGGGGGGAGGCGCAAATCCCTCTCGGGGAAAGAAGGGGCCCGGTTGTCGGGAGAAAAAAAAGCTCTTTGGGAAGGAAAGGGTGAGTGATTGGAACAGACTCACAAAGGAGGTTTTGACCCTAAGCGCACTAGAAAGGAAGGGCCTACTACCTCTCAGGTCAGGGGAGGTTAGAAAGCAGACAGGAAAACGATAGGAAAAAGAGGCCGGTTGCCGGGAAGAGAACTACGGGGGAGGGACACAGGGGGGGAAAAAAAGGACATCGACGTCCCTCTCTACCCGCCAGCCGTCTTCCGGGGGAAGGGGGGAGACTACGTCGAGGAGAGGAAAAAAAAAACGTAGGTATGAAGTATCCTAAGGGAGGATCGGCAAAGAAGGGAAGAAAGGCCGTGAGAGGTGGTGCTTTTCATGACCTCGAGGGGTCGTAAGATCCCCCTGTGGATAAAGAAAGGGGGAAGCCCGTAGCTCCAGCCAAAAAAAAAAGAATAGGAACGTCGGACTGAAACAGGAGGAACAATCGAAAAAAAAGAAAAAGGAGGCCCTTCCCATGCTGTGCGCGCAGCTGGTCCGCCGGGCCAGCACCCACTCCTCAAAAACTGTTCGATTTGTTCCGAAAAAAAAGAACTACGGCAACGGACGACAAAAAGCCGTTCTAGGGGATGGGCCCTCGCCCAAACAACTGCGGGAGGGAATTGACTGAACAAATAAAATCGGGCGTCAACCGAGCCCAAATCCTCAGACAGTGGGACCCTGAAAGGTCGTCGAACCACCCCAACCGTGAGAAAAGAACCATAGAGGCGAGCACCAAATAAAGCTAGCCTCCACCGGGTACTATTACGAAAGGCTCTATATTCTTAAAACCTAGGAGTTCCGGTGGAAAGGGAAGCTATTAGGGAAAGCAAAAAGGAAAATGTGAACTAATGGAACTTCGACCAGAAAACCACCAAAAAGGGGACCTTCCCGGAAAGAAAAGTCGTTCCCTGACAGACAGAAAAGGAACCGTTCTCAGAAGATCGCTTCATCAGAAGGACCCCTTGCGACCCGCTAATTCTGTCCGCGCCTGCCGAGGAAAGCCTCCGGAACCAAGGGAAAAGGGGATAAGTCCGGGCGGAGGAGGGGGGGGAAAAGAAGTTCAAAGAAAAAATCTAAAGGGAGCTCAAAAAAAAAAAGACAAAAACGCAAGAAAAAGGGGATCCTAGGGAGAATTCGCACGAAGGAAAACCATTCGGAAAACCGTCCATTTTTTCAGGGGAAGGGTATTACCTGGTATTGATAAAAGGGGAAGCTGTGTGGACTCTGCAGGAAAAGGGACTTCAAGAGAGACTTGAGAAAGGGGAAAAGTCTCTTAACAAATCCAGCAAGAGAAAAAAACCTCTGCTACAAGAGCCTGGGAAAAATCCACGAACTCTTTTCTAGAAAAAGACGCCCTACTACTGTCAAAGTCGCGGGGATTTAAAAGCCACCGGTGAACGACGGTAGTAATTGAGGGACTTCCAACGCTTGCCTCGCAGCGTGAAGGGAAGACAACGGTCTTGCGGGAAACACGTTCGGGAAAAAATCGTAAGGGGTGAGAAAGAGAGGCGAAAAGAACGACGGTAGGGCACATGTAAAGAAAGGCTACAAACGACTGTCTATCAGGGGAAAAGTTCCACTTAATCCTCCCCCAGCCCTCACAAAAAAAAGATGATCGGGGCCTGAAGCTCCTTTACTAGGAAGGGGAGAGGACTATCAGGAGAGAAGGGTCGTCGAAAGAAGAGACACGAAAAAGGTTCGGTGGAGGGGGGGGAGCGGAAAGCACAGAAAAAGCTCTGTCTCCACGCCACGAAAAGAGCGAACTCCTAAAAAAAATTCCAAAAGGAAGACCTTGAGGGGGGGGGTGAGGAATCTGGGAGTCGCTAGCCTACCTCTTCAAAGAACCTAACAAGGGAAGAGTTCTATTCGGAAAAGTCCCGGGGGAAAGACTATCGCAATCACAAAAAAATTCCACCAACGCTGAAAAAAAAAGCCGAGCTCGGGTAGTCACGGGGTACCTCGGCGCCAGGCCAGCTATTTTTACAAGCCAGTCCAGTTAAAGGAGTCCGTCCAAAAAAAACGAAAAATCTCGAGAGAAGGGCCCTACGGCTGGGGAAAATCTATAAGAAAGGCCGTAACGCAGGAGGCCCTAGTGGCCGTCACGAAGATTCGACCGTAATTTGGAACTCGGTTAAACTAGTCTAGGGGGAAAAAAAGACGCGAGGAAAAAGACGTCCAGGACCTGCCTCGCGCAGGGGTGACAGGGGAGAGAAAGGGGGAAGGAACCTCGAGAACAAATCGTGGAGCGGGAAGGAAGAATGCCAGAGCGCTCTCCTAGTGAAAGGCCTGAAGAAGGGGACCCGTCTTCCAAGCGTGTCGCAAAAAAAAATCCTCGGAAAAACGTTAAAAAAAGAAAAAAAAGAACTCGAAAAGGGAGCCTCGGGGAAGAAAAGCAAGGAGAGGGCGGCCAACGTCGTCGTGCCCGGGGAGAGCGGCGGCGATCGGGAGGCGTTGACCAGCGAGAAAAAATCTCCCCCTTCGGGACGGCGGCATGAGGCAGGCGAGAGGAAATTTCCGCAAAAGGATGTAGGCGGAAGAATGGGAGAGCCGGTGGAAAGCCGACTTATGTCAACCCGTTCGACACGGGGGCAGTGAAAAGGGGGGGGGGGAGTCTTCCAAAGGAAGGGGGGAAGGTCGAATTTTCAGGGAGAAACAAAAAAGAAGAGGAAAGGGGACAAAAGGACTCGAAAACCTGGACCGCGGGGAAACCTCTAAAAGGGGCGTACTAGGAAAAGGGGGGGCGGTCAGAAAGAATCTTCGGGAAAGAAGTGAGCGGGGGGGGGTTCGGAGGAAAGGGGTGGGGGGGTCCGGGAAGTGTTCCCAATAGGAGAAGGCGGCCCCAGGAGGAGGCGTTCTCCTGAGATCTTCATGTCTAAAAAATTTCATTCAGGCCAAGGAGGAGGGCTCTTGAAGAAAAATAGGGACCGACTGCAAAACCGACTAGCAGCCGTGTTGATTATGAGTTACCAAAAAAAACGGGCATCGAGGAGTGGGAAAGGGAGGCCGACCACTGAGCGCGAAAAGCATTGTCAGGGAAAAAGCGTCACCTAGAAAAAGGGGAGGGTTTTGAAGACTCGACGAGCTAAAAAAGCGGGGTCCAGAGCGAGGGAGGCTACTGGCAGGGGGAGGATCCACATGGGGATCGGCCGAGTCCCTTCCAAAGCCTCTCCGAGGTGACCTGCCCTCTTACAAGGAGGACCGTCCGGCCGAGCGAAGAGGAAGCAAAAAAAGGAAAAGAGAGAGAGAAAAGGGGTCTACGAGCAGAAGGGAGGGGAAAGTGAGTTCTGGTCCAAAAAAAAGGAAGGACGGTCCGAGAGGACTATCCCCCTTTTTATGAACGACCCGCCCGGATTAGGGAAAGAAGGCCAAAAGCCGAAGGGGGCCTTCTAGGAGCAAAAAAAGCAAGTCAGCTTAAAGAAAGCAATCTTGACTCGAGAAAGGCCGTGGCAACACTCCTCGAGCACCATGTTGCATTTGAAGGAAACTAAAAAGGCTGATAACGACAACCGGCAACGGCGGTCGTTCACCAGCGGGGATGGGCAGCGAACAGCGCGGGGGATTGACCTTAACCGCGAGATCGAGGTCGGGGAAAGAGGACAAAAAGCCATTGGTCCGCTTCCAAAACGCTTTGGAAAAAACAGGGGAGATCGTCGGAGGAAGAACACCAAAAACTTCTGCGCGGAAAGCTACGAATCAAATTCCTCCTAGAAGGGGATCCACCTGGGAGGCGACGACTCTACAGCCTATTTTCTGTACCGGAGAGATGCTAGTACCAAAGGAGCTCCTTCTGAGAGGAAATCGACCTGCTACCCAAGCTCCCGTTGAAAGCTGCACTTAAAAGGCGCCTGCGCAACAAAGAGGAGGGGAAAGCTAATAAACGTACCGACGCACGGGAAGAAAAAAAAAAAGGTCGTCAAGAAATGCCTCGAGCAGAAGAGGCCGCGGGGGCGAACGCTGCGCTTAGCGTGGCAAGAAAAAAAAAAACGAGCTAAAGAAGCGCAAAAAAAACGACCGTGTGGGGCTATCAAAGGGGGGAGGGCGAACCCATAAAAACAAACCTCCGTAAAACCTTCTACCTGGAGAGGAATCTTTTAGGGGGAGAATTTACTCTGGGGGGGGGTCTACACTATACAAAAAACCTTTTTCTTTATGGAGCCTTAAAGGATATCCGGCAAGGGAGGCAAAATAGGGTAAACAGCCACTCAGCTTCTAGAGTGCTAGGGGAGCTTCACGGTATAACTTTCAAAAAATCTTCTGGACGCCCGAAGCGAGCCGTCTCGTTCTCTGTCCCATGCCTAGCTCCAAGATTCCCACCAAGGGGGGGAATTCTTCAGGGGAGGGACAGAAAAATCGAACGGAGGGAAGGAGGAATGGGGTGTCTACGGGTGTGGGAGTGGGAAACCCCCCCCCCAAAAAAGCGAGATCTACATAAAAAAGGAAAAAATCGATCGGAAACGGGGCACCTGGACTGCTTCATCTCGGGGGGAGGGAGGCTACCAGGTCCCCTTCAGAAAAAGAAAAAGGAATACCTCGCTAAAGTTTGCGAGAAAAGCGGGCGGGGAAAAAAACGCGAAAAGGGTCGGACCCCGACTCTACAACGCCGCGTAGGGGAGGGGGTCCTCTGGAGGGGAGGAAAATTACATTACAAGGGGAGGAGGCCCAACCCAAAAAGGGAAATCTCAAACAAAAAGAAAAGATGAGAGATCCTTGAACTAAAACACCTTTGGCAAAATCCTACAGAGGTCAACCAGAACCTTCGAGGAGGGAGACGTTCCCGAAAAAAGCTATCTGGAGAAAGCTCAAGCCTCTTCTGACCAACTTAGAAAAAGAAAAGGATCGGGTAGTAAGGGCGCTAAGATCGGCCATCGTAGTTGGGGTCGAAGTCAGGGTGGAAGGGAACATTCCTTCCGGGAAAAAATGCTCGTCTCCGAGGAAACCAGGGTCCAAAAACAAATGAGCCTTTCGTAAGGGGGGAGGATACCGGTTGAGGAAACCTCTGCGGAATGGAAAGACGAAGGGTTAGAAGGCCTACTGCTACCGACTTTTTTCAATATTCCGCTGCTGGATCCATCTGTAAGAGGATAATTAAGGAGAGAAGGGGCGTCCTAGAGAAACCATCAGGGGGGAAAATGGCGAGGCCTTTCGGAGCTCTATCGCCGGGAAGAGGGAGCGTCTTTACGGGGGAAGGCTCACTCTCGACTCGGTTCAAGGAAATCCCTATTGAAAGGAGAATCGGGTCGAAAAATAAAAAGGAACCAGGGGTATCATCCCGAACCCAGAAGGAAGAGACTTCCGGGGTTTAATTCAGATCCTATGCGGAATCTCCACCATGGCTTTCGCTCTTGGGGAGACCGTCCGTTGGGAGGGGGAGGGGGACTTCTCTTGGAAGAAAAAGAAGGGGGACTCCCCAAGTTAAAGCCGTGAGTGACTGACTATTCTCGGACGAAACGCGGTCGCCAATTACTGAAACGGTACTGGAGGTAGAGGAAGGCACCCGAATAATTATCTAGAGTCAGTTCTGCAGCCGAGAATGACTACCTGGGGAGGTGAATTTTCAAAAAGGGGGAGGGTCGCTGTAAAAGAGGGGGAAAGTGGTAATATCTCATGGGCATGTCCGACTCTAAAGAAAGGAAACTCTGGTGAGCAGAGAAGGGGCTTTCTTATAGGGGAAAAAGGTGGCGGTGTAGGGGAGTTAGAGGGGGTGGGG
>Ga0179591_1486579_pt1 | contig 12749 bp, 19 predicted proteins | sample CZOMad2_1_08_16f_FD_182891 | JGI IMG/M metagenome (GOLD analysis project Ga0179591, IMG submission 182891) | Vadose zone soil fungal communities from Angelo Coast Range Reserve, California, USA - CZOMad2_1_08_16fungal (PacBio error correction) | ecosystem: Environmental > Terrestrial > Soil >...
TTCTTAGTCGTGGTCTTAGGTAGAACTCAAGCCCTACCCAACGTCACTCGCGAAAGCCTTAGTGGCCGCAGGCCACTGAACACAGGGTGCCACGCTGCACCGGTGAACCTTCTCGGATCGGGACAGCAAAAAATACAACCAGGCTCAGTCCTGGCTCACCTGGCAGTTTCTCTGTGTGATGCAGCACCGAACTCGTCGTCGCCAGCCTGTGTCTCCGACTCCCGACGAACAACCAGCGAACCCTCTTCATCTTCAGAAAATGAGCGCGAACTGTTTCTCGGACGGATGCTGGCCATGGGAGGTTTACCCGGGTAAGGCTGCATTGTCGGCTAATACAGCAGCACACGTCCCGGGCCACCTCGAAACGGTGCCATGTGGGGCCCACTGTGTCCGTCCAGGGACGCGACGTCCTTTCGGAGCCAAATCAATCCGCCATCGGCAGCGTGCCTTCGCTTCCTTCCGTAATCGGCGGTCTTGATCGCCGAGCGACAAGCGCCGCACCCTGTCCGAACGTCGCGGCCAGGGCCGCTTAGGTCTTCACAGAAAGCTCCAGGCGTCCAACTCGAACTACCGGCCAGCAAAGAGAATACAGCAGACTCCTGTCACAAGCAGCGGCTGAACGTGCTGCCTGACGATCAGATGGAGTCGGCAGCGGGTAGCGGACTCCGATCAAAGCGTCCCTTCGAAAAAAGATAGAAAAAAAAAAAAAGAAACAAAAAAAAACAGTGAGAGAGAAGATAGGAAGTAAAGGAAAAAAAAAAAAAAAGGAAAAAGAGAGAGGGAAAGAGAGGAAAAAAAATAAAAAGAGAGCAAAATAGGGGGGAAAAAAAGAAAAAATGAGGGAAAAAAAAGAGGATAGAAAAGAAAAAACGAAAAAGGAAAGAAAACAGAAAGGGACAAGAAAAAGAAAAACGGGAAAAAGAGGGAAGAAAAAAAAAGGCGAAAAAGAGGGGAAAAGGGAAAGGGGAGAAAAAGAAAAGAAGAGAAGGGGGGGAGAGAAAAAGAAAGAAAGCAAAAAAAATGGAGGCGGGGAAAGGGATTCAAGTAAGGGGGAGGTGAAAAGTATGGGAAATGGTAAAGAAGGGGGAAACAGGAGAGTGGGAGAAAAGATGGGGAGAAGAAAGAGAAGGAAGAGGAAAGGAAGAGGGGAGGAGAGAAAAATTATAGGATGTGGGGGTGGGAAAAGGGAGGAAGAGGGGGAGGAAAAAAAAAGAGGGATAGAAGTGGGAGAGAAAAAGAATAGGAGTGAGAGTGGAGAAGGGGTGGGCGAGGAAGAGAAAAGGACGAAAGAAAGATAAAGACAGGAGAAGGAGAGGAGAGGAAAAAGAAGGAAGGGAAAAAAAGGGAAAAGAAGAAAGTAGGGGGAAGGGGTGAGGGGAGAAACAAAAAGCGAAAGATAGAATAAAAGAGGGGAAAAGAAGAGGAAAAGGAAAGAGGGAACGGGGAGGGGAGAAAAAGGAGGAGAAAGAGAGGGGGAGAAAAAGGGGAGGGGGGGAGGAGGGTAGGGCAAAAAAGAGAAAATAAAGTAAAAGAAAAAAGGGGTAAAAAGAGGTAGGGGAGGAGGAAAGAAAAAGAGAAGAGGGGGAAAAAAAGTAAAAGGCAGGGGAAAGAAGAAGAAAAGGAGGAAGAGGAAAGGGGAATGGGGGAAGAAGGGGGGAGATGGGGAGGAAGAAAGGGTGGGCAGAAGCGAAAGAAAAAAGGTGGAATAGGAAAAAGAGGGGAGAAGTAGGGAAAAAAGAAAGGGTAAGGATCGAAAAGAAGGGGGGAGAGAAAGAAGAGAAGATGAAAAGAAAGGACAAGGAGAAGGGATGGAGGAAGAAGGAGGGGGGGGGAAGAAGGGGAGAGAGGGAAAAGAAGAAAAGAGGGGGGGGGTAGAAAAGAAGAAGAGTGAAAGGAAGATAAGGATTGGAAGGGGAAGGGGAAGGAGGGTAGGGGGGGAGGGGGGAAGGAGAAAAAGGAAAAGAAGAAAAGAAGAAAAGAAAAAAGAAAGTGAAGGCGGAAGGAGAGAGGGAAAGAAGCGGGGAAGAAAAGGGGGGAGGGAGGGGGAAGGAGAAGGAAAGACAAAAAGAGGAGAAAAAAATAAAAAGAAAAAGAGGGGGAGGAGAGGGGGGAGAGGCGAAAGAAGCAAAAGGGGAGGGGAGAGAGGAGGAGAAAGGCGGAGAGAGGGGGTGAAGGGGGGAGGAGGGATAGAGGAAAGAGGGGGACATAGAAAAGAGACGAAAGAAAAAGAAAAAAAAAAGAAGAGAAAAGGGAGGATGGAAGAAAAGGAAATAAGAGGGAAAAAGGGGAGAAGAAAAAGGGGGAACGAAGGAGGAGGGGGGAAAAAAGAAAAGAGCAGAGGGGAGGGGGAGAAAGAGAAAAGGAAAGGAGAGAGAGGGAAGAGAAGGGGAGGGAGAAGAAAGAAAGGAAAGAGAGGGAGAAGGAGAAGAGGAGAGACGAAAAGAAAACAGCAGAGTAGGGAGAGGAGGGAAAAAGAGAGAGGAAGGGCGGGGGGAAAAAAGGGGAAAGGAAAGGAAGACAGGAGAGAGGGGACGAGGTGGAGACAGCGGTGGGGGAGGAAAAAAAAAGGGGGAGAACCAAGAAAAAGAAGAAAAAGAAAAGAAGGGGAGGCGGAAAAAGAAAAAGAGAGGGAAAGAGGGGAGAGAACAAGGGAAGAGGGAGAGAGGAGAAAGAGGAGAAAAGAAAGAAAGAGTAGAAAAAAAGAAGAAAAAAGAGGTGAGGGAAAGAGGAGGAAAGGAAAAGAAAAATGAGGGGAAAAGGGGAAAGAGGAAACTAGAGGTGAAAGGAGCAGATGAGAAAGGGGGAAAGAAAGGAAAAGGAGAAGAAAGAGAAGAGAAAGGGGAAAAAAAAAAGAAAAAGGGAAGAGAGGGAACAGAAAACAGAGAAAGGAGGAGAGAGAAGAAAGGGGGGAAGAGGGGGGAAAAAGGGGAGGAGGGAGAAGGGGGGAAAAAAACGAGAAAAAAGGAGAGAGGAGCAGAGAAAAAGAGTGAAAGGAGGGAGGAAAAAAATAAAGGAGGTAGGAAGGAAAAGGAAAGAAAGGAAGAAAAGAGAAAGGAAAAGGTGAGCGAAGAAAGGGGGGAGAAGAGGGGAAGGGGGTAAAAAAAGAAAGGAAAGGTGGGGAAAGCAAGAACAGGAAAGAAAGGGAGGGGAGAAGGAGAAGGAGGGGGGAGAGGGGGAGGGACGGAAAGGAAAAGAGAAAGGAAGACAAAAGAAAGAAAGACGGGAACCATGAGCCGAGGCGCAGGAAAAACAAAAGGGGGAGAAAAGAAGGAGGAATGGAGGGGAAGAGACGGAGGAAAAAAAGAGGAGAAAGAGGCAGTAGGTGAGAGAAAATGAAGGGGAGGAGCGAAGGAAGGAGGAGGGAGGGGAGGGTCTAGGATTAGTGAAAAGGGGGGGGGCAGGAGAAATGTGGAAGCAGAGGGAAGGAGAGTGTAAGAAGCTTAGGCGGCAGAGAATCAAAGCAGGGAAAGTGGATGAAGGAAGAAAGTAACAGGTGGGGAGAAAGGAGAAAAAAGGGGGAGAAAAAGGAGGAGAGAAAGGGGGGGGGGATAGGTAGGAGATGAGAGGGGGCGGGGGGAGCGGAGGGGAGAAAAGGGGAAAAGGGGGGGGGGGAAGGGGGGGGGGGGAAAGGAAAAAAGAAAAGGGAAAGGAAGGAAGAAAAAGAGTGAGAGAGAAGAAGATGGAGAGAGGGGGAGTAGGGGAGAAAGGGAGGCGAGGGTAGGAAGAGGAGAAGAAAAAAAAGGGAAGAAAAAAAGAAATGGCAGGGGAATGAGGGAAAGAAAGAGAGACGGAAAAGGATAAGAGTGGGAAGAAGAGAATGGGGGAGGAAGGGAAAGGAAGTAGGGGAAAGGGGAAAAGGAGAGGGGACACAATGAGAGGGGTGAGGGGGGCGAAGTGGTGGGAGAGGTGAGAAGAGAGGAAGATGAAAGAAAGGGAAGAGAGGGGGGGGAGAAAGGGGAAGGGGGAGAAGAATGGAAAAATAGGGAAAGAAAAAAGGAAAAAAAGGAAGGGGGGGAATAAAGGGAAGAACAAAAAATAAGAAGGGAGGGAGAAAGGGTGAAAAGAAAGGAAAAGGGGAGAAGGAAGGAAAGAGAAGAAGGCGAAAGAGGGAAAAAACAGGGGAGGAGGAAGTAAGAGAGAAAAGAAGGGAAGATGAAAAGAAAGAGAGAAAGAATGCAGAAGAAAGAAAAAAAGGGAGAGAAGGGGGAAGAAGAAAGGAGAGAAGAGGGGGAGGGAAAAGGAAAGGGGGGGGGAAGAAAGAAGGGGAGGAAGGCAAGATAAAAAAAAAAGAAAAGTGGGGGGAGATAGGGGAGGAAAATGGGAGAAAGAAAGAGAGGAAAAGAAAGGAAAAAAAAAAAAGAAGGAAAACGGGGGAAGAAGGAGGCAGGAGAGGAAAAGAAAGGAAAAGGGTAAAAGCAAAAAAACGGAGGGGGGAAAAGAGAAGTGAGGGAGACAAAAGGAAAAGAGAGAAGAGGAGGGGGGGGGAAAAAAGAAGAGGAAAGAAAAAACAAAAAAAGTAGAAAAAACAAGGAGAAAAGAGAGGGGGAGAAAGAGGAACGAAAAAAAAGGAGAAGGAAAATGAAGAAGAGAGAGAAAGAATAGAAGAGGGGGGAAAAAGGGAGGAGCGGTGGAAAGAGTGAGTAAAGAGAGGAAAAAAGAGATAAAAGGGAAGAAGAAGGGAAGAAGTGGGGGGGAAAAGGAGGAGAGAAGGGGGGAAAAAGAGAAAGAAAGAAAAAGGGGGGGAAGGGATGGAGGGGGGGGGGGGTAAAAAAAGGGAGGAAGAGGGAAGGGGGAACGGCGAAGGGGGGGGGAGGGAGAAAAAAAGGAGAGTGGGGAGGGGAGGAGACACAAGAAAAGAAGGAGAGAGGAGGAGGAAGAGGGAAAAAAGAAAAAGTAGAAAGAGGGGAAAAAGAGAGAAAAAGAAAAAAAGGAAAGAGGGGAGGAGGTTGAAAAGGGGGGAAGAGAGAAAGGGGTAAGGAGGAAGGCGTGAAGAAGACGGAATGAGGAGAGAGTGAAGAACGAAGGGGGGACGAGCGACATAAAGAAGAAGGGAAGAAAGGGAGAGAATAGAGGGGAGGGGGGAAGGGGAGGAGAAGCGGAGAGAAGAAAAAGGGGGGACAATGGAAGGGGGAACAAGGGAGAACGGAGGGAAGGAGGGGAGAAAAGGGGAGAAAAAAGAAAAAAGAAGGAATAAAAGCAGAAGGGAAAAGAAAAGGAGAAAAGAAAAGAAGCGGAAAAAAGGGAGAGGAAAGGAAAGAGAAAAAAAAGGTAGATAAGAGGAAAGATAAGAGAGAGAAGGAAGAGAGAAGAAAGTAGAAAAAAAGAGAAAAAGGGGAAGGAAGAAAAGGGGGAAAAAGGGTAGGGGAGAGAAGGAGAATAAGAGGGAGAGAGAACGAGAAAAAGAAGAAAAAGGGAGGATAGGCAATTAAATGAAGCAGAAAAATAAAGAAGAAAGGAATAAGAAAAAAAAGGGAAAGAGGAGAGAGGAAAAAAAGGGGGAAAGAGAAACACGAAGAGGAGGAAAAGTAGGGAAAAGAGGGGAAGAAAAGGACGGGGAGAGGGGGAAGAAAAGGGAAGGGAGGGGAAAAAAAAAAGGAGGAGGAAAGTGAGAAAAGGGGGAGGAAGAGAAAGGAAGGAGGGGAGAAGGGACGGAAAGATAAAGAAAAGAAGGTCAAACGGAGGAAAGAGGAAGAGTGAAACAATACGGAAGGAAAAGAGGGGAAGAGGGGTAGAGAGAAAGGGGGTGGATGAGTGGAAGAGAAGAAGGAGAACAAAGGGTAGAGAGAGGGGAGAGGGAAGGGGTAAGAGAAGGAGAAAAAGACGATTGAAGAAGAAGAGGGAGTGGGGAAGGAGAAGGAGGTAGTGCCGCTCCTGAAAGAGAGGATGCCAGAGAAGAAGAATGCTGGGCCAGAATTCGAATGCACAAGGGCTCGAAGGGAGTCTCGCAGATACGGAGAAAGCGAACGAGAGGGGAGGAGGGGATAGGGGCGATGGCCAAAGGGGGGAAAAACTCGGTTAAGAGAACCGCTGCGGACATGTGTCTTCGCGATGCGGACAGATCAGCATCCGTCTCGCTTCGCTGCGGCGACGCCGCAAGGCAATCACTTAGGCGGCGCGCGTGCCGGGTGTCGCGTGTTGAGCCCTCTGAGACGACGTAGTAATCGCGTACAAGATCCGCCGTCACCATCGACCGCGCTCCTTCAGCCGCCCGATCGCGGGATAACCTCAGCTTGGACCGGGATCGCGCCAAACTGGTCCACGTGCGCCATGGCCTTGCCTCAGATGAGACATGCCGCAAACCCTCAGGAGCAAAGATCACGGGTAGGATGCCGCGGGTGCAATCGTTCGCGATGTCCTCTACCACCGCAGCCGGTATAGCTCAGTCCGGCGACCTTGCGATCAGCGGCTCAACATACTACCACCCACATGTCGGCGGTCACCATGAGGAACTTCGCGATGCTGCGCATGTGCTCCAGGCCGAGACGATTACAAGCCTGTCATGCTGTCCCGTCGATTCGAGTACCCGCTCGATCCTCATCGCCAGACGACACTGTTTCCTTATCCTCGTCACAAACGTCATTCCTCCATATCCGGCCCGCGTATTCGGCCAGCTCGAGATCCCGGGCCTTCGCGTTCCCGACCGCCGTCAGAAAGAGCCAGAAGCAGTCGTTGAATTCCGAATCCATCCCGTCCGCGTGCCAGCAGGAAACAGGCCCTTAGCCTGGTCCACCACGCGGATCACAACACACGAGCCCAGAGCCCGGCCGCTCGACATGATCGGGCTGCCGGCCATCCCCGATCTCCCGCATCTGCGGGCGTCGTCGACTTATCGCCAACTTATGCTGCTCCAAGAGCATGCTTTCTCCCCCTCGTCGCTCGTCGACCGCTGCATCGGCTGCCTGGTCCTCACACCACCCCGCACGGGAAGGTATCGTGCGGATTTCACAAAGCGGCGTTCCGACCATGCAAGTTGACCGGGGTTCTCCTCTCCTCCCCAGACACGCTTAACGATCACCGAAGACCGATTCCCGTCCTTGCGAAGCGGCCCATAGCCGGCGTGGTCCGCGTCCGGCAACCGGCGTATTCCCCTCGGCGAAACCGCCGAGAAGGACCATCGCCGCTGGATTCCGCGTACGGACAGGGTGGCCACCGGCGCCGTCGCGGCCTGCTCCTTCCTCTGCCAGGGCGGGCCATTTCGAAATCCCGCTCGTGCCAGCGCGGCCGGTTCTGCGCGTTGCGACCGCGGTGGCGACCAGTCCGTGACTGCGTGCATGCGGTGCTCTCGGTGCCGTCCTGCCGCGGCTCCTGCGTGTACCTTCCGACTATCGATCGGCTCACGCCTCACAGCCGCCCGTTGACGCGCGTGGATTAGGTGCATGCGGCTGCGGACCGCCAGGCCCTCGCGTATGAATAAGAGCTCAGCGGGCCCAGGAGGTCGCGGATGGCATCAATCGGGCGGCCATTAGGGCCGGTAGCCGACCGTGAACGGGAACGGTCGGCCCTGTCAGCCCGGCCTGCGAGGTAATCCCTCCCAGCGGATCCACGGGACAGCGTTCGCTTATCGGTGAGCGCAGTTCAATGGCACTCGTTGGTGAGTAAGCGTCACCGTTCCGTCGAGGTTCGTACCCAGGGATATCCTGGACGGTGTCCGCATGCCGAATGCCGAAGCACCTCCGGGTGGCGCTCCGCGAATCCGCCACCCTATCGGGAGCGTTGGCCCGAGCGACAGCGTTGCCGCCGCGCAGCTCAGCCGCCTGTGGTGGTTCCGCGAAAAAGCTCGCTGCAGGAAAAAGAGATCAAAATAATTCTCTAACTGTTGCTAAAGTGCTGGTTGAGGCGATCGCAGTAGGCAGGCAAGCTCCATAAGTCCGCCATCCGAGCGAACTCAGTGACCAGGCCGGGAAAATCTTCCTAGCGAGGTCGCGGCACACGTGTCACGAGAGGATAAAGACCTCCCAGTCTGCCGCCCTTCCACCACGATGGGGAGTTTCGCCCAGCGGCCCGACAGAGCCAGCGCTACTGGATCCCGACTAACGGCAGCAACGGCCGTGGCGGCGAGAGCCAGACGCTCTCTCGCCGTGCTCGGAACGGGGAGCCAACCTGTTACGCATAGCGGCCGTCGTTACCATACCGGGGCTCAAACAGGAGACCTATCCGGAAGCCGACTGTACCAAAGCAAAAAAAAGAAAAGAGACAAAACGAAAGAAAAAAGGACCCGAAACAAACAAGAGCAAAAATCTCAATCACGTTCCCCTACCATAGGACTCCCCCACCTACGTGACAAAAAACGCTTCAGAGTGCAATCCCCGCGCTCCTCCGGACTCGGTCATGGCCGCGTGTCGCCACGCCTGGCGCGCGCTTGACAGAAGTCAACGCTGGTCAGATTAAACGTCGCCTCGGCGCCGATCATGCAGGTCCGAGTCACTTCGGCGACCTGATGCCGACACCATCGTCTGTGCGGCGCAGCCCCGGCCTACCACGTTGCACACGCGCGCCGCCGCGCGGCACTGCTCATCGCCAAAATCCCTGGCGCAGCCGTTCTGGCCAGTTGGATCAGGTGCACGCCGCGTCTGGGATCGGTCATGGCCCCGTCAGGCGCCGGTTCTGCGCGGCTAACGCTGACGTAGGCGCTGGTGCCGGGCAAGAACCAGGAAGCAATCCGCAGACAGAAACTCGTCGTGCGCCTGGCCCGCCCGAACGTGCTGTCACGAGACGTGCCGCCCGCGCATCGATTCAGGGTCATACCGAAGCCCGCCAGTCTGAACCCCCGACGGTCCGCGCGCCCGGGCACCGTCGTCTGCACGCACGAACACCCCAGTGTGCCGCCGGGAACTTCCCGGCTCACCTCGTGACGGAAGGAAACGAAAGAAAAAGGGGGGGGGGGAGGACAGTAGAAAAACCCGACGCTTTGTGGCAGGGTGAGAACGAGAAGTGGCCTGTGGAGATCCGCGTGGTGAGCGAGCCCCTCGGAGACGCCGAGTTCCGACACGCACGAACCACAAACGTTCGACCGCTCCGTCAGGCCGCCCTAATCGTCGGTCAACCTCGACATACGTATCCATGTTTACCTCTTCCGCTTCTGCCACTATACGTCCGCAGGCCGCTGCCTCAGGCCGCCCTCGCAAGATAACACAGTAATCCGCATCTCACCAACAAACACGAGATTCGAAACTACGATAGATCCGTATGATACTTGTCCAAGAAAAGAGCCAAAAAAGTAAGAAGCGGCGAGGCCGACCCTGCAGACGCTGGCGCCCCGCCGTGCGCGGTCCCTGTCGAGCTCGAGGTTCCCCGCTCTTGCGGCTCCTTAGGCCGGTCGAGTGGCCAGGCGTACTACTTCGTCTCCGAGCTCTCACCAACGCTGACCGAGGGCGACGCGCAGCCGATCGGGCGTGCGAAGGTGACGCAGGAAGATCTCCGCGGCACACTGGCGGGTGTGCGTGCGAGACAAGGTGCCAGAGCGGGCTAACCGACCCAGCTCGGGGGACTACAGTACTGGCCGGCTTAATGACCGAATGAGGGCGCTGTGTTCGCACTTTCTCCGTGGACAGACTTCCGGCTGCGGCTCACGACGGTGTCCTGCGAGCTCCGGCGTGCCCAGGCCCGACACTACCGTCAGCGCATTAATGAACTCTCCAGACACCGGCGCCTACGTGGGCAACCGCCGACGCCGGGCGGCCCCTGCATCCAACTGGCATGAACGTCTGCGCCAGCTGCTATAGCAGGCCGCAGACTGCGAGGCCACGCGTGGCCACGCTGGTATACCGGCGGCGAGCGCCAGCCGAGGTGTTCGGGAACACGGTCGCCGAATGAACTGGCCGCTCTGCAACTCGGGCGCCGAGCACGTTCATCTCCAGCGTTTGCCTGTCCACGCCTCGCGCAACGGCCGTGGCGCCCGCTGCGGACCTCGTCCGATGCGGCGGGGAGCCGAAGGGTATTTTCATCCGTGCGATGGGGCCAATATGGCTGGGTAATTGATGAGTACCAGTCCTGGCTTCAAGGATAGGAGGCTGCAGCCCGGGATGGTCACTACGGCCAGCCATGCGAACCGGAGCTACCCGTATCCGGGATCAACGGCAGAGGCTGGCGCACGGCCCGTTGGGGCCGTAGTCGGCAGGTCTGGCCTGCGGCCGGCGGTCGCCACTCCCATCGTGGGGGAAGGGGCCCTACATGGGCGTGACCATTGGCCGAACGACCCCTCAGGACTATTTACCACTTCCCGGGCACCGAGTCGACGGAATGGGCTACTTCAGGGCTGCGGCTACTGTTCGAATCAGCAACGTACCCAGTGACCGAGCAGAGGAACTGCTCGAGCTCGCTACCCCCATGCGGGCCGACTGCGGCTAGGATTGCCGACGCTGTATATTCGCCGGGGTCGACGCCCGAGTGCTGGTATATCTCTGCTCCAACCCATGGAGGCTCATCGCATTGTCGGCAGCTGCACCGCCATGATGATCCGGTACGAACCCGCGGAAACCTGGTTACGCGTCCTCAAAACCGAAAAGCCTGACGTCCCACACATGCGGATCGGGACCGCTGGGAGGGCTAACGGCCTGCCGGTCCGGGCGTGAACCGCGACCTGATCCGCGGCCCGGCCAGGCCGGCCGATTGATGACATCACGCGACCTCCCTTTACATGGAGCCGATCTCTCAGGGCCTTCCTCGCACAACCAACCCAAACGGACAAACGCTCCAGAACCAGAGGCAACACACACGTACCAAGATCAACATGGCAGGGTCCTCAGCCTCCAATGCTTCCAGCGTCCAGCGTTCTGGCTGAGTGGTATGACGGATCGCGTCGGTGTCACGAGCGCCGTGCCGGGCTTGCACCAAGAGCACCGCATGACGCAGTTCCCGACCATAGAGTCATCCCAGGCGCGGTCTCCAACGCTGTATAAAACAGAACCGGCCGCGCGGAGGACATCGGACGGGACACTGGGCCTCGCCTGGCGAGAGGATTGGCAGCGCTCTGCGCCAGGGTGGCCACCCTCGTCGCCATAGCCGCGCGATGCCGATCGGCGGGGTAACTTCTCGGCGGGTCGCGCTGAGGAATCCGCCGAGCTGCTGCGCGCAGGACGACGCGCATGGCCTACTTCGATCCCGACGGTCCACTCCGGTGGGAGATGATCTGTGACCAGGGCCGTTTCGGTAGAAAAACGCGGTCAACTTGGCCGGTCGGAACGGCGCATGTAAACTCGACGACACTTAGGCCACAACGGCGTTGGTTGTTTCGGATCCTAGCCGCCCCAGAAGCTCAGGTGCGACGACAAAAAAACTGCATGTGTCTGCCTCACGTGGCAAGAACCGCGGGTCGCCGACGCCCTACGGCGATTCGGATGGAGTCCTTTCGCTTAGACGGCCAATCCCTATCATCAGTCGATGGGCCGCTCTGGTACTCTTTGTCCTCGTGCTCCATGCAATGGCTCGTTTCCTTCTGGCACCAGCTGTAAGACCGTAATTGCGGACTTCACCATCTTGACCATGGGCTAACGGCGGTCGGTGAACGGGCAGAAGCCGTGCTGAGCTGGCGCCTGCGCGGCACGGTCGTGGGCGGCACAGCGGCTCAGACAGCACGCGCGGATACGAGCGGGGACCGAGCCCGACGGACCCAGCAATGCTGGCTTAGTCTCAGCTCGTCCTGTAGGCTGCGCCTCGCGCAGTTACGCCTGGTGCCTCTCCGACTGGGTAGAAGGCTGGAGAAACCCGCAATCGGCTAAGGTCGCTGACGAGCTCACCGGGTGGTAGAGGACCTGCGCGGAATACTCGCCCCGCGCTTCCACCCGGTGTCTTCGAGGTGCGCCATGAGGCCGAGCCCTCAGCACTCTGCTCGCGCCGGGCCGCGATCCCGGTCCAGGCTCGATGTTCCCGCGCGATCAGGCGGCTGCCGGCTCCGGTCAGAGGTGTGCGGCGTACACGGACGTCTCCGAGACATACAATCAACCAAGCGACCAGGCACGCAGCGCGCCTCGGTGTTTGGCGGTGTCTCCGCCGATGCATGCGAGACGGCTGTCCTTGCATCTATCGAGCCGCAAACGACGGCGTGAGCGGGGACTCGATCCGGGCGACCTCCGGCCTGATCACCTCCGCGACGCAGGGCCAGAGCGCTCGCGAAATCAGCTTCTATTTCCAGCAAGCCCTCCGAGGCGAGGAGCTCTGATCGGAGCTCGAGCTCCCGCTGCGACACCACTTACAGTCGGCCAGCCCGTCATCCGCTGTTGCTGACCGAAGGCATGCTGATTACCATGCTGCGCTGGCGTGATGTCGAGATGGACGCCTGGCTGTGAAGACCTAAGGCGGCCTGATCACGCGAAGCTGGACAGGTGATGCGCGCGATCGGCGAATACTCCGCACTAAAGGAAGCGAGGCACGACGATGCTGAGACGATTCTGGCTACTATACGTCTCGTCCGGTGACCAGGGGCCAGGCACGTTCGAGGCGGCCGGTCCGAGCTGCGCTAGTTCGCACTCGACCCTGCAGCCCCTCCGGGTCCCACTCCCGACATGTCCAGATCCGTCGCGTCCGTCGCTGCGACGCTGCAGCGTCTGGATGTCGCGGCTCGTGCCGCACATGGCCTGACTAAGGTTCGGTATCCGGCACGGACCGCGGTGGCCAGGATGATGCTGGTGTCGCGTGCACGATCGACGGTCGACCCAGTGCACGACATGTGGCCAACCGTAATCTCGTTCGGTGCGGCCACTGCCTTCGCGAGCATGCACGGCGTGGTCGGGCTGAGTTCCGACACGACAGAA
>Ga0179591_1151960_pt1 | contig 12748 bp, 10 predicted proteins | sample CZOMad2_1_08_16f_FD_182891 | JGI IMG/M metagenome (GOLD analysis project Ga0179591, IMG submission 182891) | Vadose zone soil fungal communities from Angelo Coast Range Reserve, California, USA - CZOMad2_1_08_16fungal (PacBio error correction) | ecosystem: Environmental > Terrestrial > Soil >...
TGGGGTTTGCGGGAAGAGGGTGGATTGGGCAGAATAACCTTCCGGTCAACCTTCACGGACAACGGTTCTACCATTGAAAAGATTGGGAGGACCGTGACCATAAAGAAGAGTTAAAGGAAAAAGAAATTACAAGGAAGAAGTGGGAGTATGGAACGGGGGGGAAAATATTGTAAGGGGGCACCCTCTTGGATGCGGAGTCACCGAAAGGGATGGAATTTACGAATACGACAGCTCGGGGGTACTGATATTTCATCCCGCGAGGGAACGATCGACCCACTGCGATGGGGAGGGGTTAACGTCAGGACCCAGAAATAATGGTCTTAAAGCGCCATCTCTGGATCAGTAGTTCTCGATGGGGGGGAAAGGAAAGAGTCTTAATTAACTGTGTGTTCGGAACGTCACTTGGTTTAAAGGCTAATTTCGCACCGGCGGCCTACGGTATCAATAACCCCCCCTGGGAAAAGTGGGAGGGTCAGTCCATAAGAGCCAGAAGCCCATGGTCTGTCGGAGAGGGGGCGTGCCAAAGTGCTGGTAGGGGAGGTTGGACTCAATCATGGTACTGTTCCGCTCGGATCCGCAAGATGGTATCCGAAAGGGGACCATTTTGGTGGCAACTCTCACTCAGATTGTGTCATGCTGAGACTTGAAATCTTAGAAAAAAAAGGAATCCAATCAAGAGGCGGGGGAGGAGTGGTCTCGTGAACAAAAAGAAAAAAGGATCGTAAGCAATATTTGAAGCGAAAAGAAACAGGAAAAAAACGAATACGGAAAGCAAGGCAGAAAGCGCAAAGATTCACTTGGCTGCATTGTGGAAGGGAGAGGAAGCAAAGAAAAAAAGAAGACACAGGATTGGGACAGGGGAGGGAGGACAACTCATAAAATCAAAATGCATGAAACCGACAAGCCCTGTTTAAAAGGGTGAAGGGGGGATGGAACTGAGACAAAGGGAAGAGAAAAAGAATTATTGGGGGCTAAAACACGGAGGAGTTTTTTTCCCACGCTACTCGGCTAAAAGAATTGGCAGAAGGGGGGGCGCGAATCATCTGAAGATCCGGTGTAGTGTCCGAAGGGGATTGAGGTTGTCGACTCCTTCGAGGACAGATTCGTCTCAACGAATCAGGCCAATGACGAACATCCGGGGTGGTTAGCGGCCACACGGTGAAATTCTCGGGAAGGAAAGGTTGGGAAGAGGGTAGGATTTCCATATTGGACGGGAGGGAGGGCCCAGGGCGGTTGGTGAATTACGACGTTCAAGGGACAGGACCCTTTAAAAGAAAAAAAAGAAACGAGGGGGGGCAAGCGGGGACCTCATGAGACAGAATTAACAAATACGCCGACGAAAACGAAGCAATAAAGGGGGGATCGAGCATAAGGGAATGCGGAAGAGGAATTCGCCTGAGGAAGGGGTGGGGGAAATCGATGCCAGAGAGGCGTCGTGGCCTTTCCGGGGAGATCCAAGAAAATGGATCGTTCTGGCCTAAAAAGGGCAGTCGAGCACAAAGAATACGATAAGACCAAGACGAGGATCAGACTGTCAAGGGACCGGCTAAAGGAGGGAGGACTCCGATTACAGGAACTTGTTCTAGGGACCCGAAAGTCTTCGGTTATCCCAACCTTAAGGGGGAAAGAAGAAATGGAGATCGAATGGTATCTGGGAAGAAGTGCGGATCAAGTTGCGGGAAAAAAAAAACCCTCATTATTTCTGTCATCAGTCGGGTGGCCCCCGGAACCTCACTGCTTTATTTTGCCGTGAAAAAAAGGGTGATACTGCTGCTATGATTCTTAGTAAAGGGGAGGATCGTCCCCTATGGGACTAACACGTGGGTCAAGAAGGCACGCTTCTGAATTAAAGCGAGGAGTTGGAACGATAAGGGAAAGGAAAATCGTTGCTTTGCCTACACAAATAGGAAGATCCTTCATCAAGAAAAGGCGCCAGGGGACGGAAAACGTTGTTCGTATTCGCTGTCTCAACTCGGGAGAACGCCCAGGGGAATTTCAGGTAAGGGAATGGTCAGGAAAACTCACCTCCTCAGGGGATGAGGGGAATCTGATAAAAGCATAAGGCCGTCTACAATGACAGGAGAACGGAACGACAAAGAATGAGGGGGCCTTAAATAAGCAGGAACCTGGGGGGGAAGGGAAACCATCGCCAGTGGCAACAAGTGAAGGAATGCATACCGTGACTAGAGAATCCTAACTACCGGTAAAAAAGAAGGAAATCCTCAGTCACCTGATTTACAAAAGGCGAGAGGGGTCTGCCACGGGACCATTCAACTAATCAGAGGCAAAGTAAACACGCTTGAATGAAATCGACCTTTTCGGGAAGAAGAACAAAGGGGGGGCAGAATAGAGGGACAGACTGGAAAATAGTAAAAAAACAAAAAGGGTACTATCGGAAGAGGAGGACCAAAAAAGGGGTGTGGTGGTGGAGATTCAAGTATGGGGACACGGGCAAAGCAGGAGGAAGGAAAATTAAATTGGGAAACAATCTGTCAATAGGGGGGGGGGGGGGGGGGTCTCTTCCTTAAGAAGGCTGCTCAGGGGTCAAAAGGACGCCCACTTGCATCAGAGCGTAGAAGGGGCAAACGGTGGGGGGGATCGGCTAAATTCTTACGTGAAAATGGACGTGGGCGACAAAAGTTTCGAGAAAAAGGAGTTTCGGGGGGCCAGCATCAAGAAAGCAAAGTCGAAAGGTTTTTCCAAGAAAGGATCTCGAGATCAAATAGAAACGGCATAGTATGTCCGAGTTGGTCATCGCGTCACCAAGAGGGGTGGGGGGGGGGGAGGTGGGGGTTGAGGAGGGAGAAGAGTTCCTGAAAAACTCAGAAAAGATGGGAAAAGCTGGGAAAAAAAACAGGAGAAAAACAGTATCCGCTTCAGGGGACAGGATGGCAACATTGCGGCGAGCGAAAGAAAAGAAAAAACGTCCTGGGGGAAAAAGAAAAGAGGTCCAGAGAGGGTGTGTGAGGAATGAAAAGGTAGTCACGATTTCTTGAAACGTCATATGAATAACAGCAGGGAACAGAAGAATTCCCAGATTGTTTCTGGAAGCCGATGGCGCCTTTGTGGACTCACCATTAAGGAAAAAAACGGGGAGGAAGGGAGATCGTTAAAGACGTGGGGGGAAGTCTGGGGGGAGGGCAGAAAAAAAGGACAGGCGGACCGAGAAGACGGATAGCTCTCAAGGAATCCAAACCCAGGGGGGGGGCAAGGTAGAGGACATGCAAGCAGAGATAAAAGGAAAGTGTCAGGTAGGGTAAGTGAACAATGGGGGAAAGGACAGATAGGTCGCTGGAAGTGCGCGCACGGACCGCGAGCGCACGGGAGAAGAGAGGTGGGACAGTGCTGAGAACACGGCGAAGGGTCCTACAGGGGGACGGGAAACGTGTCCCTTCTTGGGTGGGTAACTCAAGGGGGTTCTTATGGTTCTTTTCAAGATGGAGGAGGCAAATTAACGTGGGGATGGGAGGGGGGAAAAGAAACAGAGCCTTTAGGGCGAGGACCAGATGGACGTCACTTCAGAGGTCCTCGTTACGGTCACAAGGAGCGGGCGATTGCATCAAAGAAACTAGAAAAAGAAAGCTAAGCTATAAACCAAAGAAACCTAGAAGGTAAGACGATGGATCCATCTGACGACAGAAAAGCGATCTGAAGGGTCCGTGGCCGGTGGCCGTTACGCTACTAGGAAGAAAGGGAAAGACGGAAGAGGAAAAGAAGGAAGCCGTCAACATAGCTCAAAAGGAAAAATTATGATCGGGGGACCAGACGAAAAGGGAGAGAGGAGGCATTGTCGGAAAAATGGGGGGGGATTTGGGGACAGTATCAATCCGTCGGGTGCGTAAGTATGAGAAGAGGGGGGGGGTAAGCCAAAAGCGAGAGGGGGTAGGTACGAAGGGCTGGGTGGGAAACAAACAAGAACTGGTCGTGCTCAAAAGGGGAAAAAAAAAAAAAAAACTGGTTGGAGACTCAAAGAAGGGGTGCGAAGATTGCACTAGGAATGAAAAAAAAGGAGTGGTCGCACTTGTTAATGAGGGAGATGGACGAAGGGGTTACGACACCGTCGGCTTGTATTTTGAAAAGGGCACGAGAACAAGAGGAGGTGGGACCGGCAAGAGGGAAAAGACCAGTAAACGGGGGGAATTTTGTAAGAAATTGTGGCTGCTCAATCTATTTCCTATTGGGGAGGGGGGGTCAAAAAAACTTGTTGGGGCCAGAGCGAAAACTGTATGGAAGCAAAAAATTCGGGCGGGTTCTCGTGGTTGCAAAGGGGGGGGAGCGGATTATACGGACCTTTCATTCAGGGGGGTAGTGGGGGTAGTGTAGGGGCTGAATAGTGCATCCTCATACGTATCGGGGGGCCCTCATGGGAGGGAAAGACCACGGATGCGACGTCGGGCCAGAGTAAAGTATGCAAGGAAAGATCTCGAGCTCCCACACCACGAGGGAGAGGACAAAAGAAAATAGCCGGGTACCTGAAGAAGGGCGACGGGTCACAAATTAAAGAAGGAGATGCTCTGTAGTCGACGGGCCTAAATAGAAAAAGATCGAAACGGCAAGGGGCTATCACGCTGACAATACAAACGACAAAAAGAAAGGTCCAGAATCGCCAAGTCGCAACAGTGGCAAAAAAAACAAAGCAAAGATGCACCATCAAAGGCAAGGGGGGGGGGAAACCACATGAATTCAAAACCTTCCCTAACAAAGGAATAAGTGATCAGCCAAAATTTACGGAACCGGGTCAACCCTCGTACTATAGTTCAAATCAGGCAAGGGGGAAAAACCTAAAGTTCGTGCGAGATTGGTCCTGCAATAGCCCCCTCGCAAGGCTCGCTAAAAACAGAGGCGGCCCAGAATTCACGTATCTTCAAACAATTGCGAAAGCGCTGCAATCGAGAAAAGAAAGCGGCACAAACAGACGGTAGAGCAAAAAACTTGACACCCCCGACAACAAAAAGAACTTGGCCTGGATTATAGAGAACAACAACCAAATTGCACAGAGAAAGGTAAAGCACCCTACGACGTAAGAGGAGGGGCCAAAATCCTGAAAACAACAATCTTTAGGTAAAAGACTCACTCAAAACGGAAAAGTGTAGCTCGAAGGGGAAACCATGTGGAAAACAGAACTAACCGAAAAGTTAGGAAAGGGACACTCCGCGTTAAGACAGGGGGGAAAATTTCGACGATTTTTAGGCCTTCCGTAGAGTATCCGGGCAAGAACAGGGACATGGAGGAGAGGGAGTAACGACTTAAAAAACTCCAGTCAGAGGAGGTAGTTCGAAGGGAAGTTCGTGAGGTTACATCTGGCCGCTCAGAGGAGAGGGAGGGTCGTGTGGATAGGCTGCTCGTGAACCGCTGAGGTGGTTATCCCGGATAACTCGAAGGAGTTAACATCACGAAGGGAGGGAAAGGTCCATGAATATCACCATAAAGAAACCTGATCGGCTAGGGAAAAAAAGAAAAACCAGATAAGAAAAAGCCGATAGTCAAGTACAACTCCGAAACAAAGAGATAACACCTCAAGGGAACTGGGTGAAAAGGTACAACCAAATGGGGGAGTGGACCTATCGTAACTGGGAATCGGAATAGGTCTCAGCAAATCACGACAATCTAGCTATCACAAGCTAACAATTTAATATCTGAAGTTAAAGCGGAAGGGTAGGGCATTTGCCGCAGCGATTAACGGACACACTCCCTGCCTATTTTCTCTCCGGGGGAGAAAGAGGCCAATCAGCCTCCAATTCTCCTTTATGAAGTTCAAGGTATCACTGGACACTGGCCGGAAAGTCCCGGGAGTCTTTGCGTTCACTCAAAAAAAGGACCGCCCACCGTCTGATACCGAGCTCCTCTCACTCAAAACCAGTTTGCAGGAGGAAAGGGAGGAAAACGCCGCCATCTCTTCCAGCACACCTAAAGGGTCATCCCGGGAGGGAATAGGATCCAGCTCGAAGACAATCCCGAGGCCCCATGACTGAAAAGCCCACGACTCAGAAGAATCGGCAAAGAAGGTTCTGAGAGATGGGGCGAAGCAGATCCCGTCCCAGGGGGGGGGAAACAGGGCAGGACTGATAGAGGATGAAAGCGGTTTGGCACAACGGGTTGGGGGTACCGCTGTCGGAAAGTCCATCATTAGAGGGAAGAGAGGTGAGACCAAAGGCTCACAAGAAAAAAAATCAACAAATCACCGCTAGGAGGGAAGAGAGGGACCAACGAGGAAATAAGATGATCTAATATGAGAGGGAGAGATGGGATGGTAAACCATAGCAGATAAAAGCATTTAGGGAATGTGGAAAAAACGTAAATCCAATCAGCGTATCGAAAAGGGAGCATCAACCTTAAGGTAAAAGGAGGAAACCTTGCAAAAAAGAGGCAAAATCAAAAGAGAGCAGAGCAAGCCACAGAACATCTTCTGCTATAGAGGAAGCAGGGAAACAAAAGCACGGCCTGAGTTTGGGCGCCCAACTTTGGGAAAGTCAAACTACCAGAGGGGAAAAAATATTGACTGGGGGGGATGAAGAATAGAGGTTGCCCGGGTTCAAGCAATCGATCCAAAACGCACAACAAGAGGGGAATGACCGCTTGCTGAAAAAGATAAAAACACGATATGTTTGGGGAGACCTGAAGGGGGACAGATAGGAACATTACTCCCCTCGTGAAAAAGGGCAGAAAAAGGTGTCGGGCAAAAATCTGCACTGACGGGATAAAAATTTTAAATTACATCAGAAAAACTGCTCAAGCCCAAAATCTCATAAGGGGGGTTTACAAAGAATCGCGTGTCATTGGTGAGGGAAGGTCGTTCTTATGGCTGACGACGAGAAAATACCCGAATGAGCGGGAATTTCGTCCACAGGTTTGCGAGGGTGCGCAACCCCGCGGGCAACATCTTCTTTCCGCAAGGGGACGGAAAGGGAGAGCACGGCTTTCGTTCTAATGAACCGAAGATAAAGGGATTGCGAAGGCATGTCGTCTGCGGGCGGAAATGGGATAAACTGAATATGGGGGGGCACCGGGGTTGGCAAGTTCAAAGGAAAATCGAGGCCTTGCAACGTCCATCGGACGTGCTAAAGGGAGATCCCTGACCTAAAAGACCCCACGTCTTCCCTGGAAAACCCCATTGCCTTGGGAGGATGCATTAAAAACTCTAAGGGGAATAACCCTGCCGGGTATTCACAGCAAAGAATGGTACAGAGGGGGGGGGTGTCAGGAAAAAAGTCCGAAAACATGAAATTTGACAAGTATGACCACTGTGAGGAGCACACGAGGGGGGACGAGAAACGAATGACCCCATCGCCTCGCTGGATTACCTCTCGTAGTAACGTGAAGAAAGGCTATTACTTTGGAAGACGGGTTCCACACAGATATTCTGAAGCACGCCGGATTGGTTGACCAAACCGACAAGTAAAGTGCCACTGGATGACTGCTTCAAGACAAAGTGTCGCTCAGGAGTAGGAGTTAAAACTTCCGGGGGGGGATAAAAAAAAGAAGGGGGAGGGTACAAAAGAAAATACGTTCGGGCATCAGTACGGGGACAGTCGGACGTTTAACAAGGGTCAGTATGCCTGAATATTTTTCCCTCAAGGCGGGTGGTAAGTCTCGGAGGCCCTGCCGGGTTCGGAAGAGAAGAACCCTAAAGAGAAAGGGGGGGCTGATAAGCGGCCAGGACAGCCACGACTAGCAGGTCACGTCCAAGACAACCAATTACTCCTTGTCGAATTCAGGGGGATAGAGAAGACTCGCTCAGGAGCGTAAAATGATGGGGGGAGGTGGAGCGATGGGAAGTGGGTCTAATCTGAGCAGCAAAGAAGGACAAAGAGGAACGAGTCTGGAGTAAAAAAGGAAGGCCAAAAGACCCAAAGGGTTCCCGGGAGACTACGACGTCCAATAGAAATCCTACTACGGGGACCAAAAAAAAAAGGGGCTTCCCGATTAAAGGAGGGGTAAACCCCAAGGTGCCAGGGAGTCAGAAGGTGGGGCGGAGAGGCACTCCTCTAATTAAGATCCGCAGACCACAGGGTCATCCCTTTCCTGGGAAAATAAAGCAGAGTCCGATGAGTCGCTCAAGAGACCCGGCAGAACATAGGGTACAGCTCCGGATCGGTTGCACACTTTCAGGGAATGGTGTTTCGTAACTAGTTATAGGCAAGCAGGGGCCACTTTTTCACCCCTCACCGAGCCGACTGAACGGCGGTGGGGGGGTACGGTAACGGAAGTTGTCTTCTTCGGTTGTTACCATCCTCAAAAAAGCCTGACACATCCTTTCTTCGTAAGGGGTACGAGGGCTTCCCCTCGTTCCTCCAGGAAAATTCACACGGAGGTCCGATTTGGGGAAACATGTTTACTCTTTCAAAGGGGGGAAGGAGTCTGGTTAGAGGAACAGATATGAGGGGCAAGTTCGCGTGGGGGAAGAAGTCCAAAGAGAGCAAAATAGGATTGGGGGACTGGTAGGAAAAACATATTTAGGTAGAAAGGGGAAAACAACCGTCTTTGGAGCAGGGAAAAAAATAAAGTAATGAAATGATCCCCCTCGTTCGGGATTATTACACGATCAAACGAAAAGAAATTCGCTAAGAACATCGCAGACACACGTAGTTTCAAAGCAATAGGCCAACGAAAGTTGCATAGAAGGGATCCTTCCCGGGGGGTGCAAATTTCCGTTGTTTTTCTACTCAATTATTTGGGTGGTGGACATTCAGTTACATCCCAATGCCGCTACGCCACCCTTCTCCTCCGTTCGACCATTCCTACTCATGAAGAAGGGGGGCTAAGTGTACCCAAAAAAATCTGCAGGGTTTCATCTATTCAGAACGGGAGAATTTTCAGTGGAAGAGAGGAGAACACAAGCTCCAAAATTCTGGGGTAACCGACGCAAATAGGGTATCAGTAACCTGAACCCCAGATGCCAATCAGACCAACCGGAAGGGAGTGTTAGTCCTGTTCAAAGTCGATGTGCGTTAATTGTTTTCAGTGAACGGTCAATGCCGCCCCGATGGGGGTGAACAGGAGACATGGGCCCGGTAATGGTGTTGACGGGCAGTTCATACCAGGCCCCACAATGTACAATAAAAACAAATAGAGAGGCAACACAAACAACCAGGATACAATAGTAAGTTTGTGGTTTCGTTTCTTTTTCATGTCGTTTGGGTGACTGGGGGAACTCACTTCAAAGGCCGGAACCCCATTCCGGTCCCAGGGGGAGCCCGGTGTCCAATGGGGAGGACATGAAACCACACTACCACGGAAGAAATCTTCAAAATGGAAAACAGTATGAAGTTTTTGGTCTTGGCGGCCTAACGGATTTGGGGCCCTGTTGGACGGGGAGCAAACCACCACACTCGGTGTGGCGTAACAGTCCAAACGCTTTGGGGGGGGCGTCTTAACTGCGACGTATCGGGGCTGACAGATAGGGTTCGACCAAGGCGGGACTCAGAGAACACCCTGAGGGGGGAAAGTCGCACACGCAATATGGATTAAAGATACTGGAGAGGGCATGAAAAATAGGATGGGGGGTCTCTTTGGAAGTCACGATGTCCAAACCAAAGGAGTGAAGAAAAAACTTGTTCAAGAGGGAAGGGACAGTCAACTAGAGACAAGGGGGTTACAGTAGATTTGGCCTGGTGAAAACGGAAAGGATGAAGGCTTTTGGGGGGAACTTATGCTACAGGGGATCCGCGATGGGAGGGTCAGAAACTATTGGTAGCTATCACGGGCCAGAGTGGGTCAAAGCCTATAATAGGGGTACACATTCTGATAAGGTAAAAGAGGAAAAAAGAATCCCGTCCGAGAAAGAAAAAAAAGAGGCGGATGTGTGATCTCATGTAAAAATAAAAAAAGGGAAGCTTCAGCAATATTTTATATAGAGAAAGATACGACAAACAAATTGAAGAGAACATAAGGGGCTACAGTACGGTCAAATAAAAAGAAAAGTCATCGTTAATGTGGAGAACGGAGTCAACTAACAAGGAAATTACAACCAACACAAGATTGGGCGGGTGATTATTAACCAACGAGCATCCCATTAATTCAAGACCAAAGCAAGTGTGCCTCTGGTGGAAATTGTCGGGAAAATTCTACAGTTCGTGCATATACGTTCTTTGGAAAAACCAAGGACGACCTGGGGGTGGCCCCGAAAGACAGCTGACCTTCAGTGGCCCGAAGGGGGAACAGAAGAGGAGGGGGGGGAAGGGCCTGGTCAAGTACATGTGGGGAGTTGGCCAGTGATATTACTATGCGTAAACCGATCCTCCCAGAGGGACTTAAGAAAGGAAACGGGGTGTAAATGACCAAAAGCTTTGCATAGGGACGGAACTGTGGTTGTGGGGAAGAGGGGAAGTGGGAGGTGGCCAAAGGCGGGTCGTTCAGTCAAGGGGGGGAAGGGGTGGGAATTACGAGGGCCGGGGAACGACCAACTTTAATACGACTCATGGACCTATGGGACCACAAGAATCAGATGAGAAACAGGGGAACAATACGCCTTTCCCTCAAAAGACCTAGGAGCCTGAAATCGCTATGGGGGGGGTCCTCTATCGGCGTAAGGTACGAGCCTAGTAACTGGGGTTGAAAGGGGAAGAGAGAGCCAGCTCAGTAGGGAGTAAGTCCTGGACGCTCACAGCCCCTTGAGGCAGGGTGTCGGGGGAAGAAGTATGGCAGTCTGGCGCTCCAACCACAGGGAGGCAAGACCTTACCACACTGACTGAAAAAGGGAAAAGGGCGGGAAAAATGAACGGAGAATGATATTAACAGGTGATCGTTAATTGAGGATCAACAAACTTTCTTTCTGTTTACAAAAGTTGTTTCAAGATAATGGGCAGGAGGAGCATTCTAGAATTGGCGTACAAACTCGTATGTCAGTGGACGAGAAAAGCGTTTGAAACCGTAACAGCATCTTATGGACGGCATCAGATTGGCCTCTACTGAGGGCGGGAGAGCGGGAGAATAGTCAAAATGGGGGAGCAAAAAGGGCAGTGTCCGAAGAAGGACAAAGGAGACTAAGGGACCTCGAGATTGAGGGTCCAAGACCATTAATGTTTTGGAACCGGAGGAGCTGGTGATACGGGTTAAAGGGGACCAAAGTGGCAAAAGTAGGGGACGGATGGGGCCAAGTCCACGGAACATCGACAAGTGTGGAAAGCGGTTGGTGACGGGAGAAACAGGATGTGGTCGTAAGGCGCGGCGCAACTAGGAGGAAAAGCAGATGCGTGCAGTTAACGGGGAAGGTCCTGTAAGAAACGCCCCTCATTTTTCTGCGGCCAGAAAAGGAAATAACAAAAAAGGCAGCACATGACAGAACGCAACGACCTCCTGACGGGGGAAGAGCCCAAGCCGCAACCGACGGCAAGGGAGTGGGCCCCAACGGGAAATTATGCAGAACGTTGATGAGAAGAAATAAAAGCCCTAAACCTCTTACGGACTAGTCTTGTTCAAAGAAGTCTTAGATACGGGGGTGGGCTTTATCCGCATTGGCTGGAATTGAAAGTCTCACTTCCTGTGACAGGCGGGTCCTCCACGCAAAAACGACCTTTGCGTGAAAGAATAGAAAGAGGGGGCACTCTCGACGAGGATTCAAAATAAGGGGACCAATAGAGTCGGGACGATAGCAAGCGTTGCACTCCCGCAATTGGGTGGGAGATCAAAAGTGGAGACCGTGAACCGAATGTCTTCAATTGAAAACAGTGTTACAATTAAAAGAGGAGTGGTCAAGTAAAAGATGGTACTCTGACTTGTAAGAAAACGCTAGATGGGAATAAAGCACGGCATGCCGGGCGGTATAAGGGAAAAAAACTGTTTGGGGTGCATGCGGAAATAAAGGGAAGTCAAGGTTGGGCGTGGGAGAAAAAGTTAAAGATAAGACGGTTCGGTCTGGTGTGAAGGGGCCGCAAAAAAAGAATTTCGAGACTCTTGGGGGTAAAAAAGGATCGGAGAAGCAGTCGGAAAAGGGGGCAGAGGTTATCAAGATTGGGGAAACGCGGGCCCTCCCGCGGGGGTTAGTTGGTGATTGGGGGGGGGGTAGGGGAGTACGAAGAGGTTCCGTTACCAAACGAAAACCTCACTGAAGTGACAATGCAAGCGGTCAAAACCCCTGAAGGAATCAGAGTATGAATTGAACGAGGGCCAAAAGGGGCGTCTAGGCAACAAGAGAGAGACCCCAGTACGGTTTGAAAGAGGAGAGGCTGCGTTGGGGGGGAAGGGGGAACGGCAGGACTTCGACGGGCGGGGAGACTCTCGATACCGACGATTCACGAATAATTCCCATGAGGGCGGGAAAGCGAAGGGGCTCCTTTGGGACGAAAAGTGAGCCCGGGTCGGGGATTCCGGAGAAAAAACGGTCCCCTGTTTGTGACGGGGGGTAAAACTGGGGAGGGACGGAAAGGGACCACGGGACGTCGCCGATAGTTTCTCACTCTCCGGGGCACGTCACACAAAAGGGATGAGGGGGAAACGCGAGCGCAAAGCGTAAACGGGAGGGTGTGGACGTTAAGCAGATTGGAAAGTATACTGTAGCTGTGAAGGGGGAAGAAACGAACGGGCGCGCGGCGGACAGAGGCGAGAAGATGGGCGATTTGGAGTAAAAAGACCGGTTGGGGGAAAAGGGGAAAAGGGAACGGGGGGGGGGCCCTGCGGGGGAAAAGAACTCAAGGGGGGCGTGGCGAAATGAATATGACGGATGTCCAGGGAACAACGGGTTTCGGGGTTGGGGATCCCGCAAGGAGAAGGGTAATGCAGGCCGAGAAGGAGGAAAAAAGCGGCACGGGGT
>Ga0179591_1353824_pt1 | contig 12747 bp, 18 predicted proteins | sample CZOMad2_1_08_16f_FD_182891 | JGI IMG/M metagenome (GOLD analysis project Ga0179591, IMG submission 182891) | Vadose zone soil fungal communities from Angelo Coast Range Reserve, California, USA - CZOMad2_1_08_16fungal (PacBio error correction) | ecosystem: Environmental > Terrestrial > Soil >...
GACAAGGACGGGGGCGGCTCTCCGCAGATGTGATTGTCAGCTTTCCGTAGGAAGAAGAGATGGGTGGGAGTCGGCGGTTCCCTTTGGGGGGGTAATTCCTAATCATCGTTGAGAGGGGTCGGTCACACGGAGCGGGCAGGGAGGTTAAGGGAATGCTTCCTGGATCAGGCAGCATGTCCTCTGCTCGGCATGGGTTAAAGAGAAAGGAAGACCGACATCTGCTTTAGAGGTTGTGGTCGGGAGTATTCGAGTCCAGTACTGAACCGGTTTCGATACTGGGAAAACAAAAGCGTGAACCTCGATCTCTAGAAGAATTGGGGGGGGGGGGGGGGGGGGGAGAGTAATCAAGCAGTCGCTGTGGTGAAGAAAAGAGGGATAAGAATAATTCTCCTAAAACTCTTGGAGAGGGATTCCCGAAGATTAGGAAGAAATTCGCCAGGGTTCCTGCTCCTTAGTTCAAAGAATACTGGGGGGGGAAGCTTACGATGATTGTCTAAAATGAATTCCGGTGGATGAAAGTTAAGTCCGGAAAAATGATTCTGCTTTCAAAAAGCTGTTTTTCAGAAAAGAATCGACGACCTAAGAGTCTGTGGGAGCAAGGGGCTGTGTGTAATGCTTCTCTAAGTACAAAATCTGAGAAGTACGCCATCACTCAAGAGGCTCGATTTTGTGTGTCAAAAGCAACAATCTCAGAGAACGTAAAGGCAGGTGAGGCAGGGGGAGAAACTGAGCGTCAAAGGGAGGAATAAAGTGCCGAAGCCCCTCAATGGGGGGAAAAACAGAAGAGGGGAACATTCCTTTCGTTCGTAACATTCGCAAAATGGGGGGGGGGGATAGGAAGCAGGTGGGACCCAACACGGGAAACCAGGAAGGGGGAAAGATGCTTCACCGATGTAAAAAACTCCTTAGAGAAGGGGGGAGAAGAACAGAAATAAAAAAATAACACTAATAGGTGAGGGGGGGGGAGAGGGGGGTGAAAACCTCAATCCAAGTGATGTGTAGGAAACTCGAAAAAGGACCGTTTAGTCGGATGAGAAAAGAGTCGGGTTTGGGTGAAGGAAGAACAGTGGTGGGGAAACTTAAAGGGGAGTGGGGGGATTGTCCTTTGAGAATAAAAAACCAGCAATTACGATGAAGAAGGGAGCACTCTTCTGGGGCGTGGGAAACCTTAGAGCCAGACAAACGAGAGGGGAGAAAGAAAGAAAGATGGGATTTCTGATCCCCGAGGCTCTACTGGTACGAGAAAAACTTCAATTGCGGTGGTAGGCGGGTGGAGTTTGGCGGAAATTCATAGTGGGAAAAAGCCACGGGAACAAAAAGAAAATTCTGTACTTATGAAAAGAAAAAACCACAAATTGAACGAGGATGGTAAGAGAATCCCGAAAAGTCAGGAGGGAAAAGAGTCAAAACGCCCTTCACCTTGAGGGATGAAATCACACATAGAGCGACCCAGAAGGAGGTTCGAAGGGATGCGGTCATGGAGGGGGGTCAGCCACGCTCTCCTTTTTCAACGGGAAAGAGGGGTGTCAGATGAGTCATGGTTCGGGGGGTTGGGGGTGTCCATGGGGATATCATCTTAATCGCAAGGGGGGGGGGGGCTCTCAAAAAGCCTTGATCTGTGCGTCTAGGCGAAAGGTAGTATTAAGAATAATAAAGGAAGAATAATTCCCCTCGCGGCGCTTCGAATTGGTAAGTTAAAAACGAGCTCCCTCCACGTAAGAGACACTTCCTGGGGCGTTGGGGGGTCGATAAAGTGGTAGGGGGGGTCAGAATCATAATCCCATACCATCCTGGGGCCAAAACAAAGAGTGGTTCAAACTGGGGGGGGGATGGAGGAGGTCAGGGAGTTGTAAAAAAGGGGGCGCATAATATGATCAATTCTCTTTCTAAGGATCCTTCACTCGCAGCACGGAAATCTCCGGGCCAGAGTCCTCAATCGTCGGAGAAAAAAAAGGGGTCGGGGAAAATCCAGGAAGAACAGCGAATCGAAAGGGGGGCTCATGAGCGAGGGAAGCCCTACAAACTATTTTAAGAATTCCCCAAGAGGGAGCAACCCGTTTCCTGCCAGCCTGGATCGCAAAAACTGAGGAGAGATCTTGGATTTAAAGATAAAGAACAGGCTTCCAGGGACCGACTCATTTTTCTATGGGAAAAGTAAAACCCGCTCCCTCGGTGGATGGAATGAACAAGAGAGGGCATGTCTTCAAAGGGGGAACATTATCGGCCTTACTTCCTTACGTCCAAGAAAGGGGGATGATGGGAGGCGCTCGACTAGCTTGTGGCGGAAGATTCCTGCTAGACCCACAAAGGCCCCGGAACCGCTGAGCCAAACAGCAAGGAGCGAGCAATCAAGAGAGACGCGACAAAACTGATCTCTAGTAAAGGGCGGGTCTTCGCTATCTCAAAAACCGAAATTATCCGTTGGATGACTTAGAAGTATGAGTGGATCGTTCATCGGTCAGAACGCCAGAAATGGGTCAGTAGAAAAGAAATAACTTTGCAAAAAAAAAGAGAGCTAGCCTCACGGGAGGGAAAAGAGCGCCCCCTTCCAGTCGCGCGCTTTTTGAGGCTAGGGCTGTTTGCTAGAGCGGGTGTGGAGATATCGGGACAAAATCTCCACGAAAACGGCCACAAAACAAATCAAGAAAATAAAACAAACATCAGGCTTTTGTTGCTTAAAGAAAAAGGGACTTGATGGGAACACCGGTCAGAACTTTTCAAACCCAAGGCTGGCGAGTCCGAAAAAACTGAACCTTGTCATTCCCAAACTTTTCCGCAAGTAGGAAGGGGGGCGCAAATGGGGCTCGTTATATGCCTTTCAAAACGTTTTAACGTTTAGGGGGGATGTGCCGTGGGCGTAATGCCGCCAGTCAAGGTGCCGAATAAGAACGACACCGTTGTACCCGTTGACTCTTACAGACGGAGACGGATGGCACATCATGTATACGAGTGGGTTTGGGGATCTCCGAAAACTCCCTTCGTTAATTGCTGGGTAGCGTCGAGGACTCTCCGTCATTCATGCGGCTGGACTGGAGGGTAGTCACAGTATACGCTAATGCAGGGGCGTCACACTTTGGAGCAAATACAAAAATTTGCTGCAGGGGGCCGTCTCGAACGGGAAATGATGCTTCATCAGGGGATGTGGGTCGATTCATATCTGATAAGGCACGGAGAGTGGGAAGAAGGCTACCCCGTAGACGTAAGACCCCTAAGCTCCCGCGAAGCTGCCTCGGGAACTAAGCGCAGGGGAAACTGCGAGGCACCGCAGATTCCCCGACCGGGAGAGGCAAGACTTTTGGTCGGCAGATCGCCTTAGTGCAAGCGGCTGCCAAGCACAAGGGGATAAAGGGGAGACTCGGAAACTGCCCGATTTTTGAAGGAATTTGAAGATGGATAAAAAACCTTGAATCTCTCAGACAACAAAAAAAAGAGGAGAAAAAGATGCATTCCACGGTTTATCACGCTCAATAAGAAGTCGAGGGGGAGACTTCTCAGTTTTACCGTGTGAAAGGCTTCCCGTGTTCTATCTTGCCGCCAAAAGCCGGGATCCGGGAGGGGAAAGCTGGATGGGGGCAGCGCAAAACTGGCACTTAGTGAGGCAGCTGGGAGAAAGGAAAAAGGGGGCAGAGGAGACAAAGAACTGAAATCTCCGTCCGGTTGAACCTTCTACCCCTCAAAGTCGAGGGGACATTTTGCATAGCGGCGAGACCGACACTGCAGAAGTTTTGTCGTGCCTATCCAAATTGACGGTGGATCCTTTGCGTAGTTATTCTCCGCTTCGACCACTCCAAAAGACGAAATGATCATCGGAGACTTCCTCCGCGAACCAGCAATACATCTACCGTATTCTTTCGCAAACCGGGGGAGTTGTATTTTAAAATCGGCGAGCCTAAGTCTTCAAGTGCCGTGCACCAAGTTCGTACAACGGTGGGTCGTTTGAGGATTGGCAACTTTTAGAGGTGAACTAAAAGGCGGCCAGGAAAGGTAAACGGGAAAAACGCGCTGTGAAATTGAAGATGTACTCGAAGGAAGGCAAGCACCGTTACTGGAGGGTTGCGGAAAGGGCTGGGAAATTGAAAGAAGTTGGGTCAGTTGGAAGATCCATTCGACATAGCGAAGTAGGGGTCGGATAGTAGGTCAGATTGCTGAAGAAGAACCATGAGAAGCTCCAAAAAGGACGAGCGGGGGTTACATGCCATCGAGGAGGGGGGTGGGGGGGTGCCGGGTAGACTGTTATATTCGTCCAATCAAACCTCTTCCAGAAAAAGAGCAAAGGAAGAAAAAGAGAAGGAAGGGAGGAGACGCTCTTGCTCACTAATGGATGCTAGCGATTAAAAGGAAAGGGAGGAACGTCATACTAAGCATGAAGGGATTGCGTTCGTTGGGAGGTATTAACATTCCATAGTAAGGATCGAGCGTCTTGACAACATCGCTAGAGAATCAGGAGCATAAAAATGGACCACCTTAAGGTAGACTTCTCTTTGAAGTCTCTCCTCTAAGGGGGGGGGGCCTTACTAATCAGAAAAGTGGGGGGGGAGTTAGCGGTTTCCGGGCCTGCGCTTTTGGGTTCCTGCATGAGCACAATTACGGTCAAAGGGGAAGAAGTCAAGGCTTGACTTAAAAAAGGAGGGGCCTCTCACGGGGAATGATTACAGCCAGGTCCTATTGAGGAGGAATGGGGGGTCCTCACTTCAGCCACCCAGCGTTCGTATTAAAAGAGTGCGAGGGGAGAGAGACCTTTTCAGGACTCAAAGAGGTCAGTTTTCCTAAATACTGCTGATCTCTGATCGCATTGGTTTGAGTCTGATCAACTTGACTTGAAAAAACGGGGGAGGAGGATAAAGCGTCCGGGATTCTCACTATTTGTGGAAGGCCGAAATGATAGATTCGGGGCAGTGCCGGATGCCTGAGGGGAATAAGAGGGGGGGTAACTGATTCATGAGACGAAGGAGGGGGAACGGGGGGGGGGAGGGAGGAGTATACCGCTAAGGGAAACGATAGGATTCACGTTTACTCCAATCTAAGAGTAACCGTGCCAACTATGGGGCAATTTAAGCAAAGCGGCGTGGACTGGAAAAAGGATCCAGTTACCAGGAAAAACTAAGAGAATGTCACGGACTAGGTCGTGACTCTGGGGGGTAGATCCTCGGGGGAAATTTAATCGCAGCGCATGGGGGGAGAGGGGAATGTTATTAACGGTTCCGAGCGTCAAAAGGGGAGGGGAGAATCGCCCCTCTTATTGGAGAAACGATGAGGGGAGCAGAGGAAAAGCGCTAATTCCTTTTGACCTACAACAGGCACCACATTCAGAAACTCAAACGTACTACCTTACAAAACCGACAATTAGGGTTGTAAAAAGGAAGGAGGAGGAAAGTGGTTAGAAGACCGGACTGCTATGTGAGCAGAATTCTTATTCCTCAGCACAAGGCTTGTAGGTTTTCTTTGTCTCTTACCGAAAGTGGAGGGAATGGGAGAGAGGAAAATCAGCTCTTGGGGGGGAAGATGAAAGTTGTTTTCGATTCAAAAATCATTAAGCTGCTGGTGGAATTGGGTTCAACGAAACTCAGAACATGGATGAAGGGAAGGGGAGGGGGGAGGGGTGCGTAAAAAAGTCTTGTGGGAAGGAGGGGATAAACTTAATCGCTCACCAAAAACTTATTAGTATTACAATAAGAGGAGATTTTAAGGTTCTATCTAAACTACTATTTCTTGCGGAGGTACTGACATCCGAAAAAAGGAGGTAGGTTAGGGTGACGAAAAGTCCACAAGAAATATTAAATTTAAGACGTAATCACAAACTCGATGTCGGGGAATTACCCCACAAAATTACCGGGGGGAGAGAAGGGGAAAAATAGCAGAAGGAAAAAGGGCTTTGCCCGCAACACCTCACAATGCCTTTTTCGAGGAAGCCCTCATCTAGAAAGCTGCTTCAACTCATTAGGGACTGAGAGGAGAAATCTATGCATTCCGGGGTTCCATGATGTGTACTTCTTTGTCCATCAGGTAGGATCTGGTTCTGATTGTGTTGGGCCAGGGGGACTTGAAGAGCTGAAGCCGCCGTTGGATAAGAAGGGAAGGAAAAAAAAATGGCTTTCTGGGCAAGAGTGAGTAGGGAAAGTATGACATCCGAGGACTCCGCATCACATGCCTCGCGGTCCGGCATCGATTGGTTAAGTTCAAAAATCGACCCCAGATCTAGGACTGCGGTGAGGGGGGAAGAGACAAGATTGGATGGGTCATCCCACAAAGTCAACCTAAGAAAAAACAGAGGGGTTGGGCAGGGGGAGATTTGAGTGGGAAACCAGCGGTTTTGAAAAAGGAATAATCTTTCCATGCGGGACTAATGCTCAGGGAAAGAGGAGAAACCTTGGGGGGCTACAGAAATTCACTACTCTTGTCTCCCAGGCGTATTCGGTGAAACCCAGGATAAGGCAACCTTAGAGAAAGGGAAGAAGATATCAAATTCATAACGAACTGTCAAACGAGGTGGAAAAAAAAAAAATGGAGGTACCAAAAAGCCTTGGACTGACTTCTCACAGAACAAAAAGCTTACTCAAACCAGGAAAGGTCGGATCGCGAATGAGGAAACTACGCCAGGGCGTCATTGGAGAGAGAGAAAGGGACTCCTCCGAAATTGTAAAAAAATCCCTACGCTGGTGGGGGGGGGTGAGTGAGGGGGAACACTTGCTCATCAGTAAGAGTACGGCACAGAGAAATTTGGGCAAATGACAGAAGGCTTCCTTCCCTACTGGAAGATGGGAAAAAAGGTCCGACGCGAACTTGTGCTGAAGCTATTACCGTACCTTACCACAAATCGTCCCTGAGGCTTCAAAAGAAAAAGCTGAGGAGGGGTTCTCCGATATAAATCAAAGCAAGAAGCGGAAGGAGGAAATAATTCAGGAAGGACATACATTTTATGGCCGATAACGCCGTCGGGATGACGCAATAATGCTCTAGGTGGAATCATTTTAACACTAGAAGAAAAAAGAAACTCCATACAAGGGAAATTAAGTAATGGGGGAAAATCCTGAACTTTAACGCCCACGTTAAATGGGAGCAAGAGCGCCCTATTCCTCAAGCTTATCTTCTCCTTCTTAAGGGGTGCAACTCTTTTTAAACTGAGGGAGGGGGTTAGTGTTTTGGGCTGGAACGGAGACAGACGACACTGCGCCCATTGCTATCCCCCAGGTAACCCCACGCTCGTCCTTGGGGGGGGGATTTGAGGGTCTATCATAAAAGGCAAAAGAGGAAAAGTTACAAAAAAGACCGAGCTAGAGATGCAAAGTATCCTAAAACTACCCACTACCTTGGGAAATCACCTACATCCGTTGAAAAGGGAAGTATGATTTGGAGGAGAAAAGAAGGGGATACGGTCAGAAACTTGGAAAAAAGTCAGGTGTGTAACTCCTTGCTGGCGAATTTGGGGCGCAAGGCAGGGGGGAAAAGGGGGGCCGCGAATCGAACGACACCGTGGGGGAAAGGCACCTGCAAATGAGAAAAGGTCCCACGAAACGGATGCAGCCAGCGCACGGAGAGCTCGTTTGCGAGAAGGAATAACCCTTGGGCGATGGGCTGGGGGGAAAAGAGGACGGGGAAAACTAATTCCGCTGCTGCGGGAGTGGGGGGGGACTTGGCGAGGGCTTCCGGCGTTTCGGAAGTGCTGATGCGGCCACGTCACACTTTTTGGAGAGGCAAATACACGCGTCTGGGCCGGGTCTGACAGACGGGGATGGGGGAAGAGGATATCCGTTGCTTTAAAGTAGCTTGAGAAGGGGGGGTCACTTAAGGTGAGGGCAAAGCTCTATTCTCCTTAATCCCCGTGGCAAATGATACCTCAGGGAGTGCCTCACGTACTCAGCTCGGGTATTAAAGAAACCCAAAGAAGAAGAGGAAAATCACCGTAAGGGGGAAAAGGGGGGAAGAAGAGGAAGGAAAGATTCTTGCTAGAAAAACCTTCTGTAATCTATGAAAGATTTCACGAACCGACACGATTTGGGGGGGGAAAAGATGGGAAGAATAGAAAAAAAAAGTGGACCTTATGAAGAAGAAAAAAAAAAGGGGGGGGGAGGAATAGAGGATTACAGGCAAGCGTGATTCCCTCGCAAACTAGAGTTCAAAATCGGAGGGGCAAATCCTTCTCTTGTAAACGGGGTCAGTTAAAAGTGAGGGAAGGAGGGGGGGGGGGAAAAAGTAGAAGGGGAGTGACGAAGGGGGGAGCAAGTCCGGAGGCAAAACTGCTCTTAGAGTAACAACCGTGAGGCAGCTTTAAGGGCAAAATTGTTCTTGTATAGAGCACTCTGGACACTGAAATGGACTGCAAGCTAGGGAACTTAGGGGGGGAAAACAGGCACACTACAGTCATTTGCCGGAGAGAGAAGGAACTGCAGAAAGCTTGGTGTGGGTGGGCTAATAAAGGGGGGAAACGATCAGCGGGCGAGGGAAACTGGGAAAAAAAGAACAGAGGGGAAAACCAGACATACAGACAAGGATGCCCTTCGAGAACTCTCCTTAAAAGTAAATAAAGAGAAAAAGGGTTATTCGAGCTCTCAAAAAATATGGGGAGTATTTTAAGGCTAGGTGGAAAAAAGAAATTCGTGTTCCAGGTTCCTTACAAAGGGGGGGTAATTCGGTGGGCAACTTTTTTGCTGCTTTACAGAACAAAATGAGGCCATCATGGAAAAAGGGTAAGGGCGTTTAGTGAAGATTTAAGTGAGAAGGAAATAGAGATAAAGCGCATCAGAGGAGGTTGGGCGGAAATTGAACTGTTTAATTTAAAAGGTATTGGTTCGTTTTGAAGATCCAGATCTAGCTTCACGTAAAGAGCGGCGTGGTGGGGAGAGGGATTCGGAAAAGCATGAGATAAAGGGGGGGAAAGAGACAAAGTGGCGGTGGTTACGCCGATACTTTTTTGGGTTCGGAGGGCGCGGAGGGGGGGAAAATACTACAACAACCCAAAAATCAAAGGGGGAGAAGAAAAGAGAAAAAAGGAAAAAGTCGTATTTTTGTCGCCTGACCTTCCGTATTCTATATGGGGGAGGAAAGGTTTCGGAATCAGGGTCAAGAGGGGGGGGGCGGGGGGGGGGGGGGGCTTTGGAAAAGGTCAGGTGAGAGGGGGACTTGAAAAGAAGAAAGAGATCGAGGGGAACAAACTTACTTCGACTGAGTACAAGCAGACCCTGTCCGGATCTAACGTCGGGTGGCGAGGGGACCAGAAGGGGGGGGGGGGAGAGAACGTATACCTAATGTGTGGGATCGAGGTCGCTGGGAAGGAAGTGGTCATTAGATATCTCTTGGAAATCAAGTTCGCCCTATTCAACTTAAATGGACTCACCCTGTACTGGAGGACATGAAGGGAGTCAATGCATGCTCAGGGAGAATTGCCAGGAGAAGGACTATGAGGGTTTGGAAGCACGGAAAATCCACCGCAGGCAGTAGGGGTTGTCCAAAATTTTTTTTGGGGACTATTGGTATACTCCCTTGGGAGTCTTCATAAGAACGGGAGGGGGAGGGGAGATATTCATTGGGAACTCGGCTCCAGAAGGGTGTGGTCGTTAAAAAGAAAAGGTTTTCGTAGCATCAAAGGAAAAGGCGATAAGAAGAAAGGGGTAAATGTCTAGAAACTCGTGGGCGAGGGAAGTCCCGGATGGGAAAAGAATTAATATTGGGGAAAAGGGGGGGGGGGACCTAGGGGGAAGGAGCTTTGGTGGGATAAAAAACGATAGGATTTTTCTCAAAATTAATTGCACGGGCTGTGCGATGGAATATGAAACTCTACTTTCACGGTACATGAGGTGACAACCAGAGGGGATAAATCAAAGTTCAAAAAAAGAGGCAGGAGGGGGGGGGGGATCAAAGGTCCGAGGGAATGGATCCGCTTCCTCAAAATGATCGTCAAACAGAAGAGGACGGTCGAAGGGTCGGTCTCGGGGGTTGGGGGGGTAATCCTTTACAAAAAGACTAGGGAAGGTTAAAAAAGGGGGTTCCAGTATGGACATTATAAGACCGCCCTATGAGTGTCAACAGCAGGCCCAGTCTTGAGTGAAAAGCATCTCAATTGGTCGAAAGTTCAGGGGACAGGGGAGAAAAAAAGGGGACAGGGAAAATAAAAACCTACGGAAAGGAGGAAAATAAGGGACGTTACTTTTAAAGGCCTTAGAAGAAGAAAGAAACGCCTGGCTTTAAAAAATCATCTTGTTATAAGGATTGCTGGGAGTGCACGAAAAAGAGTTGGTTCAAGGGGGACAGAGGGGAACTACCATGAGGTTTAATTAGATCTGAATAACGGCGAGGGAAGGATTTTTTACTGGGCATGGAATGGTTTTTGGGGACCAGTGAGGGAAGAGAAGCTTTGGCCGGGGAAGTCCAAGAGGGTCAAACAGCAAAAAATAAGCCACCTCAATTCAAAATACAGTATCGACGCGCAAGGGATGGTTGAGATTATAACCGGAAGAGAGCTCAACAACAACACCATTAAGAGAGAGATTGAGGTGGAGAAAAGATCAAATCTATTTGAGATACGGAAGAGCAAGTGGAACAATGTTCTTTCTTTCTGTGTTAAAAGGAAATTCCCCTGGAAATAAGGGGGGATCGCGTAGAAAGTCTTATGGAGTCAGACATGAAAAAAAAACTACCTTGAAATGGGGGATAAAACGAAAAGGGTCAGCGTTAAGAGTCAGGTTACTCAATGCCTTTGGGCTGGGAAGCCCGAAGACCGGAAATTTCAAAAAAGGACAGGGGAGTTCGGAGGGAGAAAAAGCTCCAAGGGTCCATCAAAGGTGGGCGGTTTGTTTCACAGGGTCCTTCTTTCGGTTAGAGTGGTGGGACCGTTGGCGTGGATCACCATTGGAAGAAAAGGTGAGATGAGGACGAAAAAAAAATTGGAAGGATTAAACTGACCAGGAGGGGGAAAAAGGAATTATGGCATGACTCTCAGGAAAGCTAAGCAAAAGGCCCCGAGAGTGCTGTTGGTTAATTTCATAGACAAACAAAGAGTAACGGAAAGAAACGGGAAGGAAAGGGGGGGGGGTTGACAACTAGGGAGGGAGAAAAAAAAAAAAAAAATATTAAAAAAAAAAAAAAAAAAAAGAAAGTGAAGGAAAGGGAACAAAAATAAAAGAGAAAAAGACAAGATTAACCCCCATAAGAACCAATTGTGAGACATATTGGTCTTATCATCCTGGAACTGTGCAGTCCTCTTCACGGGAAAGCCTGCTCCAAAAGACCTCTTGTGGGAAAAGGGGGAAGGTGGTCTTTCAAAAGGGGGAAACAGGAAGAAGGAGAAGGTCGTCCAATTATCGTTCGTTTCTCTTTGCACTCGCATCCCACAGGGGGTTTTTGGTGGTATGGGATTCCCCTTCAGGGGAGGACCAGCCTTAAGAATCGTCGGGGATAAACCAGATTGTTCAGTGACCACTATGACTGCCATAGAAATCGAGGTAGAAATCATGAGATACGGCGGTAAGAACTCTCAAAAGAATTTTTTGGTATGGGAAAAAGGGAAAGAGTATCAGATACGTTGGGAAAGATAGAAAGAAAAAAAAAGAAAGGGAGGGCCTGCGCCAACCATTCAATCTATATCGCGGACCTGGAAAAGTATTTTAGAAAAAAAATATCCTTCCTTGAGCCGGGAAGAGAAGCATTTAAAGAAGGAGACCTCTTTGAAGTTAAAAGCTGAAACTACAAGCTTATTTTTCTGATTTAACACTTGCAAAGGACCTGCTTTAATTCTTATCCAGGGGAGGACAAGACTACAAAAGGGGAAAAAAACGGCAAAGACGGTGAGTATTTGAAGGGGACGTGTTCTGACAGTCGATGAACTGACCGGACCCACAAAGCAGCAACACCTCTTAATCCCAAGAGGGAGGGAGACAGGGCTGATAGAAATTCAGAAAATAGGAGCTAAAAGAGGAAACCGTTCTCTTAAGCCTTCGAGGGTCCTTTGGGGGTTAGCGACTGAATGAAGAAGGTTGAAAAGGCATGCAGAAAAAAAAGGAGGGATACAAAGTCAAAAAGTATTGGGTCCGGGGATAAAGGGAAGATTTATCCTACTTTCAGTTGCGCAAGCGCGTCCCCTTATAACGGGAAGGTATAGGAGAGGTTGGCTTCAGAACGAAAAGGTTTCTCGTCATCTTTTATGGGGGGGAGAGAGAGGCCACTGGAGACAGACACAGAAAGCTTCAAGGAAAGGTGACCCCCTCTGTCCTTTGTGGGAGCAGTAAGTGGGCTAAATGAAGCCAAGAGAGTTAGCGAAGATGGGGAAAAAGACCAAATTCAGGCGCAGTACGAATGGATCTCAAAAAAAATGACAAAAACATACCTTCAAAGGGGAAGGAAAGAAGCCAATCCGGCAAGGAAAAAAAGGGGATAAGGCTCGGGAAAAGATTGAAAGACGTTAAGAAACAGCGTGGTTAACTGGTTTAAAATTGGGAGGGTCATAAGGTGAGGCGAAAAATTGAAAAGGGGTTCCCAAAACGAGGCACCTTTGGAAGAAAAAGGGGGGGGAAAGGGAAAGTTCTTGGTCCTCCTTAACTGCTCCATCGCATGGTAAAAAGAACCTCCGTTGGTGCTCCAAACCGAGAAAGTCCGAAAAAAAAATGGGGAGGGGAGTTGGATCTGAGGAGGAAGAATCTTAAAGATGGGAGGGGAGTGGGAGAGGAAGGAAGGGGAATCAGTACCTATCCTCGGGATACGGACAACGTCAAACTTTTATATTGTAAAGAAAGGGAAGGCCGTGGGTGAAGGAAGGAC
>Ga0179591_1286893_pt1 | contig 12745 bp, 19 predicted proteins | sample CZOMad2_1_08_16f_FD_182891 | JGI IMG/M metagenome (GOLD analysis project Ga0179591, IMG submission 182891) | Vadose zone soil fungal communities from Angelo Coast Range Reserve, California, USA - CZOMad2_1_08_16fungal (PacBio error correction) | ecosystem: Environmental > Terrestrial > Soil >...
CCAAAATGGATGTAGCTGATTCTCGGACCACTAGGACGTAACATGGGAAAAAGTGAAATGAATAAAAAAAACCGGTTGATCTATAACGGATTTATTCTTGTATGTCATAATGAACACCACACACAAAAAACACGCCAATGTGGGGGAGCTGTTTAAGAAAAGGGCACATAAGTCAAAGCAAGAGAGATCCGATAGTGCGAAAACAAATCAACACCCCAGTGGGCACCGAACTTCAAAGCATGGCAGGTGGCAGAAAAGGGAAGTAAAAACCTTGGATCTGGTTAGGGTGGAACCGGAAAAAGCGATTACAGGGGAACGGCTGCTTCTGGTTTGACACTTGGAAGTATGAGGATTTTAGAAGGCCGATGTCACAAATAGAGAAGTGGAAGCTCCGGATGAAGGAAAAGCGATTTTTGTAGGGGCGAAACGTGAAGCGGACGTGGCTTACATGGGAGTCCCGTCAAGAGTACAAGGGGTGCCGAGAGGTTGAAAAAAGTGATGACGGAGTCCATTAAGGCGCTTGCTAGAATTATCCTCCCCTGGGACCTGGGGGGGGGGGGAGAAAGGTGATGGGAGGAAGTGGGAGGGGGGGAGGGGTGTGAGAAGGTGTGGGGAGGGGGAGGGGGGAGGCGGGGTGGAGGGGAGGGGGGGGGGAGGGGGATGGGGGGGGGGGGTGGTGGTGGGGGGGAGAGGGAAAGGAGGAGGAGGGGAAGGAGTGAGGAGGGAAAACCCGAGTCCAGAGAAAAAAAGAGTTTAAAGGAAAAAAGAGCGCGCACGTCGTCTTGAGGGTTGTGTTGTCTAAGGGGAAACGGTTCAGGGGGGTGGGGTGGGAAGGTCCGGGCAGAGGGGAATAAGGTACTTAATCAAAAACCGGGTTGGGTCTATAATCCAGGACATCATTGGTTTGTGGATGAGACAGGAATTATGGCAGGGGGGGGCGGTTTTCAAAGAAGTCGGGAATCGGTTCATACGACTAACAAAGAAGGGTACAATGAGGGGGTGGTCGACCAAGCGCGTGGATTCACGATTCGATCCACAGTGCCATCGCCAATAGGGGGAGGAGATGTTCAAAAAAAACTGAGAAAAATACCAGCAGAAAAAAAGGGGTAACGGGAAATGAACGTCGGACACCCAAAAAGGCACAACGTCGGGGTTGTAAAAGTGGAGGTTGACAATAAATGGGCAACAAATGAAAAACGGGCGATGCAGTGTGGAAGAAAAGATTTGACTTCCGACCAAAGGATGGGGCGTAAAGGTGTTCAGGAAGACGAGGTTCGCTCAAAACCATGAAGAAGATGGGATGGAAGCTGACCAGTGCGTCAATTAAAAAGCGTCAGGGAACCACCGGGGGTGACTCCTCAAATGGGCAAAACGACGCAGTTGAGAACCGGATTGGACGAAAATAGCACCCGAAATCCGGGCGATGTGAAAAGGCAAAAAGAAAAATTCTGAACATGAGGGGGCGACTGAAAAAGGCAAGTGACGGACTACGTGGATATAGAAAAATTTTCGCAAAATTAAAAACTCAGAGACCTTTTAAAGGAAAGGAAAGTTCACTTGAAATCAAAAAGAGCAGTACAATGGGTCAGTGATTCCAAGAAAAACAAAAACTGGGGGGGGGAAGCGGGATGCACACGAAGGGGGAATGAGCTATTTGGAAAAAACTCGCATGAAGCGACATTGTGGTTCAGAATGTTGTGTAAGGGGATTGGGGAAGGGTGCGCTGAACCTTGTTGGGTAGTTGCCCATACCCATCAAAACATAAAGGAAGTGAAAAAAGATACGGCAGAAGGGGAGAGTAAGGATGTCAAAACGCAGGATCCAACCGTTTTTATCGGAGAAGATGATAAAAATCCGCAAGTGGGGGAAAAGGATAAAAATGCAAACTAGGGAGAGAAAACTGGAACCTTACGATCGGAATAAATAAGGGGTTCCAAATGTGAAGGCCGCCAACCTTAGGGGAGATAGGATGATCCGAGGAAATGCAAGCGCTTTCGTAAAGTGGGGAAAAAAACCATATGAGGGGACGTTCAAAGGTTCACAGCAACCAAACAAATCCTTGGGTGGCACTCATCAAGCGGTTGGGACCTTACATCGACTACGAGCAGAGTTTTTCAATTAGAACGCACGCTCTTGAGCTGGGGAACTTTGTAAGGACCTATCACTGTTAAAAAGGTTGGTGTGCGAAACAGCTGGCCATGGGAAACGAGGGAAGACACAGGTAGGGTTCTCAAGAAAACGGCTTCATTGGTGGTAAACCAGGAAGCGTAGGTTGTCAAAAAAATAGGGAACGGATCTCATGGAAGAAGTAGGGGAAAGCTTGGGGCGTGAGACCAACTTGGCATTACAAACCGGTCAAGGGGATTGTGATGAGATTGGGGGATTTGCAATTGGGAGGAGTACGCTTTGACGAGTTATGAACGCTTTTAAGAATAAGACCCGGTAGAGCGGTCAAAAAAAAAGGAAAAGGGATCCCTATGAGCGTCCAACAAGGAAGCCATTGTCGGGGTGAAAGGGGCAACCGAGTGGGAAAATGCCACACAAAGCCGCAGTCAGTTAGCCGGACATTTGTTCAGTTTTTTAAAGGGACAGGCGGTGGTTAAAGATGGAGACACCCAAAACCCTAACAGAGAACGGGAGGGGGAAGGGCGGTGTCAACACCACGCAGTAGAATCCTGGCGTGAGTGAAAAGTGGTCTTCGACGGAAATCAAGGGAGAAGGGGGCTGTAACACTTGGACCCATAGAGGGGAGACAAAATGGGTCACAACACGAAAAGATGATCTCACAAGCAACAAAAACAAGTTCTAGACAAACTCCGTTCGACGTGGGGAGGGAGGGGAAGTTGCCTTAGAAGCTCGCAAACTAAGGGGGGGCCAGGTCTCCCAAAAAACTTGAGAGGCTATGACGGGGCGGGATGGTTGGTAAATGCAAGATTATCGAAAACACCACAGAAAAAGAAGAGATATAAGGAATAAAAATAGCATAAACCCCCCTGAAGACACAAAGGGGTAAGTAGGGAGGGAATTGGGGAGGGGCGGGGAAAAAAAAACTCAGCAAGAAATCACAGTGTAGAAAGGAGGGGTAAACTTGGCAGGGTTTTGGGGAGGGGTGTCGATAAGGCGGGTTGGGTTTAAGTCGGTTGAAAAGAAAAAATCATGGATAGAGAAAGTTGGTACATTCTTAAAGCAACGCCCCGGTGGGACGACCCGGGTTCATGGGGCATGTAGAGCTGGAGTGGGAAGGGATGTGACCCGGAAGAAGAAACCCTCCCGTACTAGGGGGGGGTAGGGGTTAGAGCAGAACATTTAGAGGCAGCGCAAGGGAAAAAGAGTGAGCAATGCGATAAAAGGTAGCGTTTGGGCTGGGGAGGTGTCCAATTGGGCAGGGGTGGTCAAGGAACAGAATTGGTAAGGAGGGGAACGCTATGCGACAAGGGGAAGAGACCAATTAGCTTTAAGTATATCGGCAAACGGAATTTTATCAAAGATGGGGTTAACGGGAAAAGGCCGCAAAGGGAAATCATTATAAAACGGGAAAGGTTTGGGGAAAGGGGTACAAACCCACGAAAAACTACTGGAGGGGGCCCATGGAGGATAAAAAGGACCTAGGGGGGCATTTTCTTAAAAAGTAGGTTTGGTAGGTTGAGAAATCAGGTACCTGGTTGAGCCCTGAGGCAAATGCGCCATATGTTTTCGCCATCAAAACAACAGGTGGAAAATTTGCAATCAATCGGCGGGGCGAAAAGAAAGGAAACGTAGGAGAAGTAGCGCTGAAACGTAAGGAATCAGAAAGGGTTAGGGCAACAGCGGTGTGGGTGGTGCAAAATGAAATTCAAGCACAGGGGGGTAGAAAGCGATAAAAAACAACCCGAGCCCAAAAAAGGTGTGGTGCTTAAAAAACAGCAAAGAACAGACTGTGGGATATGCTAAAAAGAAAGGGATGTGCTGGGAGTAAGTATCGACCAAGGCGCAGGGGCTCGGCCGGGTAGAAGAAAGAGAATAACGTGCGGTGGAAGCAGATTCTACGAAATGGCAGGTGGACTGCGGGGAGTGGATCTCCGTATGCGGAGGGGTGGGTTGCTGATGGGAGGGGTAAAAATACATTCGAATAAAGATTCACTTGTAAAACGCATGCGAAAACAAGATGGCTAGCGTGGGCAAGAGCAGAGACTCCGGGGGGGGAAGAGAACGCCGCAAACATGTTGGGGGTTAGTGAAGGCTTCAGACCCATGTGACTGAAGCGATGGTGCATTACCTGGGGAATGTGGCGAGAAGGGAGGATTCGGGGTGCCTTGGGAAACCAATGGTTAGGAAAAATAGCCGTCGTCCGGAAAGTGGAGTGAGACAAGAATGGGGGCAAGATGTGCAGAGAGGACGGGGCACGGTGGCGGTCCAGAAAAAGGGAAAAGGTTAGTCAATCTCTGGCAGGCAACCTGCGATGGCAAATGGAGGGGGTCCGGGTCCGACGCAGATGCGAAAAGGGCGAAAGGCTGAATCGGAAATGAGATGTGGAAGCGAACCAGACGCGATAGTCAGGGAAGGAGAACATAATTACTCAGGGGGCAAGGCGCTGCACAGGGTCGGCAGAGGTCAGGGGAAGGACTCATAGAAAGTACACAATCGAGAACTCATTCGGTGTGGTCTTACGCGGGCAATGTGTTACAAGGGATTGGGTCAGGAGCTCCATGGAGTTCAAGTGGAGGACGCAGTCACTGTGAAGGGCGTGGGACGAAACAACGATCTTCTCGGGGTAAGTAGGTCAATGAGGGGTCCTTGAAAAGATATTATATCGCACGAACCGATATGGGGATGGTCTACACCACAACAAAGGGCGGGAGTCGGACAACCCTGGTGGATTGTCACGCAGCATGAAGGAAAGGAAAAAAAACTGGACAATCTTTCAAAACGTAAAAAAGACAAAAACCAGAAAGACGACGAGGAGGTGGGATGGGGGGGAGATGGAAGTGGGTTGTGTAATACGTTAAGGATATTATAAATGCTAAACTAGGGACATGCAGACTGTCCAGAAAGGGGACTGCTCTCATGGTACTGTGTAAGGAGGAATCAAGTAGCCACTAAGTGAATTTTCCGACCGCAGGGCACCCGGGCAAAAGAGGAAGAATCTGGCAAGAAATCGTCCGTAAAGTCATTTGGGTGAGAGGCTAGCTCCCCTCCTCAATACTGCCAGTGGCAGAAAACCCAAACAGGGAAGGTCCAATTGATCTAACCTTCTCTTGGGCACATCCAGATCCAGAACTTTGGGGTTCCAAAAGGGCGGCTTTCCTTATGGAAGAAAAAAGTGTAAAAAAACTTTGGGGACGCGGTTGAGGAATACTTGTTAAGCCGTCTGCTTGCATGTTTGGGGGGATTCTTTGGGCTGTTGGCTGGCAAATAAAAGACCCCTTTTGCGTGGGGCATATCTTAACCACTTCTAAGAACGCGTATATAGCATACAAGGGGTCAGGTCGTGGTCAACAATGAAAGTGGTATGAACGTTAGGGCGCCAAGCGGGGAGGGCATAACTATTGTATTAAAAGAGGTAGAAGTTTAAGGTGGAGGTTATACGGGTAACGGTTTTCCGCAGACCTTTAAGAAAACAAAGGGAATATCCAAACGGTAAAATCAAAGCTGGAGGAAAAAAAACAAAATCGGCAGGGGTAGGTTCTGAAATGGGACTGATAGCACGGCAGAACTGAAAAATCCGCGCCGAAAGAGCAGTACACGTGAGGGCCAGCAAGACTGAGATTCAATCCGTAGGCGCCGGGACCCAATAAGGATTGAGGTGCTGGGAAAAATATCCGCCGATGAGCCTCAAGCGTCACGAGCAGGCCCTAATTCTAAAAGTCCTGTTCAGAGATCCCCGACGACGACTCGCATCCTCGTGGGTATGAAAAGGATGAAAAAAAGAGGAAAAAGCCCTGCGGACGAGACGGGGCGAGAAGTAGATAATGACACGCACAAGCCACCCCTGGAAATGCAATGACCGGTAAGGCGGAAGAGTTAGGACCAGGGATTATCGGCTGGGGGAAAGAACACAATACTCAAACACCGAATAGAGAATCAGTTATGCTCCTAATTCACCAGAGCAGGGAAGAAAAGCTGACTCCAGAAGAAGTGGCTGGGGGGCGCGGCGAAGTCGGGCATAAGATTGGGGCCGCATTGGAGAAAAAAAAGAAATGCACCATGCACAAAAAGAAAAAAAGGTCAAAGGAGGGCAAAAAAAATAAAGGTAGCGATACGTGCCCTGGAGTACCTTCATGAAGAAAAAACAGAAAAGATTAGGTTAAAGCTGGCACAAATACGCATCAAAAAGGAAAGCCATCGGATGTTGGACAAGAGGGGCAAGAGCCCAAAGGGAAGCATCCAGGAAAGAAAAGTTGCCACCGAAAGGATATGGGGGGGAACGTCGGTCCCTGTTTGCGGATCACGGAGAAAGGCTGTTGCTGTTGAGGGGGAGGAGGAAAATAAAGCGAGGGGCCCTGGGAAAAAACTTTGGGAAGAAAGAGAGAAGAGGGAAAGAGGGGAGAAAGGTAAGGGATGAACTGGGCGAGAAGAGGAAGAAATTGCGCAACCAAATGAAAGCATCGCTGAGAAAAAAAATCCACTGAGGCAAAAAAGGGGGGGGGGGGGCTAAGGGTGAAAGGATCCGCAGCAATCATAGTTTCGGGTCGTGGCAACCAATAGAAAAGAGGCGTTGGCATAGGAGGGCCGGAAAAAGTAGCTGGAGGGAGGGAATGCGTGAAGAGAGCGGAAATTGAAGTAGACTGGGCTTGTGAGGTCGCTTCTAAAAGTCGGGTTCCTAGCAACCGAGTGCAAGAAAAAGGAAAAAAAACTGAGACTCAGAAAAACACAACGGGAGGAAAGAGAGGAAAGGATGTGTGTACATTTCAATGTCAAGGAATGAGCGAAGAAACCTGAACCCGACTGGGGAAGAAGGAGACCGGCAATCTAGCTACAGTGAGGGGCAAAACTCGGAAGGAACTATTATGAAGCCCGCCAGCTGGATGTGATCACTAAGGGAGGAAGTATTCAGGGGGGTTTGTACAGCCTAACATTAAACCCGCACTTAAAGCATGGCTGGGGAGGGCGAGCAAAACAAAGAAAAGGATGCAGTGTGTGGCTTCATTATGGGGGTGGTCGCAAATAGGCGTTTTTGGGACGAGCGCCCAATGAAAGGCCGGCTCGTACAACACTCGATGAAGAACTTGCTGGTGCAGGGAAAAAAAGGCGTGGGAGCAGACTGAGATCCGGGGGAAAAAACAGCAAAGAGTGGAGTTAAAGGGACGGGTAATGGTTTCACTTGAAAGATCAACAGCACCCGCATTTTAGCAAGTGGAGCCCAAACAGGATGGAGGGGGTCGCCGTGGAAAAAAAACAGCCTATGATCGGCAATGGCGGGGTGGATGCCCCGGGGGGGGCTGGGGCAACTAAATCCTTGGACCAACGAGTTTCGGGACTAGTCCGATGGATCGAGCCTGAGGGGGGAACCGGACACGTCCTCGGGGAAGCGCTGGCCGAACGAAAGGGGAACAGCCGCCAGTTGGGGCCTTCAGGCGAAACGTGAAAGGCTGAACGCGCATAATGGAAAAAGTTGCGGAAAAAGGGAAATGAGGTTTAGGCTACATAGTGAAGAAAAGGGAGGGGGAACGACCCACCGTCCTCTATTGCGAGGCGTGAATAGGATCTGGTAATCAAGGGGTGATGGGGGAAGAATTATCAAAGGAGGGGTCTATATCTGGGGGATGATGCAGGTGAGAGGGGTGGGAGGTCAATCAGTCGGAGCGGAAGTTAAAATGAGAAGGCTGTGGAAGATCATGGGGACGGGTGGATTGAGAGGCCAGCGCCGTTTCTCAAGGGAGCCAGCAAGTTATGTGGAAGCAGGTCAAACATGAAGACGGGGGCATGCGGGAGCGAAAAAAAGGAGAAGTTCTACGGCAGCGGGGGACCTTCACGCAGATATTGAGGGGCAACAATCGATGGGGGGGAGGCGGAAGGGACACTGCGAGGAAAAGGAATGGATGGGGGAATTGATGTAGCCGAATGGGTGTATTCAGTGGCTGCGCAGGGGGAAGACAGAAAGTTAGGAACAGTGAAGAGAATCATAAGGAAATAACCTCATAGTAAAGACGTATGTTTCTAAAAGAAACTTTTGAGGAAAAGGGGAGGTCAGGGGGTGGTTGGGAAAGGGAGGAAACGGTCCGGACCCGTACACACACAGAAAAAACCCGCGGCCCGATGGGAAACAATAGTTATTTCTATTCCCCAAGGACACCCAGTGGAAGGAATTATGCGCGCGAAGGAAAGGGAGATTCTTTATCAATTGGGTGCATAGAAGTCAACCCACGCCAATGTGTAGAGTAGTAATAACAGCATTCAAAAAAAAAATCAAGGCGAACGACGCATAGGAGAACAAACCAGAAGAACTGGCACCGGATTCAACCGACGGCCAGAAAAGGTGGAAAGGAGGAAAAAAAAACGGCTTAGGGGGTTAAGGGAAAAAAATAAGAGGATTAAAGGGGAATTCGAAAGATGGTTTTTATGCCCGGTGAGGGGTTTAGAGACGAGAAAAAGAATTGGAGTGGCAACCGATGGCAGTGGCGCCGGGTGTTGTGAGGATTCGGAGGTCGTGGCCTTACCTGGAAGCAAGGAGAGGACCGCGGATTTAGTGGGAAGTCGGCAGCCCGAGGGGAATGAGATAATAGACGGCACAGCAAAACACCTTCCAGCGAATGGGAAGCTCAAAGCGGCGTCTGGGGGGGGGGGGTTTGTTTTGAGGGACGTGGAACAAGGGGGGAAATTTGGGGTTCCTTCCTGTCAGGAAGGCATTGCTGGGGAAAAAATGGGGAGTGGGTCGAGAATACCCGGAGAAATCTGTTGTTGGGGGAGAAGGACAGCAATGATTGAGGTCGCGAGGGAAGAGGGGGCGGCGAGGGTCACTGGCGCACGGAAATGAAATCGTTGGGGGTGGCGACCAAGAGGAATTCCTAGTGTCAGAAGACGCAATTTAAAGGGTTCGATCAGGTAAACAACCTCGAACACCGGTTGAAAGAGGGGAAGGTACCTGTCAACAGATTCTTTACAGTGAGACGCCCGGTCAGACTAAACCTTAGAATGGAGAGGGGGGTCAAGCTCCTCTGTGGGGGGCTTAAAATATGTTCAGAGATAAGGGTGTAATCGGGGGGAGGTCCAGAGAACGTTGAAGATGATGTAACAATATAACAAGGGCAGGAAGAGCGTCGTGAAAAAACCGGGAAGTAGTAAAAAGTGCCAACAGGAACGTAATGAAGATTGAAGAAAAGAGAGCCGAGATAAGGGCACCGGGTCAGCAGCAGACTCCAGGGAGAAACATTAGGTAAGCATGGAGACGACGGTCTAAGAGGCCGGGGGGGTTTTGAGAAACCTGTCAAGTGAGGAGGTCTCCCTATTTTGGAAGGCCAAAGAAACCCGTCTTGCAAATCGAAGAACCTTGCAATGGTCTTTGAGCCCTCCCGGGTTTCTGGCAGTGAGCGGAAGACGGGGGGGGGATGGACAGGTTGGTCCCAGAATCGGCTTCCCCCAATTTTGGGTCGATGGGTAAAGTTAGTTGGGAAGGATCACCTTTAGGGGGAGCAAAATCAAAAAAGGATAAGGGAAGCGGAAAGAAAAGGAGCTTAATGGGGGGGTGTCCCGGGGAAGGACAATTTTAAGGGGAAGATATTACCGCAAGAGAGTGTGAATGAGGATGCTCTCAGAAAACGAAGAAGTGGACGAAGAGACCTCATATTGGGGTCCTCAAACAAATGTGTCTTATAAGAAAACGGAGGTGATCACATAATGGAAATATGACTGGGGAAATAGCGTTCGAGAGTGCTGAACCATTTTTGAAGCGTTTCAACATGGGCTCAAACATCCTAACTAAAAAACCGGCTGGGGGGGCGGACTAAATCCACCCTCACTGCTGTTCTTCAGATCGGGGACTACAATCCGGAGAGCCTGCATTCTGTCTACGAAAAGTCCGAGGGGGAGAGGGAAACTTTACCGACTTGAAACGCAGTTTGGAAAACCAAGGGCGTGGAAAAGATGAGAAAGAAAATTTATCTATCGCAGAAACAAGGCTGCAGATTTTGAGAAAGTGTAAAAATCAGTCTGTTTTCCAGATGGTACACTGAATGTCACAATTCAGGCGAGGGGTGAAAGCGGGGACGGGAGAAAGTCAAAAACCTTTCCCGTTGGGAGGGGATTTGGGGCAGGGGCGAAAGGGAGCACTATTGATCGGTGGGAAAGGTCGCTCGGCGAAAGATGATAAGACGAAAATGATGAGCGGTCTCGAAAGGGCCCCTCGAGCGCTATCCCCAATACATAAGTCAAGGAGGTTCAGGGTGTGAAGCAAAAAGAAGTGACAAGGACGATCAAAATCGCCGTAGCTAGCGGGGAGAAAAAAGGATTTGGGGATGTGGGTGATCAGAAATCGGGAGGTTTCTGAGGTAGGTAAACCAAAACCTCCCAAAATGAGGGAATTATGCGGAAGAACCAAGCACTAACGCGATAAGGCCGGAAGGAAGATTTGTGGGATAAGTTTTTCTCTGAAAAGGGGACCCTGTACCAGTAGATAGAACATGATGGAGAAAACAAGGGGGACAAAAAACGCCATCAGTTATCGAAACAGCAAACACATTGGGATAGCACAAATACGTGAGGGGGAAGGGCATTGAAGTTCAGTCACCACTCAAGGAGAAGTCTACCCAACGGAGGGCTGTTTCAGGGGATTTGGAAAAGACCATGAATCTCCTAAAAAAAAAAAGGGAGGAAACATAGGGATATATCTGGGACAAAGAAAAATCCAAAAAAACACACCTAAAGACGCAAGCGGGATGGGGGGTGTTTTGCTCAGGGAGAAAGTAAAGTTCAATGCCATCCCTTTGGGAAAGGAGTTGGTGGAGCGACTGCGGTTGGTGTGGTGGTCCCGTGTGTCGTCGGAAAGAGGGGTGGACTCATGGTTTCTCACATCATGTCATAGATCTACTGGGAAACTTGTCAAAGAACTTCCCGGGCTGTTCACCTTGTCAAATGGAAACTGATCAGCGGAGGGAATGTAGTGACCAGTGCATCAGAACTGATGTGTACTACGGGGAGGTGGGGGTCACCATACAGAACATTGAAGGACAGCTAAACCACATGAAACCACAGAGGGTAGAGAGGCGATAAGGGGGGACTCTTTTTGTGGAAATTGTACAAGTGTTTGAAAGGAAACCCGGAAAAGACTTTTGAATTGGGGGGGATCACGGCTATCCGATTTAAAGGGCCGAGACAATCAACAAGAATCGGGAAGTAGTCATATGTATGGGAAAAAGACGCAGATCAAAGAAAAGTAATCGGTGAACATTCCGCCAATGAAAGCCAATGATAAGAAAGACCACACGGGAAGTTGAGATTAAAAAAAAATACAGGGTCAGCCGACCCAGCGTGCAAACGGATGACCATGTCGTATGTATGGAAAAAAAGACGAGTTGGGAGGCATTTTCGGGAAAGAAGAGGGGATAAGGGTGCCAATTGATGATCTACCTTTACTATTGAAAAATGCGCAAGATGGGGTCGCATCCAAAAGATTGCAAAGTGTCAGAAGTACCAGATCAATCGGACGGGGCGCAGCCATTGAAAAGGGGGGGGAACCGGGTCGCAGAAGCAGTCCAGTCATCAGGGGGGGGACTGTGTAATGGCAAATCGTGTAGGGGATTGAGCATAAAGTTCAAGCCAGAATTTGGCAACATCTCGAAAAAGCGTTGGGGACTGAAGAGGAAAATCGGACACTCCGGTTGGGGGGTATCCACAAAGGGGGGGAGAAAATTAGTCGGCTTCTATATAGGAAACGGCAGGGGGGCATGCGCCTTGAGCACCGCATCAAAAAATTGCGGCTTTGGAAAGAGTATACAGAGAAAAAGGGAATTTTCCGTGTGGAAAGACTGGAAAAGAGCCTTATGCCAGGTCAGAACGAATGTGGTCTGATTTGGGGATGTGGCAACCCAACAATGTCCGCCCTACCGGGGTTCAACGGTGCAAAAAAAAGGCGACAACCACGCGGTCAGGAGGATTTGGGGGGCAATGAGGATTCCTGACGCCGGGCCCTTAAGCCCGTTGGTGGGTTGGCTGAAGGCTTACAAAATAGGAGAGTAATTGAAAATGCACGGGATTGGCCTTCAAAAGGTACTGGAGGGGGGGTCTTTTGTTCGCTTGATTCGGGTATGAGGCGGGAGGTAAAATGTCAAGTAAGAAGACATGGTTCAAAGGGGAAAAGTGCGCGAAATTAGACGGGAGATCGGCGATTGTTCGTACAATCTGACACTGGCGTCGGTTGCATGGGAGGAGGCAAGTGAAGGGTCACACAGAGTGGATAACTCAAGTGAATCATCAATTAAATAACCGAAAACCCTCGGGGGCGAAAGTAAAAAATTAATGTCAGGTCAGCAAAATTGCAGAGGCAACTAGCAGAACAGTTCAGTTGTGGAGGACCGGGGGCCCATGAGAAAAACGGGGGAAATTAATGACCGAGTAAAAGGTAAAAAGGTTCGGGGGGGACAGTCTCAACCAAAGGAATTGGTCGGAAAGCGGGCGCTCGTCAGGCTGCGGGGACCAAACCACGATCAAGCTCGGGGTGAGGCCTTGAGGGTGGACAGTGAAAAACCGAAGTAGCCATTTGGTCGAACTAACCACGACATAAATGAAGGGGTAGCAAAGAAAAAAAATTATATTTATACGATTACGACCAAAC